>OJGZ01000069.1_pt1 | contig 50679 bp, 52 predicted proteins | sample 1595051 | NCBI WGS metagenome assembly OJGZ01 (sample SAMN05416800, study PRJEB24817) | seawater metagenome | isolation source: Sea water | place: Canada:Atlantic | collected 2013-07 | reverse complement strand
ATCTACACTAGATCGCTCGTCGGCAGCGTCAGATGTGTATAAGAGACAGATCTGAGACTGTCTGAAGCTGTACAAACTTTAACAAAACCCAAATAGAAAAAATAATTATTAAAACAGAAGAAAATAAAAAAGTTTTTTTAATAAATTTTCTCATATTACTAAATTATGAATTCATCATCCGAAAGAAGTCTTCGTTCGTTTTTGTTTCCAGCATCTTAGAGTTCAAGAACTCCATAGCCTCAACAAGACCCATTGGGTTTAAAATACGGCGCAAAATCCACATTTTCTGAAGAATATCCTTACCAACCAAAACCTCTTCCTTACGTGTACCAGAGCGCGTAATATCAATTGCTGGGAAAACACGCTTGTCAGCCAAACGGCGATCTAGAATAATTTCAGAGTTCCCCGTTCCCTTGAATTCTTCGAAAATAACCTCATCCATACGAGACCCCGTATCAACCAAAGCTGTTGCCAAAATTGTCAAAGACCCGCCCTCTTCCACATTTCTTGCGGCCCCAAAGAATCTTTTTGGACGTTGCAAAGCATGAGCATCAACCCCCCCCGTTAACACCTTACCGGAAGAAGGAATAACAGTGTTATAGGCCCGCGCCAAACGTGTAATTGAATCCAACAGAATAACAACATCGCGCTTTTGTTCCGTCAAACGTTTTGCCTTTTCAATAACCATTTCAGCAACCTGAATATGCCTATTTGCAGGCTCATCAAATGTTGAACTGATAACCTCCCCCTTAACAGAACGGGACATCTCTGTAACCTCTTCCGGGCGTTCATCAATCAACAACACGATGATATAAACCTCTGGGTTATTGCGAATTATGGCATCTGCCAAGCTTTGTAACATGACTGTTTTACCCGTTCTTGGGGGCGCCACAACCAGACCACGCTGCCCCTTCCCCAGGGGTGCCACAAGATCAATCACACGCAATGTGTTATCCTTTGCCCGGCCATTCGGACATTCTAATTTTAACTGTTCAGTTGGGAACAACGGAGTCAAGTTATCAAAATTAATTCTATGTTTAACCTTTTCAGGGGCATCAAAATTAATTTTATTCACTTTAAGCAAAGCAAAATAACGCTCTCCATCACGCGGAGCACGGATTTGCCCTTCTACAACATCTCCCGTTCTTAAAGAAAATTTTCTTACTTGACTGGGGGATACATAAATATCATCCGGACCTGGAAGGTAATTGGATTGGGGGGATCTTAAAAAAGCAAATCCATCTTGTAAAACCTCAACAACGCCCTCACCAAAGATTTCAACAGAGTTATCAACCAATCTTTTAAGAATCGCAAATATTTGATCTTGCTTACGCAGATTACTTGCGTTTTCAATTTTAAGTTCCTCTGCCTTTTCAAGTAAAGCCTTAGGGGGCATATTTTTCAGGTCGCGTAAATTCATTTATTTATATCCTTATAGATGGTTGAATTTTTAAAATGGTTTGGTAATGACTAAAATAACGATGCCTATCATTAAAATAGTTGGCACTTCATTAAGTACCCTGTAAAATTTTTGGGTGTGTTTATTTTGATCGTACTGGAAATCTTTTCGATATGCTGCCAACAAACCATGTGTTGCGGTTAATAAAAGAACAAGGAAAAATTTGGCGTGAACCCATCCTTCACTCCATATAACCAAACCTGGCGTAAAAATCAACCCTATACCTGATAAATATGTCGCGATCATCGCCGGCGTCATGATGTATTTTAAAAGACGGTACTCCATAATTTTTAATTTTTCAGAAAATTCTGACCCAACACTTGCTTCGCAGTGATAAACATAAAGCCTTGGTAAATACAGCATTGCAGCCATCCAACTGATAACTGAAATAACGTGAAATGCTTTGATCCATAAGTATGAATTTTGTAGGAAATTTGCCATGCTTGATAAGTTAATGATTATAAATACTGATATAAAAAACCTAATCTGTTTACCCTATCAGGTCAAGGTAGAAAAAATTTACTTTGTGCAAGTGTGTTTTTAAAGCAACACTTATTGTTTTGATCACACCCCTTGCATAGCATACCTGGCGATTGCACTGCCTTTTTTAACCCTTGAATAAAACCTGGATCATCTTGAACTGTTTTTATGCGTTGATAACTGGGAACACCCCAACTTTCCGCAAGTTCTTTGTATTCAATATCAAGCTCTACCAATGTTTCGGAATGCTCTGAAACAAAGGCTATGGGCACAACAACCAAAGAAACCCCTTCCTTGCCCGCTTTTTTAATTTCATCATCGGTATAAGGTTTGATCCATTCCAAAGGGCCCACACGGCTTTGGTAACAGGTCACTGATTCAACCCCTTGCATCTGGGTCATATTTTTTTTAATGGCGGCCACTGTTTTATTAATTTGTTGTTGATAGGGATCACCGGCATCAATTACTTTTTGCGGCAAACCATGCGCTGTAAATAAAATACGGGTTTTTTCTTTTGAATTTTTATTTTGAAGTGCTTTATCTATTTCTTTGGCAATTGTGGCCACAAACCCTTCTGATTCAGGATAACAACAAATTACCCTTGTGGGGAATTTGTCCCGACTTAAGGCCTGCCATTCTTTAAAGGACGAAGCACTTGTTGTTGTTGAATACTGGGGATATAGCGGCAAAAGAACCACCTCATCCGGTTCATAGGCACAGACTTCTTTGAAAACAGTTTCTGCCCGCGGGTGCCAATAACGCATGACCGTAAATGTTTTATAAATATTTGATTTTTCTGTATTTAATTCTTTTTCCAACGCAATTGATTGGGCCTGGGTTTGCTTAAGTAAGGGGGTTTTCCCCCCAAGGTATTGGTATATTTTTGTTGCCTCTTTCACGCGTTTCCTGGAAATAATTTGGGCCAGAATCCATCGAAAAGGGTTGGGTAGGGCGATGATCGCCGGATCATTAAACAGGTTAAATAGAAAGGGTTTGACCGCTTTTAAATTATCCGGGCCGCCTAAGTTAAATAAAATAACAGCGGTCTTTTTCATGGTCGCCATCCTTTAATAAATTGAATTAATTTTTCCACATTTTCTATGGGAATATCGGGGGTCATTCCATGGCCTAAGTTAAAAATATATTTTCTGTCTTTTGTTTTGGTCAAAATTCTTTCAGCCTCTATCAACATGGGGGTCCCCCCTGCTTTTAATAGTTGGGGATCCATCCCACCTTGCAGAATAACATCCCTTGGAATATCTTTTAACGCTTGATCAATGGCCATATTTGTATCAAGGCTGATACCGTCTGGCTTTATATCGTTTTCAAAGTATTTTTTATAATACTGGCTGGCGCCGCGTGGGAAAATAAAAATTGGAATCGTTGGAAATTTTTCCTTAATTTCTTTTATTATTTTCAACGTTGGGTCAACACACCATTTGTCAAAATAGGGCTCTGGTAATACCCCAGCCCAAGATTCAAATAGCTGAATCATTTCTGCCCCGGCCTTTATTTGGGCCAGTAAATAAGAAATGGTTGCTGTTGTAAGGGTGTCCAAAAGGGTTGCCATCCCCTGTGGGTTTTCATAAGCCTTGGCTTTGGCAGCCGCCATGTCTTTTCCACCTTGTCCTTGCAGCATATAAGCAGCAACTGTCCAGGGGGCGCCAGCAAATCCAATAAGCGTTTGTCCCTTTAGGTGGGACTTAACTTTTTTAAGGGTTTCCATAATTGGTTGCGTTTTTTCCAGAAAGCTGTCAGGGGAAAAATCAGGGGGGGATTTCAAATCAACCGGGGATAAAACAGGCCCCGTTTTTTCTATGAATTCAAGGTTAAGACCCAAAGCATAAGGAATGATCAGTATATCTGCAAAAAGAATGGCTGCATCAATATCAGGAAACCTTTTGATGGGCTGTAACGTAATTTCACAAGCCTTATGTGGGGTTAAACACATATCCAAAAACCCGTTTGAAGAACTTCTTAACTGCCTATATTCAGGTAAATAACGTCCAGCTTGACGCATGAACCAAAGGGGTCTTGGAAAAAATTTGCTCTTCTTAATAATATTATTCATATATATTTATTAGTATTAGTTATAGGGCCTGTTGATTGTGTTGATAAGAATAATTAACATTATATACGTAAGTTATCAACAACAAGAAAACAAAAACCGCCTTAATTGATCAAAGAAAAATGGCTTTTCCACAAAATTAACAAAATGACTTAAAAAACTATCCAGTGTTAGTAACTCGTCTATAAAAAATACCCTAATAAGGGGATAAAACCAGCCTTGATTTTATCCCCAGGGTTACCCATAAGTTATGAATAGGTTTACACAGAGGCCTGCGCCAAAGATAATTTTTTCAAAGAATATAAATGACGTGCCATCGCATCAAGTAATACAGCTATTTCTTGGCTATCTGGTTTGGCTTTATCAGCCAAAGAACTTTTTTCACCGACAACTTCGGATGTTAAGTTAAGGCCTTTTTCATGATTCACCAAATATGTTTGTATAACAACCCCCTGATAGGACGCATGCGGCTGGTTCGACACTGATAAAACAGTCATATCATTTGCAAGGTCTGTATCACGTTTTAACCATTCTTCTATCGTGTCATCTGTATTGGCCCGTTTTCCACCTTTCCCCTCTGCTTTGACCCAAATAACAGGAAGCGATGCCATATCTTTAGGAAGGCTAACTTCGTTGTTATAAATATATTGCATCAGACCCATTTCATTGGCTTCATAACCCTTTTCAAGAACATTTGGTTTTAACAAAACATCAGATTCTGGGGCATCTAAAGAACGTGTACTTCCCAACATAACGATTTTATCAAAACGAATGCCACGCTTCCACAAGTCAATTAAATAATTGATTCTTGACTTAATTCGAACACTGGCAGCCCCAAGAACAAGGGCGCGGTCATATTTATCTTTTGAGGGGGTTTTTTCATCTAAGTACCCTAATTTTTTGGCAAGCACTACAATTTCTTGGCGTTGCTTGTCGGTGAAGCGTTCTTTTTGTTTATGCCATCTTTCCCCTGATCTAAGCCACCCATTTTCCTTGTCTTGGGTTGCGGCGATAACAGAATCTAACGTTTCGGCATGGCTTTGTCCTGTTACCGTCAAAAGCTGTTTTAGATCTTTGTTGACAAGTTTTCCCTGTGTATCAAAAAAAACAGCTTCTGAAATAGAGGAAGAACAAGAAAAAAGAAAGAAAGATAAAATAAATAGTGTGGGAAATCGGAATAATTTTTTCATAATAAGCTCCTTTAAATATTATAAAATCACTTTTATAACAACATTATTTATTTAAATAAGCTACTGAAAAATAGGGGTTATCCTATTTAATAAGGCGACAATATCAACCCGCCCAATTTTTGATCAAACCCCTTAAAAAACGACAAAGTATTTCACTTTAAAATATATCTAAAGCCAGTCCTAATATATTAAGAATTCCCGGACGAACGCCATAGTGTCAACAGATGTCGCCTACTCCACCTAGAGTCTTTTTCTATTTTTGAAAGTAAGTCGCTAATAGCCGAATCTTTTCCCGATTTTTCGTGTATACGGAAAATTAAACGCATAAAATTCGCACGGTTAACATCACTCATATCCTCTGTTATCTTTTCAAGTCTACTAAGAGTACTAGGTTTAGCTTGCTGAACAGCAGATTTTTTTATGCCTTCTTCATCTTCACATGCTGCACAATGTCCGTAATCACAAGATAAGATAGATAGAAGGCCTGCAGCCAGAATTAATAATTTTTTCATAATTTAGTCCTATAGTTAAATAGTTATGTGTAACTTGAATATAATAAGCAATTATAAAATTTCAAGCTATTGGTAGTTGAACAGAAATTTGAAAAATAGATCTTGTTATATTTAGGGTTTAAATTTTCTGAAAAATAGGGGAAAATTATAACTTCCAACGTTTGTGAAACCACAGCCATTGGCAAGGGTTTTCACGAATCCAAGATTCCAGGTGTTGATTCATAGATGTCATCAGATCATCAGGCGATTTATCCATATCTAGCGGCGGATAAAACGTGACTTTAAATTTACATTTATTTGGAATTCTGGCAACTTGAACAGGAATAATTTCCCCGTCAAAACGTTTGGCCAATTTTGCCGGACCTGTGGCGGTTAAGGCAGGGCGTCCAAAAAGGGGAAGGGGGGTCCCATCTGAAAGACGCTGATCAAAAAGGATACCCATATTCCCCCCCTTTGATAAAAACTTTATAATTTGACGTGAACCTTCAGATCCTTTATAGAAAATGGGAACTTTGGGGTTATGACGTATGATTTCAAAGAATTTTTTTGTCCAAATATTATTCGGCGGTCTTGAAATCAAACCAATTTCCATTTGTTCTTTAAGAACAATATAATGCGGTAGTTCCCAATTCCCAAGATGCCCTGCAAGCATCAAGCAAGGCTTGTCTGAACTTTTTGCAGCAAGTATATATTTTAAATTAACAACATTAACCCGGTCCGGGTCATTTGCAATTTTTTCCACATGTGGAAATTCCCCCGCAATACGTCCAAGATTTTCCCATGTTTCTTTGACTAAAAGGTTTATTTCAAGATCTTTTTTATCCGGAAAGGCTTGTTTAAGATTGTCATATCCACGTTTGGATACCTTAAGTTTTGGCCCTATTTTCCGGGCGATTTTACCGAACAGATAAGAAGACCAATCCACAGGAAGGACCTTTGCAATGCCATATAAAATAAGGATGGGCAGGAACCCAAAAAAATCAATAATCCATTTTTTTATGATATTTTTTCGCGACATGTTTTAATTTTATCGTTTAAAAAGGTTGCAACTTTTTTTTCATTTTCCCAGTATAATTCAATGGGTACGTAACTTACATATTTTTTCTGCATCTTCGTCAGGCGGACATAATCTTTTTCTGTCGTAATAAGTTTTGCCCCCAAAGACCTTGCCTTTTCACGCAAGTCAGAAATATCTTTTTCTGTATAGAGGTGATGATCTGCAAAAGATATTTTCTTTGTAAGGTTATAGCCGTTATCTTGTAAAGAATTAAAAAACTTACTTGGAAAAGCAATACCTGAAAAAGCAACAAACTTTGTTTCTTTATCAATATCTTTTGGAAAGAAGGACTTTACGGTTGAATAAAAAACAGGAACAGAAAGGGTGTTTAATATTTTGGAAACACTTTCGGATGCAGATCCAATAACAACAACAGCTGATGCCCTTTGTACAGCGTCTTCTACAGGTTCGCGCAAGGGGCCAGCAGGAAAGACATGATCATTTCCAAAACCTATTTGACCATCGATAACTAAGAAAGAAATATCTTTTTCAAGGCCTGGGTTTTGATAACCATCATCCATAATAAGGGCATCTAAGTGCATGCCATCCATTTTCTGGCCACCTTTTACTTTGTTTTTTGCAACATATGTAGGGCCATATTTGGCAAGAATTAAGGCTTCGTCCCCCATTTGTTTTGCTGTGTGATACAAGGCATTTACCCGGAAAGGTCCTTTTGTTTCCCCACCATACCCGCGCGTTAAAAACCCAGGTTTTAATTTTAAATCTTGTAATATTTTTCCAATAGCAATGGCCGTTGGGGTTTTACCTGCCCCCCCAACTGTGGCGTTTCCGACACAAATAAGGGGTGTTTTTATGGCAACAGGCTTGATGCTGTTGTATCGTAACTTACTGAAAAATGTGTATAGTTTTGAGGCTGGATAAAGGATAGTTATTAAAAAACTATCTTTCTTGAACCAAAAGTTGGGTGTTTTCAGCATTAATGACTCCGCTTTGCTTTAATTCTTTTATGATTATTTTAAGGACATTGCGCTGATTTAACGTTAATTCTTCAGCATTATCAATATATTTTTTTCTTAACGTTTCATTTGTGAATAACTGTAAAAGGGTTTTTGCCAGTTCTTGATGATTTTGGACAACAAAACAGGCCTCGCGTTCAGCAAACAAATCAAAAATACTTGTATTTCCGTGTATGTGGGACCCTGTTAAAATACAGCACTTTAATTGCGCCCCTTCAATGGGATTGTGGCCCCCAATATTTGGCACCAAAGACCCCCCAATAAAAGCAATATCGGTAAGACTATAGGCCAGACCTAATTCACCCGTTGTATCAAATATATAAAGTTCAGTGGCTGTTGAAATAGAGTCATCTTTGGACCTATGACCATAGTTAAAGTTATTCTTTTTCCACAAGTTTTCTAAAGATTTTGCCCGGTGGGGATGTCGGGGAACGATAATGGTAAGAATATTTGGGATATGTTGTTTTAATTCTTTGTGAACCAGGGCAATCATTTCTTCTTCCCCTGGATGGGTGCAGGCGGCCACCCAAACAGGGCGCCCCTTAATCTGGGCAGATAAAGACTTAAGATAAGATGGGTTAACACCCAAAGGGCGACCTGAAAACTTTAGGTTCCCAGAATTAATAGCATTCTTTATACCAATATTTTCAAAGTTACTTTGGCTTTTGGGGGATCCAGAAAAAATAATTTTAAATTGCCCAAGAAGGTTTTGTATAAAACTTGGCAGTATTTTCCATCGATTCAGACTTTTTTCAGAAAGACGCCCATTCAATAAAGTCATGGGAATATTTCTTTTTGATGTTTCATGAATAAGGTTGGGCCATAAATCAGATTCCGTCCAAAAAACGGCCGTTGGTTCCCAGTGGTTTAAAAAACGTTTAACACAGCCAGAATTGTCCAACGGTAAAAACTGGTGAAAGGCACGGGTCGGCAAAAGCCGTTCAAGTAACTTAGCAGAGGTTAATGTGCCAGAGGTTACTAAGAAGTGAATGTCGGGATATTTTCCCTGTAGATGCTTTAAAAGGGATAAAAAACTTAAGCATTCCCCATTGCTGGCCCCATGAAACCAAAAAACAGGCCCAGGCGGACGGGAAAGGCGTGCATATCCAAAACGTTCATGGACGCGGTCAGGGTTTTCTTTTTTAATTAAGACACGAAATCGTATCCATAAATATAGAATAGGATAGAAAATAGAGGTTAGTATTTTGTACAACTGGAAAATCATATTTTCCCCTGGCTTATATCATCTGCCTTTTTTTTAAGATCCACCATCGCATTTTGTAAAGTTTTTTTATGATTTTCCAGGGGAATATTTCGATCGCTTACATCCACAGGATCGCCCCATGAAAAAACCCCTTTGCTGAAAGGAAGGGCAATAAAAAACTTGTCCCAAGTCTTTAATAACTTATGACGCGATGTGGAATAAGTAACGGGTAAAATGGGAACACCTGCCATCTGGGCGGTTCTTATTGTTCCGTCACTAATGCTTTCCCCTGGGCCACGGGGACCGTCTGGGGTAAATCCAATAACTTCCCCTTTTTTAATAAATTTAATAATCTTCACAAGGGCCTCTTTCCCCCCTTTATTCGTAGATCCTGCAATATTTTTTATGCCCAAAAAACCAACAGTTTTGCTGATAAGGCGGCCATCTTTATGGGCAGAAATTAACATATAGAAAGGTTTTTTATGCTTTTTTTGCACAAGGCGCCAGCAGAAAGGAAGCATTAAAAGACGCCCATGAAAGAACGCAACAATAAAGGGTTTTCCTTCTTTTACAAGGGATTCTGGGGCAGCATAATTAATATATTTCCACCGGGATGTTAACCACACAAAACGAATATAAGAAGATGCGATAAAGGCAATGATATTAATGCCCAAACTACTTTTTAGAATTTTCTTTATCATCTATAAGCTGCCATTTACAAAGTTGGGAATAAATCCCTTTTGTTTTCAAAAGATCGGTATGGGTCCCTTGTTCAGCAATTTCCCCTTGATCCAGAACATAAATTTTATCTGCATCTTTTACGGTTGATAAACGATGGGCGATAACAACACACGTACGCCCAACCATCAATTTTTCCAAGGCCTTTTGCACTTGGCGCTCTGATTCCGTATCCAGCGAAGATGTTGCCTCATCAAGTAAAAGGATGGGGGCATTTTTCAACATAGCCCGCGCAATCGAAATTCTTTGGCGCTGTCCACCAGAAAGACGAATGCCACTTTCCCCAATACGGGTATTATACCCTTCAGGTAACATTTCAATAAAGTCATGGGCCGCCGCTGCCTTTGCAGCATTATAGATATCTTGCTTAGACGCAGATGGGTTTCCATACAAAATGTTTCCCATAATTGTATCATCAAATAACATAATTTCTTGGCTAACAAGGGCGATATGATTTCTTAACGACGAAATTTTTATTGATTTAATTGGGGTGTTATCAAATAAAATATCCCCTTCCTGAGATTCATAAAAACGCGGAATCAGGTTTAACAAAGTTGACTTACCAGATCCACTTGGCCCAACCAAAGCAACAGTTTTCCCAGCAGAAATTTTAAGATTTATATTCTTTAAAATTTTCTTTTCAGGGGTATAGGAAAAATTAAGTTCTTTAAATTCAATGGCCCCTTTTTTAATTTGAATATCCTTAGCCTTTGGCCCATCAATAATGGAAGGCTTTGCATCAATCACACTGAAAACACGAATGGTTGACGCCAAACCTTCTTGCAGATTTGCATTCAATTTCGCCAAGTTTTTCATAGGTTCATAAGCCAACAACAAAGCAGAGATGAACGAGAAAAATGCCCCCGCCGTATTGTTTCCTTTGATAACCTGTAACCCACCATATGAAATAACAACAACAATTGCCATGCCCCCAAGTGTTTCCATAATAGGCGAAGACATTGATTTAATGCGGTTGGCTTTTATGTTTAAACGAAAGATTTCTTCGATTACTTTTTTTGCCCGATTGTTTTCATACTTTTCCATTCCATAGGCCTTAACCAAACGTGCCCCTTGGAAAATTTCATTTAACAAAGTCATAAAAGACCCCGTTTCTTTTTGGGTTGATGTGGAAACCTTGCGCATTCGTTTTCCAATTTTTACAATGGGCAAAATGGCAATAGGAAAAACAAAAAAGGTAATGCTGGATAAAAACCAATCTTGGTAAAACATGACAATCATCAAGCAAATAACGGTAAATAAATCCTTTCCAAAACTGGTGATGGTGTTGGAAACAACATTGCGCATAAGGTTAACATCGTTGGTGCACCTGGATATTAAAGTTCCCGTCGATGTATGATGGAAAAAAGCCAAATCTGATCGCAGAAGACACCGGAATAAATCTTGCTGTAAATTGGCAATGATACGTTGTCCGATAAAGTTCATGAAAATGGATTCCCCATAAGAAGAAAGGCCTTTAATAATAAACAATCCAAAAACAATAAAGGATACATACCTTAAGGCATTAATATTTTCTGACTTGAAAACATCATCAATAATGGGTTCCATTTGTTTGGCAAGTCCAGCTGTTGCTGCAGCCCCCAAAGCCATACATAATAAAGATAAAAAGAAATGTTTTTTATAAGGGCGTATATATTGCCGCCACAAACGCACCATTAATTGTCGGGTGGAATGCTTATAATTAACTTCTGATTGATTTGTCAAAACGGACTACTTATCTTTTTTTCTAAAACTGTCTAAAGAGACAACGGTACCTTTTTCTTCTTTTTTAAGCTGCGGCGTATCATCAATATTACTTGAAGGCACGTCAATTTTGGAAAAATCAGTATCTGGTTCAAAGTCCAATCCCCAGTTAACAGAAGGGTCTTCGATACTAAGTAAGGATGAAAAAGGTACTTTGATAGTTTCTTCCTGGTCTTCAAAAAACAAATCAATGCTGAAAGCATCCCGTGATACCAATAAATTTTCATATTGATGTTGAATAACAATTGTCATTTCTTCGGGATACTGTTCCTTTAAATAATCGGGAACTTGAACACCTGGGTGATTCGTCACAAAAGTAATAAAGAAATGATGGTTTGATTTTAAACCATGCTGACTAAGTTGTTCTATGACAGTCCGGGCAACGCCAAGCATTGCTTTGTCCATTAATTTGTCGTAATTCAGATAATCCAAAATGCCCTCGTCCATATTAAAAATTAAGTGAGGGGCTTCTGTTGCCCGGTGCCCCTCAGACCGCTACTGCTTGATTTACTAAGCAGCGTTTGCTACACGACGGCTACCATTACGGCGGCTGTTGGCAACTAACCTATTTTGGTTAGCACCACGACGAGTATTTTTAGTGTTTGCACTTATCATGCAGCCCGATAACGGTGGTACAATGCCGGACGAAAAGATAACCTTTACCACGCACGTCGATCCTGGTTCGCCCCCTCTAATTGTTTATCTTATCGATGCCACGGTGTCATTGCGTGCTTCATTTACTGAAGCCGTAAATTTCATCACTTATTCCTTGTGGCATCAACAACCTAATCAATTATGCTTTAATGACTAAGCTATAGTATGACACAAAATATTTCGCATCAATCAGATAAACACTTTCATAAATGGTGGAGGCGCCGGGTACCGCCCCCGGGTCCGTAACGCTTATTACGTTAGCCGTTTATCATCATAGATGGTTACCCATCACCGTAAATATAGGCCTTTTTAATCAAAATTTAAAGGGAAAAATTGCAAGAATAACACTTCGTCAGGCAAGCTTTGAAAATCAAGTTAATCTAAGCCAGTTTACCTTCGTCGTTTGAATCCTGATTATTTCCTTTGGTTAATACGCAGGTGAAATTTGGGAATCATTGTGACAAGATGTTCCATAATTTCAGATTGGATATCTTCAAATTCAACCCAGGCTGTTGTTTTTGAATAAATATAGATCTGTAATGGCATGCCATAAACATCAGGGTTTTGATAACAAATCAACATGGTTTTATCGGATCTGATTTCTGGGTGATTATCAACATACCATTGTAAATATCGACGGAATAGTTGTGAGTTAACTTCTGTAAAATGTTTCTTAACTTTAAACATGGGGGCGATTTTTGGATCATTTTTTAATTCATCAATTTCTTTTTTCGTTAAATCCCGGATTGAATATTGATCAATATAAAAGTTTTTCACCATACGGCGGGCCTCAGCAGAAAAGACATTGCGCCAGTTAATAAAGCCCTGCTCCAAAAGTTTATAGGTGGGCAAGGTTGTAATGGTTTCATCAAAGTTTTTAACGGTTACAACATTTAAGCTAAGTTCTTCGACAACGCCATTAAGTTTGTGACTATCCAGCTGAATCCAATCCCCTTTTTGAATCAGGTTGTTCACTGAAATTTGAATACCAGAGACAAAGGATAAAAGCGTATCACGAAATATTAATAAAATAACAGCCGTTGCCGCCCCAATGCCTCCAAGGAATGTGGCAGGGGAAATATCCATAGTTTGGCAGATGGCCAGGATTGACCCGATTATAAAGACAAATAAAGACGCCAATTGGAAATAGCCCCGAACAGGTGCTTTCTTTGTTGCCTCTAAAGACCCAAGGAATCTTTCTGTTGCCCCTAAAAAGCAATGGAATAAATACGTGCTGGCTATGGTTAAATAGGCTTTGAAAAAAATGTAAATGAACTGAAGTTTTGTGCCCTCTACCCAATGTTTTAAAATAATCAGGTTAATGGCTGCCAATAATAAATGGGGAACAACTTTCTGAAACGGGGTTTTCCGTAACCCAATAATCCATTTATTTGATCTGGTTGAAAGAATTTTTTTTAAACTGGGCGAAACCAGTGTTTTCCCAACAAAGAACAAAACAAAGCTATAAACAAAGATAATGGCCAGATTCAATAAATAATTGTAAGGGCCACATAAGTTTTCTATTTCATAGAATTTATTAAATAATATATCAATCATGGCCAAACCATAATATTTATTAAAATATAATTCAATAGATTTCCAAATAACGGTGGAAATATTATTCAAAAAAAACTAAGATCAATACATAGCTGGCGCTTTTTAATTTTGTTATGCGTTACTTGTCGATCATGTACAAGTTGCACACATCGCGACTGCGTGCCTATAACAAAATTAAAATCCCCTAGCTATAGGTCAAAATAATTAACCAGGCTGTTGTAAGCCCTTAACCAGAGAAAATAAATGTCTGATCAACCAAAAGAAAAAATCAATCACCAACAAGAAATTAAAGATTTAAAAGATGAAAGCTATCAAACGCAACGGGCAACAGTTCCCGCAATTGAAGAAGAACTTTATAAGATTCAGCCCGTTTTAGATCATGGATTTGTTCGTGTTATTGACTATATGGGGGATGATGCTTCCATTGTTCAGGCCGCCCGCGTTTCTTATGGAAAAGGGACAAAAAAAATCAGTCAAGACAAAGGGTTAATCCGATATCTGATGCGTCATCGCCACAGTACCCCTTTTGAAATGTGTGAAATTAAACTGCACGTAAAACTGCCCATGTTTGTGGCGCGCCAGTGGATTCGTCATCGCACAGCCAACGTGAATGAATATTCTGCGCGTTATTCCATTTTGGACAAGGAATTTTATGTACCCGCCCCTGAAAATTTGGCAGGTCAATCAGACATTAATAAGCAAGGACGTGCAGGTGTGCTTGAAGGAGAAGAAGCCGCCCGGGCGTTGGATCTTTTGAAACGTCTTCCAGAAGAAGCCTATGCCTCATATGAAGAAATGTTGAATGAAAACGAATTGGGGGATACTTTTAGTGATGATAAAAAAGGCCTGACCCGTGAATTGGCCCGTATTAATTTGCCTGTCAGTTTTTATACGCAGTGGTATTGGAAAGTTGACCTTCATAACTTGTTCCATTTCTTGTCTTTAAGGGCCGATCCCCATGCCCAATATGAAATCAGGGTTTATGCCGATGCTATCCTGGATTTGGTGAAAAAATGGGTGCCGATTGCAGCCGAAGCTTTTGAAGATTACCGAATGAATGGCGCCCATTTGTCAAAATCAGGTTTAGATGTCGTTAGGCGTTTGTTGGATGGGGAAAATGTTCAGCAAGAAGATTCGAATATGAGTCCCCGTGAATGGCGGGAATTAATGACATTATTGGGCAAGGAATAAAATCATGCGCTTTGTTGTTGTCTTCAGTTTATTAATATTGATGACAACAACATCGGCAAGGCCATTGCCTTTACCCCATACAAAACAAGAATCTTTAATTTCTGAAATTTATAAAAACCTAAATGCCTTTAAAGCCTCTAGCAAGGATCGAAAATCCGTAACTGAAGCAGGGGGCGCCCCAACTTATGGGGAGATTCTGCCCAGTTCTGTTTCACATCTTATTTCCTATTTAGATATAAAACAAAAAGATGTTTTTTATGATTTAGGCAGTGGAAACGGCAAAGTTCCCTTACAATTTTATTTGACGACGTTCATTAAAAAATCAGTCGGCGTAGAATTATCAGACTACCGTCATAACCAAGCGATGAAAGCAAAATTACGGGCTGGAAAAAAAGGGGTGTTAACCCCAGGGCGGTCTTTGCAATATATTCATGGGGATATTTTAAAAATAGATTTTTCTGATGCAACAATTGTTTATTTATGTAGTACCTGTTACACCCCAGAAATGATGACAGTTTTGCAAGAAAAAATCAGCCACCTTAGAAAAGGTGCCAAGATCATAACTTTAAAAGAATTCAGTGAAAACAATAAATTAAAATTAATAAAAGAATTAGAACTTCCCATGACGTGGTCCAAAAGTACGTCTGTTTACATTTACGAAGTTGTTTAACGCCTCTTGTAGTTTTCATGAAACCCTTTTAAGATTAAGATAACAAAGGGGGCGATAATGAAAGAAATCAATTTAATTGGGGCGCCGTCAGATTATGGGGCAAGCAAGCAAGGCGCGCGAATGGGCCCCAATGGATTGCGGGTTGCAGGGATAAAAAATTCCTTGGAAACACTGGGTTTATCTGTCAAAGATCTGGGCGATGTTTCGGGGCCTTTCACAGATTGGCAGCCGGTTAAAAATGGTTACCGTCATTTATCAGAAATCTCTGAATGGTGTCAGTCCCTGTCGAAGCAAGTTCACGAGTCCCTAAGTCAAAATGGCTTTCCCCTTATAATGGGCGGTGATCATTCTTTGGCCATCGGATCAATTGCGGGGGTGCATCATTATTGTCAAATGGTGGATAAAGATTTACATGTGGTCTGGATTGATGCCCATGCCGATTACAACACGGCAACTTCCTCGCTTTCAGGAAATTTGCATGGTATGCCCGTGGCTGTTTTAACGGGCGAGGGGCCAAGTGATCTGACAGACCTTGGCGATAAAACCCCCTTATTAAATCAATATGATATTACCCAAGTTGGTATTCGTTCTGTCGATAAAAATGAAAAGTCCCGATTAACGGAAAGCCGCCTTAAAGTTTGTGATATGGGGTACATTGATCAACAAGGCATGGCAAAAGCAATAAAGGAATTTATTGAACCATTAAAACAAAAGAACACCCATATTCATGTTAGTTTTGACGTAGATGCCATGGATGATACATTGGTCCCTGGGACAGGAACGCCAGAACCTGGGGGGTTAACTTACCGCGATGCCCGGCAATTGTGAATCAAGGGCATTGTCATCCAAAAATTGTAGAAACGATTTCAAATCAAGCAAAAAAATTAACCCTAACGTCCCGTGCCGTCCATACAACCTTGATGGCGCCGCTTCTTAAAAAATTGTGTGACTTATCTGGTTTGGATAAAGGCATCATGATGAATTCAGGGGCTGAGGCTGTTGAAACGGCCATCAAGTTGGCGCGCAAATGGGCCTATTGCCATAATAATGTACCAGATGATGGGGGCGAGATTATAGTTGCCACAAATAACTTTCATGGGCGCACAACAACTGTCATTAGTTTTTCATCCAACCCAGGGTATAAAAAACATTTTGGTCCCCTAACGCCTGGGTTTAAAGAAATTCCTTTTGGGGATGCCAAGGCACTGGAAAAGGCAATTACAAAAAATACAATCGGATTTTTGGTTGAACCCATTCAGGGCGAGGCCGGAGTTTATGTGCCCCCAGAAGGGTATCTTTCAGATATCAGAAATATTTGCACCAATCACAATATTTTATTAATGTTAGATGAAATTCAAACTGGGTTGGGACGCACGGGAAAAATGTTTGCGTATCAATATGAACAGGCAACACCAGATTTATTAATGATAGGCAAGGCGCTTTCGGGTGGTTTTATACCGGTTTCAGCTGTTGTGGGTCGTCAAGATATTATGGATATTTTTAAACCTGGCGATCATGGCAGTACATATGGGGGAAATCCTTTAGGCTGTGCCGTTGGTTTGGCAGCATTGGATGTGTTGGAAACGGAAGGATTATTGGAGAATGCACTTGCCCGGGGCACACAATTACGGGCAGGATTAAATGCTATGAAATCTGAAAAAATAACAGAAATTCGGGGCAAGGGCTTAATGACAGCTGTGGATATTATTCCCAGTTTTGGTACAGGTTCTGATGTTTGCAAGATGCTATTGAAAAAGGGGATTTTGTCAAAAGATACCCACAAACAATCCATTCGATTGACCCCGCCCCTTGTTATTACAGAGCAACAGGTGGATTGGCTGATAAATAAAATTGCAGAGGTTTTTAAAAACCCGTAAATTTCTTGCTTTATTCATTAAAATTGCTTATTTTTCAATCAATTCAGATAATTATTGGTACTTAAGGCCGATGTCTTTAAGTATCAAAGCACCTCTTTTTTTTAAATAAACTCTGAAACAACGAAAAACTTACGGAGCATAAAAATGCTGGCATCAGCTTTGAAACATATAAAAAATAATTGGCTTGGAAATATTCGCAACGACTTGCTTGCAGGAACGGTTGTGGCTCTTGCCTTGATTCCCGAAGCAATTGCTTTCTCGCTTATTGCGGGGGTTGACCCCAAGGTTGGCCTTTATGCATCGTTCTGTATTGCTGTCGTTATTGCCTTTGTTGGCGGGCGCCCGGGTATGATTTCTGCTGCGACAGGGGCGATGGCCCTTGCCATGGTTATCCTTGTGAAAGAACATGGTCTTGAATATTTATTGGCCACGACCATTTTGACAGGCGTTTTGCAAATTATTGCAGGGGTGTTTAAATTGGGTAGCCTGATGCGATTTGTTTCTAAATCAGTTGTGACGGGGTTTGTTAATGCGCTGGCCATTTTGATTTTTATGGCGCAGTTACCTGAATTCAAAGGTGCTGGTACACTCATGTATGGCATGGTGGTTTTGGGATTGGCAATTATTTATATTCTTCCACGTTTTACAAAGGCTGTTCCGTCCCCGCTTATTTGTATTATTGTTCTGACTATTCTTAGTATGCTATTGGGTTTAGACTTAAGAACAGTCGGTGATATGGGTGAATTACCAAATACGTTGCCCCTGTTTTTAGTGCCAAATATCCCTTTTAATTTTGAAACATTGCTGATCATCTTTCCCTATGCTTTGACACTGACTGCAATTGGTTTGCTTGAATCTTTGATGACAGCAACCATAATTGATGACTTAACAGATACCTCAAGTGATAAAAACCGCGAATGTAAAGGCCAAGGAATTGCCAATATCGTTGCAGGATTATTCGGCGGTATGGCGGGATGTGCCATGATCGGTCAATCGGTTATTAATATTAAATCAGGGGGCCGCGGGCGCCTATCAACATTATTTGCCGGCTTATTTTTATTGTTTCTTGTATTGGTATTGGGGGATTGGGTTAGTCAGATTCCAATGGCGGCTCTGGTATCTGTGATGATTATGGTTTCGATTGGAACCTTTAGTTGGTCATCAGTTAAAGATCTTAGAACCCATCCAAAAAGTGACAGTCTTGTTATGCTTGCAACCGTATCCGTTGTTGTTCTGACGCACAATCTGGCGCTGGGTGTTTTTGTCGGTGTGTTGATGAGTGCCCTGTTTTTTGCCCGCAAAGTTTCCCAGCTTATGGAAATTCAATCCACATTGTCGGAAAATAAACAGCACAGAACCTATGATGTTTATGGTCAGGTATTCTTTGCATCATCCGACAGTTTTACAGATGCTTTTGACTTTAAAGAAGTTGTTAAAAAAGTTACCATTAATGTCAGTCAGGCACATTTTTGGGATTTATCTGCAGTTGGGGCCTTGGACAAAGTTGTTCTTAAATTCCGTCGTGAAGGAACTGCGGTTAAAATTATTGGTATGAACAAAGCCAGTTTAACGATTGTTGATAAGTTGGCCATTCATGACAAATCAGATACGGTTGATTTAGTGTCAAAGCATTAAGGGGATATAAAATGAAAAAATTACTTGTATGCATAGATGGTTCTGCTTATGCCGATAATGTTGTGTCACATGCCGCATGGGCCGCAAATCGCCTGAATGCTGAAATAGATTTACTTCATGTTTTACATCACCCTTCTGATTACCAGGCACCGCATGATGATCATACTGGGGCAATTGGCCTTGGTGCGCGCAAGGATCTTATGGAAGAACTTGTAAAAGTCGATCAACAACGTGCCAAGTTGGATCAGAAAAAAGGACACCTTATTCTTGCCCATGCTGAAAAAAAATTAAAAAAATTGGACGTAGAAAAAATCAACCCGATCCATCGTCGTGGCAGTTTATCCGAAACTATTAAGGATTTTGAAAAAGACGCCGATATTATTTTTATCGGAAAACGGGGGGAACAAGCCAATCTTGAATCTGAATTTTTAGGGTCGAACCTAGAGAAAGTGGCGCGCAGTATTCATAAACCTTTATTTCTTGTTTCAAGATATCTGAAGCCAATTCATAAATTTCTTATTGCCTATGATGGTAAAGATAATGCAAATAAGGCTGTTGATTTTGCTTGCTCATCAAAATTGTTGCAGGGGCTTGAGTGTCATATTTTAACGGTTGGACAAGATTTACCTGACGCATCTGGCCCTGCTGTTAAAAAATTACAAAAATCTGGATACACCGTTACAAATCATCATGAAACAGATGGCCAGGTTGATAAGGTTATTGCCGATTACGTGGCAGAAAAATCAATAGACTTGCTTTTAACAGGTGCCTACGCGCATTCACGTGTGCGCACACTGTTGTTGGGAAGCACGACATCCAAGTTGATTAAATCTTGCCATGTCCCTGTTATGTTATTCAGATAGAGTATCCAGTAAGTCTTAAGTTTGGCTGCTGCTAAATCATCCTTAAAAAACGATAGCAAGATTGGTTTAAAAATTATTAACCATCAACCAATCTTGCTTAGTTTTTGTAAAATTTAAGGCAGGGCCTATTGATAAGCTTGCTTATAATAAGTATTATATTGTAAAGTTTTTATTTTAGAAGGAAATTAAATTGAAATTTGACCCGAATCAAAGTATTGGATTCATTCTTAATGATGTGGCACGGCTTCAAAGAAATAACTTTGATAAACAAGCCAAATCTGCAGGATTAACCAGGGCTCAATGGTCAGCAATAGCCTATTTATATACCAATAATGGGATACGCCAAATAGACTTGGCAGAATTATTGGATGTTGCGCCTATAACATTGGCCCGACTGATTGATCGTCTGGAGGCATCTGGATGGGTTGAACGACAGGATGACGTACTTGATAGACGTGCCAAGAAACTTTTTTTAACGGATAAAGTTGACGCTGTTATCAATCAAATGCAATTGATCGGTCAAAAAGTTAGAAAAGTTGCCTTCAAGAATATAACCATAGAAGAACAAGAACAGCTTAAATCAATATTGCTTAAAGTTAGATCAAACTTGTCTAAATAATATTATAGGAAAAACATTATGAAACGATTATTTGAATTAAAAAAAAAGAAACACATTTTATTATTTTCTGTTCCAATAATTATCGTGTTGGCCGCGATCTATTTCTACACAACAGGGGGCCGTTATGTTTCAACGGATAATGCTTATTTAAAGGCACATAGAATTTTGCTTGTAGCAGAAGTTTCAGGAAAGGTTATCCACGTCAATATTCAAGACAATCAGTTCGTGGAAAAGGGACAGGTCTTGCTGACCATTGATCCACAGCCTTATGAAATAGCTGTTAGGCAAGCAAAAGAAAATCTATCTAAAGTTCAAAATAATATAGAAAGCATCCGCGCAGAATATTATTTAAAATTATCTGAATTAACTAAAACACAAGAAGACGTGCGGTATTGGACACAGGAAGAAAAACGCTATCAAACACTTAAAAAGACAAAAGCCGTTTCTGTTGCAAAGGCGGATAAAGTAAAACATCAATGGCGTTTATCTTTGGAAGAAGAAGCCTCTAAAAAATATGAATTATCTATTATTCTAGCCCGTCTTAATGGGTGCCCAACGATCGCTGTTGAAGATCATCCAGATTACAAACAGGCCGTTGCATCCTTAGATAAGGCCAAACTTGATTTGGAAAGAACAACGGTCGTTTCCCCCCTTGATGGCATAACAAGTAATGTAAAAATGGAAACTGGGGAATATGTCCTGTCGGGACGGCCTTTGTTCAGCATTATGGATAATAAAAACATATGGATAGAGGCAAATTTAAAAGAAACCGACCTTACATATGTAACGCCAGGGCAAACAGCCATGGTTGAAATTGATGCTTATCCAGGTAAAAAATTTAAAGCAGATGTTATAAGTATAACACCTGCAACGGGGTCTGAATTTTCAATTTTGCCGCCTCAAAATGCATCTGGCAATTGGGTAAAGGTTGTGCAACGCATTATGGTTCACCTTAAATTTGAAAGTCAAAAAGATAGGCCAAACTTAATCGCAGGGATGAGTTCTTATGTGACAATAGATACGGTGCATAACCGTATTGGTCGATGGTTTGGATCTTAAAATCATGTCATCTTCTGGGTACATACCTGTTGCAAATAAGGGGCTTATCACTGTCTCTGTGATGTTGGCAACCATTATGCAAGTTTTAGACACGACAATTGCCAATGTTGCTTTGCCACATATGCAGGGAAGTTTATCGTCTACCCAGGATCAAGTTACGTGGGTGTTGACTTCTTATATTGTGGCATCGGCCATTATGACGCCTGCAACAGGCTGGTTAACTGGACGATATGGGCGTAAAAATATATTTCTTGTTTCAATTACAGGGTTTACTTTAACCTCGATTCTTTGCGGAATGGCAACTTCAATTGAAGAAATGGTTGTTTTTCGTTTATTCCAGGGGGTGTTTGGGGCGGCCCTTGTTCCCCTGTCTCAGGCGACGCTTTTGGATATTAATCCAAAAGAAAAACATACTTCTGCAATGGCAATGTGGGGGGTTGGCATTATGCTTGCGCCCATACTTGGCCCTACATTAGGGGGATATTTAACCGAGTATTATAGTTGGCGCTGGGTATTTTATATTAATGTACCTGTGGGGATTATTTCCTTTTTAGGCATTCTAACTTTTATGACAGAAACAGATCGGCAAGAACGCCCTTTTGATACGCTTGGGTTTTGGATGCTTTCCATCACGATTGGATGCCTTCAATTAGTTTTAGATAGAGGCGAACAGGTAGACTGGTTTCAGTCCAAGGAAATTATAATTTATGTGGGGTCTGGCCTGGCTGCTTTTTGGATTTTTATCGTGCATTCAAAATATGCCAAACATCCTTTTTTAAGCCCTGAAATTTTCTTAGATCGGAATTTTATGACAGGAATTTTCTTTATCTTTTTTGTCGGCATTATTCTTTTGGCAACGATTGCTTTGTTGCCGCCGTATATGCAAAGTATTATGGGATATCCCGTTATCGATGTGGGGTTAACAATGGCGCCGCGGGGATTGGGAACAATGATTTCCATGTTTATTGTTGGGCAGATTTCTTCAAGAATTGATCCCCGTATATTAATTGTAACAGGATTGATTCTTATTGCTGTTTCTTTGTGGGAAATGACAGGGTTTAATAGTTTTGTTCCGACATTCTTAATAATTAAAACAGGGTTTTTTCAAGGGCTTGGGCTTGGGTTGATTTTTGTGCCCCTAAGTACAATTTCATTTGCAACTTTAGACCAACAGTATCGAACCGAAGCAGCTGGATTATTTAGCCTAATGCGTAACTTAGGAAGCAGCATCGGCGTTTCTGTTGTTATGACCTTAGTCAGTACCGGCCGTCAGATGAATCATTCATATTTAGCTGAAAATATAACCCCCTTTAATGTTGGGCTTATGGAAAATTATTTTGATCAAACTTTATCAAGTATCTCTGCTATGGGGCTTTTTATGATTGATTCACAAATCAATAAACAAGCCGCAACAATTGCTTATTTAAATGATTTTGCTTTGATGATGTGGGTTGTTATTTTATCGATTCCTTTTGTTATCTTTCTGAAAAACCCCCATAAAAAACAGCCAAAGAATCTGCCAGAAATTCTTTCTGATTAAAAAATTCTTTAACGGACTTTTAAACCCAAATTATTCCATGCTATGGATAGAATCTTCAGTAAAAACTGCAGCCCCCGGCCCTGTTGACGGACCAACAAATTCTGGGATAGCAGTAGTCTTTACAGAGGTATTAGAAGTTTCAACAGAGGCATCGGAGAAAAAAGATCCCTCTGTTGAAATAGAATTTTGTCCAACAGGTAAGGCAAGGGGGTCCTCGTCTTGGCTATTATCATCTGCAGGACCAGGTAATTCAGCCGCAGGACCATGTAACCCAGCCGCAGCATCAGCTAATTGGGTAATGGTTGCTTGTACTGGATATTCACGACCCTTACCGGCAGGTTCGGCAGGTCTTACTTCTTCTTCTTCAGATTTCTCCCAAGCTTGCCTTCTGTGATCATCGCCGGCATCACTGTTTTCATCATCTGAAAATGCAGGTGTCTGTCCTGCTAGCATAGATTGATGGGGCACGCCATCAAGGGCTGCAAGCACCTCAGGAGGAAGGACACGCACAGAAGCTTCTTGAATACGACGCCTATGTTCCTGTCCACAAGCTGCTTGTGCTGCCCGAAGAGTTTTTGGGTTTCTATCGCCAACTCTTGGAGCGACAGATCCAGGTGTCCCTGCTGCAGCGGCAGCAGCTTGTGGTTCTGTTATATCGCTTATATCGCTTGGTGTTCGGGGGCGAACCTTCAAAAGAATGTTCCTTATAGAACTGGCAGGTATTCTTCCAGGGGATGCCCTTTCTGTCAATTTTGAAGAAGAAGAACCGGCAACCGTACTTTCGGGGGAGTTTTCTTCTGTCCCAGCTGAGGGAAGGCCTCTGGTTCCCCTTGATCTGTTAAATGGTTTAGGTTCTGGGGTGTGTGCAGGCGCATCTTCAGCGACTCTTGTTGGCCGAGAGGCAGCCGCCAAGGCATCGGGGTTACCGCCACAACAACATTTGGCAATACCTCTACCAATTCTTGAAAAAAAGCCGCGGGATTCTGTAACAGGAACTTCGCCAGCTGCAGAAATTGATTCATTGGACACCACTAATAATGTAGCGATATATAGTAATTCTCTCATCTTTATCTCTTTCTTATCCGTTTTTTACTTGTTTAATAATACTATACTAAGGGGGTGCAAATGGTATCAAAAATATTTTTGATATGGGAATTTTGTAGAACAGCAGGGGTTCCTGCCTTTTGTGATTGATTGATGCCTATCTCTAAAGGAATCTTTCCCATAACATTTACCTGTGACCGTAGGTAAGATGTTTTCCCGAATATGTCAAGGCTTTCATGACAATGGGGGCATTCAAAATGACTCATATTCTCAACAAGCCCAAGAATTGGCACATTCATTTTTTTGAACATCTCAAGGCCTTTCATGGCATCTGCCAAGGCCAAATCTTGGGGGGTTGTCACAATAATGGCGCCCGTTAAAGGAATGGATTGGGCAAGCGTCAGTTGAACATCCCCAGTTCCAGGCGGAAGGTCGGCAATCAGAAAATCAAGATCTGGCCACAAAACATCTTGGAATAACTGTTTAACGGCTGATTGAACCATCGGTCCCCGCCAAATAACGGGTATGTCTTTATCCATCATAAAGCCCATGGAAATACAGTGCATACCGTATTTTTCTATGGGGACAATTTTATTATTTTTTAAGGCTGGTTTTGCGTCGATGCCCAACAAAAGGTGAAGGGATGGCCCATAAATATCCAAATCAATAATGCCCACCTTGAACCCTTTTTCAGCCAGGGTGCAGGCAATGTTAACCGCCACAGTTGATTTTCCAACGCCGCCTTTCCCCGAGGCCACAGCAATAATTTTCTTGACGGAGGGTAGGGTAATTTTTTCTTTGGTTTGGGTCTTTGGTTTTGACTGAAGGGTTGTAATGCCTTTGACGCTTTGAATATCAGAATGTTGAATAAGTTTGGTTTTTATTTGTGTTTCAAGGGAAGACGCAATTTCTTTGTGTTGGGGTTGGATTTCCAAAATATAATGGGCAACCCCCTTTTCCAAGATAAGTTTTTTAATTAACCCGGCAGATAAAATATCTTTTTGACAGGTTGGGTCAATAATGTTTTCTAATAGGGTAAGAAGTTTTTTTTCTAACATAAAATTTCAAAAAGTTTGGTTGCTTTAAATTTTCTTATAACTTAAAGTAACAACAAAATGAAAGGTTTCCCATGAAAATTACAGATATTTTCAAAAATTCAGGACCATGGGGGGATGAATCTGAACAAGATCAAGTTCAACAGCCCTCAAGAAAGTCTTCGTCTGAAAAACCTGAATTCAATTTAAATTCATTCTTTAACAAAGATCCGAATGATATGCGTTCTATAGGTATGATCTTGGGCGTCTTTTTAATTGGTGGATGGCTTTTAAGTGGTTTTTACCAGGTTAATCCTGATGAACAAGGGATTGTTCTGCGCTTTGGGAAATGGGTTGAAACAACAGAGGCCGGTTGGCACTATCACCTTCCTTCCCCTGTGGACAAGGTTTTAAAACCAAAAATCACGGTAACAAATCAAATTAATATTGGCTTTGGTTCCAAAGAAGAAAGCATGATTTTAACAGGGGATCGCAATATTGTTGATTTAAGCTTTGTTGTTCAATGGCGTATTAAAGACCCTATTGCATTTTTGTTTCACATACGTGACACCCAAACAACCATTAAACAGGCAGCAGAAAGTGTTATGCGTGATACGGTTGGTCAAATGCCTATTGACACAACTTTTTCCGAAGGTCGTGTTGAAATCGAAACAATTGTGAAAAAGAAATTACAAGAATTATTGGATGAATATGGGGCAGGGGTTTACATTACAGAAGTAAACTTAAAGAACGTTGACCCCCCAGAACAAGTTGTTGATGCCTTTTATGAAGCATTACGGGCAGATTCTGACCGGGAACGTTATATTAACCAGGCCGAAGCTTATGCCAACGATGTTTTGCCCAAAGCCCGAGGGGAAGCTGCAAAAATTATTGCCGCTGCAAAAGGGTATAAAGAGGCCGTTATCGCAGAAGCCGAAGGGTCAGCAAGTCAGTTTTTGGCCGTCTTAAAAGAATATAAAAAGCACCCAGAAATTATGAAGAAAAGACTTTATAATGAAACAATGGAGCATGTTTTAGAAAAGGCTGAAAAAATAGTTATGAGTAGTAAAAATCAAGGGGTTCTGCCGCATATGCAGTTACCTGCTTTGAAGAAAGGGGGCAAAAATGAATAAGGCATTAGTTGGACTTCTTATTGCTGCAGTTCTGGGATTATTTTTAATTACAGAAATATTTTATACCATTACACCCACAACTCAAGGGTTGGTTTTGCAGTTTGGGGAACCTAAACGGACGGTTAAAGAACCTGGATTGCATCTTAAAATACCCTTTATTGAAACATTGCAAATTTATGATAAACGCATTTTGGCGCATACAACACCGCCAGAACAAATTATTTCAAGTGATAAAGGACGTTTGGTCGTTGATGCCTATACACGATATATTATCGAAGATCCATTACAGTTTTATCAAAGGCTGACAAACGAAACCCAAGCCAAGGTTCGTTTAAGTGCCATGATAACTTCTTCCTTGCGGGGTATTTTGGGACAGACAAGTTTTGAAGAAATGCTTTCTGAAAATCGCCATGAAATTATGGCGAAAGTACAAAAAGATGTGGCAAAATCTGTTGAAAGTATGGGCATAAAAATTATTGATGTTCGTATTCGTCGCGTGGATTTGCCCGAACAAAACAGCCAAGCTGTCTTTAAAAGAATGGAATCAGAACGGGCCCGTATTGCAAAGAAAAAACGTGCCTTAGGACGTCAAAGAGGCGAAGAAATTCGCGCCAATGCAGATCGGGAAAAAGCAATTATCCTGGCCAATGCTGATAAAGATGCAAAAATATCACGTGGTGAAGGGGAAGGGAAATCAGCCAAAATATATGCGGATGCTTACGCTAAAGATAAAAACTTTTTTGAATTTTATCGATCATTACAAGCCTATGAAAAATCTTTAAAACCAGAAAACACAAGTTATATTTTGTCACCTGATTCTGGGGATTTTTTGAATACATTTAAAAACAGTAAATAATTTTTATGGGAAAATTAATGCGAAATCGTGTCATTGTCTTTTTAACGGCCTTAATCTTAGGTGGTTTTGGAACCTATTCATTTTACGCTGTCAGTAATATTACCCCCAGCAGTTTTTATAAAGGGGGGTTTTCTGAAATTGCTGCCAAAATTAATGATTCAGTGGTGAACATTGCGACAGTCAGTTTAATCCCTGATGAGGGGGCTATGATTGACCGAACGCAAAATCTGTTTTTTGATTCTAAAAAAGATATTTTTGGCACAGCGTTGATTAATGCGCCAAGGCGTGTGGGGGCTTTGGGATCTGGGTTTGTCATAAAAAAAGAAGGTAAAACTTATTATATTGTTACCAATGCCCACAATATTGAAGATGCCATTCAAGTAAAAGTTGTTTTATCAGATGAAACAATTATTGAAGCAGAAATAGTCGGCAAAGATTTAAGTACAGATACGGCCGTTTTAAAAATTGAAACGGATAAAAATATTACGCCCCTTAAATGGGGGGATTCCACCAAGTTACGTTTGGGGGAATGGGTGCTGGCCCTTGGGAATCCGCATGGGTTTGGGGGGACATTAACCACGGGGGTTGTCTCCTTTGTTGCGCGTGATTTGGCCACACCAAAGATTCGTGTCAGCAAAAAAAATGTGCATGTCGAAGGGTTTATACAGACCGAGGCAGCCATTAATCCAGGAAATTCTGGGGGTCCTTTAACAAATGTAAAAGGCGAAGTTGTTGGTATTAACACAGCAACGATTTTAACCCCGATGGGTAAAGCTGAATCAATGGGATTTGCTGTGCCATCCAAAATCGCAAAACGTGTCACAAATAACATAATTGAACATGGGAAGGTTCGTCGCTCTTGGATTGGGGTGCAGATCCAAAGCATCAGTAAAGAAATTGCAAAATATTATAAGTTAGATAAGCCAGAAGGGGCAATGGTTACGGGTGTAACAATCGATGGGCCGGCCATGGATGCTGGTTTGTTAATTGGGGATATTATTTTGAAAGTGGATGGTAAGGATATTAAAGGCTTTAATGACCTTCCGCGCGTTGTTTCCAATATTAAAATTGGCAAAGAAATTATTATTAAAGTCATTCGTGATGGCAAAGAACAAGATCTTAAAACAATTGTTCAAGAATATAAAAGCCATGAAGATTTTAAAGAAGTGCGCAAACTTAAAGTTCAACGCGAAGATACCGTTTATAATGACAAACTGGAATTTGCCTTTACAAACCTAACGCCGCAATTCCGCCAACGATTTGAAGTAACCGATCCAAAGATTGTGGGTGTTTTGATTGCTGACGTGAAAGATGCAGGCTTGGCGGCTAAATTCACCATAATGAACGGCGATGTTGTCATGGAAGTTAACACCAAGGCAGTGACAGAAATGAAAGAATTAGATGCAGAATTAACCAAAGCTTTAACAGAAAATTGTGAACAGCCAATTTTGTTAAAACTGTATCGTGATGGGCATCAGATCTTTATCGCCATCGACCCAATGTTGAAAGATAAGGAATAAGCGTAGATTTCTTGCAGAAATTCTAAATCTTCAGCAACATACTTTATGTCAGAATTTATAGAAAAATGGGGTTTGCGGCGCCAACCTAAAAAACCAATTTTCTTAAGGGGATTAAATTTCTGACCCCTTCAAAGCTTTGTTCACCGCTTTGTTGATGCGGCGTTCGGCAAATTCTTGTGTTAAAGATTCAAGATTTTTTGTGACCCCGACAACCTTATTGCGGTCTTCTAAGGCAGGGTGTTCAAGCAAGGCAGCAAGTTCATTGCTTGTGGTTCTGATTTGGTCGAACTCTGCCTCCGACAGCAAGTCGCGATCATTTTCCAACGCTGTTGTTAAGACATTTAAAATTTGTTGTGCGTCAACACAGGCTTCAGTTAACAGGCGCTGTTTCACATCTTCTTCTGCATGTTCGTAGGATTCTTTAAGCATGGTTGCCATTTGTTCATGGGAGAGCCCATAAGATGGTTTTATGTGGATGGATTGCTGAATGCCCGTGGTTTTTTCCCTTGCTGTGACAGACAAAAGACCATCTGCATCCAATGTAAAGGTAACAAGGATACGGGCCATCCCTGCAGACATTGGGGGGATACCTTTAAGAATGAATTTACCAAGGGATTGGCATTGATCGACCATTTCCCGTTCCCCTTGTAAAACATGGATCGACAAAGCATTTTGGCCATCTTGATAAGTTGTGAATTCCTGGGCAATGGAACACGGAATGGCAGAATTTCTGGGGATTACTTTTTCAATCATGCCCCCCATGGTTTCAAGCCCCAGGGATAAAGGCGTTACATCCAAAAGTAACTTATCACTACCATGAGTTAAAGCACGTGCCTGAAGGGCGGCACCCAAAGCAACAACCTCATCTGGATTAATTGAACACAAGGGTTCTTTGGAAAAATAATCCTTTAAGGCATTTTTTATGCTGGGAAGTCGGGTTGACCCCCCCACAAGAATTATTTCATTAATATCTGATATTTCTGTAATTTTTGCATCTATAAGGGTGTTTTTAACCCCCTTAATTGTTGTACTGACAATTTTTTCACTTAATTTTTCTAAGTCATTATAAGACAGTTTATATTTGCCATTTTTCCACAAACGATCAGGATTCTGCGATAAAAATTCTTTGGCCTCTTTTGAAATTTGCAGTAATTTTTTCTGCCCAGATTGGGAAAGGTCTTTAAGATTTTGACTGAAGTTATGGGCGATTTCAAAATCTATGTCATCCCCACCAATACTGGTGTTTCCACCTGTTGCAATAACTTGAAAAACCCCTTTTGACATCTTTAGTAGGGTGATATCAAAGGTTCCCCCACCAAGGTCATAAACCAGATAATACCCTTCCTTTGCTTCATCCAGATTATAAGCAAGCGCGGCGGCTGTGGGTTCACTGATTAAACGCAAAACATCCAGTCCAGCCAGCTTTGCAGCATCTTTTGTTGCAACACGGGCAGATTCTGGGAAATAAGCCGGAACGGTGATAACACATTGATTTATCTGATTTTCAACTTTGTCATTTACCTTGTTTTTTAAATATTTTAGGATTTCTGAGGAAAGGTGAACAGGGTTTAGGATTTGATCCTCCAGTTTTACAAGAGCCATGGCATCTTGTTCCTTGTTTTCAATTTTATGATTAAAGTAAGGAATTTCTTTTGCACTTGAACTTATCAAGCGTTTAATAGACGTGATCACATCCTGCGGATTACTGTCCCTTAGTTTAAGGGCATCCTTTCCAATAACAAAGTTTTTATCTTTGATCCCAACGGCAGACGGGACAAGATTGTGCCCATCAATGGAAAGGATGCGGACCCCCTTTTCATCGGCAAAACCGACAACAGAATTTGTGGTCCCCAGATCTATGCCTATGGCAACAGATTTTTCTTCGTGGGGTTGGGGGGTTTTTCCTGGTTCGTGAATTTGTAAAAGGCTCATGAATCAGCGGCTTCCTTTTGTTTGATTTCAGTTAATAATTTTTCCAAATATTTTAACCTTAAGATTAATTTTTTGGCTTTGTGAAAATCTTTTAAGGCATCTAAATTATTCTTCATTTCAAGAACAACAGCCTTAATAATATTTTCAATATCTTGTTTGAAATTATAAAGTTGTTCCTTGGTATCCATCATCATTAATTTTTCCCGATGGTCCATACTTTCATGCAGTAAGACGGGGTCTTGAATTGTATTTTCAGCTGAATCAAAGGGGGTTTTGTGATAATCAAGCAAAGCCTCGGCCCGGGAAATATTATCTTTAAGTGTTTGATAACACTGATTTAAATAAGACGAATGTTGTTGGGCATAAAGTTTTTCTTCGGATGGTTTTGAAATAAACCTATCTGGATGAACCAGGCGTTGGCGTTCTAAGTAATGATTGGAAAGTGTGTCCAAGTTAATATCATATTCAGGCGACATACCCAAAGTTTCAAAGGCATTCACAGGCATTAAGGGCTGGATAGAATGACAGTGTTCGCATCGCACAAGATTCTGTCCATCATTTTGACAGTTCCAGCATTTATACATGAAAGGATTCCCCGCATCCACAGCGGCCTTTTTCGTTGGGATTTTGAAATTTGAATCCGTTTTCAAGGTCTTCTTCAACAAAATCCATTTCTGTTCCCAAAACAAATAAAATGGCTTTGGGATCAATTAAAATCTTTACCCCATTTAAGTCAACAACTTCGTCCATCGGTTGGATATCATCGGCATATTCCAAGGTGTAAGAATGCCCAGAACACCCCCGTGTTCGAATCCCAACACGAATTCCCACGGAAGGTTTGCCCCTTTGGTCCAAAAGGTTTCTTATTTGATCCGCTGCAGCTTGGGTAACTGTAATGGGGGTTTTCTTAGCCATTTTTACCTTTGTAATCTTTTATCGCTGCCTTGATGGCATCTTCGGCCAATACAGAGCAGTGAATTTTAACGGGCGGCAAAGCCAATTCTTCGACAATTGATGTATTTTTAATTTGTTGGGCTTCGTCCAATGTCATGCCTTTTAACATTTCAGTTGTCAAAGAACTGGATGCAATCGCAGATCCACAGCCAAATGTTTTAAATTTGGCATCTTCAATACGGCCATCTTCGCTTACTTTTATTTGCAACCGCATAACGTCACCGCAAGCAGGGGCGCCAACTAAACCAGTACCAACATTTTTTTCTTTATCGTCGAAGGCCCCAACATTTCTGGGGTTTTCATAGTGATCAATTACTTTATTACTGTATGCCATTTTATCCTCTTTTAATGTCCTGCCCATTCGATAGAATTGATATCAATTCCTGCTTGGGCCATTTCCCATAGTGGGCTCATTTCACGTAGTTTATTGACAGCTTTGATAATATTGTCAGCTGCATAGTCGATTTCTTCTTTGGTTGTAAATCGCCCAATCCCAATTCTTAAGGAAGTGTGGGCCAAATCTTCGCCGACGCCTAAGGCTTTCAATACATAGGAAGGTTCCAGGGACGCTGATGTACAGGCCGATCCAGACGAAACAGCCAGGTCTTTAATGCCCATCATTAACCCTTCGCCTTCAACGTGGGCAAAGCTTAAGTTAAGGTTCCCGGCGATTCTCTGGTCCAAATCCCCATTCAGGTATACCTGGGGAAGGGACTTCATGATTTTGTCGTAAAAGCGTATCCGCAGATCCATAAGTTTTTTGTTTTCTTCGGCCATTTCATTTTGGGCAATTTCACAGGCCTTTCCAAATCCGGCACATAAGGCGGGGGAAAGGGTCCCTGACCGCATCCCACGTTCTTGGCCCCCACCGTTAATTTGGGCCAACACCCGAACCCTGGGTTTGCGGCGAACATACAAGGCACCAATACCTTTTGGTCCATATAACTTGTGGCCAGAAATACTCATCAAATCGATATTCATTTCATTGACATCCAAAGGAATTTTCCCAACAGCTTGGGCCGCATCTGTATGAAAGAAAACCCCTTTTTTGCGACATAATGCCCCAATTTCTTTCAAAGGCTGAATAACCCCAATTTCATTATGAACGGCCATAATTGATACTAATAAAGTTTTATCAGTCATGGCTTCTTCCAATTTATTAAGATCAACTAAGCCATTTTTTTGAACAGGTAAATAAGTGATTTTAAAACCCTTTTGTTCCAAAATACGACACGTATCCAGAACACATTTATGTTCAGTCGTGCAGGTAATAATATGATTTTTTTTGTCCCCATAAAAATCCAAGGTTCCCTTTAAGGCCAAGTTGTTTGCTTCTGTCGCCCCACTTGTAAAGATAATTTCCTTTGAAGATGCCCCAATAATATCCGCAACTTGCTGACGGCCTTTTTCGACGGCCTCTTCTGCATCCCATCCAAACCCATGATTTCGTGAATGCGGATTTCCATAGATATCTGCAAAACAAGGCATCATTGCTTCAACAACCCGTGGGTCGCAGGGTGTTGTAGATTGATAATCTAAATAAATTAGTTTTTTATGCAGCTGTGTCATCCTTCACCTTTTTCTTACTTAATAAATATAGTTTTTTCCATGCGTTAAAGAAATCCCTTAAATCAGTTTCTTTTGTATCCCAGCCTGTGCTTATGCGAATACTTGATTGCGCCAGGACATCATTTTGGCAGATACCTTGTAAAGGGCGCGATATTTTTTTAACCCGTCCAGAGGAACAAGCAGACCCCATGCTAACAGCAAATCCAGCAAGATCAAGGTTGATAACTTGGGTAACATTTTCCAGGCCAGAAAGGGCAATCGTTGTGATGTTTGGCAACCTGTTGGCTTGTTTTGAAAATATATAAGGGGTATCCCCGTGTGCTTTCAAAAGTTTTTCCATGGCTGTTTCCATTTCCAGATGCCATTTTTGTCGTTTATTCATTTCATCAAAACAAATTGATTTCAGTGTTTCTTCAATTCCCAGGATGGCAGGAATATTTTCTGTTCCTGACCGGCGATTACGTTCTTGCCCGCCACCATTTAACAGCGCAGATAAAGGAACAGATTCCTTAACAACCAATGCCCCCACACCAATTGGGCCGCCAATTTTATGGAAACATAAGGTGGCCATATCAGCCCTTGTTTCTTTGAAAGAAAAGGGGATTTTTCCCAAAGCTTGGGCCGCATCAATATGAAGAAGACCCCCATAATGATGAACAATATCGGCAATCTTTTGGATGGACTGAATAACCCCTGTTTCATTATTGGCGTAAATAATAGAGACCAAAATTTTCCCCTGAATCTTTTCCAGTTCTTTTTTCAGTTCTTCCATATTCACAAGGCCTTGTGAATCAACAGGGATAAGGGTCGGGTTTAAATGACTTTTAAAAATTGAATCATGTTCAATGGATGACAAAATCACATGATCCCAGTCATAGCCTTTTAAGGCCATGTTATTGGCTTCGGTTCCCCCGCTTGTAAATATAATATATTCAGGCGGGCAATCAATATGGGACGCCAGTATCTGGCGACTGTGCGTCATTAATTTTTTTGCCTGTTGACCATAGCGATGCATAGATGACGCATTAGAAGGATGCCTTTTCATGGCTTCAGCCATGCAGTCAGCAACAGCAGGCAGAATGGGCGCTGTGGCGTTATAATCCAAATATATGCAATCAAATTTATTCATTTATACTTATCTTTTTAGGGTATTCTTCTGGATTTTTGGCAAATAAATTAACCATGCTTTGACCCGTATTTTTATTTAAGACATCATCCAATGTTACAGAATCCAGAAATTCATAAATATGATTCCCTAATTCTTCCCACAAATTATGGGTTAAGCATCTTGAATTACTACTCATACAGCCATTCCCAATTATCTTACTGCAGCGTGTTAAGCGTAAGGGTTCTTCGGCGGCACTGACAATTTCTGCAATCGTAATGTGGCTGGCATTTCGGGCCAAGGTATACCCCCCTTGCGCGCCCCTAGCGCTTAAAACAATCGAAGATTTCCGTAACTTGCTGAATAATTGTTCAAGGTAACTTAACGAAATTTCTTGGCGTTCTGAAATTTCAGAAAGGGAAATGGGCTTGTCTGATCCATGCTTTGCCAGATCAACAACTGCCATAACAGCATATCTTCCTTTGGTCCCAAGTTTCATGATGCTTGTATTCCTTTTGAAATCCTTATATAATGCGCCTATTGGATAACAAATAACAATTCTGACTATTTAAGTCAAGATTGATAATGATGTATTTGCTTAGCAAGATATAAAAACCATATTAGAATAGTAGGATATACATGGCAGAAATAATTATTCCAGGTCCATCAGGACGTCTTGAAGGACGCTATCAAAAAAGTAAAACTGAAGGGGCGCCCGTTGCCTTGGTTTTACACCCGCACCCCCTTCATGGTGGCACAATGAATAATAAGGTTACGTATGTTGCCCATCAAACTTTTAAAAACCTGGGCTTTACTGTTATGCGCTTTAATTTCAGAGGGGTTGGAAAATCCGAAGGATCCTTTGATAATGGCGAAGGGGAACTTGCAGATGCAGCGGCAATTTTAGATTGGTTGCAAACCCAAAACCCAGATACGAATGATTTTTGGGTGGCTGGATTTTCATTTGGGGCTTGGATTGGGATGCAATTATTAATGCGTCGTCCAGAACTTCAGGGATTTATTTCTATATCTCCACCGGCCAATATGTATGACTTTAACTTTTTGGCCCCTTGCCCTGTTTCAGGATTAATGATCCAGGGGACTTCGGATGATGTCGTGGAGCACAAATCTGTGGAAGACCTGGCAAAACGCTTGTCTGACCAACGTGGTATTGAAATAGACTTGAATATGGTTAATGGGGCCGATCATTTTTATACAAACAAGCTTAGGGATGTTTCCCAACTTATTGAAGCCTACATTAAGAAAAGAAAAGCTGGGCCTAACTAAGTCTTCCTTTTTAAGAACCCCAGGCCGGCAATCGTTGTGATTATTAATAGGGATAGCAAGCTTGGGATTTCATATAAGGGTGAAATTAAAATCTTTGTTCCGACGAATAATAAAATCAGACTTAAAGAATATTTCAAATAAACAAACCCTGCAACAAAATGCGAAACGGCAAAGTATAAAGACCGTAGTCCCAAAATTGAAAATATGTTGGCCGTGTACACAATAAATTTATCTTGGCTGATCGCAAGGGCGGCTGGAATTGAATCAAAGGCAAAAATAACATCTGAAAATTCAATGGCAAGTAAGCATAAAAATAAAGGGGTCACCAGCCATTTATTATTTTTTTTAACAAAGAAATTTTGTTTATGGAAACCCTTGGTAAGGGGGATAAATTTTTTACAAATACTAAGCCATTTACTGGGGACTGTATCGGCGGGATTTGATACCAACATGCGATAACTGCCGTACATTAAAACCAATCCAAACACATAATTTAACCATTCAAAATTTTCAATTAATTCAACCCCGGCCAAAATGAAAAGGCCCCTTAAAAGAATGGCGCCAAAAATTCCCCAGAATAAAACACGGTATCTTAAGTTTTCAGGTACCTTAAATTGCTTGAAAAACATTAAAAAGACAAAAATATTATCAATACTAAGGGAGGCTTCAATAACGTAAATAGTTAGAAATTCTGTAGATTTTTCAAGGCCTTGTGTAAGGTATATATAGCCATTGAACAGCATGGCAAATATAAACCAAACCCCCACCCAACTTATGGATTCTTTAAAAGAAATCACCCGCGCCCGTTTATTTAAGACGCCCAGGTCAAATGCAAGAATTGAAAATATAATGATGTGAAATAAAATCCAGCCTGTTGTATGTGTCATACCCTAATGATACCAAATTACCAGGCCATGACAAGACGGCTTTTTTTATGAAATTTCATTCATAGAGTCAATTAACTGCTTAGAGTTATAGCGCATCATATCAAAGTAAGATGCGGCGGGGCCACTGGGTTCAGACAAAGCATCTGAATAAAGTGGATCCCCAATTTTTGCCCCTGTTTCCCGGGATATTTGTTGGATAATCTTTGGGTTTGTTACATTTTCAACAAAGATTGTTTTAACGCCATATTCTTTGATTTGTTTAATTAGGCTGATGATATTTTTAACTCTGGCTTCACAGCCAGTGCTTGTGCCGATTGGGGCAAGGAACTGAATACCATAGGTGTTTCCAAAATACCCAAAGGCATCATGGGCTGTGATCACTTTGCGTTTAGGGGGCGGGATTTGATCAACAACAGTGCGGATTTCCCTATCCAGATCATTTAATTTTTCGATATAATTTTGGGCATTTTTTTCATAATAACCAGCATTTTCAGAATCCAAATCCTTTAAGGCTTTTGTAATATTATAGATATATATTTTGATATTACTGATGCTGTGCCAGGCATGGGGATCTTCGATTAATTTTCCTTCAAACACAAGGCGGGGATGAATATTTTCCGTACTGATAATAACAGGCCCTTTAAAGCCAGATGCCTTGATTAAGCGATCAATCCATCCTTCAAAGCCCATACCATTGGTGAAAACAATATCTGCATCATTGATTAATTTAATGTCATCAGGTCGGGGTTCAAAAACGTGGGCATCCCCATTTGGTCCAACAATGGATTGGATGGTAACTTTTTCGCCCCCAACATTTTTAACAATGTCGGCCAGAATGCTGAAACTTGCCACAACTTTGATTTTGGGGTCAGAACAGTCAAGGTTTGCAACAGATGTATTTGGCGCAATAAACAAAGCTGCGACGAAGGCAAAAAGAATTTTTTTCATAAGGTTACCTGGGTTTTAAGTGGGTTAAAAAACTGCCATTTCGGCCGAATAAGAAAGATATAATGTATATAACCCCTGCCGTCAAGACAATGCATGGGCCGCTTGGGAAGTTCAGATGGTACGAAATTAACAGACCAAAGTACCCAGATACAACAGCAATAAGGACAGAAATAATAAACATCGGCCATATATGCGCTGCCCAGAAACGGGCAGAGGTTGCGGGTAACATCATAATGCCCAAGGATAAAAGCGTTCCCATTGATTGAAATCCAGCCACCAAATTCATAACAACCAGGACTAAGAAAATAATGTGATAAAAAGATCCATGTCCATGAATTAAGCGAAAGAAATTGGGATCAAAACATTCCACAACCAAAGGTCGATAGATAACGGCCAAAGTTAATAGGGTGATGGATGTGATGGCGGCAATTAAAATCAAAGAAGGATAATCAACAGCCAAGGCAGACCCAAACAAGATATTCATTAAATCAACGGAACTGTTGCGTAAAGAGATAATTAAAACCCCCAAAGCCAAAGATATTAAAAAGAATCCAGCAAAGCTGGCGTCTTCTTTTAAATGAGTCATGCGGGAAACCATGCCAGCCAGTAAAGCCACTATCAGGCCTGCCAAAAAACCCCCAAAACTAAGGGCGGGCAAAGATAAGCCCACAAAGATATATCCAAGGGCCGCCCCAGGTAGAACCGCATGGGACAGGGCGTCGCCCATTAAACTCATGCGGCGCAAAACAAGTAACACACCCACAGGTCCGGCCCCAATGCCCAAACATAAAGTGCTGAGTAAGGCATTCCGCATAAATTGATATTCAAAAGGTGCAAATAACCAATCCCAAATCATGATGGACCCCTTAACAAATTTTGATAGGACAAAGAAATATTATCTTCGGTCAGTACTTTTTTTGTATCCCCCCAGGCAATACATTCGCGCGCCAAAATAATTGTTTTATCAAAGTATTTTTTGGCCATTTGCAAATCATGCAGGACCAGTAAGATTGTTTTGCCACTTTTATGCCAATCCTCGATAAGCTTAATCAGGGCCTCTGATGTGTGGACATCAATGGCTGTAAAGGGTTCATCCAAAATAATCAAAGACGAATCTTCCAGAATAATTCTGGCAAAAAGCATGCGCTGGAACTGGCCTCCGGATAATGTTTTGATTAAGCGTTGTTCCATGCCTTCCAATCCAACTTGGCGGGTGGCTTTGTGAATTAAGGCACGATTGTCTTTTGAAAAACCTTTGAAGGCGCCAATTTTTCGCCAAAGGCCCATGCTGATAACTTCTTCAACTGTAACAGGGAAATCATGATCAACAGCTGTATATTGGGGAAGATAGGCACTGTCACATGTATCTTTGCATTGGTGGATAATTCCCCCAGTTGATGGTTTTAATATGCCAGCCAAAGCTTTGATAAAGGTGCTTTTGCCCCCACCATTGGGCCCGACAACGGCCGTTAAGCTTCCTGGCTCTATCTCACCCTTAATGCCATTAAGGGCAATTGTGGCGCCGTAATGAACATGTAGGTCATTTATAATTATATTGTTCGAGTGATCATGTGCTGGCATTATGCGATCCAAATTAATAACCAAATTATGGTAATAGGGATAACAACAGATGATACCCTTGCCCAAATACTTTTAAAATACGGTGATACTTTCATAATCTATAAGATGCCGTTTTATCTAACATTTTTCAAGAATTTTCATTTCCCCTTATTTTCCTAAAAATAATTGCAAAAAAAGTTTTTTTGCGTATCTTAGTTGAAAATAGAATGAAAAATAAAGCTAACACAATAGGGGCCTTAATCTCCATCCTTTTTTTGATGCAATGTACACCGTTTACACAGCATGATTCTGTTATGGATAAAACCCAAGAAGATTATAAAAAACTTACCGACCCTGCAAGTCCTGTGCCGTTGGAACCTGAAATCCCCCCTTTTATCGAAGATAACGAACCAGAAATTCCAGAAGAATTACAACAAGAAGTTTCTTTGAATATTACAAAAGATGTCAGTATTCCAAAGATATTTCAAAAAATTGCTGAACAAACAGATATAAATGTTTTAATTGCAAAGAACGTATCGGGCAGTTTGATTTATAAAACAAAGGGTCAGCCTTTGTATCAGGCCATTGATAATCTGTGTGAGATTTTAAATTTAAGATACACATTTGAAAACGGTCTTTTAAAGGTGGAAAAAGATATGCCATACTTGGAAACATACGACATTCAGTTTTTGTCTGTTTCCCGGAAAAGCCAGATGAACGTTTCCACAAGTACACAGTTATTTTCAAATGAACAGAAAAAAGGCATCATGGCCAATAATGGTTCCAGTACCAAACTTGATACGTTAGGGGAAAATGATTTTTGGGAAGAAATTAAATTAAATTTAGAAAGCGTTCTGGATTCAAGTAATAATATTTATACAGAGCAAGCCCAGATTATAGAGGAAGATTCGCCCCCAACAGCAGACAAAGAACCTGAACAGAAAAAACGGGTGCGTAAAAAAACCTATTTTACCATTAACAAGCAATCAGGCTTGATCAGTGTTTATACCGATAAAAAACATCAGCGAGAGGTTGGAAAGTTTATTAATCGTCTGCGCCGGAATACCAACAGCCAAATTTTAATTGAGGCCAAAGTTGTTGAAGTTTCTTTAAAAGAAGAATTCAAAAGTGGGATTGATTGGTCATCCATTACAAAGGGGGATTTTATTGCCAATGCAAAATTGGGAAGTATTGCAAGAATGCCATCGACTATTGTCAGTAATCCGGTCGCATCTGGTGTGACAACAGTTGGCATTGATGGCAAAGATTTTTCATCAATCTTAAATATGATGGAATCATTTGGGACAATCCGAACTTTATCCAGTCCACGGTTAACGGTCATGAATAACCAAACAGCTTTGCTTAAAGTCGCGGAAAATCATGTGTTTTTCACAGTGGAATATGACCGCCATTATTTGAATGCGATAAGGGGTAACGGCACAAACGATAATGGTTTGGTGGTGGCGTCCCGCAGTACAATTCAAAGTATCCCGATTGGGTTTGTTATGGCTGTTCAGCCAGCCATTGATCAGGATAAAGATGAAATAATCATCAATCTACGCCCAACAATTTCGCGGGTGATCGGATCAAAGTCGGATCCATCTGTTGCAATTATTAATAACTCTTTAAATCCAGGCGGTGACCAAATTAATTCAGAAGTTCCTGTGGTGGCTGTACGGGAAATTGATTCAATTATGAAGCTTAAATCAGGTCAAGTGGCCATTTTGGGCGGCCTTATGGTGGAGGGATCAGAAAATGTGGATGCTGGTGTTCCTGGGACAAAATCGCAGTTTTTCAGTTTCCTAACCCGGGCCAAAAGGGATTCCCAAACTGTTACAGAACTGGTTATTTTTATTAAAGCAACAATTGTGGATAGCCATAAAATACCTGATGCCGACCATCGACTTTATAATCAATTTACAAGGGACCCAAGGCCATTATGGCAAAGCAAATAAAGAAAATTATTCAGTGTCAAAAGGGCTTTAGCTTGATGGAAATCTCTGTTGTCCTGATCGTCATGGGGGTCTTGATCGGGGGGACAATCAAAGGATATGCGTTGGTTGAAAATGCCCAACTAAAGACTGTGATTAAAAATATTAACCAGTATCGTATGGCAGTTAATATTTTTAAGGATCAATATGGTTCATTGCCCGGTGATTATTCGGATGCCAGCACAACAATCAGGTCAGATTTAATTGATGGAAATGGAAATGGTCAAATTGAAGGGGACGGAATTGGGCGCAAAGATTCCGAAGCTGTAAATTTTTGGCAACATTTGGCCGCGGCAAATCTTATAACTTCAGTTGGTTCCCTGCCCAAAAATAATGACGCTGACTTTGGTAAAGGTATTCCAAAAGAAAAAATAGGTGGGGGAATAACGGTTGTACAAGATCCAGACGGTCCAGCATCTATGTCAGGATTATGGTTTGTCTTAGGGCGCAAAAAAGGTGGGTTAGGGACCGGTTCTGTTCTTTCCCCAAAACAGGCCCAGGCCCTTTTAAATCAGGTTCAAGATGTCGATCCTTTATCGGGTGATGTGCGTGTTGGTCCAGGGATTGATACGGCTTATGATGATTGTTTGAAGGATGGAAAATTAAATAAAGAAATAGAATATCCCGCATGCATCGTTTATTTCAAAGTTTAAAAGAAAACAAGGGGTTTTCCTTAATCGAAGTTTCCATAGTGCTGGTCATTATGGGTTTGATTATTTCCATGTCTACACCTATTTATTCCAACTTTGGGGATTCATATAAAGCCAAAAATACAAAAGAACATCAAGAAAATCTTATGCGGTTATTGGGGCAATATGCCCTATTAAATCATCAGCTTCCTTATGCGTCAGATCCTTTGTCATCAAAGGAAACGTTTGGGGATGAATCCCATCTTTCAGTTGGTATCGTTCCTTTTCGTACCTTAGGTTTACCTGAGTCTATGGCAAAAGATGCTTATGGTAATTTTTTTACATACGCCATTCAGGTGCTGCCTGAAAAAAGGACCGCCAAGATTTTGCAAAGATCAGATTTTTGTTCCCGGACGCCGTTAAGGGAAACGCTGACTGTCGAAGAAAATGGGCAGAAAGTAACCGTCACCAGCAAACTTGAAAAAGGAAAAGATTTTCTTTCACTGGTTATCGTAAGTCATGGAAAAAATGGGTATGGGGCATATTATGGTACGGCCGGAAATATAAAAAAACGTGATTATGGCCTTCATGGAAAAGAAGAAGAAATTAATGCAGATGGAACAAGCCACTTTGTAAATCTGCCTTATTCACAAAACGAAGATAATTACTTTGATGATCATGTTGTATGGGCAACACGAAATACTTTGGTATCCGTTTATGGGGGGGGATCATGCTATCAATCAAAAGACAAGACGCCAGAAATTTTATAAAAAATACAAATATTATCAAGGGACTTAAGAACAAATCTTTGGGGGGTCAAAAATCATTTATCCCGCTGAATTATAGGTTTGTTAAAGAAAAAATTCTGATGGGTGTCATTGCCCTTTTGACAGTTTTTCTTTTAAGTCTTTGGTTTTATATATCGCCAGAAAAAGATAGCGTTCAAGATTATAAAACAGATTCAATTAAATTAAAGTTATCGACAGAGGAATCAATGAAAATTCCTTTGTTAAGGAAAACCAGATCAACAACCCCGATTGTTAAAGTCACCCCAAGAAAAATATCAAGAAACGTTCAAAATAAAAATGGATATACCTTATATAATCAAGCCGTAATGAATGACAGAAAAGGGGCGGTAAAAAAGGCTATAAGCCTTTATAGTCAAGCCCTCAAGCTTAATAACCCTAAGATTCAGAAAAATGCCAAGGGGATTCAACTGCGGATAAATTACTTAATTCACCAGACGGAAAGCCTTTGATCCACAATACTTTGTAATCAACATAATATTTATCTTTATTCTTTGTGAAGTTAAGTTGAATGGGGCTTATTAAATAAGACATTCTATGGTTGATATCATTTATCAATTTATGAATTGTTGCTGTATCATAAACAACAAATTGTATGGAAACGGGAAAATAACTTATATCAAAATCTGGGAAGATTTTATCATAAAAAGTATCGTGGAAACGTACAGTGGCTGTGATATTATAATCATCAAGAATATGACGAAGTTGATGTTTGAAGCTATCGTGTGTCGGTTCCAAAAAGATGCCCATATTCTTGTAGTTTTGATATTTGGGCAAAATGGTTTTATAAAAATATGCCTGATCTTTTTCTGCATTAAGGATCTGTAATAACTGGTTTTTTTTGTTTCTTAAATGAAAAGATTCTTTATTGATGGGCAGATAATTTTTCTGTGTTATTAAAATTAATGCCCCAGCCAAAGTTATGGCGGCAAAAAGTTTTATAAGATTTATTTGTAGGCGACGCTTCATTTATTCTCTCTTTCAATAACGGTAAGAACAAAAATACCATCCTTGAATCCCCCTTTTTCTATATGAAACTGTCTAAGTTCTGGGGTGGATAATAGGGCTGTAAACATATCATTGGCTTGATACCTTGGACCTTTAAATTTTAGGGATAAATCCATCGTAAAATAAGGTTTTGATCTGTATTTTATGGTTTTATCAATGACAGCCTTATCAAGTAAAGATAGCCCAACATATTTGGGACTATGGATTGCCCATTCTATTTTTTGAATATCCCAAAGATCAGAAATATATTTATCAACTATTTCAATAGGGGCCAAAGGTGTTTGAATTTCATCCGCTTGTTTATCAAACACATTTTGAATTTTTATAATAATCTTTCTGTAACTATCAGAATAATTATTGGGATAACCGTCGGGCATCCCACGGATGTTTTTTTCTATCGCAGTAATATCTTGTTTCAGCTGGGGAATGCCGGCCATAAAAGTTTTGAACGAGGAGGCAGAACCAAGAATATAAAGAAGGGAAAACCCAATAATACCAAGGGTTAACCCATTAATAAGGGTATGAAGAAACTCTTTCCTTTCTTTGTGTTTTAAAATATCGAATTGAAAAACAGATTTGGGTTTATGGGCAAAGATAACTTGTCCCAAGCAGGATAAAAAATGATTTCCCTGTGTGATATTTTTAAGCTTATGAAGCTGCTGAATATTGCTGGCATCCAGATGCGTATGAATTCTTGGATCCAAAGTTCTGTAATACTTAGAATCCCCCAGGCTGATGATATTTATATCTTTATCATCAATGCCACTTTCTTCCCTTTTTAAATACTCTATAAGGTTTCTGGTTTCATGCCCAATGGCTGTTTCCTGATTTACCTTTTTGATAGGGATAAGCCTTGATAGGTAAAATTGTTTATGGAGAAAGGCACACTGCCGAAGACCTAAATAATCATCGAAATAGGTTATAATCGTCAAGGGTTTTGCTTGCGGTGTTATTTTCAATAAAACCTGTGTTTCTATGGGAAGGGACCTGACTGAATCCAAAGGGTTTTCCAGATGATTGATATAACTTAGCCATAAAGCGTTGTCATTACTTAAATGGGCAACAGAAAATTGATAAATATCTTTGGTTTTTTTGTAATAAAGAACAGCGTTTGAATCGTTTTTATGCTCTGACTTTATGGTATTAATAATGCGATATTTATAATAAAAATTCGCGGGGGGAATTGTTTCTTCAAAAAACGATTGGTTTAGTGTGTCCAAAAGAATAACAATGGGACAGGTATAATGCTTAACAAGTAACTGACCAATCTTTGAATCATTTATCCCGTCCGGGTTTGGGAAAAAGGCATCAGCAATAATTTCCTTATCTTTTGTAAAAGAGATAAAGCAACCCTTGTCCGTAAGTGTAAAAATAAAGCCCTGTTTCATAAATTCATATTAATTATATTTTCGTATAAAGGATAGAATAACGCATATACCACCCAGATCAAGACAAAGCTTACAATTAAAATTAATACTGGTTGTAAGTAGGCCATAAATTTATTAAATAATCGTTCAGACTTTTCTGATAAATAATGGGATATATTTTTAAGAGCTGTTTCGAACGATCCTTCGGCCTCCCCCAAATAAACCATTTGAACCACAGCTGGGTCAAATTTTAGGCTTTGTAAGCCCAGACTTAAACTGTAACCATTGTCCAAAGAACTCAGTAGGGTATTTATTTTTGATGTTATGATTTTTGAAGGAAAAATATTTTTTATATCAACCAAGGCATCTTGCAAGTTTTTATTTGATTCCATCTGCAGTGACAGATTTTTAAAGAAATTTTCTTGGAAAAACCGCCAAAAAATAGATCCCAAAAAAGGAATTTTATAAAAAATATCATATTGAAATTTCAGTATTTTTATCAACTTAATAAACAAAAATGAAACGATAAATAATGTAAAACAAAAAAATCCTATTAAAAGGATATTATTTTCCTGCGTCAGAACTTCATGGACCCTAAAAACAAATTTGGTGGATAAACTTAACGAATAATCCTGGTTTTGTAACAGCATGGGTTTTACTTTTGGAACCAAAAATAAAATCAAAAACAAAAAGGTTGATAAGACAACTGCCAGGCATATAAGGGGGTATCGCACAGCGTTTATAATTTTTTCTTTATAGGCCTTTTTCCAGATAAAATAATTTTTAATAGATTCAAAGGCAAGGGCAAATTTTCCGGTTTGTTCCCCCGTCTTTATAAGGGATATAACCGTGGGATCAACCTTTTTAAAATTGGTGGATAAAATATCTGAAAGCAAGTAACCACGCTGGATACAAAAAGATATGTACTTGGAAAAAACAACCATTTTTTTACTGCTTGAGGGGGTGTCTAGCATATGAATGGCTTGCAACAAAGGAATTTTCAACTTACACATTGTTCCAAGATGCCTGAATAAATTAATGGAATCTTGTAAGCTAAGATCATAATCAAATTTTTTAAACCGGGACTCTTTCCAATTAATTAATCGCCCACCATTCTCTTTCACATAAGAATTTAATTCAGCAACATTTTCACAATTTAAGGACCCTTTATAAATTTTTCCGTCAGATTTAATTGCTTTATAATGTATAAACGGCATCTTTATATATCCAAGACTTTTTTGACTTCATCAAGGGTTGTTATCCCTTTTTCCAATAAATAATGGAAGTTTTCGGAATGCGTATTAACCGTTTGTTTTTTCTGTATATTTTTTTCTAAAAACCCTTGTTTTTTACAAATATTTTGCTGATTTGATGGGGTTTCAAATAAAACAATTTCTGACAAAGGAATACGCCCTTTGAATCCTGTTCCCCCACATTGGGGACACCCTGTGGGAACGTAACCATCCTGCGTTTTTATTTTGCACACAGCACATAATTTACGGACAAGGCGTTGGGCTGTTATGCTTGAAAGATTATCTGCCAGCTCTGCTTGGGATACCCCCAAATCCAAAAGTCTTTGTATGGCCCCCATGGCCGTATTTGTATGCAGGGTTGTAAAAACCTGATGTCCTGTCATGGCTGCCCGTATGGCCATTTGTGCCGATTCTTCATCCCGAATTTCCCCGATATAAATGATATCTGGGTCTTGACGTAAAATGGATCGAATGGCGTCTGCATAATTTATATAAGAATTTTCTGGAATTTCAGTCTGCCGAATTAAAGGAAGTTTGTATTCAACGGGTTGTTCCAATGTCATGATATTAACATCCAAGGAACTTATATCATTTAACAGTGCATACAGGGTTGTGGTTTTTCCAGATCCCGTAGGGCCTGTAATGATATTGATACCAGAAGGTCGTTTAATGGCTTTTTTTAACGTCTGTATGTGGGACGGCATAAATCCCAGCTCCCCCAAAGGTTTTAGCGATAATTGTTTGTCCAAGATTCTTATAACAATATTTTCCCCATGAATCGTGGGATGGCAAGAGGTCCTTAAATCAATTTCCCGATCACAAAAATATTTGGAAAATCGACCGCTTTGGGGTTTACGGGTTTCTGCAATATCCAAGCCTGAAATGATTTTAAGGCGCACGGATAAAGTCCCCCAAAAATTTTTATGTAAAGTTAGTTTTTGATTCAGAACACCGTCTATTCTGTAACGAATTCGGATATATAAATCCTCTGGTTCAAAATGAATGTCCGATGCCCTTAATTTAATGGCATCAAAAAGTAATGTATCGACCAGCCGGACAGCCGGATTATCGTAACTTAAATCTTCGGATTTGAAACTTGACTGATTAATTTCTTCTATAATCTTACCCAGGCTGAAATCATGTTCATAATAATTCCAAATTGCTTGGGATAAATCTGTTTCCCGGCCGGTTTTACAATGGATATTTTTGACGTCAGGAAAGGCAATACGGATTTGGTCCAAGGCCAATATATTTGATGGATCTGTGCTGGCAACTGTTAAGGTATCCCCTTCAAGAGATATAGGAATAATCTTAAATTTCTGGGCCATTTTCTTTGGAAAATAAGCCAATAAGTTTGGGTCAATAATGGCATGATTCAGATCAATTTGTTGGGAAAAGGTTTGTTCTGAAACAATGTCAAAAATCAAATCTTCCGAGCAAAACCCCAACTTTTGAATGGCTATTTTAATATCGATGCCCTGTTGTTGGCTTTCAATTTCAACAATTTTGGCCTGATCCTTTGAAAGGATATTTTTATTGATTAAAATATCTAACAAAGATTGATGTCGAAAACGATTTTCTGCGGCAACAACAGTCATACCTTACCCCTTTATAATGGGGCTGTTGCAAAAAGCGCATCGTGCAACAAGCCCATAATCTGACGCAAGATTACACTGTTATCCCTATGCAGGAAAGGTTCGTTAATAAAAAAAGGGGAAACTATTTTTTATCAACTTTTTTATCCAACCACTCTAAGGATTGATTGATGATATCAGGTCGTTTTCTGATGTAATGATCCATATCTTCTATTCTGAAATAAGTAATATTCATCCCTGATTTCTTGGCTTTTTGGACAAATGCATCAGAAGATTCAATATTTGGGTCTTGTCCCCCTGCAACAACAAGGTAGGGGGTTTTTATTTTTTGATAGTTTGGCTTTGGATATGTCAAGGCATCACTATGATACATATAAGTCATGCCCAAAAATTCCTTTTCATAAGTTGGGTTTTCCAAAGTCTTATCAAGGGCAAGATCCAGATCCTTTTCAGTTTTAGGAATACCTAAAGAAAAAGGGGCCCAACCAGGTAATATATCCAATAAATTCATCCACCAAGTAAATGAGTTTCTTATATTTTTAATGAATGGCCACAATTCTTTGCGCCACCCTAAATCCCCTGCGCCAGACCAATTAATTGTTGCCAGTGTTATATCAGAAAATATTTCTGTAAGAGGGCTGACTAAATCACCCCCTTCGGAAACACCTATAAAAATAAATTTACCGTTCCATCCGCGGGGTTGGGACTTTTTTAAATGTTCGATTACAGCAATATGATCTGATAGACGTTGTGTTCGGGTGTAATGCTGCATAAAAAGATCCTTATTAATGTCAGCACCACGTACACCCCACTGTTCAATGGTTAATACAGCAAAACTTCTTTCCAAGAGTTCTTTTAAAAAATAACGATGTACATGAATAATACTGGAAACAGATTCTTTGGTGGAAGATCCCCCACAAAGAATAACAATTGGAAATGTTTTTGTTTTAGGCTTACTTACATAATAAGTGATATCTGGAGATTTTGGGTTTTTTCTTGGGGCCACACCTATAGAGGATGAAGGAATATCATAATTCATAGATTGTATTTCTTCATAACTTTTAAATTTATAAGGCGTTATTTCCGCCATGCAAATCCAGGGAGCCAGGCACAATAGTATTGTATATTTCATTTTTATCCTTTTTTAATGAATATACATAAAAATTATTGAAAAACAATAACAATATGTTATATATCAATAAATAGTTATTGTTTATAGGAGGGTATTAAATGAAAAATATACAAAAATTAAGTCGGATTTTAAAATACGTATTGTATGGGTGGGCAACCGCAAATGTGGCCTTGCCCTTTTTTATTTTTGCAAATGGAAAGGTCATGAAAAATTTAAGTTTTATGGTGGGGTTTGATAAAAATAACCATCACAATACTTTGCCCTTTGATGTGGATAAATACTTAAGTTTTACGACAGGCCATAAATTTTTGGTGGCGCTATCGGCAATGCCTTCTGAAATTGCTTATTCTATTGCTTTGATTTTCGCGGCAAAACTTTTTGAATGCTATGAAAAGGGAAATTACTTTTCAGTAGAAAGTGCCAAAAAATTTGGCAATATTGGCAAGTTTTTTATTTTATCCGTTTTAATAAGTTATCCCCAAGAATTGTTATTTACCTTTATATCAACAATGAAAGAACCTGTTGGCCAGCGTCTTATTCGGATCACAGCATCCAACCATGATGTGACAGCGATTGCGATGGCCTTGATGATCATTGTTGTTGGGTGGGTGATGAAAGAGGCGGTTCAGTTAAAGAAAGACCAAGACCTAACGGTGTAGAAAATTGACTTAATGCTGATGCCTAGCACCATCATTAATTGAATTTTCTATATAAAAAGGGCAGAACACTTATTTGCAAGGTTTGCCAGTGTATAGGCTCCGTTATTAACTTAGCTCTTTAGATATTATGGTAATTAAAGGAAAAAGAATATGAACATTATCGTGAACTTGGATGTCATGATGGCAAAGCGAAAAATGCGATCAATTGATCTGGCCAAAAAAGTGGGCATCACGGAGCAGAATTTATCCATATTAAAAACCGGGCGGGCAAAGGCCATTCGGTTCAGTACATTGGAAGCCATTTGCAAGGCCTTGGGTTGTCAACCAGGGGATATATTGGCATATAAGGAAGGTTAATATCCATCCCCTAAATGTTTTTAAGGGATTAAATTAACCTATTAATACCTGCAACGACAATTGCTTTTTGTTCGTCACTTTTTAAACAACGCGCAAGTATAGGGTATGCGTGATCTCTTGCATATTTTCTAAAAACGGGACTTTCAGGCGCATCCCTATTTAGTTTTTCAAAACTAAAAACCCCCTTCATTCCTGTTAAGAAAGGGTTTCTTAAATCTTCTTCAGAAAGTTCTGTGAAAAATTCCAGGAAGTAAAAGAACGGGGTTTCACCATCATCACCAACTGTTCTGGTTTCATCAATAATGCAAATTTTTTGACGCCAAACATTTTCTTTATCTAAATCAAAAATGGGACAAACCATAGAGTCGTCTATAAGGGGAGGTACTGTAAAATGGTCTGTTCCCCTTTCTGTGATTTTTCTTAATAAATCAATATCCTCTATACACCCTAGCGCCCAAGTACGTCCATTTACTTCAGTACTTCCTGTGAAAGCTGCCATAACCTGGTCTTTGGTTATTCCCATCAAAGAAGGCATGACAGAAACTTCTTCTTTTGTAAAAGTTGGAAAGTCTGTAATTAGTCTGTTAGCAGAAGGATTGCCCGATACTTCAACATCACAGCTTGCCGCAAATAAGTAGGGGGGATAGGTCAGGATAAACAATAGTAACACTTTATACATCTAAAATTCCTCTTAAATATATAATAAGTTTTAAAAAAATAAAGTCAATTAACTATCCATGAACGGCGGCAATGAAATGCTTTAAAGCCTGGGTGCGGTGGCTGATTTTTTGTTTTTCAGCGGCTGTCATTTCGGCAAAAGTTTTCTTTGATCCTGTGGGTAAGAAAATCGGATCATATCCAAATTTCATGGGACCCCTTCCAGGGTTAAGAAGCTGTCTCTTATACACATCTCCGAGCCCACGAGACCGTACTAGATCTCGT
>OJGZ01000050.1_pt1 | contig 62635 bp, 58 predicted proteins | sample 1595051 | NCBI WGS metagenome assembly OJGZ01 (sample SAMN05416800, study PRJEB24817) | seawater metagenome | isolation source: Sea water | place: Canada:Atlantic | collected 2013-07 | reverse complement strand
TGTGTATAAGAGACAGGATGCGGACGGGGCACCCCCAGTGCCCCGTCGGCATCACCGCCCAGGCCGCTCGCATCGAGCGATGCATCGCCCGCAACATCGATCCGCCCACCGCTTCGCACAACGACTTCGCTGCGGCCGCCGGTCGCCATGCTGCCGGCGAAATCATTACCGAAGGCAGTGGTATCGATCTCCAGCGATCCCGCGACATCGATCGACCCATTGTTCAACGCGTAGAGGCGCGCGGTTCCGCCAAAGCCATCGCCGACCGCGCCCGTCCCAAGCCGCAAGTTGGCCTGCGCCAACAGGCTGACGTCGCCCCCGATCGAAATCGTGCCGCCATTGCCCAGCAGGTCGATATCGCCCCCGGTAGCGTCGCCAGAGAGCTGGAGCGGCGACGCGTCGGCGCTCAAATCCCCGGTCACGTTCACGGCAGACCCTGCGCGGGCGATGAGGTCGATCGCACCTCCGGCTACATCGAGCGATGTCGCGATCGACCCGCGAGACAACAGCGAAGCATCCCCGGTGATCGAAATGTCGTGCCCGTTGCGGGCGTGTAACTCGATCGACCGGGCCGCTTCGACAGTGAGGCCATCGTCGAAATCGATCGCCCCGCCGTTCGAATTCGCAGTGAAGCCGCCCGTCGCGCCCGCGAAGACGCTCGAGCTCAGGCTCGATGCACCGGACAGCGCAATCGATTCCATGACGGCCGTGTCGTCCACTGCGCCGGTCGTCACATCCCGACCGAAGACGTCGTAGCCGGCTGAGAGGATGATATCGCCATTATCCACCCCGGCAGTAGCCGCGGTATCGAAGCCCAGATTACCGCGCAGCAGCATGGTGATCGGATCGGCAGCGGCCCGTGCGACACCGTAGATGACATGGTTGTCGCCCGCCCCAAGGCTCGATGGTCCGCCGGTCGACCCGCGGTGATCAACCGCCGCGGCGACGCTCGTCCCGACGGGAATCTCGATGTCGAACAGGCCGTTATTGTAGGTCAGATTGACCTGCTCGCCTGCGATATAGGCGCTCGAACCGTTGATATAAGCGCTCCCGCGCATGGTGATCTGGGGCGCAGCTACGACGAAGTAGCTGTCTTCACCGAGGGCGGTGATTTGCGGGTTTTCGCCCACCGAGATGCTGGCAGTCGTCCCCTGGGCGCCGGTCAGCTGCAATGTCCCGCCCGCGGCAAAGCTATCGAAACTGTCGAGATCGGGATCGAGCGTGGTCAGCAGCAATTGCCCGACATCGAAAGTGGCATTGCCGCCTATCAAAATGCCCGTCGGCGAATAGAACGCAACCATTCCGCCGGTCGAGAGAGTGCCGCTCGCATCCTGCAAGTTCGAGATCACCGATCCGCGGAAGACGATCGCATTGCCATTGGTGGAAGGCTGGATCCGGTTGAGCACGGCGAACCCGCCCTGCCCCGGTCCGTCCTGGAAATAGGCTGTCCTGCCATTGGGGAGAAAGATCAGCGCATTGCCCTGGTCGTCTTCGTACGGGAACCAGTCGAGCACCGCGGTTGCGGAGGTGATCGTGAATGTGTCGGCGCCCGCTACCGTACGATCGATATCGACGGTGCCCCGCACGATCTCGGGAAAGCCATTGAAAGCCTCCGCCTGCGCCTGCGAGGGGATCGCCAGAACCGCGGCCATGGCGAGGCCTGCTCCGCCAAGCAGCAGGGGCAGACGATGATTGATCGGGCGGGCCATATCAGAACCTCCAGGGAAGCAGGCGGGTGGTGAGCGAAACGAGCACGCGCACGTCTCCGCGATCGGCGGCAAAATCGGGTTTCTCGAGCGGCACCGCGACCGCCACATCGGCCTGCAGCGCGCTGCCATAGGCGAAGCGCATACCGCCGCCTGCCGACCACAGGCGATCGGGATTGAGCGGCGAACGGCTCGGGTCCTCGTTCCAGGCCCACGCCATGTCGGTGAAGAGATAGCCTTCCCACGCCAGCTTGGCGGGGCCGTCGGGCGCCAGCGAACCATAGCCCATTTCAAACGACAACGCGTAGCCGCTATCGCCGAGAATGCTGCCCGGGTCGTAGCCGCGGCCCAGCGAATAGTTGCCCGCGGAGAACTCCTCGAAGGCGGGCAGCGGGTCGCGGGTGAATTGCGCATTCAGGCCGAGCGAGAAGCGCAGATCGGGTATGGGCCGGTAATCGGCCTCACCTTCGAACCGCACCAGCAGGGGCGTGGGATCGGCCTCGATCCGGTTGGGGGCCACACCCGCCACAAGGCAGGTGCGCGGATCGGTGCGGCAATCGGGGGTGGCATCGAAGATGTCGATCCCCTGGCGCAGCTCGATCGCGCCGCGCGCGCCAAGCCGGGGTTCGAAGGCGCTGAAGCCATTGGCGCCCGCAATGCTGTCGGGATCAGCGTAGAGCGAATCCACTCTCAGGAAGACCGTCCGCACCCGGTCGCGCGTCAGGCGCAGATCGTTCACTGTCAGGTCCTGGTCGACGAAATCGAACCCGCTGCTCAGGATATGCGAGGTGCTGCGGCTGCGCTGGATCGGGTAGGACAGCCCCGCTGAGGCGAACAGCGTTTCGGATTCGACATCGAGACCCGGCAGGCCGAGATCGGGGTCGGTCCAGCTGTAGGTGAACTGGCCGAACATCCGCAGGCCATCGCCGCCAATCGCGAAATCGTGCCCGAGCTGAACGGTTTTCTGTTCCTCGAACTCGGCGGTGGAGAACAGCGCGACACTGGTCCGGTCGCCCAGCCCGGTCAGGTCATAGACCTCGCCGCGCAGCAGTCCGCCGAACCGGCCAAGCGCCTTGGAACCGAAGTTCTGGACATTGAGATCGAGCGTCCCGCGCCGCCGGATCACTGCGATATCGCCGACCAGATCGCCCGGCTCGCCGCTCGCGGCAGGTCGCAGCGAGAGACGGACATCGACCCCCGGCAGGTCGTCGGCCAGCAGCAGATAGCGCTCGGCCCGCTTGGTGTTGAACACCGCATCCTGCGTCAGCGGTTCGAGATAGGTCGCCACCAATTGCTCGGAAGGCCCTGCATCGCCGCGCACCCGCAATGCGGTGACCCGGCCAAACACGATCCGCATCTCCGCGTCGCCATTGGACAGCCGCTGCGCGGGGATTTCGACCGTGGCGAGATACCCCGCCTGTTGCAGCCGCAGGTTGGCCGCCGCGCGGACATCGCACAGCACCGATATCGGCAGTTCGCGGCCCACATAGCCCTGATAAGCTCCCGTCAGGTCGACTTCGGGTGCCTTGTCCGCACCGGTGAAGCGCACCGAATTGAGCGTCACCGTGATGTCGGCCAGATCGGGCGCGTCGAGCGCGCAGGGCGAGCGCTCCATGCCCCCGTCGATCGTCAGCGTGGTGGGCGCCGCTACCGGTTCGCGTGCCTGCGGCGGGGTCAGCTCGCCGCGGCTCGGCACCGCTTGCGCCTGCGCCGAGGCGGGATTGGCCAGCGCGAACGCCGCCGCCCCGGCGAGCAGGACCATGCGTGCCCGGTGGAAAGCGGCGCCGTGGCTGCTATTCAAACTGGTGTGGATATGCTGGCCCAAGCCCATTCAGATCGCCCCCCAACAGCACATGACATGCACTCGTCGATTTAGTCAGCGATCCGCCGGGCCCGTTATCCGGGCCTCTTCCTTGTAGTAAGCAAGGCCTTACCATCCCCCTACGCGAAATGTCATGCTGAATCTTGAACGCCCCAACGAGGGCTGAATCTTGAACGCCCCAACGAGGGACGCTCACGGCCCAGAGAAGTCGCGCGGCAATGGAGTGAGGCGGAAGTCGTGGTGCCGCTTACAGGACTCGAACCTGTGACCCCATCATTACGAATGATGTGCTCTACCAACTGAGCTAAAGCGGCACTTTCGCGGGTTGCGCGGGAATGTCCTTTCTGAGCAAAACCTGCTCAACTAGAACGCAGGAATCGGTTGCCTTTGGATATCCTGTTGGTGGGCCGTTTGCACATAAGCCTGCTCAATCGCAACCCGTTTTGTGCATTGCTTTGCTCAAATTTGACCAGACATCCTCCGCTCGCAAACCAGAGAGGGTTTCGCGAGACATACAACTGTTCGATCTACTAACGGGAAAATGGGGGATAGCGTTGCAAGGATCGGCAAGCGAGCCGAGTTAGATCGCGAAGATCTTGCCTATGGCTCTTCGGTCGAAAAACTTCCATGCCAAGGGCACGGCTTGGGCTTCTGCTAAACGACGTGTAACCTTGAGCGGCTGACTGGCAGTAAGTCTTGCTATTTCGTAGGTATGGATTGCTTTCGACCAGAAAGCCTCAACGGCGTCTCTTTTGTAGAGCCTCGGCATCTCGCCTGAATGCGGAAGAAACAGCAGGTGTTGGCCATACTTTTCGAACAAATTGAAGCATTCGCAAACGTCTCTTTGCACCATAGTCTCAGAGAACACCTTATCGGGAAAATCAGCCCTCTCGAATGTCAGAGCCCCGAGTTTCTCGATGTCATTGCGGTTGATGATTAAGCGATCCATGCGGAACGGTTTCGTCTGCCCTAGAGCGAATGGAATCTTATTGCCCAGTAAGAGGGCAATCGCGGGGCCCCAGCTTTTGGGCCGCAGATGAGTATGTCGGAGTGCGTCTGCGAGCATGATGCCCTCATCGATACTTTCGCGTGCGAGCTCCACCAACTTGCCAATCAATTTATCGACCGAAGCGCGTGTGAAATGTGGGCCTTCGTTCTCGAGGTGGGGAGCGTCGGGCGGTAAGGCTCCCATGGCTGCGAGTTGCTCTACGCCAAAGAGAGAGATGCCGAATTCAAAAGCTAAAGCGCTTGCCGAGATCCGGTTCTTCCAGCCCTCAGCTAAGATCAAAACCTCGTGTCGATCGAATGCCGGTAAAGTTCGCTTCCCGTGTTGACGTTCGCGATGCGTCACCAACCCAGCCTCTCGCGCGGCTAGGAGCGTGTCTGGATCCAAGCGAGCGAGTTCACTTGCCGGCCTCAGACCGATGGGCAGCAAGGCTTTCGCTTTGGCATTTGAAGCACGGGTAGCTGCCTCTCGCCGCCTCCTATTTTCCTTTTGCTCTTTCGTTCTGGTTGCCCTTCTGGACGAAGTGTCTTTGCCGGGCTTACCCGCCGTGGAAAGCCCCCTCTGTCGTCTTTCTCGCTTCTCTTTCAGCTGAAGCTTTAGCTCGACGAGTGAAGTATCGGCTTTCGTTCCTAACGCCAGATACGCATGTCTACGCGCGCCTATTGCAGATTCAGTTGCGTTGGGATCAATCCATTCACTGTGAAAGCCGTTTGGCCAATCGCGAAGTGCGATGCAGCCTGCCCTCAAGCGCGTCACACCATACGCAAATTCCGGAGGCAGCCCTGGGATGAGGTGCCCTCTTGCGATTTGCGAAAGTTGGATAATGTTCTCGAAGATTCTTCCCATACAGACGGCTCGAACTTGCGTAGGTAGCGCCGAGAGATCGCGAGCCTCACCCAACGCGGGAGCAAGCAAATTTCTTAGCAATCCTAGACCCTCTCGTTCCCCGTGAGGAATAACGTGGGAGGTTAATCGAGCCAAAGACTCACCACATCGGTCGCATTCATTGACCCGCGTAAGGGTGCGGGTCCAACGCTGCCGCGTTGGCTCCTCGAAAGGACAGGGGCAAGTGTCTTGTAACATCTCCCAGCTCGCCAGACAGAACGGTAAGTCGCGCAGCTCCCAGACAGCAAGATGCCATGCGTCTGATGCCAGTTTGCCGGGTGCGAACCGACGGCGACGATAGTCTATGCGCTGCCGGTTAAGGGGAACACCGAAAAACTCTCCGTGGTTGAGGCCAAGATCGGGATAGAAACGACACTGGACTTCCCTCTCCTGAGCGCCTGTCGCTGAAGCGAGTGCCGTGAGATCGATGTATGGACTTTCCGATATGTTCACCACATTACGGTTGCGTAGTCCGAGATGCTTTAAAAGGCCCCAAGAGTTGGGAAGCCAGTTTGCGGAGCACGCCCGGGCGACGAAGCCCCTGAGAGATTCCCCGGGGAAAGGACTAAGGGGCGTGCTGAGGGTTCGTATCGTGGGGGCTCTCGAGCAAGCTATCCGAGGATTTGTCATCCTAATAGAACATTCAACGGGTTCTCGGTGGCGAAGCCGTGCTCGATAGACCATCGATCGACGGCCTCGGCAACGTCCTCTAAATCTATGCTATCCCGGCCATCGTTGGCCGCCAACGGAATTGCGGTAAGCATGATCCGCATAATCCTGCCGATCACCCCCCCGCATGTTGTATTGAGCGCTTCAGCTACATCATGATCAGCAATGCCCACGAGTTCCCTGCTGATGCCCTCCCGCACCATTTCTTGGTCGAGCGAAGCGAGAAATTCGGTCCAAAGCCTCCTCTCGTCTTCCATTGCCCAGTCGAGCGAGCCGAGCCGACACGGCGCCATTAACCGACCAGCAAGCTCCTTATCGGCTCCTATAATGGGCACGGCATCATCTGTGCCGAGCAGAACGATAGGCAACTCCCCCATATCGAGCATGAGCTTCAACTCGGCAGTGATGTCACCGCTGAAACCGGAACGGCCGGGATGATGCGCCTCGTCCAGGATGAGCAGCTGAACTCCCTTCTCGCGCAAAGCTTTCATGGTCCGCAGGCGTAACGTCGTTTCCGTTCCAGCCATGGCAAATCCATCGCCAAGCGCCGACATAATTGAAACGTAAAGCTGTTTGGCGGTGCCCTTCGTGCTGAGGCTAGCCAACAGCACCGGAATGGTGCCAGTTGCAGCAGTGGCCTGCTTCAGCAGCGCGTGTTGCCTAGCTGAGGTTGTTTTCCCCGTGCCCGTTTCGAAGAACACCCGCATGCCCAGCTGCGGCTGCCCCTTGGTTTCAAGGCCCAGCTGCAACATGTTTTCGAAAGCCCACATACATTCGAGCATGCGAGGGTAAGGCAGCACGATCCGTTGCAAAGCGGCTTGCTTCTTAACCACCGTTTCCACGGAGGCGCGGACATTCGAAAGTTTACCGAATGCGGCTGAAATTGTGGGGCTGATGCTACTCTTCTCGTCCTTTTCTGGAAGGTCGGGAAGAGAGATTGAGCTAAGCTGTGGGCGGTGCTCAGGCGGGATCCCTTTTTCTGGGGTCATACGATGTCCTTCCACGCGAGACCGCCATATCGACGGCGTTTGGTTTGCGACGGCTTATTTTCCGAAGTCTCATCACGTTTCTTAGCGACGGACACGCGGCGTTTTTCTGATTGCCGATCTTCAGTGTTTGCCGATCTCCGCCTGCGCGGACGCGGGCTAGCATTCAGCCCGTCCTTTCTCGGGGTTAGATCAACATCGATCGGAGAGAGTGCGGATTCCTCGGCCTCATATTCTGCCAAGTCGCCCGAATATCGTTCCTCAGGGCTGGAGCGATTTACACTCCAATCCTCATTCCGAACCTCGATCCAATTCTGTAAGGATTTGGCCACGTGGGGCGTATCCATCGCCTTTGCGTGATCGCGAATGTTGCGTTCGCTCGACCGGTCAGTGACATTGGTAATTTCTCGCTGGAGAGCTGCATGGAGGCGATCCTCCGTGGTCTTATCTAGGTGACGATCTGCGGCTTGTTTGGCGAGTTCTAGTATGCGCTCATGAAGCCATTGAGGGCGTCCAATCATGGATTGATTCACGCACCGCAGTTTGACCCATTCTCCTTGGGGAAGAACATGAGGGTTCCAAACCAAGATCGCGCCCAGATCATCCGGGTCGTATTTGATACGGACCTTGAAGGCCATTTTCCGCTTATGACTGCGCACGAAGCGCTTCTGATCGGGTCCTCCGTGATTGCAGCGTTTGCGGATGCATCGTTCATGGTCTTCGATTAGCTTTGAAGTCTTCCCCGCTTCTGAATAGCGCTGCCCGAAAACGCGAACACCGCTATTGTCTACCTCGACGTCCTTTTGCCCGCGCATCAAAGCACGCTTTAGGATGGCCTCATCAACAATGCCGGGAACCCTGTAGCGGCATAAATGCTCCTGATGGACTAGCGATGGCTGCTTTCCGTCCAAGCCGTCATGCCGGGTTGTGTTGTAAATTATGCAGGCCATGTCGAGCAGCTCACGCGCCTTTTTGAGCGTGCAAAGAACTTGGACATCCGGGTCATAGCCAAAACGCTGCGCCAGCTCAGAGTCGAAGCGAGAGTCTGGAAGACGTTTAAACAGCATCTGCTGCAAGGTTCCGAGAACGCGCTCAACATGCGGCTTGGCACGGGGCCGGTGTTTCTCGGTGAATTCGTGAGAGATTGTGGCATCCAGCAGAGCATCTTCGACTTCACGGCTGTGATATCCGGTCAAATTGTCTCCAAGCAGCCGAGAAACGCGATAACCCCAGGTCAACGCTTGCTTCCTTATTTTCTCGAGCTCCGTTTCGGTGTGCTCTTCGACAAAATGCGATAAGGTAGCTGGAAAATATTTTGGCCGATTGGAATGAAGCACGGTCCGCAGGACTGTATTTGTGGAAGCGTGCTCCCAACTCAGGTCCCAGCCAATGAGCAACCGCGATACGGTGTCGATCATCAGGGTGAGCGTAGCGCCGCCCAAAGGTATAGAGGTGTCGTCGTCTACTAAAAACAGGTTGGGAACAGGTGTGTCATCGATCTGGCCGAGAACTCCGATACGAGATGGTGTTTCGCTAACGCCTCCGCCTTCGTATCGTTGTCGAGCTCCCTTGGCGCTGGTCTCGATTGCATAGCTCTTCTTAGAGCGCATTGTCCTGACCAGCGAGTAGAAGGCATCCTGTGACATCGGAAGATATGGTGACGTGGGCTTCTCGTAGACCACGGTCTCCCGCGTAATCGACCAGACACCACCTTCTCCGATTTCAGCGCGAAAGCGGTGCAGTGGCCGCCCATTGTTAATGTCATCTAATTCCGCCCGATATTCGCGGATGATCTGCAAAGTTGGGGCTCGGGAGGCGACTGCTTTTGATGACCAATATGCGATGATCTCAACTGGGTGGTTGATCTTTCGCGCCTTCGGAGATCGACCCGTGCTGGATATGCCGTCGCTCGTCCGGCGGGAGCCTTCTGTTCCCCTCGTCCTCCACCAATGACGAAGGGTAGCTGGGCTACATTTCCAAGCGCCCGGGAGTCGTCCGATCTCCTTCTTTCGCAGACATTTGGCGATGAAGGCTTCGAGCTGCCTATCGCTGCGCGACTGGTTGTCATGTTGAAGAGCGTCGTCGAGCGCGCGTAGCATCTGGATGCGAAAGTCGCAGACTTCATCGAGAGCCCGCGCCTGTTCTCCATTCGCGTCGATTTTCCGGCGATCTTGAGCATTGATGTCCAGTGGTCGTGGAACCACTCTAGTAAGCATGCCTTCGGAAATCAGCTCGAGAAGCTCTTCGCATATTGGTCGGCGAGGCATTCCATCAGAACCGGTTACAAGGAGATCACCGTGTCCACTGTTTATCCGGGCACGTAGGTAGACCACGCCGTCGGGGTCCACTCGCTCAAACGCGTAAGCTACGCCATCGTCTGAAAGAAAAGGATCTCCGGGAACCAAGTCCCATGGAAGTGTAGTGATTGCGAGATTAGGCATCGATCAAAACCTGATCGTCCCGTGACGGTGCTTAGGGGTAACCGGATAAAGCAAAGTGCCATCAGTGCGTTCGGCATCCAGATCGAACCAGAAAAGCCCTTGTGCGCAAGCGGTTTCAATCATCCAATCACCATCACGAGGATCGGAAGCGGCAAAGCGCTCGCGTAAGTCTGCCCACCGTATGCTGCGTGCATCTGCCTGCGCAGCACGGCATGTATTCAAATCCTGTGAAGACAGCTTTCCGAACACACGGCCGTAGAGGGTCTCGATGTTTTCCCGGCTATGCTCGTTGGGAAGGATGTCTTGCCGGTAGATGACTTGGAATTCCCACCCACACTCACTTACGATCTCTTGGACTTGATCCATCAAATCGCGGTAGTCGGGATCCTCAAGGTCTTTCTCGGTCCTCTTCACTTCCACGAGTTGAATGCGCCCGCTGGAGAGGAGCCGGATCGCATCGGGTCGATAGGTCCTACGCTTTCCTTTAACGATCACATACATCCTGAACGGGTGACATTGAAAATCGAGGACTTGTGCGTCGACCTCGTTCCGCATTGCGAACCATGGCTCACCGTTGCCTTCAAAGACCTGTGTCAGGCCCGTTTTTCGAGAGCGAAAACGGCCGCGGGCATGCGCCCCTCCTCTCGTGATCACTGGACGGCGATAACCGCCCTGCTCAAGGATCTCGATTTTGGCGGTAGGTGGAATAGTCTTGCGTTCGGTATCGACGCCACTCCTATCGAGCGTTGATCGCCTAGGCGGGTTCTCCAGCCGCTCCGGAACGAAGCGAATTGGTGCGGTCTTTGACTTGGAGGCCACGACCTTAAACACTCCTTCGAAGGAGTTTGATGATCAGAGTAAGCCAAGAAACCCAATTCGCCGCGAGCCACTTGCCTAAGCTGTATGAGACCGGTGGTTCTTGGAAGACCATGGTCCTCATGCGCCCGGCACCGGCCTTGGAGCGTCGCCATGGCGAAGACCTGAGGGCCCACGGCATAGGATTTGGGGAACGAAGCTTAAATGCTGCACTGGCTTCGGGATCGATAAAATGTTCGAACGAGCCGGCGCTCATCAGAGCCTCCTCTCGTGCAGCCGAACGATAAGGGCATAGATCGTTCCGTAGTCGAGGCGTGGATCTTTCTCTGAGAGGGCAGCCAGCCATGCTACTTCCTCCTCAATCACTGCCGCGCGGAGCTGCTTACGAATGGTCGAAAGATCCGACTTTGCGGGAGGTGGCGCAGTGGCCAATCCACGGATGTCGTAGTCTGGGCTCGGCTCCAAAGAAGAGGCGTTATCCAGACCGCTCCGGAACAGGAGGAACAACTTTCGCATCACCCTCATCGCACACCTCAGCATAACGCGTTTATGGATAGACAACGCATTTATGACTAGATGCCAGTCGGGTCAAGGATATATCACTGGATTCCGTTATGTGTTCGGGTAAATATGCGCGGCATGACCCGAAACGCACAGACCTCAGAAGACCTCATCTCGCTTATTTGGCCGAACGGGATGACAGATCGCGAACAGATAGTTTTTAATGGACTTTTACCGTCCAAACGCGAGGTCGTGCTCAAGCGCCTAGAAGCTGTTTGGCGGGCGGAGAATGGGGAGCCTTGGGAGCCTCTGGCAGCTAGTATCGGGCTTGGCCGGGCAGCTTTTTACAATCTCCGTAAGGCATGGCGTGAGCAGTCCATTGAAGGAGTCATTCCTTACGAAAGACGCGCCGCTCGCTCCCTCGAAACGCCCGAAGATGCGCCAATACGGCGTTTGGCCCGGAATATATTACGAAGCGCCGATCTCGCGTCGGGAAATTCCCTAACTGCTCGCCGATTGCTCAATGAAGCTGGCGATGACGCTACCATTAGGGGCTCGACTCAGCAGACTAGACTACAGTGGGCCGAAAGGTTGATCCGGCACGAGCGGCGGCGTCTGGCCCTCGACCCTCAGTTTCTGCAAAAGAACTTTGCTAAGCGGATCATACTCGACCTGACCGCGATTCCGATCGTCATTGAGGGGGACGAAGAGCTCGCAGTGGTCGCCATCGTGATGGACACAGCTAGTGGCCTGATCCTCGGTGACTGCTTCGGGACTATCGATGATGCGGCCGAACTTCAATTGGTGGCCACCAGAATAGCACTTGCTTTTGTCGAGGATATGCGTCCGGGGTTGAGCTATGATTACACCGGCTATCCTGACCTAGATCTGATACTCCCTCCAAGTCGTGACGCTATAAACCCACCTGCGTCTCTTCTGGCGGCAAACCGATCATTGGAGATACGAGCGCCAGGCACATACGCTTATGGGCAGCAAATCGTTCAAACTGTCGGCCCGAAGATCGGGCGGATACCCTTAGCGCCTCGAAAAACACTGTCGGTTCAACGAGAGAAGTTCGCCCGGAGCAGAAAGGTCGCTGATCTCGACCCGATTGAGGCGAGCGCGTTTTGGCAGCGAGAGGCGCTGCGGCATAATGAGCCAATTTTGCTCGCACTCGAGAAGGCCGGATTGTTGCGAGCCGACCGTCCCAACGAAAATTTAGAAGCACTGCTCTTCGCGTTAGCTGAGTTTCTCGCTTCTCTTCCCGACATCTAGTGTTTTGCGATTTCTCGGAGATTGGCCAGAAGCGCATGCAATACCCCATCAGATTGCTCTGAGAGTTTTGAGCCTGGCTTGTCCGAAATCCCAAATCTTTTACGCAGGAGCCTTTCAGCCTCGACAAGGCTGACTGCGTTAAACATTCCATTTGCAGGAGAAACGCGGCGCGTCGGCGGTGCGAGGACCAACCGGGGCCTTAGACGAATTCCTTCATGGCGAAGACCAAGAAGCGCTTCGACACAGCGGCCGTGTTCATACGCCCCTGGCGTATATTCGACAACGGAGCTGCCGGCGGCCGCAACGCTCGTGACAAGTTCCGCCCAACGCTGATCGTTCAAAAAGGGCAGGCCCACCGCTATCTTTGGAAAGCCAACATTTTCATCACTGTGAAGCCCAATCGCGCGTATTAGAACAGCTGCGATTTTTGGAACTGATGGCAGGCCAAGCGACAGATCAACCGCTATGATCGAGTTTAACCGGGAATCGATTACTGCCGTCGCGAGTGGACGTTGAGGTGCCGTCTCTCTATTCACTACGGGAATTTCGACCACGGTATGATCGACAATCCAGTCTCCGAGCTTGGCCAATTGCGTAGGCAGCTTTCGAATACGGTTGGCGTGAATATAGCGCTTCATTTTGTCACTCGATGGCATTGTGATGCCACCAGTCCTCGCCTGCTGTTCTGCCTTGTGGATTAGCTGCTCGGGCATACCGTCCGGCAGGGAGCTCATTGCATCATCAAGCAGCTTTGCCTGAATAGCCTCGATTTGGACTTGGCGATTGCGTGGTCGTGATCCGCCAGCAATTGCTGCGGGATCCCTTAGAGTTCTCCATGCTCGGGCCAAATTATAGAATTGAGCCGCCCCCAAGCCTAGGCTCGCGGCGAGCCTTTCCGCGTTCTCTCGACCGGGCGATAGCTCGTATTCCGCCAGCGCATTTAATCTTCGTCGGACCTCGCCTCGGCGCTCCGGTTCAATCCCGGACAGATCCACGGAATAAGGCTGATCCTTGTTCATTGTTTGTTCTAAACTTTCTTCTAAGCCATATGTATCCCCTTCTGAGTTTTTGAGACCGTCAGCTTTTGGCCCGCTGTTGCGCGGCCATCGGCACGCATCCGAGGCGCGCACGACTTCGCGAGAATTCTGTGCAGTGAGGTTTATTAACGGGCGCCACCTGGGACTTGCCCTCCAGAACACAATCGTCTATCGGGCGCGCAATGCGTCAGGTTCGCTTCCTGTTTCTGTTTTTATTGCTGGTCGTCTCTCATGGCGGCCTACCAGGAGCGATTCCGCATTTCGAGGCAGCCCACGCACATGACGCGGTAAGTGCTTCGCATGCGCATGATGTTAGGTCAGCAAATGTAGTCGAGGTTGAACAGCCAGCAGACGCATATGCTTCTGATGAACTCGTTCCACACGCTGCGTCTCACTCGCATGGCTCTATTGCTTTGCCAGATGACGCCGGGCTTGTGCCGAATGGCACGCTTTCGCGGGTTCTTCTGCGTCCTGGCGAATTTGCCCCCCTCGTCGGCTATCCGTCGGCCCCTCTGACACAACCGCCTTCAGCCTGATCTCTGAATTCAGCCCAATTTTTGGGCTGCTTTTCGTTCAGATGATCAGGAGTAATTTATCATGCACGTGTCCACGCGTGCCGCCCTTTTGGCGGCCACGTTGCTGTGGGCGAACGCGGCATCAGCCCAAACGTTCACCCTAGAAGAGGCCGTCCAGAACGCGGTCGCTCACTCACCCGAAGGCGAAGCGGTCGCCGCACGCCTCGATGTTCTGGATGCGGCCAGAGCAGCTGCCGATACCCGGCCTGCACCGTCCATTGATGGGACAGTCGAGAACATCGGGACGCCCGGCTTCTCACAGTGGCAGGTCGACGGAACCTACAACCAGCGCGTTGAGCGTGGCGGCAAGCGCGCTGCCCGTGTCGGCGTGGCTAGCGGCGACATCGAAGTGGCCGAAGCCGAGGCCTTGGTCAGGCGCCTGGATCTCGCGCGCGAGGTTCAGGAGCTGTATGTCGAGGCCCAATCCGCCGCGCTGGCCCTTGAGCTGGCCAAGAGCAGGGTCGAGATTGCCGAGACGCTCGCCAAGGAAGTCCAGCGAAGGGTCGACGAAGCACGCGATCCTCTGTTTGCCGGCACACGCGCCGGCACGCAGCTCGCCGAGGCTCGTGTCGACCTCAGTTTGGCCGAGCACGCCTACTCAGCAGCCATAGCACGATTGGCACTACTGACCGGCGGTGATCCCGAAGGAATGGACGTTGTGACTACCGGCTTTCTCGATCCATCAGGGGTCGTAGTCGGTCCGGTCTATCTGACGCCCGTCGATCTCGCGGTATTCGATGCGCGGCGTAGTCGTGCAGACGCGAACTATCGACTTCAGCAGGCCAACTCTCGCACCGATCCCACCGTCTTCGCTGGACCACGTGTCTACGGCAACGGGGATGTTGCTCTGGTAGCCGGGTTTTCGTTGCCCCTTCCTAATCGCGCTCTGAACCGTGCCAATATTGATCGCGCAGCAGCAGAGCAGCGGCAGGTCGAAGCCGACCTGGGCGTGGAGCGGTTCGAACGTCGACGAAAGATCGCATTGGCCGCTGAGCGCGTCGAAGAGGCCCGTCATGAGGCTGAAGCGATACAGGAGAAGGTCGTTCCTGGAGCTGAACAAGCGCTTCGGGAGGTGAGGGCCGGCTACAATCGCGGGGGTTTCACTTTCCTCGATGTGTCGCTCGCTCAGACGGCATTGCACGACGCCCGGGTTCGGTTCGTCGACGCTTTGACGGAATACCATCAGGCCAAGGTCGATTACGATCGATTGACCGGCCGCTTCATCGACATTGTTGGGGGATACTAATCATGCGCAAGACGCATCTCTTCCTTGCTGCCCTGTGCGCAGCAACACTTAACGCCTGCGGGCAATCTGAAGACAATACGGGGTCCACCGAGGAACAGGCCGCGGCGGAAGGCGATTACGAGCGCGGGCCTCATAACGGCCGAATGCTCCGGGATGGCGATTTCGCCATCGAAGTCACGGTATTCGAGGACGGTGTCCCGCCCGAGTATCGTCTCTACGCCTTCCGTGATGACAAACCAATCGATCCCAAAATGGTCCGTGCCCGGGTCATGATCACCCGTCTGGACGGCGAGAAGACTACCTTCGAGTTCGAGCCGGAACAGGATTACCTGCGTGGCCAAGGTGTTCTCATCGAACCGCACAGCTTTGATGTGGTGCTTGTGGCTAAACAAGGCGATGCATCCCATCGGTGGGCGTTCGAGTCCTATGAAGGCCGTGTCCAAATTGCCGACGAGGCAGCACGTGGGGCCGGAATTCGGACCGAGACAGTCGGGCCGCAGCAGATTGGTGAAACTATCGAGATCATCGGTCGTGTCGAACTCGATCCTTCGGGGAGTGCCGAAGTAGGCGCGAAGTTCCCCGGCTCGGTGGTCTCACTGCATGCCAATCTCGGCGATCGCGTGTCGCGTGGTGCGTTGCTTGCGCGAGTGGAAAGCAGCTCATCGCTGCAAACCTATTCGATTTATGCACCGATCTCGGGGGTCATCACCCAGCGGGATTCCAATGTCGGCGACATCGCAGGCAGCGATCCGCTTTTCGTCATCTCCGACCCTTCGCGCACTGTCGCCACGTTCCCGATCTTTCCACGCGACATCGAGCGGGTGCGACCCGGACAGACGCTGCAGATACGCGGCCTAGAAGGCCAACGTGCACAGAGCTCCCGCATCCGGGATTTCCTGCCTCTGGCGGAAGTCAGCAGTCAGGCGGTCACCGCCCGGGCGCCATTGCCGAACAGGGACGGCTTCTGGCGACCCGGTATGGCAGTCAGGGGCTTGGTCTCGGTCGATCAGCGGAGGGTTCCTCTCGCCGTTCGGACGGATGCCATTCAGCAGTTCCGCGATTTTCGGGTCGTTTTCGCCAAAATCGGCGAGACCTACGAGGTTCGGATGCTTGAGCTTGGCCAGGAGGGTCCTGAGTGGACCGAGGTCCTCGGCGGCATCGAAGCGGGCACCGTCTACGCATCCGAGAACAGCTACGTGATCAAGGCCGACATCGAGAAGTCGGGCGCGAGCCACGATCACTGAGGAGCGCAATTCAATGTTAGAGAAGATAGTCGAGCTGTCGATCAGACAGCGTTTCGCAGTGCTTGCGGCGGTATTGATTTGCGCCGCCGTGGGCATCTACAGTTTCGGCCGGCTCAAGATCGACGCCGTGCCAGACATCACCAATGTCCAGGTGCAGATCAACACGTCCGCTCCGGGATTCTCTCCGCTCGAGGCCGAGCAACGGATTACTTATCCGGTAGAAACCGCGATCGCGGGGCTTCCGGGCCTTTCATACACCCGATCTGTTTCTCGTTACGGACTCAGCCAGGTCACGGTCGTCTTCGAGGACGGGACGGATATCTATTTCGCCCGGCAGTTGGTCAACGAACGTCTTCAAGGGGTCCGCTCGACCCTGCCGGAAGCGGTTGAGCCTGAGCTCGGCCCGATCGCCACCGGCCTTGGCGAGATCTTCATGTATACCGTGGAGGCCGAGCAAGGTGCGATCAAGCCCGATGGGTCGCCCTACACCGCGCAGGACCTGCGGACGCTTCACGATTGGGTTGTCAGGCCGCAGCTGCGAACGGTTCCGGGCGTGACCGAGGTCAACTCGATCGGCGGTTACCGCAAGGAGTATGTGGTCGCGCCTCTTCCCGAAAGGATGGCCGGGTTCGGCCTGACCGTGGAGGATGTGATCGATGCCCTCGAAAACAACAACGCCAATGTCGGCGCTGGCTATGTCGAGAGGTCCGGTTCTCAATACCTGATCCGTGTTCCTGGGCAGGCCGAGGGCGAACGCGACCTGTCCGGAATCATCGTCGACTATCGTGACGGCGTTCCCATTCGGATCGCTGATGTGGCGGACGTCGAGATCGGATCCGAGATCCGCAATGGCGCAGCCACGAAGGATGGTCGCGAGGTCGTCCTCGGCACGATATACATGCTTGTCGGTGAGAATGCCCGTGATGTCAGCATTGCGGTGGCCGAACGGCTAGAGGAAGTGAATCGCTCGCTTCCCGGCGGCGTCGTGGCCAACACCGTATACGACCGCTCCGAACTGGTCGAGGCTACCGTATCCACGGTCGAGAAGAACCTCGCCGAAGGTGCGCTTTTGGTGATCGTCGTTCTGTTCGTCCTCTTGGGCAACTTCCGGGCTGCGCTCATCACAGCTGCCGTGATTCCGCTATCCTTCCTCCTGATGATTACGGGGATGGTCGAGAACAACGTTTCCGGCAATCTCATGAGCCTGGGCGCCTTGGACTTCGGCCTGATCGTAGATGGTGCGGTCATCATAGTGGAGAACTGCCTGCGGCGCTTTGGCGAGGCCCAGCATTCTCTCGGAAGACTGCTGAATCGCGATGAGCGCTTCAAGCTGGCGGCCCGCGCATCGGCGGAGGTGATCAAGCCGAGCCTCTTCGGCATCCTGATCATCACCATCGTCTACGTTCCGATCTTCGCCCTGGAAGGGGTCGAGGGTAAAACGTTCCACCCGATGGCCATCACGGTCGTAATGGCGCTCACAGCCGCCATGGTCCTCTCCCTGACCTTCGTCCCAGCCGCAGTCGCGACTTTCGTGACGGGCAAAGTTGAGGAGAAGGAGACGCGGGTCATGAGGGCTGCGAAGTCGGGTTATCAGCCGATGCTCGATTTCGCATTGCGTTCACGCAAGGTTGTGCTCGCTGGAGCGGTTGCTTTGGTGGTCCTTACCGGGTTCGGGGCCAGCCGGATGGGATCGGAGTTCATCCCGAATCTGGATGAAGGAGATATCGCGCTCCACGCACTTCGTATCCCCGGGACGAGCCTCAGCCAGGCCGTCGCCATGCAGACCGCGTTGGAGAACCGGATCCGCACCTTCCCGGAGGTCGATCAGGTATTTGCAAAGATCGGCACGGCGGATGTCGCGACCGATCCCGTGCCGCCATCAGTAGCGGACACCTTCGTCATCATGAAGCCTAGGGAGGACTGGCCCAACCCCAGGAAGCCCAAGGAGCAGCTCGTCGCTGAGATGAACGAAGCGGTCCAGCAGGTGCCGGGCTCGCGATACGAGTTCCTCCAGCCGATCCAGATGCGCTTCAACGAACTGATCGCAGGCGTTCGTTCCGATGTCGCGATCAAGGTCTTCGGGGACGATCTTGACCAGCTTGCCGCCGTAGCGGCCGAAGTCGAGGGAGTGGTCTCTTCGATCGAGGGATCTCAGGATGCCCAGACCGAGCAGGTGACAGGGTTGCCGTTCATCCAGGTGCTTCCTGATCGTGTGCGTCTGACCCAGCTCGGTTTGAACGTCGATGATGTCCAGACCGTCGTATCGACCGCGATCGGCGGCGCGGAGGCTGGCCAGATGTTCGAAGGTGACAGGCGTTTCGATATCGTCGTCCGGTTGCCCGAAGAGATGCGCCAGGATCGGCAGGTTCTCGAACGTCTTCCCATTGCTCTCCCAAGTGGTGGATCGGTCCCGTTGACGGAGGTCGCGACGATCGAGAACGTTCAGGGCCCAAATCAGATCAGCCGCGAATCCGGTAAGCGTCGAGCCGTCGTCACCAGCAACGTGAGAGGCAGAGATCTCGGGTCCTTCATTGCCGAGGCACAGCAACGGATCGACGCTGAAGTCGATCTCCCGGAGGGCTATTGGATCGACTACGGGGGAACCTTCGAACAGCTGGAGTCCGCAAGTGCGCGGCTGCAGATCGTCGTCCCGATAGCCTTGCTGCTGATCTTCGGCCTACTGGTCGCTCTGTTCCGCTCAGTGAAGGACGCTCTGGTCGTCTTTTCAGGCGTGCCGCTGGCCCTGACCGGAGGTGTTGCTGCGCTCATGTTGAGAGGGATTCCGTTCTCGATCTCCGCAGGCGTCGGCTTCATCGCCCTGTCGGGTATTGCAGTGCTGAATGGCGTGGTGATGCTGACCTTCATTCGTCAGCTGATGGATGAGGGTAAGCCGCTCGAGATCGCCATTAAGGAAGGCGCCATGGCCAGGCTGAGGCCCGTCCTTATGACGGCCCTGGTCGCCAGTCTCGGGTTCGTCCCGATGGCCCTGAATGTCGGACTCGGTTCGGAGGTGCAGCGGCCGCTCGCGACGGTGGTGATCGGCGGCATCGTGTCGGCGACGGCCCTGACCTTGCTCGTCCTGCCCGCCCTTTACCGGGCGGTCCGTGGCGATCGAGCGGCGATGTCAGCAGCCGATGACACCGAAACACCCCCCAGTATTCAAACTGCAGGCTGAAGACGGTCGGGCCGTCCGCGTGGAGCGATCCCGCAGGCGGCCCTCACCTGCAATCGGAGAAATAGATGATGCAATTGACGAAGAAACTTCCGGCCCAGACACTGACGCGCCTGTTCGCGCTGTTGGCTGTTCTGCTGATATTCCTCGCTTCCGGAGCCGAGGCTTTAGCCCACAACGTCGCGGAAGGTGACAAGGGCTATATCCAGGAAAGCAGCGGCGCACTTATCCTGCCGTTCATTTATCTCGGCGCTAAGCACATGGTGACCGGATACGATCACCTTCTTTTCCTCTTTGGTGTGATCTTCTTTCTTTTCCGACTGAAGGATGTCGGAATCTATGTGACGCTCTTCGCATTCGGCCATTCGGCTACCCTGCTCTTCGGCGTCCTGACCGGTATCTCTGCCAACGCATATCTCATTGACGCCATCATCGGCCTTTCCGTGGTCTACAAGGCAATGGACAACCTCGGCGCCTTTCAGCGCTGGTTCGGTTTCCAGCCCAGCACCAAGGCCGCAACACTAGTCTTCGGCTTCTTTCATGGCTTCGGTCTGGCCACGAAAATTATCGAGTTCGATATCGCGGAAGATGGCCTCGTTCCCAATCTCCTCGCATTCAACGTGGGCGTAGAAATCGGACAGCTTCTCGCGCTCGGCATGATCCTCATCCTCATGGGGTTCTGGCGCCGGACTGGAAGTTTCATGCGCCATGCCTTCGCAGCCAACACCGTTCTCATGGCCGCTGGCTTCATGCTCGTCGGCTACCAGCTCGTCGGCTTTGCCGTCGCCTAATTCCTGCATCCTGGAGTATGTGAAATGTTCAATTCCCAACGCCCTTCGAATGATGATCTACCCACCACGCGGCAGCTACTGAAAGCTACTGCTGTTGCTGCTATCGCGGCGAGCACGCTCCTCGTAACCGTAGTGCTTCCGTCTGAATACGCGATCGATCCCACTGGAGTTGGTCGGGTCCTCGGCTTTGCCGAAATGGGCGAAATCAAGCAGCAACTCGCCGCCGAAGCGGCGGCCGATAAGCAAACAGCTGCGATAGACAAAGTCCGTTCGATATCCGATCCCAAACCCCCTGAGGCCCAGGCGACCGAACGACAGGATGTCATAAGAGTGACGCTCTCTCCCGGAGAAGGGGCTGAAGTGAAAGCGTCAATGGCTGACGAAGCAGCTCTTCGATACGAGTGGTCTGTTTCAGGCGGTCATGTCAATTACGACACCCATGCCGATGCGCCCGGTATCAAATACCATGGTTACGCAAAGGGCCGGGAATCAACCGGCGAGGCTGGCACTTTGGTAGCTGCCTTCGATGGAAGTCATGGCTGGTTCTGGCGCAATCGTTCGGGCGCAACGGTCACGGTAACGTTGCGAACAGAAGGGGCCTACACCGATATCAAACGCGTGGTGTGATGCTCTTGGATGGGGCCGTGACAGGCCTTGAGCACGCTTCTCACGGAGGGCTGTTCGCGGCGGCGTTCGTCGCCGCGACGGTCCTTCCGACCCAGTCGGAAGGCGCTTTGTCCTCCTTGCTGATCTTCGGGAGCTACGAACGTTCTGTGCTCCTCTTAGCGGCAACTTCGGGAACCGTTCTGGGTTTGGCACTCAATTCGTTCTTGCTGCAAATTGCGCGCTGTTCAGGGGCGCTCCCCTTCCGTTCGCATCGGCACACAAAGCGGAGGCCCGCTTACCTCGATCCGGCCGCTCGGCCCTGCTTTTCTCTGGGTTCCCGTGCTCGGCGGTCCGCTGGCTTTTGTCGTCCAGGATTATGCGAGCCCCGCTCCTCGCCCTCGTGACCGAAGTGATTGTGGCCAACTTCAGTTTGGGCGGAATCGATTCTCGGCCTTGGCGGTCTAGGCCCATGGAGAATTCGAAATGCTGAGTGTTTTGACCAATAGAACCTATCGGCACCTGTTTGCGGCGCAGGTCATCGCGCTAGTGGGGACAGGTCTCGCGACGGTTGCATTAGGTCTACTTGCTTACGAAACTGCCGAAGGTGATGCGGGTGCCGTGCTTGGCACGGCGTTGGCAATCAAGATGGTCGCTTACATCGCGATCGCACCGGTCGTCGGTGCCTATGCCGATCGCTTGCCGCGGAAGGCCCTACTGGTAACGATGGATGTGGTCCGCGCTGTCGTTGCGATGGCGCTGCCTTTTGTCGATGCAGTATGGCAAATCTACCTACTGATCTTCTTGCTTCAGTCGGCCTCGGCGGCGTTCACCCCGACCTTCCAGGCGACTATCCCGGACATTCTTCCGAACGAGGAAGAATATACAACTGCGCTGTCGCTCTCGCGTCTCGCCTACGATCTGGAAAGCCTGTTTAGCCCGATACTCGCCGCCGCTCTACTGACGGTGATCAGCTTCCATTGGCTCTTCGCGGGCACTTCGGTCGGCTTCGTGATTTCCGCGATGCTCGTAGTCAGCTCCGTTCTACCACATCGCGAGGCTGCGAAGCCGATTGTCGAGAGCGTCTGGAGCAAAACCACGCGTGGCGCGCGGATTTACCTCAAGACACCGCGATTGATCGGACTGTTAACAGTGACGCTGGCAGCTGCGGCGGGGAGCGCCATGGTAATCGTGAACACCGTAGTCATTGTGAAGGGAATGGGCCGCTCACAGGAAGACGTCGCGCTAGCACTCGCTGCCTATGGAGGGGGGTCGATGCTGGCGGCGCTGATGCTTCCTCGGGTTCTACGGTCGATCTCAGACCGCTCGGTGATGATCACCGGTGCGTTTTCGCTAGCTGCCACGCTGTCGGTCTTCGCAACGATGACACTTGGAGCGGCCGGGGAGATCGCCTGGCCGTTCCTGCTCGTCGGCTGGTTGGTCTTGGGCGTGACGTTTTCGCTGAGCGTCACCCCTGGCGGCCGCCTTTTGCGTCGCTCTTCGAACGAAGGGGACAGGCCGGCGCTGTTCGCAGCCCAATTCGCCCTCAGCCATGTTTGCTGGCTTGTTGCCTATCCTGTGGCAGGGCTAATTGGCGCTAGCTCGGGTATGGGCGGTGCATTCCTAGCGCTAGCAGCAATTGCGGCAATCGGCGCAACCTCGGCTCTGTGGCGTTGGCCCAAGATTGATCCAGGACAGATTGCGCACGAGCACCCTGAGCTTCCGTCTGACCATCCGCATGTGATCGAACATGGCGGCCGCGGACACTCGCACGATTTCGTGATCGACGAGTTGCACCGCAATTGGCCTGGGCGCGTCTGATGCAGTGGTTGAGATGGCAATGCAAAATGACGCGTGGGCAACTGCAATGATCTGGCAGCAAATTCGCAGGTATTTCGTCGGGCGGTCCTTGTTCGAGATCCTCATCGTGACAATCAAAACGGTCGTGGGAGCGATCCAAGGGCTCCGACCAATCGAACGGCGCGCGCGATGGCAGCTTGGGGCTTTCGATCGTCAGTGGGGCACTGAAACAACGAACGTTGTAAAGCGGCGAGATCTTGATTTCCCGCCAGATGAAGCTGCGAATTTCAATCAGTATGAGGTGAGTGCCCCGGATATCCTGCAAAAATTGTTAAATATCATCAATCTGGACCCAACCGAATTTACCTTCGTAGACGTCGGAGCGGGTAAGGGTCGCATCGTGCTAGAAGCATCATTCGTCCCGTTCTACCGATGTATCGGCGTCGAATACTCGGAAGATCTTTACGATATCGCGTTGACCAATACGCGTCTCTTTGTCGAGCGAGCTAAGCCGTCAGTGCGACCCGAATTTTGGCATGGCGATGCAAGGGACTTTCGATTGCCGCCTGGCCCCTTGTTGCTCTATCTCTATAATCCATTCTCACTAAAAATTTTGGATGAATTCATTAGTCGAATTGAAAACGAGATTAGCAGCCAAACTCGAAAAATATTCTTAGCCTACGTGAACCCCGAGCATCTCAAAATTTTTGGGGGTCGAAGTCATTGGCAGAAGGTTTCAGAGGCTCCAGAAATCACAGTCTTTCAATTGCGAGCATAGGCAATCGGATACGTCGATCCTTCATTCGAGTCGAACATTCGTGGCTCGAAATTGAAATTCGTCGAGTTTGGTGGGAATAGTGTTCCTGTTCTCATTACGCGATTCCCATAGCTTCACTTCGCTACCTCACGGAGATGCGCCCGAAGGTTTTCCTTCTCTTGTTCACTCAATTCTGAAAACGAAGCGTGATGGTAGGCGACGTCCTGCACAATGGTGACCGAGCCAGCAGCCCATCGAAGGGCATAAAGGGTCGAAGCGATCACCATGCCAAACAGAACTCGCGCCGCCATCGCGCCGATTGGGAGGATCGAACCGATTAGCGCTGCAAAGGAAACCAAAGCCGCAATCATCTGCACGACATGAAGAAGTGAAATGTAGAAGAGATAGCTGTTCAATGCATCTCCGGCCCGCAAGAAGCGAGAAAACGCGGGATCAGCGAGAGTCTGATATACCTTGCCGATCGAAGACCAGGTAAGCGCCAGTGTTATCGCATTGAATGCCAACACGCCCGCGTATAGCGCGGAGGTCACATCCCGGTTGTCGGAGCCAGTAAGATCCGTTGGCAGAAAGCGACCACCAGCATAACCTGCCGCGCAGGCGAGCAGCAGCAACCACGGCACAACTCGCAAAGCGCCACCGCCTTGCCAGTCAGCCTTTACCTCATCGAGAAAAATCGAAAAGGCGTCCGGCCCTTGGCGCTTAGCCGCCACCGAAAAGCTCCTTTATTACCTTAACCACTTGCGCCTCCTCACGGCTCTCAACGTCATCTCTCGGAACCGAAACCTTTAACTCTCGCGGACGCTGTGACGCTGCTTCATCTTTTTCGCGATCACCGGTGAATCTAGTCTGACCAAAGGCGATTTTTGCGCCTGTATTGGTTTCAGCTTTCAGGTTGAAACGACCATAGCCCGATTTGGACAAGCCTACCACTTCATCAAGTAGGCCTTCCTCTTCTTTCTTCATCCCTCCGGCAGCGGACGGCTCGGCGTGACCTCGCAAACTACCAACTTTGGCGATCTGCATCAGCTCATGAAGGCGGTCGCCGGGGTTTTTCGGGTGCGGGTTAAACGGCCGAACTTTGAAATCAAATTCGACGACGCGATAGAGCTTCATGGCCCGCTCTACATCGTCAAATTCCGCGGTTTTCGCATAATCGAAGGTGTAATCGGTTACGAACTCGATAATGGAACGCGTTCGGCCAATTCCTGACCGCGCGGGGAGGCGATCGCCTGACCCGTCCTTTACCGCCGCTAGCCCTAGTTTCGGTATGAGAATGGCCCTCGTGAAAACGACATCGTTTGCAGTCGTTTTCACAAGATCAAATTCGTCGGTTGTTTCATCCCAGCGATTCTCGACACGGCTTGCAATCTTATATCCTACATCAAAGACAGAAGCCTTCTCACCTTCAATCGTTTTGGATTTATATCTCATAATGTAGTTGTTGAGGTCACCCGCGCCGGGGTCCCTCGACCGATACGGCGCCCCTTCTCCGCGCGCACTTCGGACAATCTTCCTGTGCCTCTCGTGTTCGACTAGATCATCGGCCCCGTCGAAAATCGCGTAGCGATATAACACGTAACTTGCGTAGCGCATTACCCCTCCTTTTCAGGAGGTTGCGATTAAGCGCCCGCGTCAAAGACGTCAATCAATGCATAGTAAGAGGCTACACCATCACCTATGTTATTTGGCCGCATCAAACAGAAATGCTGCCAGTGTCCGCAATGCAGTCCGTTCTGCTCGGTAAGTAACTGAGCGGCCTTCCTTGGTCGATGAGACTAGCCCCGCGTTTCGTAATACCGATAAGTGGACCGAGGCATTATTGGGCATTGTGTCCGCTTGCTCGGCAACCTCACTTGATGTGATACCGTCGGCTGCTCTCGTAATGGCCAGAAAAATCTCCAGCCTTGTAGGCTGAGCAAGGGCACTGAGTTGCGCGACGATTTCCATTTTTTCCATTCTCCTGCTGATAGCGCTAGCAATCCCTACCGACAAGTTAATTCAATATCTCAATACCTATTGAATTATTGAATTAACTGGTTATGTCGGATTTGCGAGGTGCCGGAATGTCCGGCGCGCAATATGAGGAGCGGTGCGATGAGCGATGCCGCAGACTTTGAATTCGACAATCCTTTGCCCACTCCCACAGGTTGGGAACTCGATCCTCTCGAGGAAAATAGCGGGGGTATCATTACAGTTCAGCGGGTCTCTTTGGTGCGCATCGTGTGCGTTGCTGCCGAGGCTGGTGCGCGAATGCAGCGAGAGGGCCTGTCCGATGATCCGGTCAGCTGGATGATTTCGCCGCTGGAACTGTTTGGAGGTCTTGCTCCGATTGAGGCTTGCCTGGAACGACTGCCCTGTTCGAAGGCGATCCTAGTGCATGGGCTTGGGCTTGCTCTCGACGCAGATCCTGCATCCATAGACAGGCTGGTCGGGAATAAGCGGTCAGCTAAACATCGGGAGCCGGTTCATGCCTGATCCGGCGAACTCCGATATCCGTCAACTCCGTCGCGTCGACCTGCGTATTGGCGAAACGGGTGCTGGTGATCCGGACGCCCCCTCTCGCGTGGCAGCGGTGATTGACGTCGAGACAACGGGACTTAATCAAGAGACTGATAGCGTGATCGAGCTTGCTGTTCGCCGTTTCAGGTTTGATCCCGGTGGGCAAATCGTGGAGATCGGACGCTCATGGTGCTGGCGTGAAGACCCCTGCGTCCCCCTTAGCGATGACATTATCCGCATTACCGGCATCACCAACCAAGACCTCCGTGGGCATCAGATCGACGACTATCTAGCAACCCAGATAATAGCTTCAGCTGATCTGGTGATTGCTCATAACGCGTCTTTCGACCGCCCCATGGTTGAGAAACGACTGACCGACCTGCCTAGGAAGCAATGGGCCTGCTCTTGTCAGGAGATTGATTGGGTCAGCGCAGGGTTCGAGGGCCGCTCTCTCGGTTGGCTGTGCGCGCAAGCCGGCTGGTTCTACGACGCGCATAGGGCACAGGGTGACGTCGACGCTGTTATTCAGCTGCTAAGGCACGAGCGGACAGATGGCCGGCCCTTGCTCTTCGAGCTCGACGATAAGGCCTCATCCTACAGCTATCTTTTGGAGGCTGTGGGATCAGCATTTTGGACAAAGGATTTGCTGCGGATGCGCGGTTATCGCTGGGACCCTAAAGAGCAGGTCTGGTGGCGTGAGGTCTTCGAAGCCGATTTCGTTGCCGAACAGTCATGGCTCGAGATCGAAGTTTACGCGCATGATAAAGGCGCTCGAGCCATGGGGCCCCGTGTTACGCGCCGCGATGCATACAGCCGTTACCGGTAAGAATCCCCAACGCGCCAGCCCTTCTACAGCGGCGCCTAGCGCTGTAATAGTTCGGGCCGACAACGCCCTGCAACCGGCATGACTACTGCCCAGGGAAATTTCACTGGGTCAGCATTCTCATACTGGTTGACCAGTAATTTCGGCAGATTGCGCTTATCATAGAGGGTTCCCAGCCGAATTGATAGGCTTGCGGGTGCTGCAAGAAAAAGTGAAACTTCTGAAATACCATCTCTTGCTAGGCCCATAATGGTATCCAAAAATTGCTGGCCTAGAGCCTGCTGCTTTTTCTCTGACCAGTGCGATTCTGTCGATCGATCCGCCAAGTCTAATCTTATGATCGGCGCACTGGGCTCTACCAATCTTATGTCAGCGTCAAGGACGTCATAAGATGCCGAAACAGCCAGAACGGCGCGAGAGTCTGTCTTGCAAACCTCACTCATGCCCGTGATCGCAAACCTTTTCCCATCGTCCTCATCATCTAAGGCGCGCCACATCTGCGACTTGCGGTCCCAGTCCATCAGGATGGTTTTGTGTTCGTCATCTACGATGACGCCCAACAAAAAAAGCAAAGGAACTGGCGCCAATCCTCCTAAGGCGAAGGTTACGTCAGATCGGTCGACGCCGCTTAGGCGGCGCGCGATGTCATCAGGGAGGCCGGACAAACTCTCGAGGGCCCTATCCGGACTTACGATTTGCCCATCTACGATCCTTTGCCGAACGTCGACGGTAAACGCGTCGCGACGCCCCTTCACTGCAGGAGATATTGCGTTCTCCAATGGCTCGCCGGCCCAATCTCGCAAGCCTCGAGCCTCAATCACGATTACTTTTTTACGATTTTCCAGCCGGACATCACGCGCGATGAGGACCAGTCCGATAAGGATGAGCGCTGTAGCGACAAGAAAGACAGCCCAAGTAAGAACGGCTGCTCCCCCTGAGCTGTCCCAGCTGAAGATAAAGGGCCCGTCTTTGGTCGGAATGGTAACGCCGACCGAAAGCCCGACCAAGGCCACAACGAAGAGACCAGCGCCAATTCTGGTCAACCTCAACCCGATGGATCGGCGACGGAAGAGCCAGTCGATCAGCGAACGCAAAAAATACTTGGTCAAGATCACACCCCTTGGATTTCGGCCGGCGCTGCATCACGGCCGCGCTGAAAAAGAGTGCAAGATGCGCTCAGTTTCCACCACCAATCCAGCCGGACGATCAATAGGACCGCGAAATCAATCTGCCTTTCTCCGTGCACAAGTTCGAACATCGATCCGGCATCTTGAATGCTCGGATTCACCGGGAATCTTGGATGGGAGTGCCATTCTCCCAAATAATTGAACCGGTCATATTCATTGCCCGTTCGTTCGAAAAAATCATGCAGGGCTTGTGAGTGAAGCTCAGGGCTACGAACGAAATGCGCTCGACCGCCCGTTTCATTATCGACAGTAAGATCTACGATCCTGAAATGCCCAGGGCTGAGTTGCTCGCCCATGATCACTCCACCAATCTCGCGTCTGCCGGAGCGACGCAGCGAACTACGCAGCTTCCACCTGATGGACGAACCTATCTCAACCCTCATCGTCATCGCTCGCCAAAAGTTCAGAAAGAAAAGCTTCAAGGGCCTCCTTATCAGCGGCATTCGTCTTTTCACCCCATTGGTCGCCTTCGCCCAGATCGACTGGGCGAACGTCAAAGGGAGCAGAGAAAATCCATTTCTCCTTCAAGCCGATGACGTAGGTCGAATATGGAAACTGCGAGGCCTCCGGACGAGACAAGTAATCGATGATGAAACGAGATAGGTGGGACGCTATGACTGTAACATCGGCGTCATCAGCCACGAGGGGCCTTCCATCGTCTGCATGGTCCGAATAGGGCTTTGACGGACCATCGTCTGGCCAAGGGACACCTTGATCTCGATACCACGCCTCGATGCGTTGTCGCGCTACTAGTGGGGGTGGTTCAATCCCTGGGCGGAGCCTCGCTACAACCCCCCCGGCACCCCCTCCGAAGACCTGAGCCCAGAAAAGTGGCCTTTCGAACCTGCGCGCGATCGCCCCGCAAAAATTGAAAACATTTGGTTCAGCGGTCGCATCGATGATGAGATCGCACGCTGCTAAAGCTGCAATGGTCGCTGATGCAGATGCGCCGCTCTCTTGCCCCCCGACTGGATTGGTCCTTGCGTCAACGACACAGTTCGGGTTGATTTCATTTAAACGCGAACCGAGGGCTGGCGCCTTGTGAACTCCGACCGAACGCCAGTCCAACTCGTTGCGAACAAGATTTCCAGAAGCGAGAATGTCGCCATCAATCAGAACGAAGTTCGTCACTTCAGAGCGTGCGAGCTGAACCGCGATCTTCGATCCTACCGACCCACACCCTACGATCGCCACCTTCGCGCTTTTCAAATTGTGATATTCAGAGTCGAGGCGCTGGTGGTCTGGCTCGGTGAAGATCGCTTCGTATTTAATCAGCTTCCGCTCGTCATCCCCAGAGAACACGATGCCTACATGCGGGCGTTCGCCATCGAACAAGACAACGAGTTTCATTTCGGTGTCGTTCACAAGTTCGGTTGCAAAGTTTCCAAAACCATTAGACCAAAGCAGCGCACGAAGTTCCGCTAGGTCTTTGCAGGGCCGATTCAGTTTTTCAGGGATGCGTATTGCTACACTCGCTATCGGACGAGTTTCCCCTCCCCTTTTCGCTGAGCTCTCCCAGATCGGGGCCACTGCGGGGCCAATCGAATAAAGCTCCGCAACAAAGGTTTGAGCGGTTACCTGCTCATGGATCTCGGCCTCTGCGAAATTCCCTAGCTCGATCTTCGAGAGACCGGCGAGAGTCTCTGCGGAATAGAAGAATCGCAACGTGGAATGACGGTAACGTTGGGAGCGCGAGATTTGATGATCTGAAGGTGCGGGCCGGCCAGTCTCTTGTTCGGTTGAGAGAAGGCGATGCGCGCTTTCAATCATCATCGCGCCAGTAATATCCGTCGTCCAATTGTCTGGTCGATACTCTAAGCAAAGCTCGCCTTGAGGGCCATACTGATGACCGGATAGCCGTTGCCCATCCCGAGAGAAGACCGACGGGGCCGCGTCCGGAAAGAGTTCTGGATATCGGAGGCTTAATGGGATTACCTTGTCGTCTATCTCGAGATTGAAATCGAATACGAGAGAGAACTGCTCGTTAAGACGAGTCTTTACGATGGTGAGCCAAGTGTGGAGCTCCGCGAGCTCACCGATCGCGACTTGCTCGTCACGCGCCCGACCGGGCTGCTCAGCCCACCAGATCAAGCAAAACCCTTCGGAGAGGTGGGTTCACGTCGCGTATTTGGAAATGCGGGAGCACCTGATGCTGCGGCTCCGATGCCAGCCGCGGCGGCTGCGGGGCGCAACATGCTGCTAGGAGGATTCATCCGTTCCGCAGCTCTGCTAGCAACGACGCCGATCCGGGGTTTGACGCTTTCAACCAGTTGCCTTCGTTCAACTTGTTTGGCGAGATGGGCAAAATCTTGCCGCGCTTGGTCGAGCCACTCGAAAAAGGCATCCTCTCGCTCCGGATAGAGTGGCCATTTGTCCGCGAAGTTTTCCAAGGGGTCGGATGGGTTGCGAATTATCCGAATTTCCCCGTTGTCTTCGATGGAATTATCCATCTTCGACAAAATCGCAAAGAGAGCATCAGCGACCTTTGCTTCGCCCTCATATGCATGCGCAGCGAGTGTAGTAATGATGATGGATATTGGTCGATCGTCATAGCGGCCTTCAAACATACCGTCGCGATGACGCTTAAGTATCATGATAGCCGATTGAAGAGGAGTCCTAACCCTGTAGATAGGTATTTCTTCGACGCTCGCACTGATTGTCTCGGCAAGTATTTGACGGCGCTCTTCAAAGATTGGGCCCATCCGCTCTTGAAACCACTCAGCGTAACCTTTCGGATTCGATGTAGGCCATTCGTCGGTCACGTCTTCGTAGTTCGGAAGACGCCGATCCGTAATTACAATTGCTGAATCGGCCCAACGTGTATCGAAACCTCCGGCTTCGAGCAGAATGCGCCGTTGAGCGGAGTTCGGAATTGCAGGGACGATGTCCATGTGAAACTGGGCTTCATCTGCATAGGTTAGCACCCAACAGCGGTTGCCCTCATTCACCGGCTTTTGGATGCCTTTCGCGCTGCGGTAGTCTTTGATCTCATCACCGACGGAGGCCTTTAAATCTGCCTGACTCAAGTCGCCAGTGTCGAGATCCCGAAGAACGCATACGGAATCGACATCGTATTCCTCTCCATCGTTCGAAGGTCGAATAGCCGTTCCAAGACGGAACGATCCTTGCACATAAACTTGCGGGTCATATTGACGAACGCTCGATTCTGGCCGGTGCAACCAGTCTCCCAGGGACTCGTAGCTACGGCAGGCCTGATCATAGCGCGCATCACTGATGGCCAACTCGTCTGCCAAGGCGGCGAGAAAGTCTTCTGCAGCTTTAGTCGGCATCTTAGATTCCCCTCTTTTCGCATTTGTTACTGAAAAGAGAGGATTTCAATAGCTGACCAGCTTTTATATTGTTTTTTGCCGGAGGCCCTAACGTGCTAGGACAAGCGTCCGGTCCCCAGCCAACAATCCCACTATTGCGATAGGGATATGCGCTTGACCCGTAAGGGAGGTCGTAAGATCTTATTCCCAAAACACGCATAACAAATATTAGCGAGCGGTCATCGCGCGTAGATTAATCGAGACTGCGTCGCAAAGCAGCCCAACCCTGCTAAATTCTTATTTCCGAGCCCGACGAAGCCATGTGCATGGGGCCTCATCCCCTTAGCTCGGGGGAAATTTAGCTCGGGTGAAATTTAGCTCGGGGGAAATTGCCCACCGCAATCGGTAGTAAGACGGCGAGTATTTCGACAGACAACTAAAAGCTGGGCGCAGCGTGCATCGCCGACAGAATGACGTCCGATGCGGAGGCAAAAGCTTCTGAGTTATTGCCAAACGCCAACGGCGGGAGGCAGACGTCTTTGTCTCAATTTGTCCGGAAACTGCTCATGTCCAAAACTGAGCAACTTCTGCGCCGAAAGGACAGGAAGTGGAGGCCCGAGCCGGAATCGAACCGGCGTGCAAGGATTTGCAGTCCTCTGCGTAACCACTCCGCCATCGGGCCTCGCCCGGCCTCTCGGTCGGGAAGCGGCGCACTAGCGATTCTCGCGGGCAAAGGCAATCGCCTCGTCGCGCCTTACGTAACGTCAGTCTGGACGCGTGACGGGATCGGCGCAATGACCCTGCGCATGAGCATTGCCAACCTCCTCGATCCGATCACCGCAGCAGGCGGCGAAACGCGCTTTTCCGGGCTCGACCACTGGATGCAGGGGCGCACGCTGTATGGCGGCGCCTCGGCGCTGATCGCCTATACCGCGGTCGCCCGCGCCTTTCCCGACCTGCCGCCCCTGCGCGGCGCGCAGGTCGCCTTTGTTGCCCCGACCGGCCCCGAGGTCGAACTGCGGCGCGAGATCGTGCGGCAGGGCCGCAATGTCGCACAGGTGCGCAGCGAAATCTGGTGCGAGGGGAAATGCACGCTCACCGCCTTCTGGCTGTTCGGCACCGAGCGCGAGGCCAATGCGATACACGATGCCGCACCGGTCGCCGACTGGCCCGGTCCGCCCGAGGAAGCCGAACCGGCGATGCACGGCAAGGGTCCTGCCTTCATCCAGAACAATTTCGAGATCCTCCGCGCGCAGGAGCAGCAGGGCCCCGGCGAACCGGTGGTGCGCCGCTGGGCGCGGCTGACCGATCGCGAGGGCCTCGATCCGGTAAGCGAGCTGATCCTGCTGGGCGATGTTCTGCCGCCGGGTGCGATGCGCGCGATGAAGCGGACGGGGCCGATCAGTTCGGTCAACTGGTCGTTCAACCTGCTCGAACCCGCACCCGCGACCCGCGACGGCTGGTGGATGAGCGAGAACGCCAGCCAGCACGCCGCGCATGGCTATTCCAGCGAGCGGCTGCGGCTGTGGAATGCCGACGGCAAGCAGGTGCTCGACGGGATGCAATGCGTGGCGGTGTTCGGCTGAGGCTGGACCGCCAGGGCCGCGCGCGAAAAGCGTGACCTTCCGGACTTATCTCGTCCTGGCAGCCACCTGTACGGCGCGGCGCGCGCAGGGGTGTGACCTTCGGGGGGTGTGACCCGATGGCCTGGCATCCACAGCGGCGCACAACGATTGACGCATTCAAGGAGCGGGCAGAGCCTGCCCCCTAAGTGGCGGGTAGGAAAGGAGTTATATCCGAATCCGGGTGCCAAGCTTCCGCGGTTGCTGCTAGCACGCGTGAATGATCAAAACCTCCTGCCTTTGTGGTCAAATCGCTATCGACCTGAGCAAGCGACCCGAATTCATTCACGAATGCAATTGCACATTATGCAGCAAGACGGGTGCGCGCTGGGCCTATTTCCACCCCTCCGAGGTCACCGTTCATGGCCAGACGCAAGGGTTCCGCAGGGCCGACAAGGAAGAGCCGAACGCCGAGGTGCAATTCTGTCCGACATGCGGCGCAACGAGCCATTTCGTGCTGACCGAAAAAGCCATCGCGGCTCACGGCAACTCGATGATGGGCGTGAACATGTGGTTGGCCGATGCAGGCGACCTGGCGGGGATCGAACTGCGCCACCCCAATGGTCGCGACTGGTCGGGCGACGGCGACTTTACCTATGTGCGCGAGGCCCGATCGCTGGGGTAAGCTGAAGCGCCCGCGATCCGCGCCGGCCCCTTACCACTGCCCCCAACCCCTGCGGATCAGCCGCGCGTCCGCACATTGCCGGAAATCCATGCGCCTGCCCGGGCGGTTTTCTCCGGGCCCAGTTGCGCGGCCACCGCGCCTGCCAGCGTCGCGAGATCGACTTGCGCCAGGCTGGAGCGATAGGCTTCCTCCGCGCGCCAGAACCCCGCGGCGATATTGCAGGGCACTTTGCAATCGGCGGGCTTGCTGGCGCAGGGACCGTTCTGGCGGATCTCACTGCAACGGAACATCGGCTCGTCACCATCGACCGCCAGCAATATGTCGAGCAGCGTGATTTCTGCTGGCGCGCGGGCGAGCGTGTAGAACCCGCTCCTCCCGCGCCCGCCGGTCACGATCCCGGCGCGCGCCAGCGCCTGCATCTGCTTGGCCATATAGGGTTCGGGCAACGCGTGGAATTCGGCCAGCGACGACAGCGGCAAGCCCTTGTCGGGCCACAGCGGCACCAGCAGCGCGCAGGCATGGCCTGCCCATTCGACGCCCTTGTTGATCCGCATGCCCGACATTCCTCTTGCGCGGCCTCCTTTAAATGGATATCCAATATCCGGATATAGGGAGTCCGATAATGTATGGCAAACCTGACGCGCTCGACCGGCTGGTGCAAGCCCTGCTGGCGCTGGCCGCGCTGTTCGCACTGGTCTTCGGGCTGTTCATGCTCGCCGATCCGTTCGGGTGGTACCAGTTCGTGGACACGGTCAAGGCAAGCGGTCCGGCCAATGCGCATTTCATCCGGGATATCGGGATCGCCTATCTCGTCTCGGGCGCGTTGATCGCTTTTGCCGCAGCCAATCCGGGGCTGCGCTGGGGCAGCGCACTGGTCGGCGCGGCGTGGCTGGGCGCGCATGGCATGCTGCACATCTACGAAGTGCTCACCGGGATCTGCGGCCCCGGCATCTTCTGGCGCGACGCGCCCGGCGTGCTCGGCCCGCCGCTGGTGGTGCTGGTTGCGATTGCGATCCAGTTCGGCCGCCAGCGCGTCTCGCCCGTGCCCCTGCCCAAACGGGTCTTCATCAACGGGATGAAGCGGATGGTGGGCATGGGCGAGCCCTATTACGACGATCTGTCCGCTGCGGGCGGCTTCGCGGTCGAGAAATTCCAGCACGCGATGGTACTGGCGGGGCACTATTACCATGCCCCCAGCGAGATGATCCACATGGCGCGGCTGGGCTCAACCCGTGCGGAAGATTGCGGGCCCTGCGTCGAGATCGTCCGCAATTTCGCGCTGGCCGACGGCATGGACAAGGACCGGTTGCAGAACGCGCTGATGGGCAGACCCGAAAGCGAAGCCGATGCGCTCGCCTTCAGCTTTGGCGAGGCCATCGCCAGCGGCGACATCCTCCGCGCAGCCGAATTGGGCGAGGCGATCGAGGCGCAGCATTCGCGCCCCGTCCGCACTGAAATGACGCTCGCCGCCGCCAGCGGCAGACTGTTCCCCGCGATCAAGCGCGGGCTGGGCTATGCCTCGGCCTGCACGATCCCGCGGGCGGGGTGATTGGGCACGGCGGTAAGATATGGGTGGTGAGCGAACGCTGGGATGTTAGCCGAGCCAATTAGCCAACTTGTTGGTGTTTAACCCATAACCGCGATTGCAGCTATCCAAACTGACCAACGAGAGAAATACATCTCAGTTTATCTCATTGTATCCTTTTGGAAGATCCCGCTAAAATCACCAACGGGAAAATCTTCTGGGAAGTCCTCATTGGAGAGGTTCATTTCCCTGATGTTGCCCAACCATCCCAATCGCTGTTCAATCCCGGTAGTGACCGGATCGTCCGTAACCTGCACGGTGATCCGCTTGAGGCTGACCCCATCGCCGAAAGTGAAGGCCAGATCGTCGGGGTCGACTCGTTCGACGCTGGCAGGATCGTCGATGTTGCCGAAAGTCACCAGCATCGGATAGGCCGAGCGTTCCTCGAGATGCCCGACTGGCGGGAATGTCCGCGGCAGGACGATTTCGCCCTCCAGCAGAAGCATGTTGTCGAGCTGTTGCGCGAAAGTTTCGCTGTCGGTGTGCGGCGCGAGCGTCTGCATGACATAGGATGCCCAATCGACATTGTTGTCCGACCGCAGCAGCGCGAACAGCGTCCTTCCGCCGGGCAGGTCGACCGCCACCGCTTCGCCCCGTACGCGACGCTCCACCGCCATATTTGCCGGGCTGGAGCCGGGGCGCACCAGACGCTGCTTCACCTCGATCACGCTCGATCCGGTCTTCAGGCCCTCGGGCGTCTCCACCTCGACCGTGAGGCGATAGCGATAGTCGGGCGCGGTATCGTCCGAAGCGCATGCTGAGATTGCCAGTGCAAGGCAGAGCATGACCCATCCGGACATGCGGCGAGTGACTTGGCCGAATTGCTGCATACCAGCGTGCTTAGGCGCAGATCGTCATAGCTATGTTAACGCGCGCAGCCGGCCCGCGAGGCGCCGACCCGCTAGACGTCCTTGAACACCGGCGCGCGTTTCTGCATTTCGGCCATGACCGCCTCGATCTGGTTGGGCTGGCGGATGATGCCGTCCTGCTCCTCGCTCTCGGCCATCAGGATCGCGTCCTCGCCCTCTTCGTGCATCACGCGGAACAGGCGTTTGGCGCCGCGGATCGCCTGCGGGTTCTTGTTGGCGATGGTTTCGGCCAGCTCGTTGGCGCGGGCGTGCGGGTCTTCGTCGAGCATGGTGGCGAAGCCGAGCTGGAGCGCTTCCTCGCCGATGAATTCGCGATTGGTGTAGGTCAGTTCGCGCAAGGCATCGTCGCGCACCAGGCCGCGCCACAGCGCATAGCCGCCCATGTCGGGGACGAGGCCCCATTTCATTTCCATCACCGCCATCCGCGTCTGCGGGTGGACCACGCGGATATCGGCGCCGCTGGCAATCTGCAGCCCGCCGCCGAAGCACACGCCGTGAACCGCGGCGATCACCGGCACGGGGCATTTGCGCCAGGTCATCGCGGCTTCCTGCGCGCGGTTGGCATTGCCATGCGTCCGCTCGACCAGCGCGGCCGAGCCTGCTGGTTCGCCGCCGAAGCTCGAGGTATCGAGACCCGCGCAGAAGGCACGGCCTTCGCCCGACAGCACCGCCACGCGCAGGCCCGGCATGTCGCGCAGCGCCTCGCCCGCAGCGAGCACCGCTTCGAACTGGGCCGGGTCCAGCGCGTTCATCTTGTCGCCGCGGGTGAAGCGCACCTGCGCCACGCCATTGTCGGCCAGATCGATGGAAACGCGGTCGTTGAAATTCATGGCAGTGCCTCTCTTCCGAAAATATCCCTTGGCGCCTTGGTAGCCATCGGGCGGGACAAGTCCAGTTGCGCCGCGGGCGATCAGGCAGAACAGGCGAGCGGCGCGGCCACGCCATCGGCCGCCAGCCGGTAGCCCCCTTGAGGGTGCGTTTCGACCAGCCAGCCGCAGCGCGAGACATGGAGCTTGGCGCGCAGCCGCGAGACGTGCACTTCGAGCGAATTGGTTTCGGGCACGTGCTCGAGCCGCCAGACATCGCGCAGCAATTGCGCGCGCGTCACCTGCTCGCCCGGGGTTTCCGCCAGCCGCCAGAGCAGCGCGAATTCACGCGGATGGAGGCCGAGCCAGCGGCCGCCCAGCCGCCCGTCGCGGTGGAACAGGTCGAGCAGGACGGGACCGGCCTGGATGCGCCGCGGAAGACCCGCCGCCTGGCCGTCGATCCGCGACAGCCGCGCATCGAGTTCGACATGCGCGACCTGGCTGGCGAGCGCATCGCCCAGCCCGTGATCGAGCAGCCGCGCGCGTTCCCACGCATCGTCGACGCCGACCGCGACGATCCGCCCGCGTGCCGCCAGGTCGCGCCAGTCGCACAGCCGACTGCCCGCGCGCCAATCGAGCATGCCGGGGAGCCCCCCGGTCTCGCGCGCGTGGGTCATCGACCAGTCCGCCAACCGCAAATCCCACCGGATCGGAACAATCGGGCTGGTCGACAGCCATACGAATGTCGGACCCCTCACGAATCGACCCTCTCGGTACTCCGATAGGGGTCGCAGACTAAGTGGTGGAAATCGTTTGCAAACCGGGCGGGCGCGGAGATGCGCCCGATCCGGATGTATCTCCGGGGCTAGCGGCGCGCGTGCTCGGCGAGGAACCGCTTGATGTTGCGCGCGGCCTGGCGGATGCGCTGCTCGTTCTCGACCATGGCGATGCGGACATGGCCTTCGCCTTCCTCGCCATAGCCGACGCCTGCCGCGACCGCGACATCGGCATGCTCGAGCAATTGCTTGGAAAATTCGAGGCTGCCCATTTCCTCGAAGCCCGGCGGCAGCTTGGCCCAGGCGAACATGCTGGCGGGCGGCGAGGGAATGTCCCACCCGGCGCGGGCGAAGCTTTCGACCATCACGTCACGCCGGTGCTGATAGCGCGCGCGGTTTTCCTCGACCACGTCCTGCGGGCCGTTGAGCGCGGCGCAGGCGGCCGCCTGGATCGGCGTGAAGGCGCCGTAGTCGAGATAGGACTTCACCCGCGACAGCGCGGAGATCAGCGTCGGGTTGCCGACCGCGAACCCCATCCGCCAGCCGGCCATCGAATAGGTTTTCGACATCGAGGTAAACTCCACCGCGACATCCTTCGCGCCGGGCACCTCGAGGATCGAGCGGGTCGGCTTGCCGTCGTAATAGAGTTCCGAATAGGCGAGGTCGGACAGGACCCAGACCTTGTTCTCGCGCGCCCAGGCGACCAGCCGCTCGTAAAAAGCGAGATCGACCGTTTCGGCGGTGGGATTGCTGGGATAATTGACCACCAGCACCGTCGGCCGCGGCACGGTATAGGCCATCGCGTTGTCGAGCGCCTTCCAGTAATATTCGTCGGGCGTGGTCGGCACGCTGCGGATCGTCGCCCCGGCGATGATGAAGCCGAAGGTGTGGATCGGATAGGACGGGCTGGGCGCCAGCACGACGTCGCCCGGCGCGGTGATCGCGGTGGCCATCGACGACAGGCCTTCCTTCGACCCCATCGTCACCACCACTTCGCGTTCGGGATCGAGCTCGACCTCGAACCGGCGGGTATAATAGCTGGCCTGCGCCTTGCGCAGGCCGGGGATCCCCTTCGACTGCGAATAGCCATGCGCGCTGGGCTTGGCGGCGACTTCGCACAATTTGTCGATCACATGCTGCGGCGGCGGATGGTCGGGATTGCCCATGCCGAGATCGATGATGTCGCGTCCCGCGCGCCGCGCCGCATGCCGCATCGCGTTGACTTCGGCGATGACATAGGGCGGCAGGCGCTTGATACGGTAGAATTCGTCGGACATCGTGGCTCTTTCGGGCTGTAGGCGAGTCACACTGATTACCTATTCATCATGCAGGTGCAATCGGCACGCGTGCATGCGGCGGCGGAATATCCTATCGTCCCCCCAACAGACGCTTGGCAGCAGGCAGGAGCGATGATGACCGACGACGGCCCCGATCCCTTCACGAACATGTTCGAAGCCCCGGCCAAACTCGCGCGGGCGCTGTTCGCGCCGCTGACCGAAGCGACCACCGGCACGGCGCTGAAACCCGAAGACATGCAGCACTGGGCCGAAGTCGGGACGAAGCTGCAGGGCATGTGGCTCGAATACCAGACCGAGCAGCTGGGCGATCCGCAGGCCTTCGCCGCCTATTTCGATCCGGCGCGCTGGATGCGCATGGCCGATGACTGGTACCGCCAGATGCCGCTCGCCGATCCCGCGCGGCAGCAGGCGCTGATGCAGGAAGGCATGGCGCTGTGGCAGCAGGTGCTCGGACAATACGGGCTCAGCCCCGAGGGGCAGCCGGTGGCCGAGGGCGAACCCGACCTGCCGCGGTCGGACCGGCGCTTCGCCGACCCGCGCTGGCGCGCGCACCCCGCCTATGCGCTGATCCACCAGACCTATCTCTTTCTCGCCGAGCGGGTTGCCGAGATGGTCGACCGCATGGAGGGCCTGTCGGACGAAAAGCGCGAACAGCTGCGCTTCACCACCCGGACGATCACCGAAGCGGCCAGCCCGTCCAATTTCCCGCTGCTCAACCCGGTGGTGATGGAGCGGACGCTGGAGACGCGCGGCGACAATCTGGTGCGCGGCATGGAACACCTGCTCGCCGACCTGCGGCGCGGGCAATTGAGCCACACCGACGACAGCGCCTTCACGCTGGGCGAGAACATCGCGGTGACGCCGGGCAAGGTCGTCCACGAAACCCCGCTCTACCAGCTGATCCAGTATTCGCCGACCACCGACACGGTGATGGAAACGCCGCTGGTGATCTTCCCGCCGTGGATCAACCGCTTCTACATCCTCGACCTCAACCCCAAGAAGAGCTTCGTGCGCTGGGCGGTCGAACAGGGCGTCACCGTGTTCATGGTCAGCTGGAAATCGGCCGATGCAAGCATGCGCGACGTGGTGTGGGACGATTACGTCCGCGCGCAGATCGATGCGATCGACCATATCCGCGCGCGGCTGGACGTGCCCGCGGTCCACGCGATCGGCTATTGCGTGGCGGGGACCACGCTGGCGGCCACGCTCGCGCTGTTCCACCGCCGCGGCGAGCAGGACAAGGTCGCGAGCGCGACCTTCTTCACCGCGCAGGTCGATTTCGAGAAGGCGGGCGAGCTGCTCAATTTCGTCGACGATCCGCAACTCGGCGTGGTCAAGGCGATGACCGCCGATGGCTATCTCGACGGGCGGTACATGGCGGCGACCTTCAACCTGCTGCGCGGCACCGACCTGATCTGGAACTACGTGGTCAACAATTACCTGCTGGGCGAGAACTATCCGGCCTTCGACCTGCTCCACTGGAACGGTGATGTGACCAACCTGCCCGCCAAGTGGCACGAGCAATATCTGCGCGATCTCTACCGCGACAACCGGCTGGTCGAAGCGGATGCGCTGAGCGTCGACGGCACTCCGATCGATCTCGGGCTGGTCGCAACGCCGAGCTATATCCAGGCGGGCAAGGAAGACCATATCGCCCCTGCCGAAAGCGTCTGGCGGATGACCGACCATTTCACCGGCCCGCTCAAATTCGTGCTCGCCGGCTCGGGTCATATCGCCGGGGTGGTGAACCCGCCCGAGGCGCAGAAATACCAGTACTGGACCAATGACGCCGCGCCGCGCAGCCTGGCCGAATTCCGCGAAGGCGCCGCCGAACACAGGGGCAGCTGGTGGCCCGACTGGATCAAGTGGCTGCGCGAACAGGATGGCGCGACGGTGCCCGCCAAGGGCAAGCGCAAACCGGGGGGCCGCGGCGACACGGTGATCGAAGACGCGCCGGGACGCTACGTCGCCACGCGCTAACGCGCCGAACCGCTTTATTGTGCACTGCACAAAATCTGCTTGACTTCGCGGTTGCAATGCCTATTTTGTGCACTGCAACAAAAGTGAGGTTTCCCCATGGCCGAGAGCCCGAGCAAGAGCGATGCCGCCGCCACGGTGAGCACCACGAAGGTCGCGCAGGCCGTCGATGGGGACCAGGCGGCCCCGGTGAATACCGCAAAGCTCGCCGAGGCGCTTGCGAAGCCCGCCAAAGCGGCGTCGAAGAAGGTCGCGCCGAAGAAGGTCGCGGTGAAGAAAGCCGCACCGAAGAAGGCCGTCGCCAAGAAGGCCGCCCCGGCAAAGAAGCCGGTCGCTGCCCCGACGTCCAAGGCTGCCCCCGCGAAGGCCGCTGCCACCCCGATCCCCCAGTTGAAGGAAACCATCATGGCCACCGCCAAGACCGACACCACCACCGAATACACCGCCAAGGCCCAGGAACTGGCCGCCGACATGCAGGCCCGCGTCAAGTCGGCCTATGACAAGGGCACCGAGATGACCAAGGAAGCCGTCGCGTTCCAGAAGGGCAATCTCGAAGCGCTCGTGGAATCGGGCAAGATCCTTGCCAGCGGCATCCAGGACATGGGCCGCACCTGCGTCGAGGAAGCCAAGTCGGTTGCCGAGACCACGCAGGACGACGTCAAGAAGTTCGCCGCGATCAAGTCGCCGACCGAGATGTTCCAGCTGCAGGGCGAGATTGCCCGCCGCAATTTCGACGCCATGGTCTCGACCACGTCGAAGAACACCGAAACCATGCTCAAGCTCGTCAACGAGGCGTTCGCCCCGATGTCGAACCGCATGAGCCTTGCTGCCGAAAAGGTCGGCAAGGCCGCCTGAACGGCGGCAACCAGCTTCAATTCCGCCGGGCTCTCTCCTCTCTCCCTCGCTCGGTGAAATTGGATACCGTGGGCCGGATGGTATTTGCCATCCGGCCCTTTTTCTATCCTTCTACGCCCTCGCCGCGCGCGGTTCCCGCCGCGCAATCGGCAGCGCGCGCCGCTCGCGGCTTGCGATTTGGCGATGCGATACGATATTGGGCTCCGCAATGACCGAGATTCTGCCTCCCTTCCCGATCTGCGCTGCCGACGACAATGACGACACGCGCGAAGGCGAGGGTCAGGTCGGCATTGCCACCAAGACCCGCGCCAAGCCCAAGAAGCCGAGCCAGTACAAGGTGCTGCTGCTCAATGACGATTACACGCCGATGGAATTCGTCGTGATCGTGCTCAAGCGCTTCTTCAAGATGGATATGGAAGAGGCGACCCGCGTGATGCTGCACGTCCACCAGAAGGGCGTCGGCATCTGCGGGATCTTCCCCTATGAAGTCGCCGAAACCAAGGTGCACCAGGTGATGGATTTCGCGCGCCAGAACCAGCACCCGCTGCAGTGCACGCTCGAGAAAGCCTGAGCCGCGCGGCGCGGCACAAGGGGCATGACCTGCGCCGAAAAGCGCGCTAGGGCGTCCGGCGAAAATAACTGACCGGCGACACCTTGCTCAGATTCCTGCCCGCCATTGATCGCTATATCTTCCGGCTCGTGATCGTGCCGATGCTTTCGGTGTTCGCCATCGCCGCTTCGCTGCTCGTGCTCGACAAGATGCTGCGGCTGTTCGATTTCGTCGCGATCGAGGGCGGCCCCGTCGGGGTCGTGTTCAAGATGCTGATCGCGCTGGTGCCCGAATATGCCAGCCTCGCCATCCCGCTTGGCCTGCTGCTCGGCATCCTCCTCGCATTCCGCAAGCTGGCGACATCGAGCGAGCTCGATGTGCTGCGCGCGGTCGGGCTCGGCTACGGGCGGCTGCTGAGGGTGCCGTACGCAATCACTGCAGTGCTGATGATCGTCAATGTCGCGCTGGTGTTCTTCATCCAGCCGGTCAGCCGCTATTATTACGAGCAGATGGAATACGAGCTGCGCTCGGGCGCGCTCGGCGCCTCGATCAAGGTCGGCGAGTTCACCACGCTGGCGGATCGCATGGCGCTGCGGATCGAGGAAAGCGAAGACGACGGGCGCCGCCTGAAGGGCATCTTTGCGCGCGTGGCGAACGATCAGGACCAGGTGCTGTCGATCTCCGCCAAGGAAGGCGCCTTCCTCGCCACCACCGACAGCCCCGACACGATCATCCTGCGGCTGACCAATGGCACGATCGTCCAGGACACGGGCAGCCAGACGCCGCGCGTGCTGACCTTCACCCGTCACGATCTGCCGATCGACCTGCCCGCGATCGAGCAATTCCGCGACCGCGGCGATGCCGAGCGCGAATATATCCTGCCCGAACTGCTCCGCGTCGGGTGGAGCGACGAACAGCCCGACGACAAACGCGATGCCAGCCAGGCGAGCTTCAACTTCCGGCTCGTCGAAGTGGTGATGATGGCGCTGCTGCCGCTGCTCGCCGTGGCGCTGGGCGTACCGCCCAAGCGATCGACCAGCGCGCTCGGCGTGTTCCTGTCGATCATCATGGTGGTCGCCTATCACAAGGTGAACCAGTACGGCGAGGATATCGCCGCGCTCGGCCGGCTCGACCCGTTCCTCGCGCTGTGGGGGCCGTTCCTGCTGTTTGCCGCGCTGATCGGCTGGATGTACTGGCGCGTCGCGCATGTCCCCGGCGGACAGGCGATCGGGGCGCTGGAAATCTGGTTCGACAAGGTCGCCAAGCGCATCGGGCGGCTGTTCCGCCGACGGCGGCTCAAGATCGACCTCGCGGCCGCCGAATAGCAGGAACCCATGCAGCTCGACTTCTTTCCCTCGCGCACGCTGACGCTGTATCTGGCGAAACTCTTTGCCGTGCGCATCGCGGCCATGCTGTTCGTGCTGGTGCTGGTGCTGATGATGCTCGACCTGCTTTCGAGCAGCGGCGAAATCCTCGCCGTGCCGGGTAACGGGCAGGGCGAGCTGCTGACCTATGCGGGGCTGCGGATACCGCAGCTGATCTCGCGCTTCCTGCCCTATTCGGTGCTGCTGGCGACGCTGATCACGCTGGTGACGCTCAACCAGAACAGCGAGGTCATCGCGATCAAGGCGGCGGGGCTATCCGCGCACCAGGTGCTCGCGCCGCTATTGCTGACTGCGGGGATCGTGTCGCTGGTCACCTTCGGGTTCAACGAACGCGTGGTTACCCGCGCAACCGCAACGCTCAAGGCGTGGGAAGCGGTCGATTTCGGCCCCATCCCGACCGACAGCCGGGTGCGGACCAATATCTATCTGACCGACAACGGCAATATCCTCACCGCCGCCTATCTCGCCGGTACGGGCGACGCGATCGCGATGCGCAAGGTCACGTGGTACCAGCGCAATGCCGAGGGGATGATCGTCGAACAGGTGCAGGCCGATACCGCGCGCTATGCCAGCCCCGGCTGGCAGCTCGAGGGGATCACCCGCTTCAGCGTGCAGAACGCAGTGACCGAACGGCCTGCCACCATGGTGGTGGGCGAAGGGCTGACCCCCGACCAGATCGACCTCGCCAAGATCGACCCAGATACCGAACCCTTCTGGACGCTGACCAGCTCGATCGCCGAATTCGAGCGCGCGGGGCGGCGAACCTCCGAATTGCGCGCCAAGTGGTGGCACAAGATATCGGGGCCGCTGTCGGCCTTCCTGATGCCGCTGCTCGGCGCGGTCGCCGCCTTCGGGCTGGCGCGGTCGGGCCAGCTGTTCGTGCGCGCGGTGATCGGGATGGCGCTGGGCTTTGCCTATTTCGTGATCGACAATGCCGCGCTCGCGATGGGCAGTTTCGGCGGCTACCCGCCCTCGCTCGCGGCCTGGGCGCCGTTCTTCCTGTTCCTGCTGATCGGCGAGACGGTGCTCATCCGCACCGAGGAATGAGCGAGTTTTCGATTCGGCTGGCGCGAAGCGAGGATGCCGAGGCGTTCCCCGCTGTCGAACGCGCCGCCGCAGTGCTGTTCGCGGACGATCCCGATTGCGCGGAGATCGATTTCGATGCGGTTCGCTCCGCCGCGGACTATCGCCGGCTGATTGCGCGCGGCCATTGCCTGGTCGCCGAAAGGGGTGAGCGGATCGTCGGTTTCCTCGCCACGCAGCCATGCGGCCGCGAACTGCATATCTGCGAAATGGATGTCCATCCCGGCTGCCAGGGCCAAGGCATCGGCGCGGTCATGCTGCGTGCCTGCCTGATCGATGCGGGCAATGCGGGTTTCCGCGCGGTGACGCTGACGACCTTCCGCGACCTGCCGTGGAACGGTCCGTTCTACACGCGGATCGGCTTTGTCGAAGTGGAGGACCTGGCCGCACATCCCCGGCTCGCCGAGGAAATCGCCGCCGAGATCGAGGCCGGACTGCCCGCCCAGCGGCGCATCGCGATGATCCACTTCCTCGGCTGACAGGCCGACCGCCGGGCGATACCGGCGGAGCGCAGGATCAGCCGCGCGGGCGCATGGTGCTGCGCGCGATGCGGGCGACCAGCACCCCCATCCCGGCATGGTTCGCGCCGTGATAGCTCGAATCGGTTGCCAGCTCGCCCACCAGGCGGCGATGCGCCTCGGGCAGCGAGTGATAGGGCATCGAGGGCATCAGGTGATGCAGCGCATGATAGCGCAGGCCCACCGGCGCCCAGATTTCGGCGATCCGTCCGGGCGGCGGGACATTGACACTGTCGAGGAACTGCGCGGTGACGGTCATCGCCTCGCCCTCGTTCTCCCACAGATGCGCGACCAGCGTGCGCAGCTGGTTGAGCAGCGCGACCACCGCGGCGACCGCGAAGGCCACCAGCAGCGGCTTCCAGCCGAAGGCGAACACGCTGGCAATCAGCGCCCAGCCCCAGACCATGCCGCCCACTTCCTGCCAGAACACGCGCGGACGCAGATCGCCTTCGGGCGGGCGGCGGCGGAATTCGGGATTGATCGCGAGCGCGCTCAGCCGCTGCCACGTCAGCCGCCGGATCGGCGGGATGATCGCGCCCAGCGGGACCAGCACGGCAAAGCGCAGCAGCAGCGCTGCGGGTGCCAGCAGCGCGACCAGCACGAACACCGGCAGGCTCCACGGCTTCATCAGCGCGAGCGGGAGATATTCGGGGTCTTCGATCGTGCCATATTGCGTGCGCTTGTGGTGCAGCGTGTGAACCCCTTCATACATGAAGGACGGGGTCAGCATGGGAATGCCTACCAGCACGTTCCACGCGGTGCGGAATCCGGGCAGCGTACCGTTCCGCAAATGCGAGATCTCGTGGATGAACAGCAGCGCGCGATAGAGCGCGAGCACCGCGACGCCCGCCAGCAGGATCGCCAGCGGCAGGCTGCCGGTCAGGATCGCCCCGGCCAGCGCGCCATAGCCGACCAGCGCCGAACCGACCATGTCGGGCCAGTAGATGTCGGCACGGTGCGCGGCGATGTCCTTGGTCAGGTCGCGCGCGGCGCGCAGCATCGTCTTGTCGTCGGGAATCTGGGCATGCCAGCCCGATCCCGCGTCGCGGCGCGAAAGCAGGTCGGCACTCGAAATGCTGGTTTGTTGCACGGTCATAATCGAATTTCCTGGGAGGCCCCTAGCCGAAAACACGCGCGCGATACAGCGCGCGCTGTCGATCATAGTGATCGCTGCCTTGGCTTCCTTGACAAAGAACAGCTAGCGCACACAGGGCTAATCCAAGCTGAACGAGAGTGTGCGTGAATGTCTGACGGGAATGTGGTGGTCGAACCGGTCGAGGGCAAGTCGGGACGGGCCGAATTCGTCGACATCGGCCGCGCCTTTGCCGCGCGCGAGCCGCATGCGGTGCCCCAATTGCGCTCCGAACAGCTCGAACTGGTCGACCCGAACAAGAACCCGTTCTTCGGCCACGCCTCGCACCAATTGTTCGTCGCGCGCCGCGGCGGCGTGGCGGTGGGGCGGATTTCGGCGCATATCGACCATCTCGCGCTCGAATTGCCGCGCGAACAGGGTTTCGGGCCCGGCGCGGGCATGTTCGGCTATTTCGACGCCGCGGACGAGGCGGTCGCGCATGCGCTGCTGCGCACCGCCGAGGACTGGCTGCGCAGCCAGGGCATGGACCGCGCGATCGGACCGATCTCGATGTCGATCTGGGAGGAACCGGGCCTGTTGGTAAAGGGGCAGGATCACGATCCGATGATCATGATGGGTCACCATCCGGCGGCGTACCAGCACTGGATCGAAAGCGCCGGCTATGTCCGCGAGAAGACGCTGCTGACCTACCACCTCGATGTGACGCACGGGTTCCCGCCGCTGATCCAGCGGATCGTGCAGTCGGGCCAGCGCAACGACCGCATCACCGTGCGCCCGATCGACATTTCGCGCTGGGACGAGGAGGTCGAGACCCTCCTGACCATCCTCAACGATGCATGGTCGAACAATTGGGGCTTCGTGCCCTTCACCAATGCCGAGATCGCTTATGCCGGCAAGAAGCTGAAGCCGATCATCCATCCCGAACTCAACATGGTCGCCGAACTGGACGGCAAGCCGGTGGCTTTCATGCTGACCTTCCCCGATGTGAACGGCGTATTGCGCAAGGTGAAGGGCCGGCTGCTGCCGTTCGGCTGGTTCCATCTGCTGCGCTGGATGCGCAAGCCGATGGGCGCGGGCATGCGCGTGCCGCTGATGGGGGTGCGGCGCGAACTGCACAATTCGCGGCTGGCGAGCCAGCTGGCTTTCATGATGATCAGCCAGATCCGCGAAACCGCGACCACGAAATACGCCACCACGCGGGCCGAGATCGGCTGGATCCTCGACGACAACCAGGGGATGAAGGCCATCGCCGATGCGATCCAGAGCAGCGTCAACCGCGAATATGCGATCTACCGCAAGGCGCTGGCAACCTGATCCGGACCGGCTGTCGCAATTGCGCCACGGTCCACGCCTGAACGCCATGCGCCGGGAACTGTGCAAGGCCTTGTCCCGTTGGCAGAACAGACGCGGCATCCTTGTCGCGGAGCCATGCGAGAACCGATGACGCAGCCTTCTCAGACGGTCTCAGCCGAGACATTGCCGGACCACGTGCTTGTGGTGGAGGATGACGCTGTCCTCGGCATGGTTCTGGAACAGGCGCTGCTCGATGCGGGCGTGGCGCAGGTCGCGCTGTCCTCGTCCACCGAACAGGCAATGCAGCATTTGCGGCAGGAACGGCCCGGGGCGATCGTACTCGACGTCCACCTCGCCGATCGCGACGATGGCTGGGCGATTGCCGAGCTGGTCCGCACGCTTGGCCCCAACAGCCCGCGGATCATCTTCTCGACCGGTGCGCCGCAGGACATCCCCAAGGACATCGCGGCGCTCGGCTGCACGCTGGAAAAGCCTTATGATGCCGAAGTGCTGATCGATGTGCTGCGGCAGCCGAAGCGGCGCGGGATCATCTCGCGCCTGCGCGGCGCGCTGCGCTAAAACCCTACCCTTTTGCCCGACTTCGTCCCGCGTGCGGAAAGCCGCGCTGTCGTCGAATATGGGCGCCGGACAGAAAAAAGGCCTCCGTTGCAGTACAACGGAGGCCTTTCGGGATCGTATCACCAGCCGCTTGGACGGGAGGGGGGGTCTCGGCGGTGACATAGAGAATACGCGCCGCCAAAAAGAGGGTTCCCACGCCGGTCCATTTTTTTTGGGACCTGCAAAAAACCGCGTCAAATGAACGGCCTGCACGTCTCTTTGTCGCGCTCGAATTGCGCGAAGTCGGCCGCCCGGGCGAGGTCGGGCACATGAATTGTGCGCGATTTCCAGTCGACCAGCCCTTCGCGGTGGAGCTGGCGCACGGTGCGATTGGTATGCACCAGCGACAGCCCGAGCATGTCGGCGATCTGCGCCTGCGTGATCGGCAGCGAAACGATATTCTCGTCGCCGGCGAGGCAGGTCGCCTGCGCACGGTCGAGCAACCATACCGCCAGATAGGTCACCCGCTCGCGCGCGCTGCGCTGGCCGAGCGAGACGATATGCCCTTCCAGCGCCGCTTCTTCTTGCGCGGCGAGCCAGGTGATATCGTAGCCCAGCCGCGGGTGCTCCGAGATCAGGTCGATGAAATCGCCGCGCTTGAAGCGGCATAGCCGCGCATCCACCAAAGCCTCGATCGCATGGTTCGACGGGGCATCGAACGCGCCCTGCAAGCCGACGAGATCGCCGGGGAACATGAAGTTGAGGATCTGCCGCCGTCCGTCGGCGAGCGTGCGCGAGCGGATCAGCACCCCGTCGAGCACGGTATAGAGCCGGTCGTGCGCGGAGCCTTCCTCGATCAGCGTGTCGCCGCGCAGGAGCCCGACCTCGCCGTCCTTGAACCGCTGCATATAGGTGAGCTGATGCTCTTCCAGCGTTCTCAGGCCCGGACAGGACTGAAGCGGGCAGTTCCGGCAGGCGATCGGATCGGCAATCTCGTGCAACGCACGATCTCCTTGAGGCAGCGAATTGCGCGCGGGATGCGCCCCAACAACCGGGTTTGTCAAACCGCAGCTTGCAGGTCGCCGACTTGGAACCTACTGCCCCACGGGACGTTAGAAGCGCGCACCTTAAGGAAGGGGTCTAAATGTCACTTGGTGATCAGATTGCTCGTAACTTGCCGTACCTCCGCCGCTATGCGCGCGCGCTGACGGGTTCGCAGGCTACGGGAGACGCATTTGTCCGTGCCACGCTTGAAGCCGCTCTGGCCGATAGCGAACTCAAACAATCGCTCGAAGGCGGCCGCGTGCCGCTTTACCGGGCCTTCAACAAAGTCTGGTCGAGCGCCTATCTGGATGTTCCGGAAAACGTCGGCGACGACCGGCACGAAGGCGCCGCGCAGGACCGGCTGAAATCGGTTACGCCGCTCAACCGGCAGGCGCTGCTCCTGACCACGCTGGAGGACTTCTCGTCCGACCAGGCGGGGGAAATCATGGATATGGCAGCCGACGACATCGAGCGCCTGGCGCAGGAAGCCATTTCCGAGATCGACCGTGAATCGTCGACCAGTGTGCTCATCATCGAAGACGAGCCGCTGATCTCGATGCAACTCGAAGACCTCGTGTCCTCGCTCGGCCACGAAGTCTGCGGGACTGCTGCCACGCGTACGCAGGCGCAGGAAGTGGTCGCGGAAAAGACGCCCGGTCTGGTGCTGGCCGATATCCAGCTGGCCGATGGTTCATCGGGCCTCGATGCGGTGGACGATATTCTCGCCATCAGCAGCGTCCCGGTGATCTTCATCACTGCCTATCCCGAACGCCTGCTGACTGGTGACCGGCCCGAGCCGACCTACCTCGTCACCAAGCCGTTCCAGGAGCAGACGGTCCGCGCCGCGATCAGCCAGGCGCTGTTCTTCGGATCGAGCCGCCCGCTGGGCTGAGCATCAGCCGACAGTTGAATAAAGGAAAGCCCGGGCCGCAAGGTCCGGGTTTTTCGTATCGGGGCCTGTCGTTTGCGAGGCGGCGGCGGTCAGTTCCTGCGGCCGCCGGGGCCCTTGCGCCGCAATTCGAATTCGCTCGGCTCGCGCACCGGGACCATCAGCGTGCAGCGCACGCCTTCGGGATCGAATTTGAGCTCGACCGGGTGGCGCAGTTCATGCGCGACGATCTTCTCGATCAGGTCGGTGCCGAACCCGCGCCGCTGCGGCTTGCCGACGGGCGGGCCGCCGCTTTCGATCCATTCGATCTTGGCCAGCGTATCATTGAGCTGGCTCCAGCGTACCGACACGCTGCCCCCGGCGATGCTGAGCGAGCCATATTTGGCGGCATTGGTCGCCAATTCATGGATCGCCAGCCCCAGCGACAGCGCATCATTGGGCGCAAGCTCGGTATGCGGGCCGTCCAGCTCGAGCGTGTGATCCTCGTCGCGCACATAAGGTGCCAGTTCGACCTCGATCACCGAGCGGATCGGCGTGGTCCCCCATTCCGACTGCGTCAGCAGGTCGTGCGTGGCGGACAGCGCACGGATACGCCCGTCGAGCCCTTCGGCAAATTCATCCAGATCGTCCGACCGGCGCCGGGTCAGCGAGACGATCGAGAGCACGTTGGCGAGCGTGTTCTTGACCCGGTGGTTGAGCTCGCGGGTGAGCGAATTGCGGATCGAGTTCTGCTCCTCGAACCAGCTGATCGCCCGCCGGTCTTCCAGCGTCTGCTGGGTCAGCAGGCGCGAGACGAGCATCAGCAGACTGGCGACCGCAAGACCGAACAGCAGCGTGATCATCGACATCGAGGACAGCCCGGCCTCGCGCGTCGATTGCACTTCGAGCACCATCGCGCGGTTGGCGAGATTGACCTCGCGGGTCACGGCGGAGCGGCCCTCGACCCATCCCTCGCTCTGCGCCATCGACATGCGCGCAGAGGTCTCGCCATCGAGCAGCCGCGCACCGACCGCGTCATAGCTCACCAGCTCGCCGGCCGAATCGAGAAACTGGGTGGCGTTGAACGGGCTGTAGATGAAGCCCTTGAGCCCGCGCGTGTTGCTGAGCCCTTCGTAGACCGGCATGTAGATAAGGAAGCCTGCCTCCCTGCCGCCGCCTTCCTGCACCAGCACGATCGGGCCGCTTGCGGTCGGCCGGTCGTTGGCCGCCGCCAGATCCATTGCCGCGCGGCGGATCGGTTCGGCATACATGTCGTAACCCAGCGCGCGGCGGTTGCGGACGGTGTCGGGCTGGAGATAGAGGATCGGCGTCAGCATGTCGCGCGGCTGCTCTTCGAGCGTGGGGGAAACGCGCTTTTCCTCGACCCGGCTGACACCGAGACGGTTCTCGAAAAGCTCGACCTCGCCCGCCTCGATAACCGGAGCCCAGCCGATCCCCTCCGCACCACGATAATTGGCATCGAGCCGCAATTCGGAGACGAACCGCCGGAACAGTTCTGGCGTCACCTCGTCCTGCGTCGACAGCAGCGCCGCGCCAGCGCGCAGATAGGCCGAGCTGGTATAGGCACGGCGCTCGATCGCCGAGGTCATCGCCTGCGCCTTGCGCGCGACATCGGCGGCATCGCGCTGCTTCTCGCCCCGCTCGATCGCAAACACGCTGAGCACGGTGATGCCGGTCACGAGGATGAAAATCAGCACCGGGATACCGCGCGGATAATCGATCAACCAGCGCCGTCGGCGTCCCTTGCGTTGGAGTTCTTCGCTGCGCAGCTTCTTGTCCCTGTCGATTTACCCGGCGTTATACTATGCCGTGCGGCGGGTTTGGTTCCATTTTGCAACTTGCGGGAACCCGCATATGATCCGTGCGTTGTGCGAAGCACATCCGGGATCGTCGCTCTCGCTAGCGGGTACAGCCCCTAGCGAGAACCATAAGAGGGTACTACCTTTCAAGTCATGAAGTCCGACACACCAAAAAAACCGCAGCGGTCACCCGCCGGCGGACCGCCCCCGAGTTCCGGCGCAGGTGGCCGCGGCAAGGACCCCGATTGGGCCAACGGCCTCAGGCAGCTGTACGATTCGGTGGTCGAAGAACCGCTGCCCGACAGTTTCCAGAACCTGCTCGACCAGCTGGACGCCAAGTCCTGATGGCCGCCGGGGAACGGACGGCATCCGATGCAGCCGATTTCAAACGCGAGCTGACCGAGGTGGTGCCGCACCTGCGCGCATTTGCGCGCGGCCTGTGCGGACGCGCCGACATGGCCGACGATCTGGTGCAGGAAACGCTGCTCAAGGCCTGGGCGGCGCAGGAGCGCTTCCAGCCCGGCACCAGCATGCGCGCCTGGACCTTCGTGATCCTGCGCAACGCCTATCTCACCGACATGCGGCGCAACCGCTTCCGCGGCGAATATGACGAGACGGTCGCCGAACGCGTGCTGACCGCGCCGGCCGGGCAGGAGGAACCGATCCACCTGTCCGACATGCACCGCGCGCTGCTGACGCTGCCGCCCGAACGGCGCGAGGCGCTGCTGCTGGTGGGTGCAGGCGGGTTCTCCTACGAGGAAGCCGCGACCATCTGCGACTGTGCCGTGGGCACGATCAAGAGCCGCGTCGGGCGCGCCCGCGCGGCGCTCAACTCGATGCTCGCCGAAGGGAACATCCCCAAGCGCTCGATCAACGACCATGCCGCCCACCGCGCGATCCTCGAGGAACTCGACGAGGTCGCCGCAGGCCAGGGTGGCAGCCGCAGATAGAATAACTTCGTCGCTGCGCCGCTTGTCACGATTTGCCGCGCAAGGCAGATAGATGGCGATGAGCGACACGCAGCCTTCCGAACACAGCGCCCCGCCCGCCCCCGCGCGCCGGTCGCGCAGGCTGGCCTTTGCCGAACAGGAACTGCGGCTGATTTCGTCGCTGGTCCTGCTGATCGGCCTGGGCCTGTTCCTGGCGCTGCCCTTCGTGCTGTCGATCGGCTCGGTGGTGTTCCTGCCGGTAGTCACCGCGCTGGTGCTGACAGTGATCCTGTCGCCGCTGGCGGACAAGCTGAACGGCTGGGGCCTGCCCAATGCCCTCGCCTCGCTCACCGCGCTGCTGTTCTTCTTCGCGATCCTGCTGCTTGCGCTGGCGCTGATCCTGCAACCTGCGGTCGCCCTGTTCGACGATGTTCCCGCGATGGCGCAGGGCGTGATGGCGCGCTTCGGCGAATTGCGCGAGCGCTTCGCCTGGGTCGCCGCGCTCAATGAACAGCTTGGTGCGCTGATGAACAGTGACGGCACGCGCGAAGTGGTGCTGGCCGCGCCCAGCCTGCTCGAACAGGTTGCCTTCGCCACGCCCAGCCTGATCATCGAGACCATACTGACACTGCTGATGGCCTATTTCATGATCGAGGCGCGCGTCCGGCTGCGCCAGCGGCTGCTGTTCGGCCGCGCCAGCTTCGGCACCAGCATCAAGGCCGCGCGCGTGATCCGCGAAGTGCAGGACCGCGTCGCCGCCTATATCCTCACGGTCGGCTGGATCAATGCGATGGTCGGGCTGGTGGTCGCGCTGGGCGCATGGGCGCTGGGCGTCGATGCGCCGATCATGTGGGGCGGGCTCGCCGCGCTGCTCAATTTCCTGCCCTATGTCGGCCCGATCGTGATGGTCGCCCTGCTCGGCCTGTTCGGGATCGGAACGACCGAAACGATCGTGCTCGGCCTGGTGCCGGCAGCCGCCTATCTCGCGCTGCATACGGTCGAGGCGAATTTCATTACCCCGTCGATCCTCGGCGCGCGCTTCACGATGAACCCGGTGATGATCCTGATCGCGCTGTCCTACTTCACCTGGATCTGGGGCGTGTTCGGCGCGCTGCTGTCAGTCCCGATCCTGCTGATGCTGACCGCGCTGTTCGACCATATCGGGCGGCCCAACCTCGTCGGTTTCATCTTCGGCGAACCCCTGTTCGCGACCAGCCTGTTCGACGAAGCGGACAAGACCGACACGCCCGCCCCATAGCAAGAGCCCGCCGCCATTGCTGGCGACGGGCCCGATATTCGTCAGCTGCCGTGCGGCTTAGCCGGGATATTTCCAGGTCGTGCCGCGCGCGAGGTTCTCGCTCGCGAAGCTCCAGTTGAGCTTGCCGTTGACCGCATCGAGATAGGCGGGACGGGCATTCTGGTGATCGAGGTAATAGGCGTGTTCCCACAGGTCGATCACGAGCAGCGGGTTCACCCCGTCGAGATCGGCCAGCGTGTCGCCGTCATGCGTTTCCTCGATCGTAAGCTTGCCGTCCTTGATGGCGAGCCAGACCCAGCCGCTGGCGAAATGGCCCGCGCCGCGTTCGGCGAGCTTTTCCTTCACACCGTCAACCGAGCCGAAGACATCGTCGATCATGCTCTTGAGCTCATCTGACGGGCTGGTTTCCGAAGGCGCCATCGAGTGCCAGTAGAAGCCGTGGTTCCAGCTCTGCGCCGAATTGTTGAACAGGCCCTGGTCGCTGTCGCGCGCCGAGGCGACCACCGCTTCGAGTTCCTTGCCCTCGAGGTCGGTGCCTTCGATCGCCTTGTTGGTCTTGTCGAGATAGGCCTTGTGGTGCTTGCCGTGGTGGAACGACAGCGTCTTGGCCGAAACCGCCGGTTCCAGCGCGGTGTCGTCGTAAGGCAGGTCGATCAGCTCAAAAGCCATGGAATGTCCCCTCTTGGGTTGGTGTGAATCAGTTTCCTACGCGTATCCCTAACGCCGCGATGGGCGCGTGGTTGCACATAGCGCCGATATTGTATGCGAAAAGGGGGGCGGGCAGGCTTTTATTCGCGTGCCAATCGCGCCATGGGGGAGCCGACACAAGGAGACCGCCCGCAGATGGCACGCAAATTCTTCGGCACGGACGGCATCCGCGGACGCACCAACGAGGGCGTGATGACCGCCGCCACCGCCATGCGCGTCGGCCAGGCGGCGGGGACGCATTTCCTGCGCGGCGGGCATCGTCACCGGGTGGTGATCGGCAAGGACACGCGCCTGTCGGGCTATATGATGGAAAGCGCGCTGGTCGCGGGCTTCACCAGTGTCGGCATGGACGTGATCATGACCGGGCCGCTGCCGACCCCGGCGATCGCGCTGCTGACCCGCGAGATGCGCGCCGATCTGGGCGTGATGATCTCCGCCAGCCACAACCCGTTCGAGGACAATGGCATCAAGCTGTTCGGTCCCGACGGGTTCAAGCTGTCCGACGACGCCGAGGCATCGATCGAACGCCTGCTCGAACAGGAACCGCTGCTCGTCCAGCCCGACCGGATCGGCCGCGCGCGCCGGATCGAGGATGCGCGGGGCCGCTATATCCACGCGGTGAAGCAATCGGTGGCAAGCGACATCCGCTTCGACGGGCTGAAAGTGGTGGTCGATTGCGCGCATGGCGCGGCCTACCAGGTCGCCCCCAGCGCGATCTGGGAATTGGGCGCGGAGGTCATCGCCATGGGCGTCGCCCCCGATGGCATCAATATCAACGACGGCGTCGGGTCCACCGCGCTCGACGCGATCAAGGCGCGCGTAGTCGAGGAAGGTGCCGACATCGGCATCGCGCTCGATGGTGACGCCGACCGGCTGATCGTGATCGACGAGAAAGGCAGGACGGTCGATGGCGACCAGCTTATGGGTCTCATCGCCAGCCGCCTGCAGGCGCGCGGCGACCTGACCGGCGGCGGCGTGGTGGCCACGGTTATGTCGAACCTCGGCCTGGAACGGTACCTCGCCGGTCTCGGCCTGACGCTCGAACGGACCAAGGTGGGCGACCGCTACGTGCTCGAGCGGATGCGCGATGGCGGCTTCAATGTCGGCGGCGAGCAATCGGGGCACATGATCCTGACCGATCACGGCACCACCGGCGATGGTACGGTGGCCGCGCTGCGCGTGCTCGCGAGCCTGGTGCGTTCGGGCAAGCCCGCCAGCGAATTGCTGCATGTGTTCGACCCGGTCCCGCAATTGCTCAAGAATGTGCGCTATGCCGGCGGCACGCCGCTCGAGAACGAGACAGTCAAACAGGTCATTGCCGATGCCGAGCAGGAGCTTGCGGGCAAGGGCCGCCTTGTCATCCGCCCCTCGGGGACCGAGCCGGTCATCCGGGTCATGGCCGAGGGCGACGATGCCGGCCAGGTCGAGGCCGTGGTCGACCGGATTTGCGCTGCTGTGAAAGAGGCCGCCTGATGCTTGAAATGCGCCCCGATTGCGAACGCTGCGGGACCGATCTTCCGGCCGAAAATGCCGGTGCGTTCATCTGCAGCTTCGAATGCACCTTCTGCACCGAATGCGCCGAAGTGCTCGACGATGTCTGCCCGAATTGCAGCGGCGAGCTGATGGACCGCCCGACCCGCGCCAAGCCATTGCACGAGAAATTCCCGCCCGGCACGAAACGGAAGTTCGCCGGGTGAGCGACGCAATGACCCCGCGTATCCTCTCGATCGCCGGCTCCGACAGTTCGGGCGGCGCAGGCATCCAGGCCGATATCAAGACGATCACCATGCTGGGCGGTTATGCGATGACCGCGATCACCGCGGTGACGGCGCAGAACACGCTTGGCGTACAGGGGGTGGAGGCGCTGTCGCCGCAATTCGTGTTGCAGCAGGTCGATAGCTGCCTGTCCGACATCGGTTCCGACGCGATCAAGATCGGCATGCTGGGTTCGCCCGAAACCGCGCGGCTGCTCGCCGAGCGGCTCGACACATTCGCCGGTCCGATCGTCTTCGACCCGGTGATGGTTGCCACCAGCGGATCGGTGCTGGCGGACGAGGCGACGATCGCCGGCTTCGCCGCGCTGATGGAAATCGCCACCATCGTCACCCCCAACCTGCCCGAGCTCAAGGTGCTTACCGGACGCGCGAACCTCGCGGACGAGGACATGTTCGAGGCGGCGAAGGAACTGGCCGACCGGCACGGGGTCCAGGTGCTCGCCAAGGGCGGGCATGCAGGGGACGAAACGCAGGTGGTCGACCGGATCGCCTCGCCCAGCGGCAAATACGCCAGCTTCGCGCATTCGCGGATCGAAACGCGGCATACGCATGGGACGGGGTGCACGCTGTCCGCCGCGCTGGCGACCATGCTCGGTTATCGCCAGCCGCTCACCCACGCAATCCGCATTGCGCGCGCCTTTACCCATGCCGCAATCGAGCAGGCGCCCGGTTTCGGCGAAGGGTCAGGCCCGCTGGGCCATCACGCAGTGCGCAATCGCAGCGAGCGCGATCAGCAACCCAGATCGTAGAAGTCGCACAGATATTCCCATGCGTCTTCGGCGGTTTCGCACCAGCGGAACAGCTCGAGATCCTTCTTCGAGATCGTGCCTTCTTCGGCAATCGCTTCGAAATTGACGACGCGCGACCAGAAATCCTTGCCGAACAGCAGGATCGGGATGGGTTTCATCTTGCCCGTCTGGATCAGCGTCAGCAGTTCGAAGAATTCGTCGAACGTGCCGAACCCGCCGGGGAACACTGCGACCGCACGCGCGCGCAACAGGAAGTGCATCTTGCGTAGCGCGAAATAGTGGAAGTTGAGCGAGAGATAGGGCGTCACATACTGGTTGGGCGCCTGTTCGTGCGGCAGGATGATGTTGAGGCCGATCGATTCGCCCCCCGCCTCGCTGGCGCCGCGATTGGCCGCTTCCATGATCGACGGACCGCCGCCCGAGCACACGACGAACTGGCGCTTGCCGTTTTCGATGATCGACTTCTCGGTCGCCATCTTGGCCAGCTTGCGCGCTTCTTCGTAATATTTCGACTTGGCGACCAGGCTTTCAACGATCTTGCGCTCTTCCTCGGGCAGGTCCTTGGCGCCTTCGAGCGCGGTATCGGCGGCGTCGGGAGGCGGGATCCGCGCGCTGCCATACATTACCAGCGTCGAGCCCACGCCGGCTTCGTCGAGGACCATTTCGGGCTTGAGCAATTCGAGCTGGAAGCGCACCGGGCGCAGTTCCTCGCGCAGGAGGAAGTCCGTATCCTGGAACGCCAGCTTGTAGCTGGGATGCTCGGTCTGCGGGGTATGGGATTCGAGGCCCTGTTTTTCGAACCGGGCTTCCTGTTTGGCGGCGTAGAATTTGCGGTCTTCGATACCGCGCCGGCGCTTTTCATCTTCTGTCATCTGGCGCGCGATAGGCCGCGCTTGCGGCAACGACAAGTCATCGAAGAAGAAATGGCAGGGGTGACAGGATTCGAACCCGTGGCCCTCGGTTTTGGAGACCGATGCTCTACCAGCTGAGCTACACCCCTGCAGGAAGGGCGCGCATTAGGGGGACCAATCGCACTTGGCAAGGTCCATATCGCCAGAGGCATGGAAGTGCTAAGATGCTCCTCGATGCACGCCCCCGCCACATCCCGGATACCCGTCGAATTGCTGCTGCGCGCCTATCGCGGGGGAATCTTCCCGATGGCCGACCATCGCAGCGACCCCGAAGTCTACTGGGTGGAGCCGCGCGAACGCGCGATCATCCCGCTCGATGGCTTCCGCCTATCGAAGAGTTTGAAGAAGACGCTGCGGCAGGATCGCTTCCGCGTGACCTGCAATGCCGATTTCGCCGGGGTCATCGCCGAATGCGCAGCGCCGCGCGAGGAACATGCCGAAAGCTGGATCAGCCACCGGATCGAGGCCAGCTACAACGCGCTGCATCTGGCAGGGCATGCGCATTCGATCGAATGCTGGCAGGGCGGCGCACTGGTCGGCGGGCTGTATGGCGTTGCTTTCGACCGGGTGTTCTGCGGCGAAAGCATGTTCAGCCGCACGCCCGATGCCAGCAAGGTGGCGCTGGCGTGGCTGGTCGCGGCGATGCGCGAGGCCGGCTATGCGCTGCTCGACTGCCAGTTCATGACCGAACACCTGGCTACCATGGGCGCAGTGGCGGTCAGCCAGGCGCAATATATGCAGATGATGGCCCGGCTGGAGGGTTATCCGGCGGCCGCGTTGCCCGATGTCGTCGCGCGATTCGGCGCATCTTCCTCACCCGGAAAATCCATCACGCAGTCCTTGATCCAGACGTCGTAGATCGGGTGCTCGACCACGTTGAGGCTGGGCGAATTCTTGAACAGCCAGCCCGAGAAGACCTTGCGGAAATTGTCCTCGGTCCCGCGTTCCTTGACCAGCACCTGCACGAAACCGCCGGTTTCCTTGGGCATTTCCCATGGCGCGGTGCGCTCGCAGGCCTGCAGGCGGACGATCACATCGCCGACCCGTTGCTGCTCGCCGGGGCGCAGCTCGAGGTCCTGGCTGACATTGTTGCGCTTGTTGAGCAGGCCGAGTGTGGCGACACGCTCTGCCATCGGCGTGCCCAGCCCCGCTTCGGCGGCGGGACGCGCGGGCAGTTCGCCCTGCTGCAGTTCCTCGGGAATAGTGGTCGCGGTCGCATCGGCGGGCGCGTCCGCTTGCTGGTCACAGCCCGCGACCAGCGCCGCCGTGGCCAGGAGGGCAAGCGCCCCGCGCATCGTCACGCCTCGGGCGACCAGGCTTCGTAATCGCCCGTCGCGCGGGCGCGTTTGCCGCCGCGCTCGAGCGCACCGGCAGGGCGATAGGCGCTCGCCGTACCCGTGGCATTTGGCGTGTAATCGGTTTCCCAGATCCGCGCCGCGGGCAGATTGCTCTCGGGCACGTCGTCGAACGAGCCGTGGAGCCAGCCGTGCCATTCGCTCGGCACGCGGCTGGCATCGTTGGCACCCTCATAAATCACCCAGCGCCGCTCGCGGCCATCGCCGCTCTTCTTCTTCGAGCGGTAATAGGCGTTGCCCTGCGCATCGGTGCCAACCTGCTCGCCATTGCGCGACGACCACAGGAGCGTGCCGATCGTGGCGCCGTCCCACCAGGTAAAAATCTTGCCGAGGATGTTCATGGCCGCGCGATTAGCCGTTTATTTGCCGGGCCTCAAGCGCCGCCGTGCGCAACCGTGCACTTGGGCTTCCGCGTGATCCCTACCATTCGACCAGGTCGCCCGGGGCGATGCCCAGTTCCTCCGCCCGGCCCCCACGCAATTCGAGTACGCCGAGCACCGGGCCGACCGAATAGACCGGTTCGAGCGAATAAGGCTCGGTCATCGCGGCGATATTGCTGATGCGCCCATCGGGACCGATGTAGATGATATCGAGCGCAAGCGGGGTGTTCTTCATCCAGAAGCTTTGCGCAGTGGTCCCGTCATAGGGGAAGATCATCCCTTCATGGTCGCCGAGCTCGGTGCGGAACATCAGCCCGCGCGTCTGTGCTTCGGGCGTATCGGCCAGTTCCGCCGCAATCGCGATCTGGCCATTGTCGGTCGTGATGGTCAGCGGGATCACCTTGAGTCCCGAGATCGGGTGCGTCGTCGCCGTCTCGGCGCCCGCACCGGCGGGCTCGGCGGACGATTCGGCCTGCGTCTGGGGTGAACAGGCCAGCAGCGCGGCCAGCCCCGCCATCGCGGCCAGGCGCTTCACCGCTCCTCGTCCCGTGCTTCTGCGACCCATTCCTCAAGCTCCTCGACCGTGCGCGCCTCGACGATGCGCCGTGCTATGTCGAAATCATGGCCCGCGCGCACCAATGCGGCAAGCCGCTTTTCCCGTAGCTTGCGCGCTTCCTCGGGTCCCATGTCTGCCTGCTGCCCGAACGGCCCGAAGCCGCGCTTGCGTGCCAGTACCAGCGCCGCCTGGCGCTTCTGCGCCTCTCCCGGCTCGAGCGAATGGCGCAAATCCTCGTCGATCCCGGCGGACCGCAGCGCCTGATCGACCCGCCGCGCACCATAGCCGCGCGCCACCAAATCACCCGCCTTGGCGCGGCCATAGGCTTCGTCGTCGACATAGCCGCGCTCGACGAATGTCGCGATCAGCCTGTCGAGATCGGGCTCCTCGTCTTCGGTGAACCCGCGTTCGCGCAGCTTGCGCTGGAGATAGGCGCGCAGCTTGCCCGCGCTGGTCGCAAAACGCGCGACATAAGCCACCGCCAGCTCCTCAAGCCGTGTGCGATCAAGCGGTTTTGCCCGGCGGCGGGTGCGGCCCGATGTTGCGCGTTCATCATCCATCGGCCATATTCCTGCCACACTCCTTTAAGATTGGGAAACATGGGAGAGCGCGCGATCTTCCAGATCGTGGGACACATCAAGCAATGAGGGAAGCCGCAAGGCCCCAGCTATTCACGGGTATCGCCGATAATTATGACCGACGCCGTACTGACGCCGACGCCGAACGACTGCGACCTACCGCGTCGCCGTTCCGATTTCGCGACCTTCAACGAGGCTATCGACTACGCTGCGCGCAGCAATAAGGGTCTCAATTTCCACGACATGCGCGGGACGCTCGAACGCGTCTATCCCTATGCGCAGATGCGCGAGGATGCGCTTGAAGCGGCTTACCGGCTCGTGGCGATGGGGATCGGGAAGGAAGACCGCGTCGCGCTGGTGGCCGAGACCAGCCCCGAGTTCGCCGCGCTGTTCTGCGCCTGCACGCTGATGGGCGCCTGGCCGGTGCCGCTGCCGCTGCCGACGACCTTCGGCGGCAAGGAAAGCTATATCGAGCAGCTTTCGGTCCAGTTGAAGAGCGCGGACCCGACAATTCTCATCTATCCGGGCGAAATCGCCGAAATGGCCAAGGCCGCGGCCGACCGGCAGGGTTGCGGCGGCGAAAGCTGGGACGATTTCGCGCAGCGCCCGGCGCCGCCGGTCGATCTGCCCGAAGCGCAGCCCGAAGATATTTGCTACCTGCAGTATTCCTCGGGTTCGACCCGCTTCCCGACCGGGGTCGCGGTCACGCATGAAGCGCTGCTGCACAATCTGCGCGGTCATGCCGAATCGATGGAAATCGGCATGAACGACCGCGTGGTCAGCTGGCTGCCGTGGTATCACGACATGGGGCTGGTCGGCTGCTTCCTGTCGCTGGTCGCCAACCAGGTATCGGTCGATTACCTGCGCACCGAACATTTCGCGCGCCGTCCGCTGGCCTGGCTCGACCTGATCAGCCGCAACCAGGGCACCACGCTGAGCTATTCGCCGACCTTCGGCTACGACATCTGCGCCCGGCGCATTTCCAGCCAGAGCAGCGTTGCCGACCGCTTCGACCTGTCGCGCTGGCGCGTCGCGGGCAATGGCGCGGACATGATCCGCCCCGACGTGATGCAGAACTTCGTCAACGCCTTTGCCGGCGCCGGCTTCCAGGCAAACAGTTTCAATCCCAGCTACGGCCTTGCCGAAGCGACGCTGGCGGTGACGGTGATGCCGCCGGGCGAAGGGATCCGTGTCGAACTGGTCGAGGAGGAACGCCTCTCGGGCCGCCCGCGCGACCTGTCCAAGCCCGCGCGCTACCGCGCGATCGTCAATTGCGGCAAGCCGATCCCCGGCATGGAGGTCGAGATCCGCGGCGAGAACGACCAGCTGCGCGGCGACCACCAGATCGGCAAGGTCTGGTGCCGCGGGAAGAGCGTGATGCACTCCTATTTCCGCAACGAGGAAGCGACCACCGACTGTCTCGTCGCCAAGGACAATGGGGACGTCTGGCTCGACACGGGCGACATGGGCTACATGGGCGATGGCTATCTGTTCATCGTCGGCCGCGCCAAGGACATGATCATCATCAACGGCAAGAACCTGTGGCCGCAGGACATCGAATGGGCGGTCGAGCAATTGCCGGGCTTCAACCACGGCGACATCGCCGCCTTCTCGATCGACACCGAGGCCGGCGAGGAAGCCCCCGCCGTGCTGGTGCTGTCTCTTATACACATCTGACGC
>OJGZ01000049.1_pt1 | contig 63453 bp, 62 predicted proteins | sample 1595051 | NCBI WGS metagenome assembly OJGZ01 (sample SAMN05416800, study PRJEB24817) | seawater metagenome | isolation source: Sea water | place: Canada:Atlantic | collected 2013-07 | reverse complement strand
TGTATAAGAGACAGGTCTGACATAATCTTTGTTTTTAAAATTTAATTAAGTGGCAAAAATAAAATTTTTTAATTTAATACACCATTTTAAACATAAAATGTGAATACCAATTTAAACATTTTTGGGAGAAGTAAAACCCTATTACCGTACTTTTGTTATTTATTTTATATTACTTCTTGAAAACCTCATTGTTATTTTGATGAAAAAACGCATTGTTATATTCGCTTCCGGTAGCGGTACCAATACCGAAAATATAATTAAATATTTTAAACAATCTAAAATTGGTGAAGTTGTTCTTGTATTGTCAAACAAGAAAAGTGCCAAGGTGCTAGAAAAGGCTAAAAATCACAATATCAAATCATTATACTTTAATAAGGAAAATTTATTTTCGGAAAAGGGCATTTTAAAAACACTTCAAGAAACCAAGCCAGACCTTATTGTTTTAGCAGGTTTTCTATGGAAATTCCCTGAAATAATACTGAAAGAATACCCCAACAAAGTAATAAACATCCATCCAGCTTTGCTTCCAAAATATGGCGGAAAAGGCATGTATGGAAATTATGTTCATGAAGCAGTTATTGCAAATAAAGAGACAGAAACTGGTATTACAATTCATTATGTGAACGCAAATTATGATGAAGGTGCGGTTATATTTCAAGAAAACACACCTCTTTCAGAAAATGAAACCCCAGAAACAGTTGCTGAAAAAGTACATAAGCTAGAATATGAGCATTTTCCGAAAGTGATTGAAGAATTATTAATTGCAGAAGAAACTAATTAATGGCAAAACCTAAAAAATATTATGTAGTCTGGTTCGGGAATCCCACAGGTATCTTCCATAGCTGGAAGGAATGTAAAAAAGCCATTACAGGGGTGACCGGCGCTCAATACAAGAGTTTTGAAAGTTTAAAAGAAGCCAAAATAGCCTACAATAAAGAATACGCAGACTATAGAGGAAAAAACACTAAAAAGAAAAAAACGCTCACCAAAGAACAACTTGAGAAAATAGGACAACCCAATTTATATTCTATTGCGGTTGATGCAGCTTCTAGCGGTAATCCAGGTAAAATGGAATACCGAGGTGTGGATACCCAAACGCATAAACAATTGTTTCACCAAGGACCATTTCAGCAAGGCACCAATAACGTAGGCGAGTTTTTAGCGTTGGTCCATGGCCTCGCCTATCTAAAGAAAAACAATAGCGACCGTATTATTTATAGTGACAGCAAAATTGCAATGGGGTGGGTAAAGCGAAAAAAGTGCAATACTAAATTAAAGAAGTCTTCAAAAAATAAATCATTATTTGAATTAATTGCCCGAGCCGAAACTTGGCTGAAAAACAACACTTATTCAACCAAAGTGGTTAAATGGGAAACCAAAGCCTGGGGAGAAATTCCGGCAGATTTTGGAAGAAAGTAATAATCAGTACCTTACACTTTGTTTAGTCTTCGTTAAAATCCTCATTTTTCTAAAATATTTCGCTAAATTTGCACCCTCAATTTAAAACCCTTTTATGAGCAAACTCGTTATTGTTGGTACTGTTGCCTTCGACGCTATTGAAACTCCATTTGGTAAAACCGATAAAATATTAGGTGGCGCCGCTACATATATAGGACTGGCAGCCAGTCAATTTAATGCCGATGGCGCTATTGTTTCAGTCGTAGGTGGTGATTTCCCAGAGAAATATATCGCGATGCTAAAAAACAATAATTTAGATGTTTCAGGACTTGAAATTATAAAAGAAGGTAAAACATTCTTTTGGAGCGGTAAGTACCATAACGATATGAATTCTCGTGATACGCTAGCAACAGAACTGAATGTGCTAGAAAACTTCCAGCCTAAAGTACCAAAAGACTACAAAGACGCTGAAGTAGTGATGTTAGGAAACTTGCATCCGCTCGTCCAATTGAGTGTAATTGAGCAAATGGATTCACCAAAATTAATTGTACTTGATACTATGAACTTTTGGATGGATAACGCATTAGCCGAATTAAAACAAGTGATTGCCAAAGTAGACGTGATTACCATTAATGATGAAGAAGCCAGACAATTAACAGGGGAATATTCATTAGTTGTGGCAGCTCAAAAAATTAGAGAGATGGGGCCAAAATATGTGGTGATAAAAAAGGGAGAGCATGGAGCCTTATTGTTTCATGAAGAAGATGTCTTTTTTGCACCAGCATTACCATTAGAAGAAGTTTTTGATCCTACAGGAGCAGGCGATACTTTTGCAGGTGGATTTACAGGCTATTTAGCAAAAACAGCAGATTATAGTTTTGAGAATATGAAAAACGCCATTATTTATGGTTCGGCTTTAGCTTCCTTCTGTGTCGAAAAATTTGGCACGGAACGACTGGAAAGTCTCACAAAAAAAGAAGTACACAGGCGTTTGAAGCAATTTCAAAACCTAACACAATTTGATATAGAATTAACATAACAACGCGCCCTGAATTTTCGGGGCGTTTTTAATTGAATTAATATTTCAGAAAAAATGAGCGACGCTTTAAAACACGAATGCGGAATAGCAATGGTACGATTGCTGAAACCTCTTGAATATTATAAAGAAAAGTATGGAACTGCATTTTATGGAGTAAATAAAATGTACTTGATGATGGAAAAACAGCACAACCGTGGCCAAGACGGTGCCGGTTTTGCTAGTATTAAGCTCGATGTAGATCCTGGAGAACGCTACATAAGCCGAGTTCGCTCTAACAAATCGCAACCCATACAGGATATTTTTGCTCAGATTAATGGGCGCATTAACGAAGAGTTTCAAAGCCACCCAGAATACAAAAATGATGTGGCCGCTCAAAAGAAAAACATTCCCTACATTGGTGAGTTGCTTTTGGGCCACGTTCGCTACGGAACGTTTGGCATTAACAGTGTAGAAAACGTACACCCTTTTCTTCGTCAAAACAATTGGATGCACCGTAATTTAATTATTGCCGGTAATTTTAATATGACGAATACAACTGAGCAATTCAACAACTTAATCAAGCTTGGGATGCACCCAAAAGAAAAAGCCGACACCATTACCGTAATGGAAAAAATTGGGCATTTTCTAGATGAAGGCGTGCGTAAACTTTATAAAAAGGCCAAAAAAGATGGCTTGAATAAAATGGAAGCTTCACCTTTTATTGCCGACAAGCTAAAAATTGAAAAAATACTCAAAAAATCGGCTAGGGATTGGGATGGCGGATATGCCATGGCAGGAATGTTGGGTCACGGCGATGCTTTTGTCTTACGCGATCCGGCCGGAATTCGTCCAGCATATTATTACAAAGATGACGAGGTGATTGTGGTGGCTTCAGAAAGACCGGCAATTCAAACGGTATTTAATGTTTCGTTTGAGGATATTAAAGAAGTAGAGCCTGGACACGCAATTATCTTGAAAAAAGACGGTAGTTTTTCAGAAAAACAAATTTTAGAGCCTTTGGAACGTAAATCCTGTTCGTTTGAACGTATTTATTTTTCTCGCGGAAGTGATGCAGAAATTTATGAAGAACGAAAAGAGTTAGGACGTTTGGTAATGCCAAGAGTTTTAAAGGAAATCAATCACGATACCGAAAATACCGTGTTTTCATTTATCCCAAATACAGCTGAAACATCTTTCTACGGAATGCTAGACGCTGCTCAAAACGAACTGAACAAACAGAAAAATGAAGCTATTCTTGAAGAAGAAGGAAATTTAACTACTGAAAGGCTTCAGCAGATACAGCAACATAAAATTCGCACCGAAAAAATTGCTATTAAAGACGTAAAACTACGAACCTTTATTACTGAAGACAGTAGCCGTGACGATCTTGTAGCTCATGTGTATGATGTAACCTACGGTGTTGTTAAACCTACAGACAATCTGGTAATCATTGATGATAGTATTGTACGAGGGACAACTTTAAAAAAGAGTATTTTAAAAATGCTTGATCGATTAAACCCTAAACAAATTGTTGTGGTTTCATCGGCACCGCAAATTCGATATCCAGACTGTTACGGTATCGATATGGCTCGCTTGGAAGATTTAGTGGCTTTTCAAGCAGCATTGGCACTGCATAAAGAACAAGGCACTTATGATGTTGTTGAAGAGATTTACCATAAATGTAAAGAACAATTAGAGACCGAAGACAAAGATGTGGTGAATTATGTAAAAGAACTATATGCTCCTTTTAGCGATCAAGAAGTTTCAGATAAAATTGCTGAAATTATAAGTGATGAAAACATAAACGCAGATATAAAATTGATTTTTCAATCGGTGGATGACTTACATAAAGCTTGTCCTAAAAATTTAGGCGATTGGTATTTTACAGGTAATTATCCAACCGATGGCGGAAAGCGAGTGGTAAACAAAGCATATGTTCATTTTTACGAAGGAAACCCAGAAAGAGCCTACTAAACGGTTAAAAAACAGCATAATTAGCTATAATCAAACCGTTAATCGAGTTTATAAAACAGTTCATCCAAAAGTAGGAAAAGCCTTATGGTAAAACTAAAAAATTGATATATATTTGAACCATACCATAGCATAAGTAGGTTAAGTTTATGGTAAGATTTGGGGCAAAAAAAGGTGAACACTTGTTCGCCTTTTTTTATGCGCCAAATTTGGGCTAGCGAGCAATTACCAAAACTTTATTTCTTTGAACAAACATAGTTGCGAGCCGTTCCCCTCCCTCCACAACTCGTTCGGTTTTTTTCCAAAATCTGAAGGATGGCGAGCTATAAGCTAAATTTAAATCACAGGAAGAAAATTTAAAACGAGCTGCTTACAATTTCACTTGAGCACATATTTGCTTTTTTTAAGCCTGATTTAAATAATGATGACAAATTATTTTCACGGTATGGTTAAGCAGCCATCTACTAAATACTTCTTCAGCAAACAGAGTTTATATAAAGCAAAAAAAGCAAGCGACATATACATCGCTTGCTTTTTATAAATAATGTATTAGAAAGGTTTAAGTTCGTAACATTCTATGATATGTAGAATTGCAGTTAGAACCAAACCGAACTATATAATCTTTAAAAATAGTAAAGATATTTTTAGAAGTAGATGTATCCACTTCGGTCAATGCGTGTTCAATATCTTGAAATTTGCTGTCTAACGTATCAAGATTTTTAACCAAATACCGTTTCTTTCTTTTATGAATTGATTTTTTGCCATTCTTTTTCTTTCCAGATATTTCCTGAACCGAATATTTTACCTTCAATATATAATATTTGTTTTCATCATTACTCATAACTCATTCATTTTTTGTCAGACCCAAATATATGAAAAATTTAATTAGTTAACGTTAAATTTACATTGGCGTAACGTTAAAATAACATTAGTGCACTATTTATCATGCAAAAAGCAAAATATATTGAATTTTTAATAAACCATTCACATGTTTTTTCTTTTATGAAGGAAAAACCTTCGTAAAAACATCTTTTTATCGAAAATAAAAGCCTTTAATCTAAAAATTCAAGTATAAAAAACTTTATAGTATATATTTGACCCATACCATAGCATAAGTAGGTTAAGTTCATGGTAGATTTGGGGCAAAAAAAGGTGGATCTTTCCACCTTTTTTTATGCGCTAAATTTGGGGTGGCGAGCATATATGCTTTACGTTATAAATCATCACAATACCACATAAAAAACCCACCAAGTGGTGGGTTTTACTTTTTACTTAATAAGTACTACTTATTTATTCTGCTCGTATCGTTTTGATACTTCATCCCAATTAATAACATTAAAGAATGCATTTACGTAATCAGGTCTGCGATTTTGGTAATTTAAGTAATATGCGTGTTCCCAAACATCAAGACCAAGTATTGGTGTTCCACCACAGCCAACTCCAGGCATTAGTGGATTGTCTTGGTTTGGTGTAGAACAAACTTCTACTTTACCACCTTCGTGAACACAAAGCCAAGCCCATCCAGATCCAAATTGACCTTTAGCAGCTGTAGAAAACTTTTCTTTAAAATCTTCAAAGCTTCCGTACGCACTGTTAATTGCTTCGGCTAATGCACCTGAAGGTTTTCCACCCCCGTTTGGAGACATTATTTCCCAAAATAGTTTATGGTTATAAAAACCTCCACCATTGTTACGAACAGCTTTATCGTCCATATCAAGATTGTTCAAGATATTTTCGATTGTTTTTCCTTCTTGGTCGGTTCCTTCAATCGCCGCATTTAATTTATTGGTATATCCATTATGGTGTTTATCATGATGGATTTCCATAGTCTTAGCATCAATATGTGGTTCTAATGCATCAAATGAGTATTGTAATTTCGGTAATTCGAAAGCCATAATTATATCGTTTTTAGTTATTTATATTTTTTTGTTATGTTCTTTACCAAAGGTACGCAGAAGAAGATATAAAAAATGTTATAAAATTTATAAGATTTTATAACCATATAGATTATATTGATTATTTGTGTAAATACACACACGATTCGCTACTTTTAAATAAAAAACAGCTTGAAAACAACTTCGCCCTTCACTATTTACAACGCTGCCGCAGGAAGCGGTAAAACTTTCACCCTAGTAAAAGAATATCTAAGCCGTTTACTACTTTCAAAAAATGAAGGAAGCTATAAAAACCTATTGGCGATAACCTTTACCAACAAAGCGGTTGCCGAAATGAAACAGCGGATTATTTCAAATTTAGTTTCTTTTTCCTCGGAAACATCTCTTTCAAGTCCATCGGATATGATGACGCTTCTTGCTTCTGAAACAGGAATGAGTCTTGAGGAAATTCAAATTACTTCAAAAGCAATTATAAAGCATTTATTGCATCATTATTCTGCTTTTAGCGTAGAAACCATTGATCGCTTTAACCACCAATTACTTCGAACTTTTGCTCGTGACTTAAAACTTTCTTCAAATTTTGAAGTGAGTCTAGATACAGATCAATTATTGACTGAAGCCGTGGATCAATTAATTAGCAAAGCGGGCGACGATAAAAAAATCACCAACGTCTTATTGGACTTTGCACTTGAAAAAACAGATGATGATAAATCGTGGGATATTGCCCTAGATATTACCAAAGCTTCTTCTTTGCTTTTTTCTGAAAATGAAGCCAAACACATTAAAAAACTAAAGCTACAATCCCTCGACAATTTTCTTTCGTTTAAAAAGCATTTGCTGAAACAACAAAAACAACTTTCAGAAAACATAATACAAGTTGCTTCCATTACCCTTAAAACAATAGCTGACAACGGATTGGATGAAAGCCACTTCAGCGGGAAATATTTATACAACTATTTTGTAAAGCTTTCTGAAGGCAATTTTGATGTTCCGTACGGCGCCAAATGGCAAGAAACCTTAGGCGAAAAACCCTTGTACCCAGGACGTGTAAAACCCCCGGAAAGCAATATTATGGACGGATTAGCACCAGAATTGGTTTCCGCTTTTTCAACGAGTAAAAAGTTGGTATTTCAGCTACAGTTAATTAATTCCATAGTAAAAAACCTTACGCCGCTTTCGGTTATCAATTTGGTGCAGCAGGAAATTGAAACTATTAAGGAAGAGAAAAACATCTTGCCTATTTCAGAATTTAATTCCATTATCAATAAAGAAATAAAAAACCAGCCTGCGCCTTTTATTTATGAACGGTTGGGAGAAAAATACCGTCATTATTTTATTGATGAATTTCAAGATACTTCCGAATTGCAATGGGAAAATTTAATTCCTTTAATTGAAAACGCATTATCGCAACAAGTAGCAAGTGAAGAAGCAGGCTCGCTGTTATTGGTAGGCGATGCCAAACAATCTATTTATCGTTGGCGAGGTGGTAAACCTGAACAGTTTATGGATTTATACGGCGGCAAAACACCTTTTGCTGTTTCAACAGCCGAAGTAGAAAATCTAGAGACTAATTATAGGAGTTGTGAAGAAATTATCACGTTTAATAATTCATTTTTTACGTTTGTTTCAAAATACTTCGGCGATGCCGGGCACACACATTTATATGAAATAGGAAACCAGCAAAAGCCCAATAAAAAAGACGGAGGCTACATACAGATTGAGTTTATTGAAAAACAATCGGCTGCAGAAAAAGAAGAAAGCTATGCCAAATTGGTGTTACAAACCATACTTGAAGTAAAAGCCAGCGGTTACCAAGAACAAGATATTTGTATTTTAACACGTCGCAAAAAAGAGGGAATTGCATTAGGTTCTTGGCTTATGGAAAACGGGATTTCAATTGTTTCTTCTGAAACATTATTGCTTCAATCCTCGCCGTTGGTTCAAGGATTAATTCAGACGCTTATTTATTCCTTACAACCTGAAAATGAAGAGGCAAAAATCAATATGCTCGATTTTATTCACGAACACCTTTCTATTTCAGAAGAAAAACATACATTTTTCACTCAATTTTTAAACCAACCTGCGGAAGAAGTAACGCAACTCTTACAGCAATACGAAATCAATTTTAATTCCAATTTTATACATTCCGTTTCTTTATACGAAGCTTTTGAGTATTGCATTCGTCAATTTAAATTAGAACCGAGTGCCGACGCCTATCTCTTCGGGTTTATGGATTTGGTTTATGAGTTTGAACAACAACCATTAGCGTCAAAAATGGCCTTTCTAGAATATTGGGAAACCAAAAAAGAAAAAGCTTCGGTTGCCGCTGCCGAAACTACCGGAGCAGTGCGATTAATGACCATCCATAAAGCAAAAGGATTAGAATTTCCTATTGTACTATTCCCCTTTGCTGAAACCGGTTTATACAAAGAAATAGAACCAAAAACGTGGTTTAAAGCCCCTGAAAATGATTTTGGTTTTGAAGAGGCGTTAATTAATTTTAATAGTAGTGTAGCAGAATTTGGCGAAGAAGGTGCTAAAATTTACGCAGACCGCAGAAACACCTTAGAACTCGACAGTTTAAACCTACTCTATGTTACCCTGACAAGGCCTGTTGAACAGCTTTATATTTTTTCTGAAAAACCAAGCAGTGTAAAAGATCAACCTAAGGATTTTAGTCAGTTGTTTGTGGAATACCTTAAACATGAACAGAAATGGAACGATGACCAATTGTTATATCAATTTGGTGAAAAAACACGGAAAGAACTAAAAGAGGAAGAAAATGTTACTGAAACGGTTGCGCCTACATACATCAACACTTCACCAACAAGCCGTAACTTGAATATTGTAACCAAAGAAGCATTGCTTTGGGACACCGAAACCGAAGCTGCTATTTTAAGTGGAAATCTTTTTCACGATACAATGGCTGAAATTAAATATGAAAACGATGCTTCGGAAATATTAGAGAATATAAAAAAGCGAGCGATTGTTTCAGAAAGCGATTTTAAAATTTTAAAAGAAGCGGTTGAAGCTTTAATACATGACGAGAAGTTAAACCACTTATTTCAACCTTCCGAAAAAGTAGAAAACGAACGAGATTTAATTACTTCAGAAGGAAAAATATTACGTCCGGACCGTTTAAATTTTCATCCCGACGGTAGCGTAAGTATTATAGATTATAAAACAGGAAGTCAATCTAAAAAACACAGCATTCAAATAAACCAATATGCAGCAGCGCTTTCAGAAATGAATTTTAAGATTGCTGAAAAAATCTTGGTTTATACTTCAGAAAATGGCATACTTATAAATAAAGCCTAACTTTGTTACTTGAAAAAAAACAGACATTATGTACGGAAAAATTAAAGAACACCTGCAAGAAGAACTTCAGGAAATAAAAAACGACGGATTATTTAAAAAAGAGCGCATTATCACCTCTCCACAAGATGCCGCTATTAAAATTTCGACAGGACAAGAAGTGATCAACTTTTGTGCTAACAACTATTTGGGGCTTTCTTCGCACCCAGACGTTATACAAGCAGCCAAGGACGCGATGGATACGCACGGTTTTGGTATGTCGTCTGTTCGGTTTATTTGCGGAACGCAAGACATCCATAAAGAGCTGGAACAAAAAATAGCCGATTTTTACCAAACGGAAGACACTATATTATACGCAGCTTGCTTTGATGCAAACGGTGGTGTTTTTGAACCTTTATTGACGAAGGAAGACGCAATTATTTCAGATTCCTTAAACCACGCTTCTATTATCGACGGCGTTCGTTTATGTAAAGCTGCTCGGTATCGCTACCAAAATAGCAATATGGATGAGCTTGAAGAGCAATTAATTAAAGCTAATGAAAATGGAGCTCGTTTTAAGATTATCGTTACCGACGGTGTATTTTCTATGGATGGATTAGTAGCTCCACTTGATAAAATCTGTGATCTAGCCGATAAATATGATGCTTTGGTTATGATCGATGAATGTCACGCTACAGGCTTTATAGGTGAAACAGGCCGTGGAACCTTAGAAGAAAAAGGAGTTATGGATCGTGTAGATATAATAACGGGTACATTAGGTAAAGCTTTAGGTGGCGCTATGGGCGGTTACACTACTGGTAAAAAAGAGATTATCGAAATGCTTCGCCAGCGATCGCGTCCATATCTATTTTCAAACTCATTGGCACCGGCAATTGTTGGAGCCTCTATTAAGGTGTTTGATATGCTTGATACCGACACCACATTACGGGATCGTTTACAGGAAAACACCGCATACTTTAAAAAAGGTATAAAAGAAGCAGGTTTTGATATAATTGATGGAGATTCTGCTATTGTACCTGTTATGTTATATGACGCAAAGCTATCACAAGATATGGCCGACATGTTATTGGAAGAGGGCATCTATGTTATTGGCTTTTTCTATCCAGTAGTCCCTAAAGAGAAAGCAAGAATAAGAGTGCAATTGTCTGCTGCACATACAAATGAGCAACTGGACAAAGCCATAAACGCCTTTATTAAGGTAGGTAAAAAATTAAATATTATTAAGACTGAATAAAATAATTTTGCGAGTAAAAGGCTTTGTATTTGTGAAAATTTTAATAGATTTGACTTTGTTTATAAGTTATAACAACTTACTTTTGCTCTAATTAACACTTAAAAATTAAACAATCGAATATGAAACATCTTAACAGTTTATTAGTTGCTGCCATCTTATTTTTAGGAGTTGGCGTAGCGAACGCACAAGACGAAAACAACCCTTGGGCTATTGAGATTGGTGTCAATGCTGTTGACGTCTTTCCAGTAGGTCTAGAGGATGGCCAATCCGTAGCTTCACCAATGAGAGGTGAACTTTTTGACGAATACTTTAATGTAGAAGATCACTGGAATATTTTACCTTCAGTATCTAAACTTGCAATCAGCAGATATGTTGGTAGCGGTTTTACTTTTTCTGCTGTTGGTACTATTAACAGAATTGACAAAGTAGGTGATGTAAAAGTAGATGACTTAAGTTACTACGGTGCAGATGGTGAGATTAGATATAGCTTTAGAGACTTAATCAATGGTCCTGGTGGATGGTTTGATCCTTCTCTAGGTGTTGGTGGTGGTTACACTTGGGTAGACGACATAGGTTTTGGTACTGCTAACGGTTTAGCAAGTGTAAAAATCTGGTTTGCTGAAAATGTAGCATTAAACCTACAATCAACTTATAAACACGCATTTGAAGATGACTACGGAGTAAAACATTTCCAACACTCTGCTGGTATCTTATTTAAATTTGGTGGAAAAGACACTGACGGTGACGGAATCTACGACCAAAACGATGAATGTCCAGAAACTCCTGGTCTTCCAGAATTTAACGGTTGTCCTGATACTGACGGTGACGGAATCGAAGACAGAAACGATGCTTGTCCAGAAACTGCTGGTTTAGCTGAGTTCAACGGTTGTCCTGATACTGATGGTGATGGAATCGCTGATCCACAAGATGCTTGTCCAACTGTAGCTGGTTTAGCTGAATTAAACGGTTGTCCAGATGCTGACGGTGACGGAATTGCTGATGGAGATGATGAATGTCCAAACGAAGCTGGTCCTGCTGCTAACAACGGTTGCCCTTACGAAGATAGAGACGGTGACGGTGTATTAGACAAAGATGACCAATGTCCAGATGTTGCTGGTACTGTTGCTAACAACGGTTGTCCAGAAGTAACTGTAGAAGTTATCAAAGAAATCAACGAGTATTCTAAAACAATCTTGTTCGACTACGATAAAGCTTCTATCCGTCAAGAGTCTTACAGTGCACTACAGAGTATTGCAGATATTATGAAAGAATATCCAAACACTGTATTCCACATTGAAGGACACACAGATAGTAGAGGTAGTGATTCTTATAACATGAAGCTTTCTAAAGAAAGAGCAGCTTCTGTAATGGATTACTTAACTACAATCGGAATGCCTGGTAACAGATTAACTTCTGAAGGTTACGGTGAAGAAAGACCAGTTGCTACTAACAATACAGCTGCTGGAAGACAACAAAACAGACGTGTTGAAATCTCTCTTAACAAAAACAGAGATAACTAAAAAGCAACACGCTTAAATAAATATCAGAAACGCCTCCAAAAATCGGGGGCGTTTCTTATTTTTAGGGTATGCAAACATTTTTGGAAGAAACTCTATTCAGTTTAAAAAACAAACACGAAGACCTTTCCAGCCTTACCCTCATCCTTCCCAGCAAGCGTGCCGGTGGCTTTCTTAAAAATTACTTGAGTAAGCATTCGCAAACAACTACTTTTTTACCCCATATAATAAGTATCGAAGAATTTATAGAAACCGTTTCAGGTCTTTCTATATTAGATAGCACAGAACTTCTTTTTAAGAGCTATCAGGTTTATTTAAATACCGATTCATTTTCTGAAAAAGAAAGTTTTGAAAACTACAACACTTGGGCAATTACCTTACTAAATGATTTTAATGAAATTGATCGCTATTTAGTAAATCCAAAAGACTTCTTCAATTACTTAGGAAGTATAAAAACAATGGAGCGGTGGAATTTGAAAGAAGAGAAAACCGAACTTATAGAAAAATACTTACAATTCTGGAATAGCCTTTTAGAACTGTATACCAACTTAAAAGAAATGCTTCTTCAAGAATCGATAGCATATCAAGGACTGGTATACCGAATCGCTTCAGAAAAAATTGATACTTATATACGTGAGAATCCTAGTAAAAAACACGCTTTTATAGGCTTTAATGCGCTGAACTCGGCTGAACAAAATATAATACAGCAATTACTAAACACAGATAATACAGAAGTATATTGGGATGCTGATGAGACATTTTCAAAGGACACAAAACACAGCGCCTCTCTTTTTATACGACGCTATTTTAAGAACTGGTCGCATTTTGAAAACAACGCACCTCTTGGTACTTCGAATCATTTTAAAGAGCAGAAAGATATCCGCTTTGTCGAAGTGCAGAAAAATATAGGACAGGCAAAATATGTAGGTGAATTGTTAGCAACCTATTCAAAGGAAAAGCTCAATTCAACCGCTATTGTATTGGCCGATGAAAACTTGTTAATCCCAGTGCTGCATTCACTACCAGACAATTTAGACTCTGTAAATGTCACGATGGGAACCGTGCTTAAAAATTTTCCAGCCACCTTGTTTTTTGAACTTGCATTATCACTTCATTCCGTTTCTTCTGAAGGTGTTTCAGAAAAAATTAAAACAATTTATTATAAAGATGTGCTGTCGCTTATTAAGCATCCGTTAGGAAATTCGTTGCTGAATAACGCTTCAGTAATAGCGTCAAAAATTAATGTCGAAAATAAAACACACCTCACTATTGACGATATCCTGCAGTTTTCAGATAAAGAAGACACTGATATTGTGTCACTTTTATTTAAAGATTGGAACAACAATAGTAAAACAGCCATTACCAACTGTTTAAAAGTATTAAATAAGCTGAAAAGCGAGTTTCAAGAAAACCCTGTGGAACGTGTTGTCTTATATCAGTTGTATCAAGTTTTTAGCAAGATTGATGCCCTGAACGACTCATACTCACATTTGGATTCAGTAAAAACGGTACAAGGATTGTTTACCGAACTCATTGCAACCACGTCACTGGATTTTGAAGGCGATGCGTATGAAGGTCTTCAGATTATGGGAGTCTTAGAAACTAGGGTACTCGATTTTGAAACGATAATTGTTACTTCGGTTAATGAAGGGGTGTTGCCTACTGGAAAGTCGAACGCATCGTTTATTACCTACGACTTAAAAAAGGAATTCAGCCTGCCGCTTTATACTGAAAAAGATGCAATCTACACGTACCACTTTTACCACATGTTACAACGTGCAAAGGATGTTACTTTACTATACAATAACCATTCTGAAGGCATAAACACGGGAGAAAAAAGTCGTTTTTTATTACAATTGGAAATTGAAAAGCAAGCGAACCATACGCTTTCTAAAACCATTTTATCGCCTAAAATTACACCGACTGTACAAACATTAAAAACCATAGAAAAAACAGATGCAGTAATGCAACGTTTGCAAGAAATTGCTGCAAAAGGCTTTTCCCCTTCAGCACTTACGAGCTACATTCGGAATCCGATTGACTTTTATTTTCAGAAAATATTAAGACTCAATGAAACCGAAGAAGTGGAAGAAACCGTCGCTGCTAACACGCTTGGTACTATTGTTCATGATACACTAGAAGAGTTTTATAAACCACTTCAGGGTACATTATTAACTTCAGAAATTTTAAAGACTTTAAAATTGAAGACTGAAGAAGAAGTTACCACTCAATTTAAAAAAACGTTTAAAGGAGGAACCTTCAATAAAGGGAAAAGCCTCATCATTTTTGAAGTAGCCAAACGCTACATTGAGAACTTCATCAACCAAGAAATTTCAGAAATAGAAGCGGGAAATGAAATTAAAATCATTTCTATTGAAAATAATCTAGAGGTTGAAGTAGCAGTTTCAGAACTATCGTTCCCAGTAAAAATTAAAGGAAAAGTAGATCGCGTGGATGAATACAACGGCCTATTACGCATTGTCGATTATAAAACTGGAAAAGTAGCTCAAGGTGATGTAGAATTAGTGGATTGGGAGGAAATAACGTTAGATTATAAATACAGTAAAGCATTTCAGGTATTAGCGTATGCGTTAATGATGAATAAAGAAATTCCTATTAATAATGCGGAAGCAGGTATTATTTCGTTTAAAAACCTCAGCAGCGGATTTTTAAAATTCGGGAAAAGAGAAAAAGCACGCGGCGGATCAAAAGATCAAATTATTACGCAAGAAACATTAGATACTTTCACTGATGAACTAAAAAGGTTAATTCTTGAAATTTGTAACCCAAATGAACCGTTTACCGAAAAAGAGATAGCATGATGATGATTGAACAAAACAAAATACTACATAGAGAAAACAAGAAACCCATTGTATACGATGTATATTACAATGAAAACCAAAAACCAAAACCGGTAGTCATTTTTTGTCACGGTTACAAAGGATTTAAAGATTGGGGCGCTTGGCATTTAGTTGCAGAAGCATTTGCCAAAGCAGGATTTTTCTTCATTAAATTCAATTTTTCCCACAACGGCGGCACCGTTGATGAGCCTATCGATTTCCCGGACCTTGAAGCTTTTGCCGAAAACAATTACACCAAAGAGCTAGATGATCTAGAAACGGTTATTGAATTTTTTGCAACCACTAAGCACTATATGTTAGAAGCAGATGTAAAAAACATTTCCTTAATTGGTCACAGTCGCGGTGGCGGTATTGCCTTAATAAAAGCTCAGGAAAACGATAAAGTAAAAAAAGTCATCACTTGGGCTGGCGTAAGCGATTATAAGGTCCGTTTTAAGGAAGGCACAGCAGATTTCAAGGAATGGGAAGAAAGCGGCGTTAAACACGTCCAAAATGGACGCACCAAACAGCAAATGCCACATCACTTTCAGTTTTATATTGATTTTAAGGAAAATGAAAGCAGACTCACCATCCAACGAGCTGTTGAACAAATAGAAATCCCTCACCTTATTATTCACGGAAGTGATGACCCAACGGTTTCTGTTGAAGAAGCAAAAGCAATGCACCAATGGAACCCAAAAAGTGCACTAAAAATTATAGAAGGTACCAACCACGTTTTTGAGGCAAAACATCCATGGAATGATGATAAAATGCCCAATTCACTTAAGCAGGTTGTAAAAGCAACAATAGATTTTATAAAATAAAAAAACCACCGCGTTAACGGTGGTTTGTGGAGAATATCGGAGTCGAACCGATGACCTTTTGGCTGCCAGCCAAACGCTCTAGCCAACTGAGCTAATCCCCCATAATTATATCGCTAAAATAATAATTTTTATTAACCTTGAACCTTTAAAACTAATAAACAATTAAATTATTTTATTAAATGATTCGAAAAGCAAACGTTTCAGAAATTGAGCAAATTATAACAATAACCCGAGCGTGTGCCGCCAACATGATAGAACAAAACATCTTTCAATGGAATGAGCAGTATCCTACACTCGAAGCGTTTGAAAACGATAGTAAAAGAAATGAACTGTATGTGCTTACTTTTTCTGAAGAAATAATTGGCAGCCTTGTTATTTCAACCTTAAAAGACGAAGAGTATAACGATGTAAGCTGGCTTACTGAAGATGCAAATAACTATTATATTCATCGATTGGCCATTCATCCTGAGCATCAACGTAAAGGATATGCCAAAAAATTAATGGATTTTGCTGAAGCTACTGCGAAAGAAAACAATGCAACATCAGTACGTTTAGATACCTTTAGCCAAAACCACCGAAACCAAAAATTTTACGAAGCTCGCGGCTATCAAAAATTAGAATCTATTTATTTCCCGAAGCAAAGCGAACATCCTTTTTATTGTTACGAGTTGGTCTTTTAAAGTTTAGACTACTACTTTTGCTCACTTAATCAACTCGCTTTGAATACGACAGTCAGTTTTAAGAGCATCAATAAAATTGCAATTCCAGCTATCATTGCCGGTATTGCCGAGCCTTTGATATCGCTAACCGATATTGCCATAATTGGTAATGTGGAAGAGCATTCGATTGAAGCGTTAGCGGCTGCAGGTTTGGTGGGTTCATTTCTTTCGGCCATTATTTGGATTGTGGCACAAACTAAAACGGCCATTTCTGCTATTGTTTCGCAGCATTTGGGCGCAAATAGATTGCACGCAGTTAAAACCTTGATTCCGCAGGCCATTGGATTTAATTTTATTTTGAGTCTTTTTATTTATAGCATTACCGCTTTTTTTGCTGAAGCTATTTTCAGTTTATACAATGCCGAAGGACTTATTTTAAGTTATGCTGCCGATTACTACCGCATTCGTGCCATCGGTTATCCGTTGACGTTGATCACTTTTGCCATCTTCGGGATTTTCCGAGGGCTACAAAACACCTATTGGGCGATGAAATGTAGCCTTACCGGAGCGTTGGTGAATGTGGTTTTAGATTATCTTTTAGTTTATGGTGTAGAAGGGCTTATTCCACCGCTTCATTTAAAAGGTGCAGCATACGCTAGTTTAGCAGCCCAAAGTGTGATGCTTTTGATGGCCTTATGGTTTTTCTGGAAAAAAACACCGTTTCATCTAAAATTGAGTTTCAATATAAATCCACAATTAAAGCCTTTGCTATTAATGGCGGCCAACCTTTTTGTGCGAACGGCAGCGTTAAACTTTGCTATTTATTTGGCGAACGCCTACGCAACCGATTACGGTAAAAATTACATCGCCGCCCAGAGTATTTTAATGAATATTTGGTTGTTTTTCAGTTTCTTTATCGATGGCTATGCAAATGCCGGAAATGCCATTGGCGGACGCCTATTGGGAGCAAAAGACTATAAATCGCTATGGGTGTTGAGCAAGAAAATAAGCAAATACGCCATTTTAATAGCGCTTATCTTGATGGCAGGCTGTGCCTTAGCATACGATGAAATTGGACTGCTTTTTAATAAAGAAGCCACCGTTTTGGTGTTGTTCAGTTCGGTGTTTTGGATTGTTTTATTAATGCAACCTATAAATGCCATCGCGTTTATGTTCGACGGAATTTTTAAAGGCCTGGGCGAAGCAAAATACTTACGTAATTTATTGTTGGTTGCTACCTTCTTAGGCTTTACCCCTGCTTTGCTTATTTCAGATTATTTTGGACTGAAATTACATGCTATTTGGATTGCCTTTTTTGTGTGGATGTTAATACGTGCTGGAGGATTGGTGATAAAATTCCGAAGAAAATATTTAGATAAAGAAGTATAATCGTAGTTTTAATACTGAATGAAAGAATTTGAATTTTTACGAATAGCTGAAACTGAAAATGCAGAATATTCTTTTCAAGAAAAAAAGGTCGATCTTGGAGGCGGCGCAAGAAGCCCCTATATTATACATCTCTTAAAGCTAAAATATAAAGGGTGTTTAATTACTATTAAAAATGAAACTGGTACGTCTTTTAATGGGTTAATAACATGTGTTATACAAACACAAAAAAAATCATTGACCTTTCAGCTAACCACACGGAGCCATTTGACAACTTTATTTTCTAAAAACAATCAAAGGTTTAAAATTGAAAGCGGGAATATAAATATCAATAACTTTCTTAAAAACTCTAATTCCATTGCTCTTTTAAATGAAATTGCAAAAAAAGATACGTTTGAACCGCAAATAACAGGTAAATACGAAGACGATGTATATAAACTGATAACCGAATATTCATTACAGTTTTCAGATTGGATACAGGTATTGCAACCTTTTATCGATTTCTATAAAGAATTTATCGATACATTTGAAGGATAGATAATCTTTACAAACGATAAATAATTATTTAAAAAAAGTTCAATGGAAATTTTAGAATTTATAGGTGGCCCCGGATTGTTTCTAATCCTTGCTATTCTTGTAGTAATCGTAGTTATTTACCAAAAATATAAAAATAGGTAATCGGCGGTATAACTTCTTCCGAAGAAAAATAGTTGTCTTAAATCCCCTACCTTTGCAACATAAAGTAAAAACATGAGCAAGATTCGAATTACGAAACAATTTTCTTTTGAAACCGGCCACGCACTATATGGTTACGATGGTAAATGCCGTAATGTGCACGGGCATAGTTACAAGCTTTCCGTAACGGTAATTGGAACCCCCATTAATGATAACAACCATGTAAAATACGGAATGGTGATCGATTTTGGCGATCTTAAAAAGATTGTAAAAGAAGATATTGTCGATGTGTTTGACCACGCCACCGTTTTCAATAAAAACACACCACACGTAGAGTTGGCAAAAGAATTACAGAACAGAGACCATAATGTTCTTTTGGTAGATTATCAGCCTACCAGCGAAATGATGGTGATCGACTTTGCTGAAAAAATCAAAAAAAGATTGCCCAATAACATTCAACTTCATTCATTAAAACTACAAGAAACTGCTACCAGCTATGCAGAATGGTATGCTGCTGACAATTAATTTTACAAGCACCCAAGTTACCGCTACAGTCTTTTTTCTATCTTTACCCTATGCAACTACCGGAAGGCAAAAAAATCTATTTTTCGAGCGATAACCACCTGGGCGCGCCAACGGCTGAAGCCAGCAAACCTCGTGAACAGAAATTTATAGCCTGGTTAGATGAAGTAAAAGAAGATGCAGCCGCCATTTTTTTATTAGGTGATTTATTCGATTTTTGGTTTGAATATAAAACCGTTGTTCCTAAAGGATTTGTACGCGTTTTGGGCAAACTGGCCGAAATTCGAGATAGCGGCATTCCTATTCATTTTTTTGTAGGGAATCACGATTTGTGGATGCACGGTTATTTTGAAGAAGAGCTTAACATTCCAGTATATCACACACCTAAAGAATTTGTTTTTAACGAAACCCGATTCTTTATTGGTCATGGCGATGGTAAAGGACCGGGCGACAAAGGCTACAAACGAATGAAGAAAGTGTTTGTGAACCCATTTTCAAAATGGTTGTTCCGTTGGTTACACCCCGATATTGGTGTGCGCTTGGCACAACATCTTTCGGTGAAAAACAAATTAATTTCTGGGGACGAAGACCAACAGTTTTTAGGTGAGGAAAACGAATGGTTAGCACAATATGCTAAACGAAAGCTAGAAAGCAAGCATTACGATTATTTTGTGTTTGGCCACCGTCATTTACCTATGGAGATAAAAGTAGGTGAAAACTCAACTTATTTTAACCTCGGAGATTGGATTAACCATTATACTTACGGGGTTTTTGATGGAGAGAAATTTGAGTTGAAAGAGTTTACCCTTTAATATCCTTTAACCGAAGCTGCAAGCTTACATTGCCTTGCCATTCATTTTCATCTATTACGTAAGCAGCCTTAAACGGGACATCTCCGCACGCGATATCTTTCTTATCTGCCATCCCAAAACCAATCCCTACAAACTGAGGTGAATTGCCTTGTTGAACGGTAATGCGCAAATGCGTTTTATCTTCGCCTACACATTTTCCCCAACCGGTATCTTTTAATCCTTGCGTCATAAATACAGGCGTCATATTACCGGGGCCAAAAGGTGCAAACTGCTTTAAAAGACGGTAAAATTTTGAGGTTATTTCAGTTAAATTAATTTTAGCAGCAATTTTTAATTCCGGTTGTAATAATTTAGTGTCGATGGTTTCTGAAACTACTTTTTCAAATTCATTTTTAAATGCTTCAAAGTCTTTTTCATGCAATGTTAATCCCGCAGCGTATTTATGACCACCAAATTGCTCAATATATTCAGAACAACTTTCCAACGCATTATATACATCAAAACCTTTTACCGATCGCGCCGAAGCCACTAACTTTTCGCCACTTTTAGTAAACACAAGTGTTGGCCGATAATACGTTTCGGTTAATCGTGAAGCTACAATGCCAATTACACCTTTATGCCAATCTTCTTGGTACACCACTGTAGTCGTGCGATTTTCCTCCTTGTTTTCTATAATTTGAAGCAGTGCTTCTTCTGTAATGGTTTTATCTGCATCTCTCCTATCGGTATTGAATTGTTCAATTTCCGAAGCATATTCAGCAGCACGGTTTATATCAGTTTCAGTTAATAAAGTAACCGCATGATTGCCGTGTTTCATGCGACCTGCAGCGTTGATCCTTGGGGCAATGATAAAAACCACATCGGTAATCGTGAGTGTTTCTTTTTTTATTTGCTTTAAAATCGCCTTAAACCCTACTCTAGGATTACTGTTAATTACTTTTAATCCATAATAGGCCAACACTCGATTTTCCCCAGTAATAGGAACAATATCTGCACCAATAGCTGTAGCCACTAAATCTAAATACAGCAATAAATCGTCGATTTGCAAACCTCTTTTTTCTGAAAGCGCTTGAATTAATTTAAAACCCACGCCGCAACCGCATAATTCTTTATATGGATATTCACAATCTTCCCGTTTGGGGTCGAGTACGGCAACCGCTTTTGGAATTTCTGCTCCGGGACGGTGATGGTCACAAATAACAAAATCAATGTTTTTTTCTGAAGCATACACAACTTTATCGATGGCTTTTATACCGCAATCTAAAGCGATAATAAGCGAAAAACCATTGTCTTCGGCAAAATCAATTCCTTTATACGAAACTCCATAGCCTTCGTCATAGCGGTCTGGAATATAGGTAGCGACATTGGGGTAGTAGCTTTTTAAATAGGAAGATAATAATGCAACGCTAGTGGTTCCATCCACATCGTAATCGCCATATACTAAAATATTTTCTTCATTAGCAATGGCTTGTTTAATTCTTGCTACCGCTTTGTCCATATCTTTCATCAAAAATGGATCGTGAAGATCGCTCAATTGCGGACGAAAAAAATGTTTTGCTTCATCGAAGGTTTCAATTCCGCGTTGAACTAATAATGCAGCAATTATTGTATCGACACCTAATTCTTTTGAAAGCCGATTGACGATCTCTTCAGGAGGTTTTGGTTGTAAGGTCCAGCGCATAGGTATGATTCTATTCTAAAAACTAAAAGGGGAGAAACGTAAAATTAAACATTTCAAATTAAAATATTTCTGATAATTGTATTTCAATTTTGTAATTTCATAGCCTGATTATTTTAAAACTGAAACATGCCATTAGTAACCCCTTTATCTTCAGATCACGACCAAGAAACGCAAGAATTAGCTGAATTCTTTAATGAAACGCTCGGGTTTTGCCCCAACAGTGTTTTGACCATGCAACGTAGACCGGCTATTAGCAAAGCGTTTATCAACCTGAACAAAGCCGTAATGGCCAATGAAGGCCGTGTAACCTCAGCTTTAAAACGAATGATTGCTTGGGTAAGCAGTAATGCAACCGGATGCCGCTATTGCCAAGCACATGCCATTCGGGCAGCAGAACGCTACGGTGCCGAGCAAGAACAATTGGATAATATTTGGGAATATCGTACCCACCCAGCTTTTTCTGAGGCAGAACGAGCTGCTTTGGATTTTTCATTAGCCGCCTCACAAGTACCGAATGCAGTAACTCAAGAAATTGAAAAACGCTTACACGAACATTGGGATGATGGCGAAATTGTAGAAATGTTAGGTGTTATCTCCCTATTTGGTTACTTAAACCGTTGGAACGATTCTATGGGAACTTCTATTGAAGAGGGCGCTATAGAAAGTGGTGAGCAGTATTTAGGTAAGCTCGGATGGAATAAAGGCAAACATGTTTAAGCTTATGAAAATATTTTTACTCTTTTTTATAGTAATAACAATAACCTCTTGTAATCACGTTTACGAAGCGGTTTATGGATTGCAAAATGAAAAAATAGAAACAATTACTTATAATGATTATCGATATGTAATTAACAAAAAGAAAAGACGAGGTTATGTAAGCTCAGATAATGAAGTTATGGATGGTCATTTCTTGGTAATGAGAAATGGAACAAAAGCCGAGGAGTTTCAACTTAAAAATGGATTTCTCCACGGATTCAGAATTCTTTTTGATGAGGATGGAATGATGGAACAGAAAGAAACTTACAAAAACAGTTATCTGAATGGTCCTAATATTACGTTCTATAAAAACGGTACTATAAAAAGCGAATCTTCTTATAAAAATGGAAAGTTAAATTCTGATAAGATAGATTATGATGAATTTGGAAACATTCTTAACAAAACCACAATCGTTAATGGTATTTCTTATAAATATTTTTATAAACAAGGAAAGTTAACAAGCACCGAATTTAATAAAGATATTGAAAATGAAAAGTATGATATTATTGTAAAATATGATCATTTTGAAAACATATCCACTATTTTAGGTAGAAAGTTAAATGATGATCAACCCATATTGTTTGTTTTTGACTCTAATTATAATATTACAGAAGTTATAAATGCTACAGAAAACCCTCAAAGAGCTAGGTATTATCTAAGTAAATTAAGTGATTTATAATTATTTCTTCCCTTCCACAACAACAACCAACTCCCCTTTAGGTGGTTTAGTGGTAAAATGTTTTAGTACTTCTTCCGCTGTACCTCGAACAGTTTCTTCATGCAGTTTGGTTATCTCACGAGAAACAGAAACTTTTCTTTCAGGACCAAAATATTCAGAAAAATGGGTTAAGGTTTTAACTAGTTTGTGTGGTGATTCGTAAAAAATCATTGTCCGCGTTTCTTCAGCTAAAAGAGTTAACCTTGTTTGACGCCCTTTTTTAACGGGTAGAAAGCCTTCAAACACAAATTTATCATTGGGCAATCCACTATTAACCAAAGCTGGGACAAAAGCTGTAGCGCCAGGCAGGCAATCTACTTCAAGTCCGGCTTCTACACACGCTCGAGTTAATAAAAAACCAGGGTCGCTTATTGCGGGTGTTCCGGCATCGCTAATCAACGCAATGGTTTCGCCGCTTTGTATCCTATTCACAATACCTTCCACCGTTTTATGCTCGTTGTGCATATGGTGTGAGTGCATATGTGTATCTATTTCGTAATGTTTCAGAAGTTTTCCGCTAGTTCGAGTATCTTCAGCGAGAATAAGGTCGGCTTCTTTTAATACTTCAATCGCGCGGAAGGTAATATCCTTTAAGTTCCCTATTGGTGTTGGAACGAGATAGAGTTTTCCCATAAAATTTGAAAAAAGGCTTAATTAAAGTTTTTCTCTACCACCGTCATAAAACGTTCGGCATATTCATCTTTATTCAGCCAATAATTATAATCAGGTTTTATTTTTCCTTTAATAAACGCTTCGGCTTCATCATAGGTTTTCATTGTATTAATTTGTGAGAGTACTCGGGTATAATCGTTTGCATTGCCATCAAATAAGTGTTTGATGAAAGCCAAACGATCGTTCAGGCCTATTTGCATACCGTTGTTTACCGATTCGTTTAAAGACCGTTGCTTTGCTTCTTTTGTATTGGCGAGCTCGGCTACTTTTACGGTGTCATTCGGTTTTTGAGTTTCCGGTTTGTTTTTTTGTTCTTTTTCACCATTCGGTTTACGCTCAAACGTTGGCATTTGCTGGTATTCCGCAGCAAAGTCTTCCAACTCATTTTTATCGTCTTTTTGATAGTTTTTCTTCGGAAGAATATCTTCCAATAATTGATCTACACGATTGGCTTCTTGAGGCATCTGGGCCACAATATCTTTTATTTTTTCCATTAAAGGCTCCACCAGATCTTCTTCATGTTCAGGTTGTGGAACTGGTTCTGGTTCTTTAAACCAGTTTTGTTCTCTAAAGGTTTTTGAATCGAAAGCCGTCTCTTCAGAATCTGAATCGATCTGACGTTCCATATACTCTAGAATCGCTAATTTTTCATATAATTGTCCCACAATATTTTTTACAGAAGTGGTGTTAAATTGCTTTTCTTCTTCTGAAAGTTTTTCAATCAATTCCTGTATCTGCTCCCTAAGCTTCTTCTTCATAACTTTTTAAAATGATGTGTTTCTACTGTATTTTGTTTTGTTAAATTTACGCATCCTATATGTAAACGTCAAGGATTTGCGTTTTATTCTAAAATTGAAGTATGTTTCTTGAAAATACCGTTAATCAAAAAGAACAATTTGGCTGGATTGAAGTTATCTGCGGCTCTATGTTTTCGGGAAAAACGGAAGAGCTCATCCGAAGGCTAAAACGTGCCAAATTTGCGCGCCAACGCGTAGAGATTTTTAAACCAACTATCGATATTCGCTACGATGAAGAAAAGGTGATTTCTCACGATAGCAATGAAATTCGATCAACACCTGTTCCGGCAGCCGCAAATATCCCTATGCTCGCAGATAATTGTGATGTTATTGGTATTGATGAAGCCCAGTTCTTTGATGACGAAATTGTACAGGTTTGTAACGATCTTGCTAATCGAGGAATTCGTGTCATCGTCGCCGGACTCGATATGGATTTTAAAGGCAATCCGTTTGGACCGATGCCCAATTTAATGGCTACGGCCGAATATGTAACCAAAGTACATGCTGTTTGTACCCGTACCGGAAACTTGGCAAATTATAGTTTTAGAAAGTCTCAAAGTGACGATTTGGTGCTTCTTGGCGAAACCGAAGAATACGAACCACTAAGCAGAGCAGCTTATTACAAAGCCGTTTTACGGGATAAAGTAAAAAAAATGGAAGTGAAAGATCCGCAACAAATACCGCCTAAAAAGCAAGCATAATTTATGCAAAAAGCAACCGAAACAGTTTTAGAAATAGATTTAAACGCTTTGGCGCAAAACTATCGGTATTTAACTTCAAAAATAGATAAAGACACCCGCGTTATGGGCGTTGTAAAAGCTTTTGGCTATGGAAGTGATTCAGTTGCCGTCGCAGAAGAATTAATTACTTTAGGCGTTTCCTATTTTGCAGTTGCTTATCCAGATGAAGGTATCTCATTACGAAAAGCAGGTATTGAAACTTCTATTTTGGTTTTACACCCTTTACCGGCAACATTTAAAAAAATTACCGATTCATGCATGGAACCTGCAATTTACTCCCGTTCCATGTTGACAGAATTTATAGATTTTGCTGAAGAAAATCGACTCACAGATTATCCCATACATTTAAAGTTTAATACAGGACTCAATAGATTGGGCTTTATTGCAGAGGATATTGAGTTTATTTCTGAAAAAACTAATGCTACTTCCAGTGTAAAAATTAAATCGATGTTCACGCATCTAGCAGCAAGTGAAGATGCTGCAGAAACAACGTTTACTGAATCGCAGTTGGCTCAATTCAAGGATATTTCAGAAAAAATTATTAATGAAATTGGTTATAAGCCTTTGCTTCATACATTGAACACTTCGGGCGTTTTAAATTATCCTGAAGCACAGTATGATATGGTACGTACAGGAATAGGTTTATATGGTTTTGGTAACGACCCTAAAGAGAATAAGCACCTAAAGCCAGTAGCTACTTTAAAAACGATAATTTCTCAAATACATACCGTAAAAAAGGGGGAAACAGTTGGTTATAACCGTGTTTTTAAAGCTTCTGAAACTACAAAAACGGCAACCTTACCTGTAGGCCACGCCGATGGAATAAAGCGTATTTTTGGTAACAGAAAAGGATGGGTAACCGTTCATGGTGTAAAAGCCCCCATAGTTGGGAATGTTTGTATGGATATGATTATGATCGATGTTACCAATATTGATTGTGAGGAAGGTGATGAAGTGATTGTTTTCGGCGAAAATCCTTCTGCAGACGAACTTTCTCAAGTAATCAATACAATTCCATATGAACTTATTACGGGCGTTTCACAACGTGTAAAACGGGTTATTTGTCGAAAATAAAAAGGCTGTAAATTTGTTTTTATATAAATTAGCCGTTGTTAACCTTAAAAACCAATCAACATGTTAAAAGAATTCAAAGATTTTATTATGACGGGCAATGTTATCGATTTAGCCGTTGCCGTCATACTTGCCGGGGCCATCGGGATGGTCGTTTCTGGCTTTACAAATGATATTATGATGCCTATTATTGGTCACTTTGCAGGCGGAATGGATTTTGCCGACCTTAAAGTAGTATTGGATGAGGCCGTTGTAGGTGCAGATGGAGAAGTTGTTGAACCCGAAAATGCTGTTATGTATGGTAAATGGGTAAATGCTTTAATTAACTTGGTTATTGTTGGCTTTGTATTGTTTATTATTGTTAAAGCTTACAATAAAACAAAAAAGCCAAAAGAGGAAGCACCTGCTGCACCAAAAGGCCCAACACAAGAAGAGTTATTGGCCGAAATTCGTGACGAATTAAAAAGACAAAATAAATAAATTTTAGCTCCTAGCAACTAGTTAGGAAACCGCTACACTGCAATTATTTAATATTAATAAAACCCTTCAGTACCAAAAGTATTGAAGGGTCTTTTTTTGGGTTTATTTCAGAAGAAATCAAACCATACTATGTATTTTTACAGCAAAAATCTAAAGTAATGAATATAGCAGTTGTTGGTGCCACAGGAATGGTTGGCACTGTCCTTTTAAAAGTCTTGGAAGAACGTAATTTTCCAATTAGTAACCTGTTGCCTGTAGCATCGGAACGATCTATTGGAAAGGAAATCACTTTTAAGGATAAAAAGTATAAAATTGTTTCGATACAAGATGCTATTGCTGCCAAACCACAACTAGCCATTTTTTCGGCTGGAGGAAATACCTCATTAGATTGGGCGCCAAAATTTGCTGAAGTTGGAACAACTGTTATCGATAATTCTTCGGCGTGGCGAATGGATCCAGACAAAAAACTGATTATTCCAGAAATTAACGCTAACGAACTTACCAAAGAAGATAAAATCATTGCTAACCCAAACTGTTCAACCATTCAGTTAGTGATGGCATTGGCACCCCTTCATAAAAAATATACCATGAAGCGTGTTGTTATTTCTACCTATCAATCTGTTTCAGGAACTGGTGTAAAAGCGGTACAGCAAATGGAAAACGAAATGGCTGGTGTAAAAGGTGAAATGGCGTATCCATACCCCATTCATAAAAATGCATTGCCACATTGCGATGTTTTTGAAGCAAACGGATACACTAAAGAAGAAATGAAATTGGCGCGCGAGCCACAAAAAATATTAAGTGATAAAACATTTTCGGTAACGGCAACTGCGGTGCGAATTCCAACTGCAGGAGGGCACAGCGAATCGGTAAACGTTGAGTTTAAAAATGATTTTGACCTGACCGATATTCGAAAAACACTTCATAACGTGCAAGGAATCACGGTACAGGACAATCCCGATACCAACACCTACCCAATGCCTATATACGCTCACGATAAAGATGAAGTTTTTGTGGGTAGAATTAGGCGTGACGAAACCCAACCAAACACATTAAATATATGGATTGTAAGTGATAATTTAAGAAAAGGGGCAGCAACAAATGCAGTACAAATTGCAGAGTATTTAGTGGAGAATAAATTAGTATAGTCTTTTTTAAAAATATCTTTTAGCCTCGAAATCAATAATTTGGTGTCGGGGTTTTTTATTTTTCAGTATATTTAAAAAAGAAACACTAAACTACCATCCGTATGAATTCAACTTTTACTACTATCCTGCGCATAATTCTTGCGCTGGGTTTACTTGTTTTCGGGCTTAATAAATTTATTGGTTTTATGCCCGCACCAACATTACCGGAACATGCGAGTGATTTTATGCAATCACTGCAAGCAACTGGTTATGTTTTACCAATTGTTGGAGCCTTAGAAATTTTGATAGGTTTTCTGTTATTGATTAAGAGATGGGTGCCTTTTGCCTTGCTTTTATTAGCGCCCATATCGGTAAACATCGTGTTATTTCATTTGTTTTTGGATCTTCCAGATATAGCAGGTGCCATTGTTGTAGCAGTTATCAATGTTATCTTAATTTACAAGTACTGGAAAGTATATAGACCATTATTTCAGTATTGATTTTTTTCTGAAAAATTACTAACAAACTTATAACAGTTTACAAAAGTCGTTTTCAGTACATTTACAGCTTACTAATAATATTAATATGAAAAAACTAATCATTCCCATTGTAATTGGCCTTACCGTTGTGGCTTGCAAAGAAGAACCTAAAAAAGAATCAATCGCTTTGACGTATCCCGAAACTAAAAAAGTTGATACTGCAGACACCTATTTTGGAACTGAAATAAAAGACCCGTACCGTTGGCTCGAAGACGATATGAGTGAAGAAACTGCAGATTGGGTAAAACGTGAAAACAAAACAACATATGGCTATTTAGAAAACATACCATATCGAGACGCTTTAAAAGGACGCTTATCAACCCTTTGGAATTACGAAAAGGTAGGTCCCCCATTTAAAGAAGGCAACTATACCTACTTCTATAAAAACGATGGCTTACAGAACCAATATGTGGTCTATCGCTACAAAACAGAGGAAGGTCCCGATACAGCTGAAGTTTTTCTGGATCCAAATACCTTTACAGACGATGGGACTATTTCGCTAGATAATTTAAGTTTTTCTGAAGATGGAAAAACAAGTGCCTATAGTATTTCTGAAGGAGGAAGTGATTGGCGAAAAGTGCTCGTTATGAATGTTGAAGACAGAGAAATTGTTGAAGACACCTTAATCGATATAAAATTTAGCGGCCTATCTTGGAAAGGAAACGAAGGTTTCTACTACTCTAGTTACGATAAGCCAAAAGGGAGTGAGCTTTCTGCAAAAACCGATCAGCATAAATTGTATTACCACAAACTGGGAACGTCCCAAAAAGAAGACAAACTAGTTTTTGGCGGAACCGAAGCTGAAAAACATCGTTATATAGGCGGAAGTGTTTCCGAAGACAACCGATACCTTACAATCAGTGCCAGTACTTCTACCTCTGGAAATAAATTATTTTTAAAAGACTTGACCAAGTCAGATAGTAAGTTAGTGACTATACTGGATAATACCGATAGTGATACCTACTTGTTGGATAACGATGGAAGCAAATTATACTTAGTAACCAACCTCAACGCACCGAATAAAAAAATAGTAACCGTAGATGCTTCCAATCCAACACCTGAAAATTGGAAGGATTTTATTCCAGAAACTGAAAATGTGTTGAGCCCTTCAAGAGGAGGTGGCTATTTCTTTACAAAATATATGGTTGATGCTGTTTCTAAAGTATCTCAATATGATTACGACGGAAACAAAATACGCGACATAGAACTACCGGGAGTAGGAAGCGCAGGAGGTTTTGGAGCCAAAAAAGATGAAAAAGAATTGTATTACAGCTTTACCAATTACGTAACGCCAGGAAGTATTTACAAATTCGATATTGAAGAAGGTACTTCGGAATTGTACCGCAAACCTGAAATAGATTTCAACCCTGAAAACTACGAAAGCAAGCAAATATTTTATACTTCTAAAGATGGTACAAAAATTCCTATGATCATCACACATAAAAAAGGACTTGAACTTAACGGTAAAAACCCGACTATTTTATATGGTTATGGTGGTTTCAACATAAGCTTAACACCAAGCTTTAGCATTACCAATGCCGTGTGGATGGAGCAAGGTGGTATTTATGCAGTACCTAATCTTCGAGGTGGTGGAGAATATGGTAAAGAATGGCACAAAGCTGGAACGAAGATGAAAAAACAAAATGTTTTTGATGATTTTATCGCTGCAGCTGAATATTTAATAGAGAACAACTATACTTCTAAAGATTATTTAGCCATTCGTGGAGGTTCTAACGGTGGATTATTGGTTGGAGCAACCATGACACAACGCCCCGACTTAATGAAAGTAGCACTACCAGCTGTTGGAGTATTAGATATGTTACGCTATCACACATTTACAGCCGGAGCTGGTTGGGCATACGATTACGGAACAGCCGAAGACAGCGAAGAAATGTTCGAGTACCTAAAAGGATATTCACCATTGCACAATGTAGAAGATGGTGTAGAATATCCCGCAACCATGATTACTACCGGCGACCATGACGACCGTGTAGTACCAGCTCACAGTTTTAAATTTGCTGCAGAACTTCAAGAACACCAAGGTGGGTCAAACCCGGTTTTAATTAGAATAGAAACCGATGCCGGTCACGGTGCCGGAACCCCAGTAAGTAAAACCATCGATCAATATGCCGATATTTTTGGATTTACATTATACAATATGGGCTACGAAGTGTTACCTGAAAAAGTAAACGAAAAAGTTAAAGAGTAATTCGTTATTAATTTCATAATTAAGGTTGTCAACGTGTTTAAAAACTTAGTTGGCAACCTTTTTCAATATTTATTTTTATGCTTTCTGTCTCTATACAATCTTTTTCATACGATTCAAAAACAATCTTGAAGGATATTGATTTTGAATTAAAGCAAGGAAATCATCTAGCTGTTTTGGGTGAAAGTGGTTGTGGTAAATCTACGTTGTTACATCTTGTATATGGTTTGTTGCATCTAGAAAATGGAACAATTTTGTGGGAAGAAGAAAAACTAAAAGGCCCAAACCATACCCTTATTGCTGGGGAATCATTTATGAAGCTTGTTGCCCAAGATTTAAATGTAATGCCTTTTACAACCGTTCGGGAAAATATAGCAGATCATTTACCACGTTTACACGCTGAAGAAGAAGCCGAGCGCGTAGATACTTTATTGAAAGTAGTCGATTTGGAAGCTTTTGCCAACCGAAAGGTAAAAAAACTCAGCGGTGGCCAAAAACAACGGGTTGCATTGGCAAAAGCACTTGCTAAGGCTCCAAAATTGCTTTTATTGGACGAACCTTTTAGCAGCATTGATACGTTCCGAAAAAATAAGTTGCGTAGACGTTTATTTAGATATTTAAAAGAAGAAAATATAAGTTGCATCACAGCTACACACGATGCTGAAGAAGCACTATCCTTTTCAGATGAATTATTATTATTGAAAAAAGGCACAATGGAGCGCTTCGGAAAACCTGAAGCAATTTACAATAGCCTAGAAACCGAGTATCAGGCTGGTTTTTTTGGCGATGTTACCGTGCTTCCCCCGGACGTTATTTCTTCAGAAAAAAGAATATTTCTGCCACATCAATTAATGATTTCTCCTGAAAAGGAAACTAAAATAGAAGTAAAAGTTGAAAACTCTTTTTTTAAAGGAAGTCATTATTTAATTGAAGCTATTTATAAGGGAAATCCTATCTTTTTTAATCATCCTGAAACAATTAAAAAAAATAAAATTGTATACCTTTCTGAAAAATAGAAAGATATGAAAGCAGTTTGTTTTTTTGTTGCTTGTTTGTTTACCCTAGTTTTTCAAGCTCAAACAAGTAGGGACTATTCTGATAAAGTACTAACAATAGACAGCACACTGGAAACATTATACAGTGTTATTTCAGGGGAAAAAGGCGAAGCCCGCAATTGGGAACTGTTCAACTATCTATTTAAAGATGGAGCACAGTTAATTCCTTCTCGAAAAAATGAAGAAGGGGATATTGATGTCACTTATATGAGTCCGCAGAATTATGTAGAAACTGCTGGTACTTGGTTGGTGAAAAACGGTTTTTATGAAAAAGAAATCCATCGTGTAGAGAATACCTTCGGAAATATCACACAAGTATTCAGCACCTATGAATCGTATCACTCCAAAAAAGACAAACAACCCTTTGCACGGGGCATAAACAGTATACAACTGTTATATGATGGTTCCCGATGGTGGGTTGTAAATATCTATTGGATGCAAGAATCGGACGAGCATCCAATTCCTGCAAAATATTTGCCTTCTAAATAGTTTTTACAGCGTCGTCAATTTCTGTTTCCCCTTGTAAAATTTCAAAGGTTTTATTTGGTGCAATATCATCGTGAAGAGCTGCGACCAAAGTTTCGGCTACATCTTCGCGAGTAATGCTTCCGCGTTCGTTCAGTTTTTTCGCTAGTTTTATTTTTCCCGTACCTTTATCATCAGTCAACGCTCCTGGACGCACTATTGAATAATCCATTCCACTGTTTCGCAAATGCTCATCGGCGTTTTGCTTCGCTTCCAAGTAATGTTGTAGGTCTTCAACTTGCTCAGGGTTATCGGCTCCCATAGAGCTTAGCATCACAAACTTTCTTATTCCTGCAATTTCGGCTAAGTCAATTAATTTTTTGGCCCCTTCTTGGTCCACTGCTGTAGTTTTTTCTTTTGAAGTACCTCCGCCAGAACCAGCTGCAAATACAATTTTATGAATTCGCGTTACGGTATGGCTTACGTTTTTTTCCAAATCGCCCATGACCGTTTCAATGTCTTTCTTTTTAAATTGCTCTGCCTGATCTTGATGACGAATCATTGCTACAGGTTCGTAATTTCTATACTTATCTAATATGTCAACGATTTTTTTTCCTGTGGTACCGTTGGCACCCACTACTAATACTTTTTCCATATGTGCAAGTTACAAACAGAGTAAAAACTAAAAGCCTACGTTAACGGCTTTTAACGTAGGCTTTAGCAAGTCTTTAATAAACTAATATGCTTACAAAAAGTGGTTTATACTTTTACAATCATTTTTCCTTTGTTTTTACCATCAAATAAGTCTATAAAGGCCTGCGGAATCTCATCAAATCCTTCAACAATGGTTTCAGAATATGCTAACTTATCTTCTTGTAACCAGGCAGCTAACTGTTGAACGGCTTCGCCAAATTCATCTTGGTAATCGCGAACGGTAAAGCCTTGCATTAAAACGCTTTTTTTAATTAAGGTGGTTTCATGCCTTGGGCCGGTGGGACGTTCAGTTTCATTATACAGAGAAATAGCACCACAGCAGACAATCCGTCCATTTCTATTGATGTTGTCCATGGCGGCATCCAAAATTTCACCACCAACATTATCAAAATAAACATCAACTCCGTGAGGACAAGCTTCGGCTATAGTTTTCTTTATATTCTCGGTAGTTTTATAGTTGATACCTTCATCAAAATGAAACTTCTCTTTTATAGTATTTATTTTTTCATCTGTACCAGCAATACCAACTACTTTACAGCCTTTTATTTTTCCTATTTGGCCAACCACAGTTCCTACGGCTCCAGAAGCCCCAGAAACCAATAGCGTCTCGCCTTTTTTTAGTTTTCCAATTTTTTCAAGCCCGAAAAACGCAGTAATTCCTGTTAAGCCCAATATGCCTAAATAAGCAGATAAAGGTGCTTTGCCACCATCTACTTTTTGAAGGCCTTTTCCATTACTGGTGTTAAATTCCTTCCAAGGTAACATACCGTTTACGTAATCGCCTTTTTTAAAATCTTCTAAGTTGCTTTCTATTACCTCAGCAATAATACCCGATTCTATTGGTTCATTAAGTTGAAAGGGTTCAATATATGATTTTTCATCCCGCATTCTTCCGCGTAAATAAGGATCTACCGATACATATTTTGTTTTTAATAAAACCTCTCCTTCCTCGGGGCTTGGTTTCTCGGTTTCTTTAAACTCAAAATCATCAAGGGTTGGTCTTCCTTTTGGTCTGTTTTTTAGCTCTATGGTCTTGTTCATTTCTTTTTCAATTTATATATAATTCAATGCTCACTAAAGTTACAAGTTTGTGTGGACAGCTCTTTAGGTGTTATATTGATTTTTAGGTTTTTTCTGAAAAGATTAACGTTGTTGCCCTACTAACACAGTACCTTTGCAGTTGAACCATCAAGATTTGAATCTTACAAAAGCCATTTCAACCAACTTTAAAGAACTGATACAGTTTTTGAAAAGCACCGACTTTTCTAAAGCTATAATTATTGGTATTGCGTTGTCTTTACCAATTATAATTGGTTTACAGTTTGGACTTATGGAAATTGCCATTGCTTTGGCTTTTGGTGCTTTTTGGAGTTCCCCCAGTGATGTGAGCGGTAGTTTTCGGCATAAGACTATTGGCATTTTATTTTCCATTGCGCTCATTGTAATAGTCAGTTTTATTGGTGGCTATCTTGATTTTAATACGTGGTTTTTGTTGCCGGTATTAGGGGTGTTAACGTTCGCTATTTCATATATCGCGGTGTTCGGGTTTAGAGCTTCTTTAATTAGTTTTTCTGGGTTATTAGCATTAGTGTTAAGTTTTGCTCACGAAGCAGACCGATTAGAAACCTACGAGTATGCATTTTTTGTAGGTCTTGGTGGTTTATGGTATTTGGTATTGGCTACTATTTGGCACAAAATAAACCCCAAAGGGCAAACGGAAGAATTACTCACGCAAACCTACCAACAAACCGCTGAATTTTTAAAAATAAGAGGGAAATTGATTGGTCCAAATTCCGATAGGGAACAATTACAGGCCAAACTTTTAGAACTACAGGGAGAAATTAACGACAACCATGAAACGCTTCGTGAAATTTTAATTTCATCTAGAAAAAGTTCTGGACGGTCAGCATATCAAAGCAAACGGCTTTTAGTCTTTGTACAATTAGTGGATATGCTGGAGATGGGATTGGCAAACCCAGTAAATTATGATAAAATGGATGTGCTTTTAAACAATCATCCAGAGTATATAAAAAGCTTTCAAAACCTACTTTTTGAAATGTCCAAACAGTTACTTCTTATTTCTGAAGCAGGGCAAAACGTACATAAAATACCTAAGAACGATGCTTTAATTAGTTGTTTTAAAAAGTTAAAAAAAGATATTTCTGAACTGAAATCAAGCAGCGAAACCGAAGATTATGAAGGTTTTTTAATGCTTCAGAATTTGTTGGAATACCAAGAAAACCAGATTGAAAAAATTCATAAAATAAAATGGTTGCTTGCCAATCCAGACCCTCGGGACATTAAGTTTATTAAAAAAGAGGTGGCAAAGCGTTTTGTGACTACGCAAGATTATAACCCCGCTCTTTTAATTAGAAATTTTAGTTTTAAGTCGGCAATTTTTAAACACGCTTTACGACTGGCTGTAGCAGTGATGGTAGGTTATGGCATAGGTGTTTATTTTGATTTTCAAAACCCTTACTGGATTTTACTAACCCTCATCGTTATTATGCGCCCTAGTTATGGCTTAACCAAAACTCGCTCTAAAGAACGTATTATAGGTACTTTAATTGGAGGAGCTATTGCAACCGGCATCGTTTTTATAACACAAAACACTTATGTTTTTGCTGTTTTAGGGTTAGGGTCATTGGTGCTTGCGCTTTCTATGTTGCAAAAAAACTATAAAACTGCTGCTACTTTTATAACGTTGAGTGTGGTTTTTATATATGCTATTATCAGGCCCGACGCATTCACGGTAATTCAATTTAGGGTTATTGACACCTTAATTGGAGCGGGAATTTCTACGGTTGCTATGTTATTTTTATGGCCTGCATGGGAGTTTATGGATATAAAAGGCAGTATTGAGAAAAGTATTTCGGCCAATAGGGTTTTTCTTTCAGAAATCATAGATCAGTATAAGAAAAAGGGAGAGTTGCCGACCACTTTTAAGCTTTCAAGAAAAAATGCATTTTTAGAAATGTCAAACTTAAGTGCCGCTTTTCAACGAATGACACAAGACCCTAAATCAAAACAAAAAAACCTTGGTAAAATCTATGAGCTTGTTGTATTAAACCACACTTTTTTATCGTCCCTTGCTTCGTTAAGCACGTATATTCAAAACAATCCAACTACCGAAGCTTCCAGCCGATTTTCAACTGCAGGAAAGCATATTGATGAAAATTTAGGGGATACATTACGGCTTCTGAAAACAAAAGTCAGTGAAAAGGACAATACCATTGAAGACAAATCGCAATTTTTTAAGCAAGAATTGCCCAAGTTCACTGTTGAAAACCCCGACCTTCCCACTTCTGTTCACCCCAAGTTAGAGCGCCAATTTCAAGAAGCCCATTTGGTAAGGGAACAGTTGCATTGGTTGTTTTCAATAAGTAAAAAAATGCTTCAGATAAGTGAAAAGGTGAATCTTGCTTAATTTTTCTGAAAGGAATTAAACCACACTTTTAATACTGTATTCCTTTTCGTTAAACATAAATGTGTCGCCTTTTTTCTTCCCAGAAAGCAATTGCCCAATAGGTGAGTTTAACGCTACACAAGTATATGTGGTTTTACCAACGGTTACAGCACCAATTGAAATCCCGATAAAATATGTAGCCTGATTGGTGTACACCAAACTTCCCAACCGAACGTAATCTGATTTTGAATTAATGTCAATTTTTCGAACTAGTTGTTGCAATTTTTCAATTTCTAATAATTGTTTTCCAGCATTTTCCCGATCTATTTGTAGCATCGCCCGACCAGTTTCATGCTTATCGCCCGCACTGCTTTTAGATTCTTCAACCAACGATTCTTCAATACCAGCGATGGTTTGTTTTATTTGGCTAAAACGCTTTTCAACCACATCTTTACAATGATTTAGCAACTTGTTTTTTAATTCTTTATCGTTCATTATTCTTTTTTTCTTCTAAGGTAAAAGTACCATAATAACGCATTTGTTTTACAATCCACGTTTTTCTTTTTTCAATATAAACTGAAGCTGGCGAAGCCTTGTAGTTCCTCGGGTTTGGTAAAATAGCGGCGATTGCTGCAGCCTCATACTGTAATAGGTTTTTAGCGCTTTTATTAAACCAATACTGGGCAGCGGCTTCGGCGCCAAACACGCCATTACCCATTTCAATACTGTTTAAATAAACTTCCATAATGCGTTCTTTGCTCCAAATGGTTTCAATTAAAAATGTGAAATAGACTTCCATTCCTTTCCTAAACCAACTTCGCTCTGGCCACAAGAAAACGTTTTTTGCCGTTTGTTGAGATATGGTACTTGCCCCACGCAACTTTTTTCCTGTTTTGTTCTTTTCGTACGCTTTTTCAATAGCATCGTAATCAAAACCGTTATGGTTCATGAGGTTTTGATCTTCTGCACAAATTACAGCCAATTGCAAGTAAGACGAGATTTCATCAATAGATTCCCATTGGTGCTTAGTTTGGTAATTTTCATCTCCGTTATAAGCACGAATCCCCATTAAAGGTGTGTAGGGAACCGGTATAAACTTATATACAACCACCCACAAAACCGTGATTACTATAAACCAGACTAAAACTTTAAAAATAAATTTGAAGAATCGTTTCATTCACTTGCTAATTTTGCCAGATTGGTTCCAATTGCGCTCCCAATTGCAACGCCCATTCCGCCAAGACGTACTCCACAAAATATGTTTGAGGAAAGTTGTTTTACAATTGGTTTTTTCTGTTTTCCCACTCCCATAATTCCGCTCCAACGTTTATCAATTTCAAATGTAGTTTTAGGTAAAATGGTAGTTTGTAACAATTCTTCCAACCTATTTTGAATTCCTTCAGTTGTGTTCATTTCTGTGGTTTCTTCCCCTTTAAAATCCAGGTTTCTTCCGCCACCAAAAAGAATTCTATCATCGATATTTCTGAAATAATAGTAGCCTTTATCTAAATGAAAAGTGCCTTTAATAGGTAAGTTTTCAATTGGTTTTGTGATTAAAACTTGAGCACGTGCCGGTTGTACTTCTTCATCTAACAATTGTTTGGCAAAACCATTGGTAGCAATACAGACTTTTTTTGCTGAAACTTCTGTTTCATTGTTAAGTTGAAAGGAAGCTGAATCAGAATTTTGCGATAGCGCCGTAACCTCAGCACAATTTAGCACCGAAATCCCTGCTTTATATGCCTTCTGAAGCAGAGCGTGCATCATCCTTCCAGTATCTATCTGTCCTTCAAATTTATTGAAGATAAGCTGCGGCTGAATTTTTTTAAACTGAAATGTATTTTCAGTGATTGAAAAGACATCTTCCTTAAAAATGGGATACAATAATTGGTTTATGGATTCTAACTTAGCGTGACAATGCTCAAACAGTTCTTCATCTTCTTCGGTAAATAATTCATAGCCTCCATATTGTTTAAATTGAAGTTGTTCATCTCCTATATTCTTCCGAAGTAATTTAAGCCCTTCTACTCGTTCTTTTACAAGACTTACTACTTCTGCTTCAGAATGTGTCAAAAGGTCATCTACTATTTCTGAAAGGCTTCCAAAGCAAGCAAAACCTGCATTTTTAGTGCTGGCTCCGCTGGGCAACATTCCTTTTTCAAAAACGCTGATGTTCGCTGTTGGATGTTTCTTTTTAAGTGCTAAGGCACAGTTAAGGCCGACCAAGCCGCTGCCAATAACCGCAAAATCAATATTTTGAAGCCAAGATTTGTGTTCCCAATAGGATAAGGTCATAGTTCAGTATTCAGTATTCAGTATTCAGTATTCAGTATTCAGTATTCAGTATTCAGTAAATGTCAATAAAAAAGCACCAATCCAAAAAAAATAAAAGTTTTTTCTTTTGAGATTGGTGCTAAATATATTCTTTGGCTTTTTGCCTACTATCTACTCCTCCTCTTCTGGTTCATTCATTACAAAAGTATCCATAAAGGCTGTAGTATACTTTCCGCTTACATAAGCTGGATCGTCCATTAGCTGTCTATGAAATGGAATCGTAGTTTTTATTCCTTCAATAACGAACTCGTCTAAAGCACGCTTCATTTTACTAATAGCTTCTTCTCTCGTTTGAGCGGTAGTAATTAGCTTAGCAATCATCGAGTCGTAGTTTGGCGGAATACTGTATCCTGCGTATACGTGTGTGTCAAGCCGTACTCCGTGACCTCCGGGAGCGTGTAATACTTCTATTTTACCTGGTGAAGGTCTAAAGTTGTTATATGGATCTTCTGCATTAATTCTACATTCTATAGAGTGCAATTGTGGTAAATAGTTTTTTCCTGAAATTGGCACGCCTGCAGCTACTAATATTTGCTCTCTAATTAAGTCGTAATCTACTACTTCTTCAGTAATGGGGTGCTCTACTTGAATACGGGTATTCATTTCCATAAAGTAGAAGTTTCGGTGTTTATCTACCAAAAACTCGACAGTACCAGCACCTTCGTATTTAATAAATTCAGCTGCTTTAACGGCTGCTTTACCCATATCGTCCCGTAACTTTTTAGTCATAAACGGACTTGGGGTTTCCTCTGTTAGTTTTTGGTGACGACGTTGTATCGAACAATCGCGCTCACTTAAGTGACAAGCTTTCCCATTACTATCACCTACAATTTGAATTTCGATATGACGTGGCTCTTCAATGAGTTTTTCCATATACATATCGTCATTACCAAATGCAGCTTTACTTTCTTGACGGGCAGATTCCCAAGCATCTTGAAGATTTTCTTCTTTCCAAACGGCACGCATTCCTTTTCCACCGCCACCAGCACTTGCTTTAAGCATGACTGGATAACCGGTTTCTTTAGCAATTTTTTTACACGCTTTAAAATCTGGAATCACGCCTTCACTTCCAGGGACACAAGGTACACCTGCTTCGCGCATAGTAGCTTTGGCTCTTGCTTTGTTCCCCATACGGTCAATCATATCGGGAGAAGCACCAATAAATTTAAATTCGTGTTCTTCGCAAATTTTTGAAAATTTTGAGTTTTCTGATAAAAAACCATACCCAGGGTGAATGGCATCTGCATTTGTTATTTCAGCTGCAGCAATAATATTTGAAATCTTTAAATAACTTTCGCTACTTGGTGCAGGACCAATACAAACAGCTTCATCTGCAAAACGTACGTGAAGGCTTTCTTCATCTGCTTTACTATAAACCGCAACGGTTTTAATTCCCATTTCGCGGCAGGTTCGGATAATACGAAGTGCTATCTCCCCCCTATTGGCAATCAATATTTTTTTAAACATAACTTTCTGAAATTAACAAATTCCAAATCCTAAATTCTAAAAAAAATTCAGACTTCGATTCGAAATTTTAGAGGTTACTATGAAGGGTCTACTAAGAAAAGTGGTTGGTCAAACTCAACTGGAGAAGCATCATCCACCAATACTTTTACTATTTTTCCTGAAACTTCACTTTCAATTTCGTTGAAAAGCTTCATCGCTTCAATAACACATAGTACATCTCCTTCTTTTACAGTATCTCCTACTTCAACAAAAACTGGTTTGTCTGGAGATGGTTTGCGATAAAAAGTTCCAATTATTGGAGATTTTACCGTAATGTATTTTGAATCGTCATCACCGTCTGTTGCTTTACCTTCGTTAGCTGGAGCGGCAGGCGCTTCAGTTTGTTGAGTAGCGGCCGAAGGGGCAACTTGTTGTGGCTGTGCGGCCATCGTTGGAACTTGCTGAATATAGGTCGTATTTTCTTTACCATCCTCTTTTCCGGTCTTAATGGTAATTTTAACATCGTCCATTTCAAGTTTTACTTCACTGGCTCCGGATTTTGCCACAAACTTGATTAAATTTTGAATTTCTTTTAACTTCATATCAGTTGGTTTAATCTTTCGTTTTTTATTTTGCGTCGTAGGCCCATTTTAAGTAAACGGCACCCCAGGTAAAGCCTCCGCCAAAGGAAGCAAATACTAAGTTATCACCTTTTTTTAATTGTTTTTCATAATCATAAATACACAATGGTAAAGTTGCCGATGTTGTATTTCCGTATTTATGAATGTTCATCATCACTTTTTCTGAAGGAAGGTTCATCCGCTTTGAGGTAGCATCGATAATTCGTTTATTTGCTTGGTGCGGTACCAGCCAATCCACATCTTCTCCATTAAGATTGTTACGGTTCATTATTTTTTCGCTTACATCTGCCATATTGGAAACTGCAAACTTAAAAACCGTTTTTCCATCTTGAAACACATAATGCTGTTTGTTTGCAACCGTTTCTGCTGAAGCTGGCATAATAGAACCACCAGCATCGATTTTTAAACTTTGCCTTCCTATTCCATCGCTGCGTAAAATTTCATCTTGAACACCGTAGCCTTCTTCATTAGGTTCAAAAAGTAAGGCTCCTCCTCCATCTCCAAATATAATACATGTGGTTCTGTCTTCATAATCGATAATTGAAGACATTTTATCTGCACCAATTAGTAATACTTTCTTGTACCTGCCAGATTCAATATATCGAGCTGCTGTTGACATTCCATATAAAAAACTGGAGCACGCCGCCACAAGGTCATATGAAAAAGCGTTTACGGCACCTATTTGGGTGGCTACGTAAACGCCTGTTGCTGCTACCGGCATATCGGGTGTGGCAGTTGCCATAATCACCATATCGATATCTTTAGGATCGGTATTGCTTTTTTTGAGGAGATCTTCTGCTGCTTTAATAGCAAGGTATGAAGTTCCTTTGTCTTTATCTTTTAATATTCTACGTTCTTTAATTCCAGTACGAGCAGTTATCCACTCATCGTTGGTCTCAACCATGGTTTCGAGAATCTCATTGGTAAGGACGTATTCCGGCACATAGCCACCGACAGCGGTAACTGCTGCTGTGATTTTGTTCATAGATTTGAATTAAATTCACCAAATAAAGGTTTCAAAACCTTCTAAAGGGAGTGAAAATTACTAAAAATTCATCAAAATGGAGGTTAAAATGGGTTGTTTTTAACGTTTATGAGACTAAAAACAAAAAACTCCCACTGGAATGTGAGAGCTACTTGTTTTAAAGTATGAACGTTCTATGCTTCAACCTCTTCAACAGCATCGATTACAATCTGTCCACGATAGTATAATTTACCTTCGTGCCAGTGTGCTCTGTGGTATAAATGAGCCTCTCCTGTAGTAGGGTCTGTTGCTATTTGAGGGGCAGTAGCTTTATAATGTGTTCTTCTCTTATCTCTTCTTGTTTTCGAGATTTTTCTTTTAGGATGTGCCATTGCTCTATATTATTTATCCGTTAATAGTTTTTTTAATTCGTTCCAGCGAGGGTCAATTTCGTTCTCGTCTGGATTTTCACTTTTTCCTTTAGGCCGCAACTCTTCAAGTTTATCGAGTATTTCGCTCTTTAATGTTCCATCTTCAACTCCGGGATGAATCTTTTTTATTGGCATAGCCAAAACAATTGATTCATAAACAAACTGTTGTATGTTTACTTCGTGACTTCCGTGAGGTAAGACTAGTAAATCTTCATCTTCCTCATTATGGTCTTCACCAAATTTTACAACAAATCTATATTCTCCGTCTATTTTTTGATCAAATGGTTCGTTGCTCACATCACAATTAACATTTACAGTACCTGCAAAGGACAAGGTAAATTCTAATAATGTTGCTTTTTTAACAAGCAATACATCTAGTTTTATAGATGCATCATTAAATTCGTTATACTCAAAATGCTCAAAGAACGGTTTTTCAATTGTAAACTCAAACCGGTGCTCGCCTATTTTAAGCCCTATAAAAGGGATCGTAAATTCTTTCAATTCCTTCATAATCACACCAATTTCTCATTCCCACCTTACTTGTAAGGCGGGTGCAAAGATAAAAAATTATTTGAATAGCAAATTATTTTATCGTTTCTTTTTTGAAAAGGATTTTTTTGGACTTGTTTTTAATGGATTTTTAGAAATTTTCTTATACTCTTTTCGCTTTTTATAAATATTAATAGCGCTAAAAACCGCTTCTTTAAACGACTCGAAATCTGCTTCGTTTTTTCCAGCCACATCATACGCTGTGCCGTGGTCTGGCGATGTTCTAATTCTGTTTAATCCTGCTGTGTAATTAACCCCTTTTCCAAAAGCAAGGGTTTTAAACGGGACTAAACCTTGATCGTGATATGAAGCAATAATGGCATCAAAATTTTTATAGTTGCCTGAGCCAAAAAAGCTATCAGCTGCATATGGACCAAATACTAATTTGTCATTTTTCCGAAGAATTTCCAAACTAGGCTTTAAAACAGTGTCATCTTCATTACCAATTACGCCATTATCGCCATTATGTGGATTAATGCCCAAGACAGCTATTTTTGGTTTTCTTATTCCAAAATCCTTTATTAATGTGTTATGAATCGTGTTGATTTTCTTGTCTATTACTTCTGAAGTAATATTTTTTGCCACGTCTTTTACTGCTACATGATCGGTAAGCAACCCAACTCGTAAGCTGCCTGAAATCATTAGCATTAAACTGTCGCCTTTTAACTCTTGTGCTAAATAATTGGTGTGACCTGGGAAAGTAAAACTCTCAGATTGGATGTTAGATTTGTTGATAGGGGCCGTTACCAAAACATCAACTTTTTTATCTTTTAATGCTGAAACGGCAGTTTTGAGTGATTTTATCGCGTACTCGCCTATTTTTTTATCTTCTTTCCCAAAATTGATATCGACGTGCTCTTCCCAAACGTTGAGTACATTTACTTTTTTATGAGCGATTTTATCAAGTGAATCTATTCCGTGGAGGCTAATTTCAAGATTATATTGTTTTTTGAAGAAGGACATTAATTTAACAGAAGCAAAAATTACTGGAGTGCAAAACTCTAACATTCGGGAATCCTCAAATGTTTTAAGCACTATTTCACTGCCTATTCCGTTAAGATCACCTATTGAAATCCCTACAATTGTTTTTTCCTTCTTCGCCATAACCTCTAATGCGGTTTTTAATTTCTATTTTTGCAGTACAAATGTAACTAATTTAAGGATGTTTACAGGAATTATTGAGCGGGTTGGGAAAATAAAAACTCTCACTAAAGAAGGTAGTAATCTACATATAGAAATAATAAGTGATTTAGCTTCGGAATTAAAGATAGACCAAAGCGTAGCGCACAACGGTGTCTGTCTTACCGTTGTTGAAGTAAAAAACGATAGCTATATTGTAACTGCTATAGATGAAACTTTGCAAAAAACAAATCTTGGCAATCTTGCCAAAGGCAATTCTATAAACTTAGAACGCGCCATGAAGCTTGGTGACCGGCTAGATGGTCACATAGTTCAAGGTCATGTGGATCAAGTTGGGGTTTGTAAGTCCATTACAGAAGAAAATGGAAGTTGGATATTTACATTTACCTATAAAGCAGCAAAAGGCAATGTAACTATTGAAAAAGGCTCCATTACCATCAATGGGGTGAGCTTGACTGTTGTCAATTCAAAAGAAAATGAATTTAGCGTAGCAATTATTCCTTATACTTATGAAAACACAAGTTTTAAAGTAATAAAAGAGGAAACAATTGTTAACCTAGAGTTTGATGTAGTAGGAAAGTATGTAGTCCGAATTACGCAGGGATATCGTTAGAGCGATATTTTTTAACTATAAAATAAATCCCTAACAACAATCCAAATGCCAATAAAATATAGATATTATCATCAATTGGAAAACCAGGAGTTCGAGTATCATTAGGCGGAGGTGGCCCCTTACTATCCGGTACGGATTGCGCAAAGCTAACAGCACTATTGTATAAACTTAGTGCAACAGTTAATATGAAAACGATTCGGGGTCGCATAATTAATTTGGTGTCTAAAGTACTATTTTTTTATTAAAATCAAAGTAAAAATAAAGTTATCCAATAATTATTAACTCATTTTTCTCATTTATATTACTGTTCTAAACAGAAAAAAAATATAACTTGTTATTTTATAAACGGCTAAAATAAAGCAATTTAATTGAAATAAAATCATCAATATAAAAAAGTAATACGAAACTGAAAACTTTTCTTTACTAAAATCAAAAAAAGAACTAAACTTCTTAAACCAAAAAAGTGGTCCCACATGGGCTCGAACCATGGACCCCCTGATTATGAGTCAGGTGCTCTAACCAGCTGAGCTATGGGACCGGACTGGCTGCAAATGTAAAACACTTTACAATGATTGCAAACATTTTTTTCAATTATTGCAAATTTAAATATTTTATTCTATTTCTTGGCATAGCTCAATTAACACGCCATTGGTTGATTTTGGGTGTAAGAAAACAACTAATTTATTATCTGCTCCTTTTTTGGGCTCTTCATTTATTACCGTAAAACCTTCCTGTTTTAAGCGCTCTATTTCTTTCTTAATATTACTTACGGAAAAAGCGATGTGATGGATTCCTTCACCTTTTTTTTCAATGAATTTTGCAATGGGACTATTAGGGTTTGTCGCCTCTAACAATTCAATCTTACTTTCACCACACTTAAAAAATGAAGTGGTTACTCCCTCTCGCTCTACACTTTCGGTTTTATAATGTTCATAGCCAAACAAACTTTTATAGACTTTGTTTGCTTCGGTAATATTCTTTACGGCAATGCCTATATGTTCTATTTTATCCATTTTTATACTTTTTCCTAATTCAAAATTACTAAATCTTTATGGCAGCATCTTTATTAATTTCCGAAGAAAAATTAATAATTCTAATTTTAAATTACAGTCAACTGGTTAATTAAACAGATGTTAGTATTAATTGTCCTACTTTTGCAATATGAGTACGACAGAAAGTAACAGACAAAAGAAAATTGCAGGGGTGTTACAAAACGACCTTGCCAGGGTTTTACAGGAATTGCTTCGCGAATCAGGGCAGTTAAGCACAATTTTGACCGTATCTAAAGTTTCGGTAACGGTCGATCTTTCCATTGCGAAAGTATATGTGAGTGTTTTTCCTTCGGATAAAGCAGAAGCTATTATTAAAGAATTAAAGCAACTTACTCCAAAAATAAAGCATCAAGTTGCACAACTTACCAAGCACCAGCTTCGGAAGATGCCCGACCTTTCTTTTTACAATGACGATTCTATGGAATACATTCAAAACATAGAAAAAGCGGTAAAAGACAAAGAAAACCCAATCGAAAACCCGGATTTGCTCCCAAGAAGAAAAAAATCGTAATCTTGAAATTCCCGCTCTACATCGCTAAGCGGTATTTATTTTCAAAAAGCAGTAATAACGCAATAAATATTATTACAGGTATTGCAGCTGTTGGTGTGGTAGTGGGTGCTATGTCCTTGTTTATTGTACTTTCCGGTTTTTCTGGATTGAAAGATTTCAGTCTTCAGTTTACTAATGTTTTTGATAGTGATTTAAAAGTATTTCCTGAAAGCGGAAAAACAATTAATTTTTCAGAAGCTTCCGAAGAAAAGCTAAGAAACATTTCAGGCATTGAAAGCTTTTCAAAAGTGATTGAAGAACGGGTTTTTCTTCAATATAAAGGTCGAAACCATATTGCCTACATTAAAGGTGTAGATGAAAACTACAATGCTGTAAACCCAACCGATAGTATTATATTTTTAAGCAAATGGTTTACAGCCGGACAGCAAGAAGTGGTTATCGGCTTTAACATTGCCCATAAACTTTCCTTGGGTGTGAATGATTATACCGATTTGCTGGATATTTACGTACCGCGCCCTGGAACTGGTCAAATTTTAGCGACCGATGTTGCAAACGCCTTTACCAAACGCAACGCCGTGGTATCTGGTATTTATGATGTAAATGAAGAATTGAACAGCAAATATGTGTTTAGCGATATAGGTTTTGCCAGGGACTTGCTTAAATTGGACAGCACCACCGTTTCGTCCATTGAACTGAAATTGAAGCCCGGTGTTTCAGAAGAAGATATACGAAAAGAAATCCAGCCTATTTTTTCAGAAGAAGTACTCATCAAAAACCGCATTCAGCAAAACGATGCGTTGTATAAAATGTTGAATACCGAAAACATAGCCGTGTACCTTATCTTTACATTGGTACTAATTATCGCTCTTTTTAATGTAGTTGGGTCTATTATTATGATGATTCTCGATAAACGAAAGGACATTAAAACGCTCTATAATTTAGGAACTACCGTAAAAGACATCCGCAAGATTTTCTTTTTACAGGGAACGCTCATGACCACTTTTGGTGGGTTGTTGGGTATTGGTCTAGGTATATTATTGGTATGGGCTCAATTACAATTTGAGTTTGTAAACATTACGCAAACATTGGCATATCCAGTAAAGTTTAAAATTATCAATGTGGTGATTGTTTTTGTTACAATTACTGTTTTAGGGATAATTGCTTCAAAAATAGCTTCGAGTCGAGTTCGTAAAAAATTGCTTGCCTAAACAAACTGGTGATCACCAAATTTTTGTAACACCTCATCAAAAGCAGCAAAAACATCGGCGCTATCGTCGCTGGTTACCATTTTCATTCGGTACGGTTTAAAATCTGGGATACCTTTAAAGTAGTTGGTATAATGACGGCGGGTTTCAAAAACACCTAACTTTTCACCTTTCCAATCGATAGACATTTGCAAGTGGCGACGGGCAGCTTCCACGCGTTCTTCCATAGTTGGTGGTAAAGCATGTTTACCGGTTTTAAAATAGTGTTTTACTTCTTTAAAAAACCAAGGGTAACCGATGCTTGCACGACCAATCATTGCTCCGTCTAACCCATACTTCTCACGCATTTCCATTGCTCTTTCGGGTGTGTCTACATCGCCGTTTCCAAAAACGGGAATGTGCATGCGAGGGTTATTTTTTACTTCAGCAATAGGTTTCCAATCGGCATTACCTTTGTACATCTGTGCACGGGTGCGGCCATGAATGGAAATAGCTTGACACCCTACATCTTGTAGGCGCTCAGCTACCTCCTTAATCATAATAGTGTTTTCATCCCATCCCAAGCGAGTTTTTACGGTAACGGGTAGCTTGGTATGTTTTACCATGGATTCGGTTAACGAAACCATTAAATCAATATCTTTTAAAATGCCGGCCCCGGCACCTTTGCTCACTACTTTTTTAACAGGACAACCAAAGTTTATGTCAATAATATCCGGACCGCTGGCTTCTACGATTTCTACACTTTGAAGCATTGAATCCAGGTTAGCACCAAAAATCTGAATGCCCACGGGACGTTCTTTTTCATAAATATCTAACTTCATCACGCTTTTGGCAGCGTCGCGTATTAACCCTTCCGAAGAGATAAATTCCGTATACACCACATCGGCCCCTTGCTCTTTGCAAAGCGCACGAAAAGGTGGGTCGCTCACATCTTCCATGGGTGCGAGCAACAGCGGAAAGTCGCCAACGTCTATGTTTCCTATTTTTGCCATATTCATCTCCCGCACATGCGGGAGTCTTTTTTTATAGTCCTCTCATCATCTCCTTATGCATGAAAGCATGCTTTTCGTGGAAATTTCAAGAATTTATATTTGCAAAATTACAGAAAATACTCTGGTAAACAATTTTGAACTAAAGAAGTGTTTCTTTTGTTAGTTGATGCGCTGTGTCTCGTCCGTAGTAGTAGAACGATTATTATCACGCAAGTGGGCATTTCCGAAGTTGTATTTAAAGCCTACTGTAAATAATCTACTTTCAACTTGAGCGGAAAAGTAATTATCTTGGTTGTAATAGTTTGATACTTGCCTATAATTCGTTGCGGTATTGAAAATATCGTTAACTCCTGCGGTAATACTGGCGCGATTATTCCAAAAGGATTTTCTAAAAGAAATGTTTAAAAAGTAGCCATTTTTAAAAGATGTTGATCCCTGAATAAAGTTTGATAGATATTGAGAAGATAAATCTGCAGTCAAAGACCTATCTTTTGAAAGCGTGAAGTTAGAATATACGTAGCCATAAAAACCAGCTGTATGGTTTTTATAGGTCCGTGGTACACTCTCTACCGCCAAAAATTCATTTTCCAAATAATAAGTGGAGGTTATCACATAAAAATAAAGCCAATCGGGTAAGTTTCTTGGGGTATATGAAATATCAAGACTGTACTGAAAATCACGCAACAGGTTTGCTTCACTGTTCCTTAACGTTCTGTTTTCATTATCTTGAAAGGTTAAAGCGCTCAACGAATTATCTATGGTTTCATAATATGCTTCAAAGTTCCACACATTGTTATAAGAATAATTCACGGCTATTTTATCTGAAATGGCTGGCACCAACCTCGGATTCCCTTCGTTGAAATTGTTTTCATTTATAAAATAACGGAATGGATTCAGGTTTTGATAGTTAGGTCTTGAAATACTTTTGGTGTATGCGAACCCAGCGCTATGTTTTTCATTGAAATTATATTGGCCCGAAACCCTTGGGAACAGTTTAAAATAATCGTCGGTATTGGTTTCACCCAACGTTCTTGATCGGCCTTCCACATCGGTATATTCGCCCCGTAAACCTACCACAAGACTAAAGTCGCCAAACGCCTGGTCAAGGTTTATATATTCAGCATAGACTTTTTCACGATAGTTAAAATCATCTGATAAAGACGGATTGAAATCCATACCACCCATATCGGTGTCAAAAAAATTAAGTTTGCTGTTACTGTCTATGTTACTGTATTTTATACCAGCCTTTAGGCTTCCTTTCCAGAACGAATGTGTTAAATCTGCTTGTCCGGTAAAGATATTGGTTGTTTGGTCAGCATCTGTTGAAAAACTGTTTTCACGCAGTAAGTTTCCTGCAGGATCATTATAGTTAGTGGCTACGTTCTGCAGTCGCTCGTTATTATAATCGGTATAATTGGCAGAAACAGTTACATTAGAGTTTTCAGCATTAAGCAAAACTTTATAATCTCCTGTAATGGATAGTGTGTGCGTATCAGAGGCTAAGTCACTCAAAGTAGTAAACGTACTATCAACTGTTCGTTGGGCATTTCGTATTACAGCAAAACCATTTTTGTCGTACGTTTCATTTGGGTTTATCGAAAAGGTAGTTGCTAAGCTAATTGTCTGTTTGTCATCCAACGTAAAATCGGTAATTAAATTTGCTTGGTGGGCATTGGTGCGGGTAATTTTTTTAAAATCGGAATTCCAAATAGAATTGGTGCTGCCATCAGGATTAAAAAACCGGGTAAAATTCTCATCTTCTTTAAGGTTTTTACGCGTGTTAAAACCGTAGCTTCCGTAAAAATTAATCCAGTCGTTTTTGTAAAAATGTGAGGTTCCTAATCGGTATTTAGGGTAGGTTCCTTGATTGTAAGAGCCATTGACCGAACCCTTATAGCCAATTGAAATCGCCTTTGAGGTATTAATATTCAATACCGTCCCCGTTGCACCATCATACTTGGCCGAAGGGCTGGTGATTACCTCAACCGATTTAATATTGGAAGCATCGGTGTTTTCAAGCAGGGAAACAACCTCAGATGAGCTTAAATACACTCGTTTATTATTAATGTATATTTCGGGACTTTGAAATTTAACTTGAATAGACTCGCCGATGACCACAACTCCCGGTGTTTTTTTCAGTAAATCGAACGTACTGCCTACAGAAAGCGAGGTGTTCTCTACATTAAACACTAATTTTCCAGCTGTTTTTTTAATTGTTGGTTTTCTTGCAGTGATTACGGTTTCATCGAGGGTTTCGGTGGCTTCCTGTAAGGTAATTGTACCTATATTTTTTTCAGAAGAAATAGAAATTATTTTTTCAACTGCTTTAAAACCTACAAAACTAAAAGTAAGTTTATAGGTTTTGGCTTCAAGACCTTTTACTAAAAAAGTTCCGTCTTCATTAGTAGTTGTCCCCTTAAAAGGTTCTGTGTCTTCTTCTTCAAAAACTAACACATTCACAAAAGAAAGCGGCTTATTTTCTGTATCAAAAACTTCTCCAGATATCGATAGCTCTTGCGAAAAAAGTGGGGTAACACAAAATAGCAAGACTAGAAAGCACAGTCTTTTCATATTTAGAGTTTGGTTTGTTATCCTTTTTAATGCGCTTTAAGGGGAGATGAAGCAAACTTCAATTAAATACGCAACTTTACAAATATGTTAATACTATCATAATAAATAAAATAAATAAACAATTTTTTTTGATGAAATAACGCAATTCCTTTCTTTCGTTTCAATTTAAACTATATTTGCAGTCAACATTTGCTACGGAAGAAGAACACTATGAAGAACATTCGCAATTTTTGTATTATCGCCCATATTGACCATGGTAAGAGTACTTTGGCAGACCGCTTACTTGATGCTACCGCAACGGTAACCTCTCGAGAAAAGCAAGAGCAGTTACTGGACAGCATGGATCTTGAGCGAGAGCGTGGTATTACCATTAAGAGCCATGCCATACAAATGGATTATGAATTTGAAGGCGAAAAATACACCTTGAATCTAATTGACACGCCGGGACATGTAGACTTTTCGTATGAAGTTTCCCGAAGTATCGCCGCTTGTGAAGGGGCTTTATTGGTGGTTGATGCTGCCCAAAGCATTCAAGCGCAGACCATTTCAAACTTATACTTAGCGCTGGAAAATGATTTGGAAATCATTCCTGTATTGAACAAAATAGATCTTCCTTCAGCAAATCCAGAAGAAGTGACAGATGATATTGTAGATCTTTTAGGTTGCGATCCTGATGAAATTATCCCTGCTAGTGCAAAAACTGGTTTAGGGATTGATGAAATTTTAGAAGCCATTATAAAACGAGTACCCGCACCTAAAGGGAATCCAGATGAGTCGCTTCAAGCGTTGATTTTCGATTCGGTTTACAATCCATTTCGCGGGGTTGAAACTTATTTTAGAGTTTTGAACGGGGAAATAAAGAAAGACCAGAATATAAAGTTTATGGCCACCGGCAAAGACTATGAAGCCAATGAAGTGGGTACCCTTAAACTAAAACAGATGCCTAAAAAAGTAATTAAAACTGGTGACGTTGGGTACTTAATAACGGGTATAAAAGATGCCCGTGAAGTAAAAGTAGGTGATACCATTACCGATGCAAAAAGCCCAACCACTAATATGATTGAGGGCTTCGAAGACGTAAAACCTATGGTTTTTGCTGGTATCTACCCTGTTGATACCGAAGAGTATGAAGAGCTTAGAAATTCTATGGAAAAACTACAGTTAAACGATGCTTCCTTGGTTTTTCAACCGGAAAGTTCGGCTGCACTTGGTTTTGGTTTCCGTTGTGGGTTTTTAGGAATGCTTCATTTAGAAATTATTCAAGAACGCTTGGAACGTGAATTTGACATGACGGTTATAACAACCGTTCCCAATGTGTCCTACCACGCTTTTACAAATAAAGAGCCAGACGAACTGATAATGGTGAACAATCCATCAGACTTGCCTGAGCCTTCCTCTTTAAATCGTGTAGAGGAGCCTTTTATAAAAGCAACTATTATCACAAAAGCAGAATTTGTTGGTCCTGTTATGTCGCTTTGTATTGAAAAACGAGGGGAAATTGTTAATCAAACATATCTAACAACAGAACGAGTTGAGCTTTCTTTCGATATGCCCTTGGCCGAAATAGTTTTTGATTTTTACGATCGTTTGAAGACTGTTTCCAGAGGATATGCTTCATTCGATTATGCCCCAATTGGGATGCGCGAATCGCATTTGGTTAAAGTAGACGTTTTATTAAACGGAAACACTGTAGATGCCCTTTCTGCACTTTTACACCGTGATAATGCTTACGATATTGGAAAACGTATGTGTGAAAAGTTGAAAGAACTAATACCAAGACAACAGTTCGATATCCCTATTCAAGCAGCTATTGGCTCTAAAATTATTTCTAGGGAAACTGTAAAAGCACTTCGAAAAGATGTAACTGCAAAATGTTACGGTGGTGATATTTCACGTAAGCGTAAGTTATTAGAAAAGCAGAAAAAAGGTAAAAAACGAATGCGTGCTGTTGGTAACGTTGAGATTCCACAGGAAGCATTTATGGCAGTATTAAAGCTAAATGATTAAGGTGTTTATCCACCTCCACAAGTAGCCCCAGCCTCTTCAAGGCCGGCAACATACACATCATAATCAGTGTCGGTGTTTTCACCATTAACGGTAGCATTACCATTCTGGTCACGGCATACTTCAAAAGCAGAAGTTTCTGGGGAGTTACAAGTAACACAAGATATATTCAAGTCATCTTCACATGAAAAAAACAGTATTGAAACTAGTATAAATGATTTCAGGAATACATTCTTTTTCATAGATGGCAGGCTTTATAAAAAAACGAAAGCAATACAGGTTTATTATGAGTTTTAGTTCTGTATTTCATCCTCTTCCTCTTTGGTAGCGTTTACCACGTCTTCAAAATCGATTGGTTTTCCAAGATATACCAATTGACTACCTTCTGTAATTTCCATTTCTTGAGGGTTCTCAATAAGGTCGATATGATTTTGATCATTTTTCACAAAGAGGGCAACTGCATTTTCTTCCTCTTCAATATACCCTAGCAATTTCATAAACTTAGATTGTGTATCTATTGGTAACTCTTGTATGGAAGGGAACTCGCGAGCCACTTCAGTAAAACGTACATAATCATGGGTGGTTGAAAAAAGCTCTTCTGAAGAAAGGGTGTTTTTTACTTTTCGTTCTTCAGAGTTCATTAATCTAAACGATCCATTTTCACCAAAAATATCCCCATATCTTGAAATAGCTTGTTTATTAATTTCGTCATTGCCTGTCATAGCCAGTAGATAACCCACATCGTTCAATTCGATATTATCTGAAAGGTCATCCGAATAAATATTTCCATTAATGGCTTCAAGTCCTAACTCTCTAGCTTTTTCAATATTTAATCGGTTGGTGTCGACCAATACTACGTGACGATTATTTTTCTGAAGATAGGTACCTATCAGCCTTGAAACTTTTGAAGCACCTACAATCATAATTCCTTCAGAAGATTTTAAGAAAACGCCAACTGCCGAAGCAAAGAATCGAGCTGAAGCTGCATTTAATAAAACCGTAACGAGTACTACTGCAAAAACTAATGGTGTAATGTATTCGGCCCCAGGAACACCTTCATTTACTAATTTAGTACCAAAAAGCGATGCAATACCAGCAGCAACAATACCACGTGGCCCTACCCAACTAATAAACAGTTTTTCATTTATTTTTAAGCTAGAACCTGTAGTACTCAAAAATACCGCTAGCGGCCTAAGTACAAAAATGATAATGGCTAGTAAAATGCCTGTTTTCCAGTTGTAAACCAATAAAAGATCTTCTAAGCTAATATTGGCTGCCAGTAGTATAAATAGAATAGAAATTAATAATACGCTTAACGATTCTTTAAAATAAAGTAGTTCTTTAAGGCTTGGCAAATCGCTGTTTCCTAGATACATTCCCATTACTACCACTGCCAGTAAACCAGATTCGTGTGCAAATTGATCGCTCAAAACAAAAATCATTAACACCATAGAAAGTGACACTACATTTAAGAGATAGTGCGGAATAAACTTTCTTTTAATAAAAAAATACAGTGCGTAACCTGCCGAAATTCCGAAAGAAAAACCTATCAAAATAATTTTGGCAAACTCTATCAAAGCCTGTTTCGTATAACCCGCATCGCCTTCTACACTTATAAACTCGAAAACCAAAACAGCAACCAAAGCACCAATAGGGTCTATTAAAATCCCTTCCCATTTTAATACTGCTGAAACATGTTTTTTAAGTGGGATATTTCTTAGAATTGGTGTAATCACCGTAGGACCGGTCACAATAATCAAGGCTGAAAAAAGGAAGGATATACGCCAATCAAGTCCAAATACATAGTGCGCAGCAACTCCAGCACCTATAAACGTTACAGTAGAACCGAGGCTAATTAACTTACCGATTACGCCACCTACTTTGGTTATTTCACCACGGCGCAATGTTAACCCTCCTTCAAAAAGAATAATACCAATAGCTAAAGAAACAAAGTAAAATAGGTTTTCACCAGGAAAGAGACCTTTTTCACCATTGTAAATAGGTTGTATCCATTGTTGACCATCTTCAGATAGTAACGTGGAAATTGGGCCTACAAATAAGCCTATAAGTATTAACGGCAAAATAGCAGGAATTTTAAATTTCCAAGCAACCCATTGTGCTAAAATTCCTAAAACGATAATTCCTGCTAATTCAACCATATAATTCCTTTTTTGTAAAATAAGGTCTTTTGAAATTTCTCAAAAGCTAACTTTTTGTTAAAAATAATACAAATATTTCGGTCTGCCCCCAAGGGAGTGCTTACCTTTTAGTATTTTGCACACTTTAAAATTCATAATATGAAGTTGTACCCCATTGAATCTGGAAATTTTAAATTAGATGGTGGTGCTATGTTTGGAGTAGTACCAAAGTCTCTTTGGAACCGGACAAACCCCGCAGATAGTAATAACATGATCGATATGGCTGCCCGTTGCCTTCTTATTGAAAACGGAGATCGCCTAACACTTATCGATACTGGAATGGGGAATAAGCAAAGTGAAAAGTTTTTTGGATATTATTACCAATGGGGAGACCATAATATCGATAAATCTTTGGAAAAAAACGGCTTTCATCGTGATGATATTACCGATGTTTTTTTAACACACCTTCACTTCGATCATTGCGGCGGAGCCATACAATGGAACAACGACCATTCGGGCTATGAACCCGCTTTTAAAAACGCAAAATTCTGGAGTAATAAAGATCATTGGGATTGGGCTGTACATCCAAATGCACGTGAAAAAGCTTCTTTTTTGAAGGAAAATATATTACCCATGCAAGAAAGTGGGCAATTACATTTTGTTCATAAACCTACTGATGACTTTGCTAAAGCAAATGAAATGGATTTCGGCATGTTATTTGTAGATGGTCATACCGATAAACAAATGATACCTCACATAGATTACAAAGGAAAAAAATTAGTGTTTATGGCAGATCTATTGCCAACAGCTGGGCATTTACCTTTACCATATGTAATGGGGTATGATACCAGGCCTTTGCTAACACTACCTGAAAAAGAAAAATTTCTGAATCAAGCAGCAGATAATAATTATTATCTTTTTTTAGAGCACGATGCTCACAACCAAATAATTACCGTAAAACACACTGAAAAAGGCGTTCGCTTAGATCAGGTTTTTACTTTTAATGAACTTTTTAATTAATTTACAAAAAATGAATATTCTTAAAACATCATTCTTAGCTGTTGCTTCAGCAGCAGTGTTAGCTGGTTGCGGAAGCAGCTCGGCTCCAATTGTTTCAACTCCTATTGAAAACATTGACACCCTACCTTTAAAAACAGCCCCTTTAACCGACGAGCAGTACAAACAATGGGGTGCGGCAGATTTAATAACCGATACCATCCCGGGTATGAGCGTTGATAAAACATATGCTGAAATTCTCAATAAACGTAAAAAAGGAGAAACTGTTATTGTAGGTGTAATAGACAGTGGTGTAGATGTTGAACACGAAGACTTAAAAAATGTTATCTGGACTAACAAAGATGAAATTGCCGGTAACGGAAAAGACGATGACAACAATGGTTATGTAGATGATATTCATGGTTGGAACTTCCTTGGAGATATAGTTGGTGAAAACATGGAATACGCTCGTATCATTAGAGATTTGGGCCCAAAATTTGAAGGAAAAACTGATGCTTCCATAAGCGCTGCAGATCGTGAATCATTTGCTTTTTACAAAAAAGCTAAAGCTGAGTATGAAAAAGAAAAGCAAGATGCGATGGCTAATAAAGCTAGATATGAGCAAATATTGCAACAAGTAAAACCTGCCCACAAAGCAATGGTTAAAAAATTAGGAAAAGAAGATTACACCGCTAAAGATTTAGCTGGAATTTCTAACCCTACAGCAACCGAGCAACAGCAAATTGGAATGCTTACCCAAATGCTAAGCTATGAAGATTCCGTACCAAAAGTAGTGGAGCAACTGGAAAGTGGCGTTGACTATTTTGGCGGAAGATTAGATACTCACTTTAATCTTGAGAAAGATTTCCGTGGGGTTTTAGGTGACAACCCAGATGATATTACAGACACCGATTATGGTAACAACGATGTAGATGGCCCTGACTCTAAAAAGGAAGATGCCAAGCACGGAACGCACGTTGCTGGTATCATCGCAGGTGAACGCAACAATAAAATTGGGGTTAATGGAGTTGCCAGCAACGTTAAAATAATGGTATTACGTGCAGTTCCCGATGGTGATGAGTACGACAAAGATATCGCGCTTGCTTTCCGTTATGCTGCAGATAATGGCGCTAAGGTAATTAACACTAGCTTCGGAAAGTATTACAGCACACACCCAGAATGGGTTCGTGAAGCTATTGAATATGCCGAATCTAAAGACGTATTAATTGTAAACGCAGCCGGAAACGAAGGGCTTGATCTAGATGAAACGGAAGTATATCCAAACGATCAAACCAAAACCGGAGCTGAATATGCAGATAACGTGTTAACAGTTGGTGCATTAAATTACAAATATGGTAGCGAATTGGTTGCAAACTTTTCAAACTACGGTAAATCAAATGTTGATGTTTTTGCACCTGGTGTAAAAATTTGGGCGACTACCCCATTAGATACTTACGAGTATTTACAAGGAACCTCTATGGCAGCACCTGCTGTAGCTGGAGTTGCTGCGACCATTCGTTCGTACTATCCAAACCTTTCAGCAAAAGAAGTAAAGCAAATTATTATGGATAGCGGACTAACTACAAAAAGTCCTGTTATGTTAGGTGGAGATGATTCGAATACCGATAATTTCGGAAATATTTCAACCTCTGGTAACATGGTGAATATGTACAATGCAATGATTTTGGCCGATAAAAGGTCACGTTTAAAATAAAATAATAATTTGGGGTTTTGTGCTAAAACAGAGCCCCATTTTTTTTGAATCAAAAACTACGCTTATGAAATATATCTTCGGAAACATACTTATCTTTTTTATGGTTGCTTCAGTTGCAGCACAAAACAATACCTCGTATTGGCAACAAAAAGCAGATTATAAAATGGAAATTGATATGGATGTTGAAACCTATCAATACAAAGGAAAGCAAGAGTTGGTTTATACAAACAACTCACCTGATGCTCTAAATAGGGTTTTTTACCATTTATACTTCAACGCATTTCAGCCCGGAAGTGAAATGGACGTACGTTCAAGAACTATAGCAGACGCAGACAGTCGCGTAGCAGATCGTATTTCAAAATTATCCCCTTCTGAAATTGGCTATATAAAACCGACCTTATTAACACAAGACGGCCAAACTTTAAATTATGAAGTAGTAGGTACCGTACTTGAAGTTGAATTAAATAAACCCATTCAACCAGGAGAAAGCACCACATTCAACATGGAGTGGGATGCACAAGTACCGGTGCAAATTCGTCGTTCAGGTAGAAACAATGCAGAAGGTGTTGCTCTTTCTATGTCGCAATGGTACCCAAAAATAGCCGAATATGATTTTCAAGGCTGGCACGCGTATCCATACATAGGCCGCGAATTCCACAGTGTATGGGGTGATTACGATGTAAAAATAACTATAGACGCTGCGTACACTATTGGTGGAACCGGCTATTTACAAAATCCTGAAGCAGTAGGTCACGGCTACGGACCAAAAGGTTTAAAGAATATGAAGCCTGTAGACGGAAAATATACTTGGCATTTTAAAGCGCCAAAAGTACACGACTTTACTTGGGCGGCAGATGATGAATACATCCACGATAAATACGAAGGTCCCAATGGAGTAACGCTTCATTTTTTATACAAGGACAATCCAGAAATTAAGGAAAACTGGAAAAACTTACAGCCTAAAACTGCTGAATTACTAAAGTATTTCAACGAAAAATTAGGTCCATACCCTTACAAGCAATACTCTGTAATTCAAGGTGGAGATGGCGGTATGGAATACGGTATGAGTACTTTGATAACGGGAGAACGCAAGTTTGGAAGTTTGGTTGGCGTTACAGCCCACGAGCTGGCTCACACGTGGTTTCAGTTTTTAATGGCTACCAACGAAGCTAAACACGAGTGGATGGATGAAGGGTTTACCAGTTATATTTCCGCAGCTGCCATGAACGAAGTAATGGACGAGCAGAAACCAAACCCATTTAGTGGTTCGTATAGAGGGTATAGATTTTTAGCTAAAAGTGGCCAAGAACAACCACAAACTACCCATGCAGACCGCTATGCAAGTAACCGTGCTTACGGAATTACCGCATATAGCAAAGGTGCTGTATTTTTAGCACAGTTGGGATACGTAATTGGCGAAGAAAATTTAGCCAAGACACTTAAAAAATATTACGACGACTGGGCATTTAAACACCCAACACCAAACGATTTTATTCGCGTAGCCGAAAAAGTTTCAGGTTTTGAATTGGATTGGTACTTAACCGATTTTGCTCAAACCACAAACACCATAGACTACGGAATTAAAGGTGTTGAATCTGTTGGAAATACAACAACTATAACATTGGAGCGAATTGGTTTAATGCCGATGCCTATCGATTTATTTGTAACGTATGAAGATGGAACGGAAGAGTATTTCTACATTCCTTTGCAAATGGCACGTGCCGAAAAACCAAATCCGTATCCAAATATGAAATATCGTGTATTGCCAGATTGGGCGTGGGCGTATCCTACTTACCAATTTGAAATCACGGACGGTAAAAAAGTAAAAAGCATGAAGATTGATGCTTCAGACCGTATGGCTGATATCAATCCTGAAAATAACACTTGGGGTGTAGAATAGTTTTTTCTGAAACCTCTTTTGAAATCATAAAGTGCCTTAGAAGTAAAACTGGATTTGTCCGGTTGAGCGCAGTCGAAACCTATTTAGGATAGACAATTTATAGTTCTCGACTGCGCTCGAACAGACAGCAAAACTTACTTTTAAGGCACTTTTCTTTTTTTATATCTTTACGCTATGAGCCAAAAATTTCCTAAAAACGAAAAACTGAAAAGCCGAAAAATGATAGCCCGGCTTTTTTCTGAAGGAAAATCTTATAAAAAATATCCTGTAAAAGTGTTTTTCATTGAAGTGGAAGATGCCGAAACCAATCAAGTTACTTTTGCCGTGCCCAAACGGAATTTTAAGTTGGCCGTAAGCCGAAACCACATAAAAAGAAAGCTTCGTGAAGCCTACAGAATCAACAAAGGAGCGTATCTAGAAAAAAGCGGCAAGAAATTTGCGCTGTTGTTTTTGTATCTTGGAAGGGAAAAACCAACCTACGAAGCTGTTGAAGCTTCGGTTATTTCACTTCTTAAAAAACTAACAGATGAAAGCAATTAGCCTATTATTTTTCTTGTTTGCCTTAGCGTGTTCAGATGGAAATCGTAATACCGATACTGTTTCGGCAAGTCCAGAAGCTTCTTACGAAGTAATGGAAGACCAAGCGTATTCTGAAGAAAGCATGGTTCAGCAAAAGAGAACGGTTACTGAAGAACAGAAAATCATTAAAACCGCCCGTCTCGCTTTTGAAACCCCATCACCCGAAGAAACCCACCAAAGAATTTTACAACTTACCTCACAATACGAAGGGTTTGTAGCCAATGATAATTCTGGGAAAAGTTACAATCGTATTTATAGAAATATGACGGTGCGCGTGCCTACCAAACATTTTCAAGCGTTTATCAATTCGGTTTCTGAAGGGGTTGAGTATTTTGATCAACGAGATATTTCACGGCAAGATGTTACCGAAGAGTTTGTAGATCTCGAAGCGCGCTTAAAAGCCAAACGCAAACTGGAAGACCGGTATTTAGAACTGCTTTCCAAAGCGAAAAACGTCAAGGAAATGCTCGAAATTGAACGTGAGCTCTCTAACATTCGCGAAGAAATTGAAGCCAAAGAAGGCCGCTTAAAATACCTTCAAAACCGAGTTTCTGTAAGCACTATCAACTTAGAGTTTTACAAATACACCGCCGAAAGCGGCGTAACCGTTTCTTACGGACAGAAAATTAAAAACGCCCTACAAGGTGGCTGGAACGGCGTTTCGGTGTTCTTTTTAGGGTTGTTGTACCTATGGCCATTGTTTATTGTGGTTATTATTGTGCTATTGGTAGTACGGTGGTTGGTTAGAAGAAATAGGAAAAAATAATTAATAGCGTATTGCATTTATACATACGTTGTGCGTCATTTACGAGAACCGAAATTGAACAGTAATCAATGATTAAAAAATGGATTCGTAACCTTCTCAAAAAAGAAGAAAGTAATGATATCAATCTTGATGTTTTTCAAGAAGCTATAATCAATTATCGTCAAGAAGGAAAAGAACTTATGTTTAAACTTGGAGAAAAATATGGTTTAAATATTGAGATTAAAGAAGATTACGAAAAATTGATTTCAAGAAGCAATAAAAATATCCCAAGAAGAGGAGAACTTTCAAAAAGATGGAATTATAGTTTTCACGGACAGGAATGCGCTTTTTATAATAAAAAAGATCAAAAGAACGTAGAAGTTATATTAAGCAATCCACCTGAATTTGGACATATCGATTCTTGGTTTCTTCTTTCTTATATGCAATCAATAGAGAAATACAAAAACGAGGTTGCAGGAATGAATTGGCAGAAATTAAAGTCGTTAGTTAATAAATTATATATGGATGGTCAAATTAAAAAAGTAGTTGAATAAAACGTACAATATATATTTAAAGGAAGTTCTAATCGGAACAACCGAATTAGAAAAGGCTGATGCACCAATGGGAGTTGCATTTGGACTGATTCAATTTAACGGGATTGAATCGCCTTATGAATTCTTCAAAGAATACTGCTTGAAAAACAATATTGTTATAAATACTGACGACCCAGAATTTGAATTTATTGATACTCAAGTGATGTCCGAATTAAAAGTATTTAGACAGGACGGACTGGAAATAAAAGGAGTTACTGGAAATGCCGTTACAGGAATGAAAATTGAAGGATATGAAATTTCAATTTTAGGAATTAATTACCCCTTTTATGAAGAGGAATTTCCTTACCACGTAAAGGAATATGAAAATATGTTCGGAAAAGAATAAAAACGAACGCACAACACCGTGTATAATTCATTGCTAGTACTCGCTTACTTACGAAAATCCTCGCGGATTTTCTATTCGGTTTGTAATTGCTAAATTAGTTGCTGAGACACCCAACGAAATCATAGACAAACACGTTGTGCATAATATCGAAAAAACAAAATTTCAAATGAAAAAACCTATATTCTTACTTGTTGTTGTCTTAATAACTGGATTTACTACAAGTGCCCAAGAGTTGACTTGTGCTGATTTCAAAATCGGACAATTTTATATTCCGGAGGATATGGCTAAACATACAATAGTTACGGATGATGGTATATCCGAATTGAAATCTAAAAGAGATCCAACGACTAAAAAATATGTCGTTATTCGAGAAGAAAACACTCAAATAGAATGGAAAAACGGAATTGGAAATGGAAATCCTGAATACGAAATTATTGACTGGATTGACGATTGTACTTACCGACTGACTTATGACTCTTCAAAATCCGAATTGGATGAAGAAAAAAAGTGGATAAATGATAATAACGGAATTGTAGTGTCGAAAACAAAAATTGAAAACAAATGTCTGTATTATATAGCTACAATGACAACTAACGACGGGCAAAAAATTTCGCAGAACGGGATAATTTGCAAAGAATAAACATACTATGCGCAACAATGTATGACCGCAATTACAGCGGAAATACACAAACGTTGCAATTTCATAAAAGCAACTTATTTAAATGAACAAAGACGCGATACTATCATTTTTTGAAAGAGACTTAAACAAGTTAATTACTGAAATAGAGCTTTATAAAAATGAAGAGACTATTTGGCGAGTAGAAAAAAACATTGCTAATTCAGCAGGGAATTTAACGCTACATTTAATAGGAAACTTGCACACCTTTATTGGAAAAGAAATAGGAAAAACAGGCTACGTAAGGAATCGAGAACTTGAATTTACTCAAAAAAATGTTTCAAGGCAAGAATTAATTGATGGGATAAAGGATACCATAAAAATGGTTAAGAATTCACTTGCCTCAATTACAAACGAAGATTTGAAAAAAGAGTATCCTGTTATGAAGTTTTCAAAAATAGAATCGACCGAATATCTATTGGTTCATTTAGCAACGCACTTAACTTATCATCTTGGGCAAATAAATTATCATAGACGATTAATGGATTAATAAAAATGCCAATAGAAGGAGGAAGACTTAACGCACATAAAGCTCGGCAAGAGGATTTTCGAAGAAGAAAGGACGGTCGAATAAAGGGTGATACAATCATTAGATCGAAAGACAATGACAAAATTGATTTTGAAAAAGTCGACCCTGCTAAGTTGAAAAAAATAAAGAGTGAGATTAGAAGTAAAGCAAAAAAGAATCGCAAGATTGAAGTAATCTTAATAATAATCTCAGTATTAATTGCGTTGATTATTTTCTATTGGATTACTATCTAATAGTTTTATAAATAATTACCTGTCTCTTATACACATCTCCGAGCCCACGAGACCGTAC
>OJGZ01000047.1_pt1 | contig 65268 bp, 59 predicted proteins | sample 1595051 | NCBI WGS metagenome assembly OJGZ01 (sample SAMN05416800, study PRJEB24817) | seawater metagenome | isolation source: Sea water | place: Canada:Atlantic | collected 2013-07 | reverse complement strand
ACGAGATCTAGTACGGTCTCGTGGGCTCGGAGATGTGTATAAGAGACAGATAGTACATAAAACTCTTTGCCTACTTGCAGCAACGTCTTCTCCTGAACAGCGATTGGACTTTATAATCAGATTTCTTGCCCGCACAGCATCAACCGTAGATTGCGTCACTATCGCGTCTGGATCTTCTAAATCTTGAGTATCTTCTACTGTGTAGGAGCCATTATTTGCACGACAATTTTGATTACAATACTCTTTAAAACAGTCTTCTTGCTCTGTTAAAAATTCTTTTACTGCATCCCTAACTTTTTCGTTAATGACACGAACAGTTGCCTCAAACCAACGAGCAAATTTAGGATCTGTTGATTTTGGCTCTGTAGGAGGGGGGAAAGGTATTGATGCAGATCCACCTGTAACGTCCATTGCTTGTTGTAAACTTTCTTGCTCGGCCATAAACTTCACAATATCCAACAAACCACTTTGCGCCAAGAATTGTATATAGTGTTGTTGCATTTCTTGCAATTTTATTTGTTCGCCTTCGATTTGCACTTGATCATCCTCATTACCAGGCCTTGCCCCGAGTATCAAACCCGAGATATCACCTTGCTTTTTTATGATCTCTTCAAACTGCTTTTGGGCAGTTTTATACTGAAAATAAGCCGCTTTCCAACCTGCCATATCTATATCTTTCAGGCGAACCTTTGTGTACACAAATTTTTTATCCGGACCTGTTGTAATAAAGAAATTCTCCGCTGTTTTCATAAAATCAGCAAGAACTAAACCTTTTGCTCTGGCACAGCGTTCTATAGCAGCCTCACTGGTACATGATGGTGCCCAGCAAGGGTTTACATTTCTTTGAACGGAAGAAAGGAATCTTTGCCTCATGTTCTTAGAAGTTCTTGTGCTGCTTGCCTTTTCTTTTTGACTGTTCATTTCTCTTGTTTTAGGCCCCCAGCCAAACAAAGCATCCGCCTGGCCTGGCAGACACATACAGCCCAAAAAGACCAGTGACACCATTATTGTTTTTGTAAACTTCTGCATTTATGCCTCTCCTAAACATATTGACTTTAATTACTTATAACTTCATTATTTTCACAAATATCAATCAAGGTCAATCATTTAATGGTGTTTCTTATGATCAATTTTTTAAAAGTCTACAGAGTATGTTTTGGCGTGATTTCCCTGCATATTTTTTGCCCTATGGCAGCGGCAGATATAACCAAAGATTTAATTCAAAAGTCAGTCCTTTATCCAGGGCCAAAAACAGAAAGAAAATTAAATGATCTTTTACGATCGGATTATCACAAACACCTATCAACATATTATCTTAATAAGAAAGAAGCCGGGTTTATGGCGCAAGAAAGATTTGAAATGGCCTTAACACGTGCCATTGGGGATATCCGCGTTTTATCCCAAATAAAAGAAACACAGAAACGACAACAGTTGGCATTGGAAGCTTTTAACAATTGGACGGCAGGTTTTAAGCGGGCGCAAATCAGTAATATGCCTAAATAATTTTTCCATGCACAACAACAAAGGTTAAAATCTGATAAGCAAGCTGCATTATAACGCCGCGAAAATGTAAAATTAAACACCAAAGGTATTGAAAAAAAATAAAAAAAACTTAAATCAATACTTGATTATCGTGGGTTTTATGAGTAATAGTCTTGTAGATAAAGAATTTTTGCAAATTTTTGCATGTGGCTTATTTTGAATTTAGGAGAATAAAATGACAACCGCTAGAAGTTTTGATGCGAAGTCCAGAGAAAACGTTGGTACTGGGGCTGCTAGGGCAACAAGACGTGAAGAAATGATTCCTGCTGTATTGTACGGAAATAAAAAAGATCCCGTAAGCATTTCTATTGACACACGCGCCTTTTTGAAAGAATTAAGTGAACCAGGAATCCTTAGCCATATTTATGACTTGAATATTGATGGGAAAAAGCAAAAAGCTTTGGTTCGGGATATTCAATTACACCCTGTTACAGACAGACCTGTTCATATTGATTTCTTGCGCGTCAGTGAAAAAAGTGAAATTCATGTTGATGTTCCTGTTAAATTCTTGAATGAAGACAACTGCCCAGGCATCAAGCAAGGTGGTGTTTTAAATATTCTTCGCCATGCATTACACGTTGTCTGTCCGGCGTCATCCATTCCTGAATCAATTGAAATTGATTTAGAGGGGTTAACTGTTGGAACAACGTTCCATACAAGCGAACTTAAACTTCCTGCAAACGTCAAAATTTCTCACTTAGAAAAGTCTGATTCTGTTGCTTCTATCGTTCCACCAAAAGTGGCAAGTGCGAAAGATGACGAAGAAGACGCTGAAGTGGCAGAAGACGCAACTGATAAAAAAGCAGAATAGGTTTATAACTTAAGTCTTTTTCTTAATTTTAAGACAGAGTAGTTTTTATGATTTTATTGGTCGGCCTTGGGAATCCAGGGCCACAATACGCTGTAAACCGTCATAATGTTGGCTTCATGTGTATTGATGCCATTGCCGATGATTATAATTTTTCTGACTTTAAATCGAAATTCCAGGGATTTGCGGCCGAAGGTGAAATAAATGGTACCAAGGTTATTGCTTTGAAACCACAGACTTTTATGAATCTTTCCGGACAATCCATTCAGGCGGCGGCTTCGTTTTATAAGATCCTTCCTGAAAATATTGTTGTTATTCATGATGAACTTGACATCGAACCCCCACGTATTAAAACAAAAATTGGGGGTGGTCACGGGGGGCATAACGGCATTAAAGACACAGAAAAACACTTAGGTAAAGAATTTTGGCGAATTCGTATTGGTATTGGTCGCCCCAACCATCCAAATGTTTCAAGTTACGTCTTAAGTAACTTTTCACCCAGTGATATTGATTGGGTCGGCGCCGTGATTGATTCCATATCCCATTTCTTTCCTTTATTTATAAAAGGTAAGCCGGAAGAATTCAATACACGGGTCGCAGAAGATTTAAAAACAGTAAAAATTAAAGGATAACATCATGGGTTTTAATTGCGGTATTGTCGGATTACCAAACGTTGGTAAATCAACCTTGTTTAATGCACTGACGTCAACGGCGGCGGCTGAATCTGCGAACTATCCCTTTTGTACCATTGAACCCAATGTTGGGCGCGTTTCTGTTCCTGACGAACGTTTGAATAAAATTGCCGCCATTGCCAATTCCCAAAAAATCATTCCAACCTTTCTTGAATTTGTTGACATCGCCGGCCTTGTTAAAGGCGCCAGCAAAGGCGAAGGTCTTGGAAACCAGTTCTTGGGCCATATTCGCAGCGTTGATGCGATTGTCCATGTCTTGCGTTGTTTTGATAGTTCAGATATTACCCACGTTGAAGGCACTGTTGATCCCATTCGTGACAAGGAGATTATTGATACAGAGCTTTTGTTGGCGGACTTAGAAAGTCTTGAAAAGCGCGTGCATAACCTTCAAAAACGTGCAAAAGGGAAAGAGGCCGATGCCACGATTTTATTAAACCTTGTCAATAAAATTTTACCCCTTTTGCAAGATGGAAAACCCGCACGTGCCTATGTCCCGGCGAATGAAGAAGAAACAAAAGCTTATGCCCAACTTCAACTTTTAACATCCAAACCGCTTTTGTATGTATGCAATGTTGGCGAAGACGATGCCGCAACAGGCAATCAATACACAGAAAAAGTAAAAACTATGGCCTTGGCTGAAAATGCAGGTCATGTTGTTATCTCTGCAGCGATTGAGGCTGAAATTTCCACACTTGAATCCGAAGAAGAAAAATCAGAATTTTTATCCGACATTGGTTTAAAGCAAACGGGTCTGGCCCAAATTATTTCAGCTGGGTATAATATGTTGGATCTTTTGACATTCTTTACCGTTGGCCCAAAAGAGGCCCGCGCCTGGACAACCGAGGTTGCCTCTACGGCACCGCAAGCCGCCGGTAAAATTCATACTGATTTCGAACGGGGATTTATCGTGGCGGAAACCATTGCGTATGATGATTACATTGCGTGTCATGGTGAATCTGGGGCAAAAGAAACTGGAAAATTACGCCTGGAAGGTAAGGAATATATTACAAAAGACGGCGATATTTTCCACTTCCGTTTTAATGTGTAACACTAAATCACGCAGGCCCTTCCTTTTTCACCCCGTGTATAATACGGGGGGCAATCATAACCTGAATTAGGTGCGTTGAATTGGTGGGTTTTGGTCTGGATTTTAAATCTTTCGTGTCACTGTTTTCTGTTGGTTTAGGACAGGAATTATTTAGGCTCTAAGATCTTTCGCGTGACAATTTCAAAGAAATCATTAGAATAGAATCATGGTAAAAAAATTCATATATTTCATCACCTTGCTAATCTTTTCAGGGGCGATCGAAACATACGCAACGTCAAACGCGGCAGGGCTTCCCATCCCCAGATTTGTATCCTTAAGATCTGCAGAATCGAATTTACGCGTGGGACCTGGTCACCACTTTCCCGCAGAGTGGACATATCAACGCGCCCGATTGCCAGTTGAAATTATCGCAGAATTTGGAGATTGGCGTAAGATCCGCGATTCCGAAGGAACGCAGGGATGGTTCCATCGATCTTTACTTAGTGGACGTCGGTATATTATTACTTTGAAAAATAAACTTCCTTTGAAAAAAGAAGGGAATAAAAATGCCAGGACAATAGCAACCCTTCAAAATGGTACGGTGGCAGAGCTTTTGAAATGCAAAAATTCCTGGTGTCATATTCATATTAAATCAGCCCCTTCCGTTAAGGGATGGATTGAAAAGGCCCATATTTGGGGTGTTTACGACAATTAACTGGCCTCTAGAAATTTTCCTATTTTATTAGCCTAGTTTTCCCAGTCCCTTTTGATTCTGGGAAGTTCGGGCCCCTTGTTCTTGTCTTAAAAATAACTCGTGAAGAAACTGAAAAAGTAAATGAATCATATTTGTTAATATGCTACGATCTTATTAATTTTAATAATTAATTAAGAGGCATTTAGATGGTAGACACAAGTTCAGGTCAAGTCGTAGCAAACACCGTAGATATCGCATCCCGTGATATTTCATTGTGGGGCTTGTTTATTCATGCTGATATTTTTGTTCAGTTGATTATGTTGTTATTGTTGGCGGCCTCTTTTTGGTGCTGGACAGTTATTTTTGGCAAGTACCGTGAATTAAATACCTTAAATAAATTGGCCGATTCTTTTGAAAAAAGCTTTTGGTCGGGCCAGCCATTGGATGAAATCGCAAAGGGAACCAGTCCTGCGGATCCTATGTCTCGATTATTTTTGGGTGCCATGCACGAGTGGGGGGAAGTTGCTTCAAAATCTTCTATTGCAGAGGGGATGAAGGCTGGCTTACTGCAACGCGTGGAACAGGTGATGGATTCTTCGTTGCGCCAAGAATTGGCAGACATTGAACGTCACACAGGATTTTTGGCAACAGTTGGGTCGTCTGCGCCCTTCGTTGGTTTGCTGGGGACAGTTTGGGGGATTATGCACAGTTTCCAGTCTATTGCAGCGTCAAATAACACAAGCTTAGCCGTTGTGGCACCAGGCATTGCCGAAGCTTTATTTGCCACCGCCCTGGGATTGGTTGCCGCCATTCCGGCAGTCATTGCCTATAACAAAATTTCAGCACGAATTACCCGTTACGCCATGCGTTTGGAAAATTTGGCGGGGGATATCAGCACCATTATGTCCAGAAAATTACACGGAGGTAAATAATGGGGGCAAGTCTTCGACCGCGCAAAAAGTTTAAACGGAGTTATGAACCCATAAGTGAAATCAACGTTACTCCCTTTGTGGACGTGATGTTGGTATTGCTGATTGTTTTTATGGTAACGGCCCCTTTATTAAATGTTGGGGTGCCAGTTGATTTACCAGAAACAAAGGCCGCCGCCTTGGACGATAAATTGGAACCAATGATCATTACGATTAAGGCCAATGGGGATGTTTATGTTCAAGAAACAAAAGTCAGTGATAAAACTTTTATCCCAAGACTGATCGCGGTCACAAAACGCAACAAGCAAGCACGTATTTATATTCGGGGTGACCATAAATTAAACTATGGCGATATTATGAAGATTATGGGACGCATTAACCAGGCAGGTTATTCCAAGGTTGCTTTGGTGGCCAATATGCCAGGACACAATAAAAGGACTTGATGCACGATGATGTTTTTAAGGAGTGCTTTAGGAAAAGTGAAATTAAGAAACGCAGCGTGCCTGGCGTGCGTGCGCATCAGAAATAATCTTTTCTGCAAAAGTCGTTCAAAAAGCGTATCTTACAACAGTCCGACAAAAGGTAATCATTTCAGATGAAGGATTCACGGGCCTATATATTCTCTGCAGTGCTTCATTTATTAGTGGTTGTGTTATTTTTCGTGAACCTACCTTTTATGCGATCGATGTCCTTAACACCGCCGCCCATAGTCCCCATAGAAATTGTAACAATTGATCAGTTAACGCAGTCGCCCTTGAAAAAGCAGCGACAGCTGCCAAAGGCGGCCCGCACAAAGAAAATTGTTCATACCAGAACCCGGAAAGAACAAATACCAACCCCGGCCCTTAAGCAAGAGGTTAAAAATGTTACAAAAAACGTTATTGAAAAAGTGGCGTTAAAGCCAATTAAAGCAAAAAAGAAACCAGTAAAGACAGAACAAAAACAAGAATCGGATTTAAAGCCAAAGGAAAACAACCAAGAAATTAACGAAGAAAAAAATAAAAAAGAAAAGAATGATGATTTTACTTCTGTCTTACGGGCTGTCCAAGAATTAAGGAAAGAACAACCGGATGAAGGTCAGGAAAAAGCCTTTAAATCAGATCATATTTCTGACAAATTAACGATTTCAGAGCTGGATGCATTAAGACAACAAATTCAAAAGTGTTGGAATATACCAGCCGGGGCGCGTAACCTTGAAGATATGATCGTGGAAATTGATGTTATTATGAACGAAGATTCAACAGTAGAGGAGGCGCGTATAAAAAACAAAGCCTTGATGCTGAGTGATAGTTTCTTTAGAACAGTGGCTGAAAGTGCAAGGCGGGCGATGTATGCCCCAGACTGTACGCCCTTAAAATTACCAACAGGCAAATACGAAGAATGGAAGAATTTTACCATCACGTTTAATCCAAAGGAGATTCTATAGTGAAACAGTTACTTATCTTGTTATGCCTGATTTGCTTTGACGGAAAAGCTGACTTAAACCTTAAGGTTAACCAAGGACATGCAAAACCTTTGCCCATTGCCATTATTGAATTTGAAGGCAAAACAGCTGAAGAAAAAAAGATTGCGCGCCAAATGACCCAGATCATTAAAAATGATTTAAAAAGTACGGGGTTATTCGACATTATTTCAAAATCCAGTTTTGTGCAGCAATCGGTTGATTTCGACATGACACCGCGCTTTTCAGACTGGCGCTTAATAAAGGCAAATGCCTTGGTGAATGGTCGTATTAAAATGATGGAGGATAATAAAATTTCAACGGGTTTCCGTTTATGGGATGTTTATTCATCGCAGGCCATGACGCATTCTGCCTTTAAGACAGATAAAAAATATTGGCGCCGGACAGCCCACTTGGTGGCAGATGCCATTTATAAAAGAATCACGGGGGAACAAGGATATTTTGATACGCGTATTGTTTATGTATCTGAAACAGGCAGTCAGCTGAAACGGAAACGCCGATTGGCCATTATGGACCAAGACAGTGCAAATCATAAATTTTTAACAAATGGCGAAAATACAGTTATTACACCAAGATTTTCACCTACGATGCAAACCATTACATATATGACTTATGAAAATAAGATTCCCAAAGTCTTCACACTGGATTTAGAAACAGGTATACAGAAATTGGTTGGTCAGTTCCCTGGGTTGACTTATGCGCCGCGGTTTTCTCCGGATGGTAAAAGCGTTATTCTAAGTCAGGCATTTGAAGGCAGTTCATCCCTTTATCTTATGAATCTGGAAACCAAACGCGTTAGGCGTTTAACAAAGGGACGTTTTATTGATACATCCCCCTGTTATTCTCCGGATGGTTCAAAAATTACTTTTAACTCTGACCGCAGTGGGCGTAAACAGCTTTATATAATGGATGCAGATGGTCAAAGAATTAAGCGTATCAGCTTTGGAAGTGGGATTTATGCGACACCAGTTTGGTCGCCACGGGGGGATTTGATTGCCTTTAATAAGATGGAGGGGGGCAAGTTTTATATCGGGGTGATGAAAGCAGATGGGTCAGATGAACGTCTTATTTCATCGGGGTATATGGTCGAAGGTCCCACATGGGCGCCGAATGGTCGCACAATAATGTTTTGGCGTCAGGGAAAATCCTTTGATGATGGAAGGCAAGAAAAGGCAGAATTGGTTGTAATTGATATTACTGGCCGAAATGAAAGGGTTCTAAAGACGCCGAAAGAGGCTTCGGACCCGGCGTGGTCTCCGCCATTGCCATTAACGCTTAAATAGCGTATTACCTATTTGATTGCGCAGAACTTATAGAGGATAAAAATGGCAAAACGCCCTAAGTTAAATCTAAAGAAATTGGAAGCTTGGCAAAAACCGGATGCTAAGCCATATGTTGAAATTCAAAATATTTCAAAAAATTTTGATGGGGCAGCTGTCGTTAATCAAATATCCTTGGACATATATAAAGGTGAATTCTTTTCATTGTTGGGTCCGTCAGGGTGCGGTAAGACAACATTGCTTCGAATCTTGGCGGGGCTAGAGACACCGGATGAAGGAAAGCTTTTGATTGATGGGGTTGATATGACCCATGTCCCGGCCCATGAACGCCCGGTTAATATGATGTTTCAGTCTTATGCCTTGTTTCCCCACATGACAGTAGAGCAAAACGTTGCCTTTGGTTTGATCCAAGAAGGGGTATCAAAAACTGAAATAAAAGACCGCGTTCATAAATCTTTAAGCCTTGTGCAAATGGAAAAATATGCCAAGCGGAAACCCCAACAACTTTCTGGGGGGCAACGCCAACGCTGTGCTTTGGCCAGGTGCTTGATTAAAAAGCCAAAGATTGTTTTGTTGGATGAACCCTTGGCGGCATTGGATCGTAAGTTGCGTGAACATACACAGTTTGAACTTGTAAATATTCAAGAAGAACTGGGCTTAACCTTTATCATGGTAACGCATGACCAAGAAGAAGCCATGACAATGTCATCCCGTATGGGCATTATGGAAGAGGGTAAAATACGCCAAGTCGGCACCCCAAATGAAATATATGAATTTCCCAACAGTGTTTATGTGGCTGATTTTATTGGAACGATGAATATATTTACAGGGGTTGTTTTAGAAGAGGCCCCCAATCATACAATTATTCGCCCTGATGAGATAAAAACAGATATTTATATAAGCCATTCCGCCAGTGTTGCTTGCGGCGCCAATGTATCAATTGCGATTCGTCCAGAAAAAATACATATCAGTAAGAAAAAACCCTCTGGCCAGTATAATTATGCAAAAGGCATTGTTGAAGATATTGCATATTTAGGGGACGTTTCCATTTATATAATTGAACTTGATGAAACCGAAATTACTGTGGAAGCAATGTTACCAAATTTGATGCGCCTGTCGTCCCCTGAAATCACATGGGAAGACGAAGTATATATTTCTTGGGATCCTGATAATATTGTGACTTTAATTGGGTAGGTAATGTTTTCAAAAACCAAAATAGATTGGATGCAATGGGGGCAACGACTGATTATTGCCATTCCCATGCTATGGCTGCTTTCTTTTATATTTCTGCCATTTTTGAATATCTTTAAAATCAGTTTTTCTGAACCTTATGCGGGGATGCCGCCTTATGCCCCAATATTGGATGTTCTTGAAGATCATGTTATTCAACTACGTTTATCCTTGGAAAATTATGCCTTGCTTTTTTCTGATGCGATATACAGATACAGCCTGATTAATTCAATTTTCATAGCTGGCGGGGCAACATTGATATGCTTGTTCCTTGGGTATCCCATGGCTTATTATATTGCCCAACAGGAAGAACGTCGTCAGACCCACTTTTTAATGTTGGTTATTTTACCTTTTTGGACGTCTTTTTTATTACGCGTTTATGCCTGGATAGGGATCCTTAGTCCCAAAGGATTTATCAATAATTTCTTAATTAAGATTGGATTGATATCAGATCCATTACCAATGTTGTACAACAACTTTGGTGTATTGGTGGGGATGGTTTATTGCTATCTTCCCTTTATGATTTTACCTTTATTTTCCGCTTTGGCAAAATTCGACACGCAATTACTTGAAGCTGCTGCTGATTTAGGGGCGCGTCCCATTAAAAGCTTTTTACGGGTTACCCTTCCTTTGACAAAAACGGGTATTATATCTGGGTGTGTTTTGGTCTTTGTTCCGGCCATGGGGGAATTTGTTATTCCAGAACTTTTAGGGGGCAATAAAACCATGATGCTTGGAAAGTTAATTTGGATTGAATTCTTTTCAAACCGTGACTGGCCAGTTGCTTCATCAATTGCGGTTATCATGTTGTTGGCGTTTATTGTGCCAGTGGTGGCTTTGCAAAAAAGGGCGTTAAAATAATGCAAAAGCATAAATTTACTTATTCAGTTTTGATTTTTGGGTATGCCTTTTTGTATATTCCTTTAGTAACCCTTGTTGTGTATTCTTTTAATGCATCAAAGCAAGTTACTTTGTGGGGGGGATTTTCAACAAAATGGTATGTGGCCTTGTTTGAAAACGAAGCCTTGCTATCAGCGGCCTGGGTTAGTTTAAAAGTCGCCACTTTCTCTGCCTCTATTGCAATTATTATTGGCACATTGGCATCTGTTGTCATTGTTAAATTTAACCGTTTCAAATCCATGACTTTCTTTAAAACTCTTGTGGCAGCGCCCATGTTAATCCCCGAAGTTATTATTGGACTGGCTTTGTTATTGGTATTTGTAAATTTGGAAAAATTAATCGGCTGGCCAAAAGGGGGGGTTGATACCATTACAATTGCCCATGCAACCATTTCAATTGCCTATGTGACGGCTGTTGTAACAACAAGGCTTTCCAATGTGGATCCTATGCTGCTTGAGGCCGCCCAAGATTTAGGCGCGCATCCAGCCAAGGCCTTTTTCGTGATTACATTGCCGTTGATTTATCCGTCCTTGCTGTCGGGTTGGTTGTTATCTTTTATTCTTTCTTTTGATGATGTTGTTGTGGCCAGTTTTGTTTCAGGTCCTGATTCGTCAACCCTGCCCATGGTTATTTTTTCCAGCATTCGATTTGGATTAACACCACAGGTGAATGCGTTGGCAACTTTGATGATTTCTTTTGTGGCCATTATTATCGTTGGGGTTTCCATTTTAAATGACCGGCAACGTAAAATCCTTATTAATCCCGAAGATCCAGATGAAACACCCACAGTCTAAGCCAAATATATATGGCGCGCTGATGATTGTTTTGGTCTCAGCCTTAACAGCTTTGAATAATTCAATAACACATGGGTTGCCTAAAGATATAAACACTATGCAGGTTGTTTTTTTCAAAAGCATTGTGGGTTTGTTTATCTTGGTGTTTTTGAATATTCGAACCTTGAACAAGCTTTACAAGACAAACATTATTCAATGGCATGCCTTTAAGGGGTTGATGGGAATGCTGGGTAATATCACGTGGGTGATTGCTTTAAGACATATTCCGATCGCCACAGCGTCAGGGCTTTCCATGACCAGTGCTTTGTTCACCGCATTGGGGGGATGGCTTATTTTCAAAGAACCTTTTAAGAAAACAGTTTTATGGTGTTTGTTTACAGGTTTTATTGGGGCATTAATTATTATAAACTTGAATGGTAATTTGTTTACCATTTACACACTGTTCCCGCTTGCCTCAGCTTTTGCTTTTTCAGCATCATCCCTGACAATTAAACGGCTGGCCAAAAATGATTCATCCAGAACAACTTTGTTTTACCTTTTATTGTTTATGAGTCTTTTTAGTATCCCTGCAACGGTTATTAACTGGGTAACCCTAAATTATGCGGAAATACTGACGCTTTGTATAATAGGGGTGTTTTTTGCCCTATCCCAATTATGTCTTATTCAGGCGTATACGTATGCAGAGGCATCCTTTATTTCCTCTTTTAAATACATCCGGTTTCCCATGAATATTTTGGCCGGACTCTTATTTTTCTCTGAAGTTCCTGGATTTTCAACAGTCTTGGGCGGTGTGATGATTATTTCGGCCTCGGCCTATCTGGTTGCGTTTGATAAAACCAGAAAAAGAAAAAAATAAATCCATAGATTTCAATCTATTGTCGGAATACAATTTTTTTTATCATAAGATGTGTTGAGTGCCCCAGAGAAATAGGTTAGATTGTCATAGTTAAATCTTCAAAAAACCCATGATATGAAAATAGAAATAGAAAATAAAGAACAGCTTTGGACGCATATATCCGCACAACTTCAAGATGTGTTTGGGGACCATGCTTACAGAGGCTGGTTACGCTTTTTAAAATTCGAAGAAGATGCTGGTGCAAAGGTTATTTTATCTGTTCCCACAGCCTTTATCCGTGATTTGATCAAATCAAAATACTTAGAAGGAATCACCGATTTATGGGGCCAAGCCAACGAAGAAGTCAAAGTCGTTGATATTATTGTCGTGGAAAAAAATGAAGAAGCAAGACAAGACAACTTTGAAAATGCCCCAAAGGCATCATCTAAATTATCTTTAGATACCTTATCTGGCAATACGGATGGCCTTGATCCCCGCTTTAATTTTGATAATTTTGTGGTTGGAAAGCCTAATGAACTTGCTTATGCCGCCGCCTTGCGCGTGGCTGAATCGGATACAGTTAACTTTAATCCTTTGTTTTTATATGGAGGCGTGGGGCTTGGTAAAACGCACTTAATGCATTCAATTGCGTGGCATTTGCATAATATGCACCCCAAAAGAAAAGTTATCTATCTTTCTGCCGAACAATTTATGGATTATTACATTCGATCCCTTCGTCACAAAACAATGATTGATTTCAGGGATATGTTCCGCAATGTAGATGTTTTAATGGTGGACGATATCCAGTTTATGAGTGGAAAGAACTCTACCCAAGAAGAATTTTTCCATACCTTTAACGCCCTGATTGATCAAAAGAAACAGATTATTCTTTCCGCCGATCAATCCCCGTCTGACTTAACCGGTATCGAAGAACGGATGCGTTCCCGTTTTGGGTGGGGCCTTGTGGTTGATATACATCCAACAACGTATGAATTGCGTTTGGGAATTTTACAGGCAAAGGCCGAAAACCTTGATGTTAAAATCCCCCAAGATGTCATAGAATTCTTGGCTCATAAAATTACATCAAACGTTCGTGAACTTGAAGGGGCTTTGAACAAAATTCGGGCCAGATCCATGTTGATTGGTGGGCCGATCACTTTGGAGGGAACGCGCGAGGCCTTAAAAGATCTTTTAAGGGCAAATGAACGTTTATTAACCGTTGATGAAATCCAACGCCAAGTGGCAGAACATTTTAATATCCGGATCAGTGATATGAAATCATCAAAGCGGTTGCGTGCTGTTGCGCGCCCCCGTCAGGTGGCTATGTATATGTGTAAAAACTTTACAAGTAAATCTTGGGCCGCCATTGGCGAAGAATTTGGTGGACGGGATCATTCGACTGTGATGCACGCCTGCAAAAAGGTGACAGAACTTAAAGGAACCGATCCAGACCTTAATGAAGACATCCATATTCTTGAACGCATTCTTTCAGCTTAGGCCTAAAAAAATTTATAAAGTCGCTTTTAATTTTTCCAGATCTTGCTTTGTATCAATGCCAAATGGATTGCTATTAACGCATTGTACCCCAATTTTCATATTATTTTCTAAGGCACGCAGTTGCTCTAATTTCTCTCTCTTTTCCAAGGGAGAAGGGGGTAGGTTAACAAATTTATCCAAAGAATTCCTTAAATACCCATAAAGTCCAATGTGGTGATAATGGGGGCCATCGCCGTAAGGAAGGACAGATCGACTGAAATAAAGGGCCTTAAATATATTCTTATCAAGCTCTGTCATGGCAATTTTGACGCAGCCGGGATCTTTTAATTCCGTGTCATCCGTGATTTGATAACACAAAGTTGAAATATCAAAATCTGATGTATTTAAAAGATTTAATAAGATTGTCAATAAACCAGGGTCAAGATGGGGCAAATCCCCTTGAAGGTTTAATACATGGGTATATATATGCCCAGGGTCAATCTTTTCCAAGGCGGCATGAATACGATCACTGCCTGATGGCAGGTTAGGGTCGGTTAAAACCGCTTTGCAATCCAAGCCTTGAATGGCCTCAATAATAACTTGGTCGCCAGCGGCGACAACCACATCACCAAGACCGGATGCCAAAGCACGCTCAATAACATGTTGAATCATGGGTTTTCCGTGAATATCAGCCAAAGGTTTTCCTGGAAATCTTGTGGCGGCCATGCGGGCCGGAATTACGATAACTGGTTTCATTTTTTTAATCCTGGACTGGTTATTTTTTATGTAATGTGTATACTTATATCAAATAGTTTTAATATCATCTATAGCAACTTAAACATAAATGAATAACGACTTAAATAAGAATAAAATTTTTGCAGCCATTTTAATTGCTTTGTTGTTGGGGCTTATCTCTAGCTTAATTGCAGGTCATATGATTCAACCAAAGTACCTGAAAAAAAATGTGTATGTTGTGAATATTGCCGAAACACCTTCAAAGGATGTCCCATCGGAACCGGAAGTTAAGCAAGATATTATGACCTTACTTGACACGGCAGATCCTGAAAAAGGGAAAGCTATTGTTAAAAAATGTGTTCAGTGTCATAGTCTTGAAAAGGGAGGTCCGAATCGTATTGGACCAAACCTATGGGGTGTGGTTGGTAGAACAGGCGGGGAACACCCTGGGTTTAACTTTTCAAAAGCAGCTGAAAAGATGGAAGAGGTTTGGAGTTTTAAACATTTATATGACTATTTAGAAAACCCAAGAAAGTTTATGCCGGGAACCAAAATGTCATTTATTGGTTTGAAAAAACCAAAAGATCGGGCCAATTTGATTGCCTACTTAAGAACGTTAAGCGATAATCCTATACCCCTAAAATAAAGGAGAATGCCATTCATTAAATATTATATTATCCCTCTGTTTCTTTTCACAGTTTCTGTTATCTCTAAAGCTGATTACCATGTGGTCATGCGAAAGGGAATCACAGCAAAGCACCCTAAAAACTTTCAACATATTGGCTATGTCAATCCTAAGGCACCTAAAAAAGGGACCTTAAACCTTCCCGTGAAAAAAAGTACATTTAATTCCTTTAATCCTTTTATCGTCCAAGGAATCGAAGCCAGTGGATTGGGTTATTTACATGCCAGCCTAATGAAGGTACCACTTGACGACCAGATGGTTGCTTATCCCTATGTTGCCAAGGAAATTATTATCGCCCCTGACTATAAATCTGTCACATTTATCTTGCAAGACAAGGCACGGTTCAGCGATGGATCTGTCATCACAGCAAAAGATGTTGAATTTTCATATAAAACGCTAAAGGAAAAGGGACGGCCGAATTACAGAATTTGGTATGATAATATTACCTCAGTTGATTGCTTGTCGCCTGATACGATCCGATTTAATTTCAAAAAAACAGATTTAACTTTACCTTTTCTGTTGGCAAAAATGCGGGTTCTTTCAAAAAAATTCTACACAAATACAGCGTTTGATAAAACAAACTTAATACCACCAGTTGGGTCGGGCCCTTACAAAATTAAGAATTTTGAAAATGGAAAGTACATAATATATGAACGCATTAAAGATTGGTGGGCAAGCGACCTTCCCATCGTAAAAGGGTTGTATAATTTTGATACAATAAAATTTGTGCATTATTATAATTACGATACCATTGTTGATGGACTAAAGCGGGGTGAAGTCGATCATAATATTGAATTAAAAGTTTCAAGGTGGGAAAATAAATATGATTCAAACACCTGTGAAAAAGAAAGAATTACAAAACGGGAATTTGCCAAGCCCGTTCCCCATGGTTTGAATGCGTTCTTTTTCAACGCGCGACGCCCACATCTTTGTGACCCGCGTGTTCGCAAGGCCTTAAATCTTTTGTTTAATTTTAACTGGATAAATAAGACGCTTTTTAATAATCGATATAAACGAAGTGAAGGGATATTTAATTCAAAAGATTATAACGCCCAAGGCAATCTTTCTGATCAAGAAAAAAGAATTATGCAAAAAATGGGCCTGAAAAATATTCATTTATATGAAACACTTGATTCCTTAAATAAAAATAATTCAGACGGCGTTAGCCGAGAAAATATGGATCACGCCATAAGGTTGCTGGCCGAGGCAGGGTGGTCTTTAAAGGGCGGTGTTTTAACCCATAAAACTTATGGGAAATTTTCATTTGAAATCTTATTGCCATCGACAAGTATGATACGATTCCTGGAAAACTATATAAATACCCTTAATAAAGTTGGTATTAAGGCATCTATAAAAGCGGTTGATCTTGTACAATTTGAAAACCGTCTCTGTAATTTTGATTATGATTTAGTATTATTTTATATGCCGGTAACGTATGTTCCTGGAAAATCACTGAAAAATATATGGGGAAGTAAGGCCGCAGATATTAAAGGAAGTTATAATTTAGCTGGTGTTAAGGATTCGAAAGTTGATCAAGTTATCAATAAAATTATAACGGCAAAAAACCTTAAAAATGTAAAGTTGTATGCGTCAATATTGGATCGTATCATCCGCCAAAAGTATTATTATATTCCAGCTTGGTACAGGGATGAAATCTATGTAGCCTACAGGGATAAATTTAGGTATATTGACAGAGACGAAAATGGCTATAGCATTAATGCGTGGTGGTTAAAAGAATAAAACATGCTACAGTATATTTTAAAAAGACTTGGGTTAATTATACCCACCCTATTGGGCGTTATCTTGATTAACTTTTTAATCATACAAATTTCGCCTGGCGGACCGGTGGAATTCATGGTTGCCAAAGCCCGGGGTGCCTTTGATACTGTTTCAGATGCAGCCGATGGCCAAAGTGATATAGACATAACTTCTGGAGAATTAAGTTATGAAGGGGGGCGCGGATTACCCCCTGAATTTATAAAACAATTGGAAAAACAGTATGGGTTTGATCAACCTGCCTGGAAACGTTTCCTTTTATTAATTAAAAATTATGCAACATTTGATTTGGGGAAAAGTTATTTCCGCGATAAAAAAGTCAGTTCTTTAATTATTGAAAAGCTACCTGTCTCTATATCTTTAGGGTTCTGGTCAATTATATTGATCTATCTTATTGCCATTCCCTTGGGGATGCGCAAGGCCGTCAGGGACGGTAGCCGATTTGATGTTGGTACCAGTTTATTTATGGTTTTTTTGTACGCCATTCCCAGTTTTTTAATTGGATTAATGTTGATAATTTTATTCGCAGGGGGGTCTTTCTTTCACATTTTTCCTTTGCGGGGGCTGACATCTGACGAATGGGACTGCCTAAGTTTGGGGCAGAAAGTTCTGGATTATTTTCACCACCTTATATTGCCTTTAGCCGCAATTATTCTTGGTGGATTTGCCACTTTGACGATGTTGTGCAAGAATTCATTTGTTGAAGAAATTCATAAACAGTATGTTATTACAGCACGCTCCATTGGTTTGGGGCGCCAACAAGTTTTAAGAAAACATGTTTTTCGAAATGCTGTTTTACCTTTGATTGCCAAACTGCCCGGTGCGTTTTGTACCATTTTCTTTTCCAGTAACTTGTTAATAGAAGTCATCTTTTCTTTGGACGGGTTGGGCCTTTTGGGATTCGAAGCTTCCTTAAGTCGTGACTATCCTGTGATGTTTGGGGTATTGTTTGTTTATACATTGATTTCTTTGGTCATGCATTTAATCGGGGATCTTTTGTACATGGTTATTGACCCCCGAATTAATTTAAATAAAGGGCAAGGTTAATGTTAAGTCCTATTGCCCGTCAGCGTTTTGAAAAATTCAAAAAGAATCGCCGCAGTTGGTATTCTTTATGGATATTTATGGTGCTTTTGACCGTCACAATGTTCAGTGAATTTATTGCAAATGACAAGCCCTTAATAGTGCAATATAAAGGATCTTATTATTTTCCTGTCTTTAAAAATTACGCTGAAACAACCTTTGATGGGGATTTTGAAACGGAAACAAGTTACAAAGACCAGTATATTTCAGACATTATAAACAAAGATGGTTGGATGTTATGGCCCCTTATTCCTTATAGTTATGACACTATTAATTTTAAACTAGACCGTCCAGCTCCAGCCCCTCCTTCATCAGAAAATTGGTTGGGGACAGACGATCAAGGGCGGGATCTGTTGGCCCGGCTGCTTTACAGTATTCGATTTTCTTTGGTTTTTGGGTTGCTGTTAACAGGAATAAGTTTGGTTCTGGGGGTGACGGCCGGGGCAATCCAGGGTTATTTTGGCGGAAAGGTTGATTTATTATTCCAACGATTTATGGAAATATGGTCGGGGTTACCCATTATCTTTTTAATGATTATTCTTAGTAGTTTTGTTACCCCCAATTTTTGGTGGTTATTGTTGATGTTTTCCTTTTTTAAATGGATGATGATTGTTCCTGTTGTACGGGCGGAATTTTTGCGGGCAAAGAATTATGATTATGTTCGCGCCGCCAAGGCAATGGGGGTCAGTAATTTTGCCATTATGTGGCGACATATATTACCAAACGTTCTTTCCATGCCTTTAACAGTGATTCCTTTTGTTTTAACAACGTCCATTTCGTTGTTGGCAACGTTGGATTTTTTGGGGTTTGGTTTGCCCCCTGGGTCCCCCTCTTTGGGGGAAATATTGAACCAGGGGAAAAGCAATCTTTATGCTCCATGGATTGGGATATCAGGCTTTCTAAGTATTTCCATTGTATTAAGTATTCTTGTTTTTATTGGCGAAGGGGTGCGGGATGCCCTGAACCCAAAGAAGGGGGGGCTTGATTTACTATGACAAATATTCTTTCAATTAAGAATCTAAGTATTGGATTTAATCCGCAGGCCCCAGAAATTGTGGTTGATAAAGTTAGTTTTAATGTCAAAAAAGGCCAAAACCTTGCTATCGTGGGGGAAAGTGGGGCAGGAAAATCTTTAACGGCTTTGTCTATCTTAAGATTGCTACAGTATCCCGAAGCCTATCACCCAAATGGGGAAATTATATATGACGGGCAAGATATTTTAAGAATCCCCGGCGATGACTTGCGTAAACTACGTGGCAATCGGATCAGTATGATTTTCCAAGAACCCATGACGTCTTTGAATCCAACAAAGACAGTTGAAAGTCATATAAAAGAAATCATCGATATTCACAGAGATAGAAAACCTGGGGAAATTACTGAACTTTTGGAATTGGTAAAATTAAAAAATCCAAAAGAAAAAAAGAAATCTTACCCACATGAATTATCAGGGGGTGAACGCCAACGGGTTATGATTGCCATGGCAATTGCCAATAAACCAGATTTATTAATTGCGGATGAACCCACAACTGCTTTGGATGTCACGATTCAATCCCAAATTTTTGACTTGCTTAAATCTTTGCAAGAAAAGTTTGGCATGACCTTAATTCTTATCAGTCATGACTTGCATTTGGTGCGATCCATTTCCAAAGATGTGGTTGTTATGCGCCACGGAAAAGTTATCGAACAAGGAAGTGTTAAAGAAATATTTGAATCCCCCCAAGATGATTATACAAAAAAACTTATTAATTCCATTCCAGAAGGCCGGGCAAACCCCAAAAGCATCATGAATGATCTTGAAGTTATTCAGGCGCAAGGTATTTCGGTTGATTATAAGAAAAAACGCAAAGGTTTCTGGCAGGCGCCTTATTTGTATACAGCGGTAAAAAATGCGAATTTATCCATCAAGCAAGGGGAAACTTTGGGTATTGTTGGCGAAAGTGGGTCTGGTAAATCAACATTGGCCTTTTCGATTATGCGCCTGTTGGATTGTTCTGGAACGATTATGTATCAAGGCATTGATTTAAATACCTTAAGGCAAAAAGATTTAATTCGTTACCGCAAAGATATTCAGATTGTCTTTCAAGATCCGTATGGGTCTTTGAATCCCCGTTTAACTGTTAAAGAAATTGTGGGCGAGGGGCTGTGTGTTCACAATCTTTCCCCAACGAAAGAAGACCAATTGCGCCGTATAAAGCGGGCCTTGAAAGATGTGCATTTATCCGAAGATTATTTGGATCGTTACCCAGATATGTTATCAGGCGGCGAACGTCAGCGTATCGCGATTGCCCGGGCCTTAATCTTAAAACCCCGTCTTATTATTTTGGATGAGCCTACATCAGCCTTGGATCTGACAGTGCAATCCCATATCTTAGGAATTTTGAAAAAACTGCAAAACCATTACCGTACATCGTTCATTTTCATTAGTCATGATCTGCGGGTGATCCGAACAATCAGTCACCGCGTTATGGTGATGAAGGATGGGGAAATTGTTGAACAGGGGCCGGCAGAAACCATTTTTGACAACCCCCAAAACACCTATACTAAAGACCTTTTATCCGCTGCTTTTTATGGATGATTTAATTAAGCGAGCTGGCTATGAATTTTCGTATGTTTTTTCTAATTTTATTAAAAAATAACTCTCTTTGCTCAGTTGTTCCAGAAAAATAACCCTGGGGGTTTGCTAAATAGTCAGGTTCTAAGTACCCATGATCTAAAAAGCTTATATGTTTTGATTTATCATATACATTAACTTGATGTCCTATACTTTTAATTTTATCTATCACACCAGCTTTTTTAAAACGATTACTTCTTTCTTCTGATATCTGAAAATGAATAGGAATATTTACATGATCAGGAAAAGAAAAAATATGGTTGGGGTCCATCAGAACAACACATTCTTTATGCTTATTTGAAATATTTTCATACACAGGTAAGATTGTTTTATGCACCTGATCTGTACCAATTGTTCGGTTAAGAAGTAATAAGATTGAATTTGCTCCAAAAGAATGTCCCATTAAACAAACCCGGGAAAAATCTATATTATTTTTTAATTCTAATTTTGATTTGTCTTGAAGCCATTTATGGACAAATAATATGTTTTCCACAAATCGGGCATGAAGAAGTATGCTGTAATCCTTGTGATATGAATTAGTATTTTTAACATTACTATCAAGCTGATGAAGTATAGATATTACTATATAACCATGGGAAGCAAGTTCTTCACATATCCAAGAATAATCGGTAGATGACGCATCTAATCCATGGTTCATAAAGACAAGTGGCCATTTTCCTTTCTGCATATTATTTATGCTGGTACGCTTGCTGTACGTATTGTATCTAATTTGTTCCCAAACTTTTATTGCTCTATTCTCAGGTTCAAGTTCATGTGGGCTAAAATCAGCAGGTGATAAATTAATGGGAAAGTAAATTCGAATTGGTATAAGCCAGCCTTTATCGGGTTTATCATAAGGTCTAGTTTGATCATAAAGATCAATAGAATTATATCCAACTTTATACTTTCCAGTTGGTTCAGGCGTGGAGTGGTTTAAAAACTTATTATTTTTCATTGTATCTATTGTATACAATAACAGATATTAAGCCAAGCCAACTTGGTGGCTGTGAACGGTTTTATTTATCTTTAACGATGCCAAGGCTTGGGTCCATTTATGGTCATCCTGGTGCTTGACACCAGGATCCAGCCCCATTTTTCACCAGGTTTCCCGTTAAAGTCGCCCAAAATCTGGACATATTGACACAAGTATGGTTAACCTCAGCCAATGGGTTTTTTCGCTTTGCTTCATAATTGCGTTAAAGTGCCTAAAAAATAGGCACGCAAAACTGCGAAAATTAATTTTTTTATTAAAAAAGTGCCTACGCGCGCATGGCTCAGGCAAAACAGGCCCAACCAATTAATGCAGGTTACAGGCCCATAATAAATATAACTAGCTGAAATAACTGACTTATTTACTCATGCGTAAAACGCATACCATTTCCCGTTAATTTTATCCAGACTAGGTTTTTTCAGGGGGTAACAAAACGGCAGGCGGGTTGTATCCGGTAAACACCGCTGTGGATTCCGGATCAAGTCCGGAATGACAATGAAGAAAGATGTCCAAGGTGGACTGGATTCCGGATCAAGTCCGGAATGACAATTGAGAGGGGTTGTCTTTGCATAGAAGTCGTCTCCCCGTATATAGGGGTTCATAAATTCGTTGACTATTTTGATTCGTCGCCCCGCACTTGATGCGGGGTCCAGGGCGGTATTCACCGTATACAACCCACCTGCCTTTTAGATTATGACTGGATCCCGGATCAAGTCCGGGACGACGATACGTATAAGATCACCGGGGTATAATAATTCGTCATTCTGAATTTAGTTCAGAATCCATGTATCTCTGACAGACAAGGTATCTGGGATAAGCACCGCTGTGGATTCCGGATCAAGTCCGGGGCGACGATACGTATAGAATCACCGGGGTATAATCATTCGTCATCAACTATGTTGTTAAGGGTAATCAAATTGTCTGTGATGAACAGTGTTCTGGATTCCGGGTCAAGTCCGGAATGACAAATGAAGAGGGCCTGTCTTTGCATAGAAATCGTCACCCCGTTCTTGACACCAGAGTCCAGGGCGGCACTCACCAGACACAACCCGCCTGCCGTTTTAGTTTATGACCGGATCCTGGTGTCGGCGCACCCATAAATAAGCAACACTGATGAAACCAAAAAAACTCTGGTCCAAACCTTACCCCTTATCCGTTTTTGGGGGCTCAACCACACGAATGTGGACCTCTTGCAAGTGGGCTTTATCAACATACCCCGGAGCCCCCATCAACAAATCTTGGGCTTGTTGGTTCATTGGAAACGCCACAACTTCGCGAATATTGGGCTCATCCGCTAACAACATCACCATACGGTCGACACCTGGTGCACACCCTCCATGTGGCGGTGCGCCAAATTTCAAGGCCCGTAGCATACCGCCGAATTCGGCTTCTAAATCTTTTTTGGAAAATCCTGCAATACCAAAAGCTTTGTACATAATTTCCGGCAAGTGGTTACGAATCGCCCCACTGCACAGTTCAATTCCATTACAGACAATATCATATTGATACGCCAAAATGGATAAGGGATCATGGGTTTCAAGAACACCCATCCCGCCTTGTGGCATGGAAAATGGATTATGACTGAACTGAATTTTGCCTGTTTTTTCATCCATTTCATACATCGGATAATCAACCACCCAACAAAAACGGAACGCATTTTTTTCAATCAGATCCAGATCTTCGCCAACCTTTGTCCGGGCTTTGCCAGCCAAATGTTCCGCCCCCTTTACTTTATCACAAGCAAAGAAAACAGCATCCCCATCCTGAACACCTGTTAATGATTTCAACATATCAAGACGGTCAGCGTTCAAAAATTTGGCAATCGGCCCTTTGGCTTCGCCATTTGCAAAAATGATATAGCCAAGGCCTGGGGCCCCTTCTCCGCGTGCCCAGTCATTCATTTTGTCAAAGAAACTGCGGGGACGGTCAGCCGATCCTGGGGCCGGAATGGCCCGAACCACAGACCCGTTATTAATGTTTTTCGCAAAAATTGAAAAATCAGATCCCCGGAAAACATCTGTCACATCACTGATTAAAATGGGGTTACGCAAATCTGGCTTGTCAGATCCATATTTTAACATGGCGTCTGCATATGGAATGCGTGGAAACGGGGCTGGTGTGACTGTACGTCCCGCACTGAATTCTTCGAACACACCATGTAAAACAGGTTCAATGGCATTAAAGACATCTTCTTGGGTTACGAAAGACATTTCCATATCAAGCTGATAAAATTCCCCTGGGGAACGGTCTGCGCGGGCATCTTCATCCCGAAAACAGGGGGCAATTTGGAAATATTTGTCAAAACCAGACATCATCAATAGTTGTTTGAACTGTTGGGGTGCTTGCGGCAAAGCATAAAACTGACCCGGGTGCAAACGGCTGGGAACCAAAAAGTCACGTGCCCCTTCGGGGGAACTGGCCGTTAAAATAGGCGTTTGGAATTCCATAAACCCAGCGTCGGTCATGCGACGACGGATACTGGAAATCACATTATTACGCAAAACGATATTGCTGTGAATTTTTTCCCGGCGTAAGTCCAAAAAGCGGTATTTTAAACGTGTTTCTTCAGGGAATTCCCGGTCAACGTTAACTTGCAAAGGCAAAACATCTGCAGGTGATTCCACATGAATACCTGTAATTTGTACTTCGACTTCACCGGTTGGCAGCGTCTGATTAATGGTTGATGACTCGCGGTCAATAACCTGCCCCGTGACGGTAATAACACTTTCAACACGGGCTTCTTCAGCGAATTTAAACAACGGATTATCAGAATCGATCACACATTGACTCATCCCGTAATGATCCCGCAGATCGATGAAAAGTAAATTTCCATGATCACGTTTGCGATGAATCCACCCCGATAGGCGGACAATGGTTCCGGTATCACTTTTGCGTATTTGGCCACATGTATGTGTTCTGTAGGGATGCATAATAATCCTTTTTTGTGTTTCAAATAAAAATATATCCCCCGGTCAAGCCGTGGGATGACAATATAATTAAATATACATATTCTATATAATGCATGATCCCACTTTAGGACAAGGATTTATTGAAAGAATTATGATGAAAACTGTAAGATTGCGATAAATTTGGCATTAAAATACCCCAAATTGTCTTACCAACCAACCATACATAGTTTCAGGGCTAACAGAAATTTGGGGTTTTGAGGCGGCGCGTCTTCTTAACACAGGGGCACTTTCTTTATGTGGATAAGGATACGAATAAAGGCCAAAAACTACGGCCATTTGGGGAAGTATTTTTACAGTTTTTGAAAAACTTGTTTCAATTGCTGTTCTTGCAATGGAGGGTAATTTGGCAATGGGTACTTTTGTTACAGGAAAGACACCTTCTTCAGCTGCAGCATACGAATCTGATACCGAAAATGTAAACAACAAAAGATACAAAAATTTTGTGTGAAAGTGCCTCATCCCAACCCCTTAATTTTTATTTATGAACTAAGGCTATCACAGAATATGGAGATCATCAATTAAATCCAAAAACCCGCCGAGTGACAAGAAAATAAGTAAATCAATTCACTCTTGATGGGATGTCAGGTTTTTATATAAAGCACGGCTACGCAACAGTCCTATAAAATATTAAAGGAAATTATAATTGTATAGGTTTGATTTCCCAAAAAAACATGGTAAGTTATGGCTATCAAATGACATTAAATACTGTCCCGCAATTGATGTGGGATCCAGAAGATAAAAAGGTCCAGACATGAGTTCAGAAAAAAACAAAGCCTTAGACGCCGCCCTTAAACAGATCGAAAGATCTTTTGGAAAAGGCGCCATTATGACATTGGGTCAAAATGAAAACCCTGTTCAAGTTGATGCCGTATCAACAGGATCCATTGGGTTAGATATGGCCCTTGGTATTGGCGGATTACCGCGCGGGCGTATCATCGAAATTTATGGACCGGAAAGTTCTGGGAAAACAACATTGACCTTACATGTCATTGCCGAAGCCCAGAAAAAAGGGGGTGTTTGTGGGTTTGTTGACGCTGAACATGCTTTGGATCCCGTTTATGCACGTAAACTTGGCGTTAACACAAATGACTTAATCATTTCCCAGCCAGATACAGGGGAACAAGCTTTGGAAATTGCCGATACTTTGGTACGTTCTGGTGCCCTTGATGTGTTGGTTGTTGACAGTGTCGCCGCCTTAGTTCCAAAAGCCGAAATTGAAGGCGAAATGGGCGATTCCCACATGGGTCTGCAAGCAAGGTTGATGAGTCAAGCCTTACGTAAATTAACAGCATCCATTTCAAAATCCCGTACCATGGTCATCTTTATTAACCAAATTCGTCAAAAAATTGGGATTATGTTTGGAAACCCTGAAACAACAACAGGTGGGAATGCATTAAAATTCTATGCCTCTGTTCGTATTGATATTCGTCGGATTGGCGCAATCAAAGATAAGGACGAGGTTGTCGGAAACCTAACCCGTGTGAAAGTTGTAAAAAACAAAGTGGCGCCCCCGTTCAAAGTGGTTGAATTTGATATTATGTACGGCCAAGGAATTTCCAAAACTGGTGAATTAATTGACTTGGGCGTGAAGGCTGACTTAATTGAAAAGGCCGGATCTTGGTATTCCTATAATGGCAATCAAATTGGCCAAGGGAAAGAATCTGCCCGCCGTTTCTTAAAGGCAAACCCCAACGTTGCCGATGAAATTGAAAGTAAATTGCGGGAACAAAGTGGTATTATCGACAACTTGGCAGACGCCGAAGTTGCCAAAGCTGACGCGTAATTTAGACCTTATTATTTACTACCAAACTGGGGGGCTTTGCCCCTCTTTTTTTTACGCGTATCTGCTTTAATGCGTACCTATAAGCAATCCATCTTTGTATATATATAAATTTGATAGACTCCTTATTCCATTGTTAATGGCAATCAAATTGTCTGTGATGACCTCAGCTCTGAATTCCGGATCAAGTCCGGAACGACAATGAAGAAAGATGTCTTTGCATAGAAGTCGTCGCCCCGTGTATAGGTTCACAAATTCGCTGACTATTTTTATTCGTCGCCCCGCACTTGATGCGGGGTCCAGGGCGGTACTCACCAGATACAAGCCATCTGCCTTTTAGATTATGACTGGATCCCGGATCAAGTCCGGAATGACAATGAAGAGGGGCTATCTTTGAATAGAAGTCGTCGCCCCGTGCTTGGCACGGGGCCCAGTAACGGTATAGTTGGCAACCTCCGTGTACCTGGTTAGCGTTAGGCTGGGTCCTGGTATCAAGTACCAGGACGACGGCAGAATAAGAAGTATCCTTACACAACCCCTTGTTTGTTCATAAAAAGGAACAGTTGACGGAAAAGGTTCAAGAACTTCAAACGATTCCTGGAGTGGGCCCTGTTGTGGCCACAACGTTGTTGGCTTTAATGCCAGAGTTAGGAACGTTAACCAGGCGGCAAGTGGCCAGTTTGGCAGGCGTCGCGCCCAAAGCCAACGATAGTGGTACCTTAAAAGGCTATCGCCGCATCGTCAGAGGCCGTGAAATTATTAAACCAGCTTTATTCATGGCGGCCATGGCGGCACGTAATTCCCATTCTGATTTGGGGGCTTTTTACACACGCTTAATTGGAAAAGGCAAAAAGAAAATCGTTGCCCTAACCGCCCTGATGCGTAAGATTATCACCATCGCCAACGCCAAACTAAAACCTTTAACAACATAGTTGATGACGAAAATTGTGTCCGATGACTACCGCCCTGGGCCCCGCATCAAGTGCGGGGCGACGAATCAAAACAGCCAGTGAATTTGTGAACTTATACACGAGGCGAAGAATCAAATTCGATTGGCTATTCAGAATCGATTTTGATACAACACATAAAATACTTTCAGGAGACATCTACACATGCAACAAGTTTGTAATGGTTACACGTCTAGTAACAGAAAATCATAAGATTTTGTAACTTCATTATTTTTTGAAACAGGATGGGGGGTGGCCTAAGGCCGTTGAAAAAGTATGGTGCCGGCTAGAAGACTCGAACTCCCGACCCACTGATTACAAATCAGTTGCTCTACCAACTGAGCTAAGCCGGCACACACTTTTATATACTATTTTTAGGGGCTTTCGCCAACCCCTTTTTTATTTTTTTTAAAATTAGGTCTTTTAAAGCATACGTAACTTACGTATATAGGTCATCTCCTTAGATTTTCTCTAAAAAATATTGATTATTGTTGAACAAAAAAGCCCCATTTCTGGGGCTTTTGATTTAGGCTCTGTAAAACTTGTGGTTTCCGATGCGGGCCAAGGCAATCATCTTTTTATTTTTTGCCCATCGTGGCTTACGTTTCATAAAGACACTGTGGTAATGGTTGGCGCCATTTGTGATATCTTTACTTTTTATAGCCTGCAGGGCAGCCCGACAAGACCGTCTGAAATTTTTGTTTTTCAGTGTGATCTTTGTAATTAACTTATAGTTCGGATCATTCTTGTTCCAACAAGAAAACTGATATTTTTGTTGTGATACTTTAATCGGACAGCTGGCCCATTTCTTTTCCTTGTCAGTCGTTCGATTTAAAATAACGTGGGCAATGGCTTTTAAGGCATCATCCGTTTTTTCCCCGCGGGCTTCGCCATAAACGGTTCTTGCTATAACATCCACCTCTTTCTGCTGTTTTGCAGATAACTTGGCAATTTCTTTTTGTAAGTCATCTGCAGAAACATCACTTAATTTTTGTTCTTTATCCTCTGAATTATTTATTTGGGGGCAAACAGGTACATTATGATCTGCCGTTGTCGCAGAAAGCATACTGGATGCAAGGATGGCACCTGATACCAGGCCAAACATAATAAAATTGGTGTATCTGTTAAATAAAATCTTAATCATTTTAATCATTTATCCCTATATATTGTTTTTAAAGTTCTTACTATATATATGGGAATGGTTTATAAATTTTCAAGACCCCCATGAATACTGGGGAACAGTCTTTCCAAGACGTTCAAGACCTACGCAAATTTCAAAAGAAAACGCACAATTTTTTTGGTGCGACCAGAGAAAAGTGTGTCCGTATAAAAACTGCCTGCAATACGTTTGCTGGCTTCACTTAAGGTGGGATAGGGGGCAATAGCCTTTAAAATTGGCCCTAGTCTTTGTTTGTTTTGAATGGCAATAATCCAGGGGTGCAGAATTTCCCCTGCGTGGGGGGCGGCAATGGAACAGCCTAAGATAGTCCCATTCTTTTTTGTGATAACTTTCATAAGGCCCGTTGTATCGCCCATGGCTTGGGCGCGGTCATTTTCTGTAAAGGGCCAGCTTAAGGCTTTGACACTGTTGCCATATTTATCACGGGCTTGATGTTCGTTTAATCCAACATGGGCCAATTCAGGATAAGTATAAGTACACCAAGGCACAGCATGGTGATCTGCTTTGGCGGGCAGCCGGAAAAGCGTATTTCGAATAAATATACCAGCATGATACCCAGCAACATGGGTAAATTGATACCCACCCGTAACATCACCCAAGGCATAAACACGTTTATTTGATGTTTGAAGCCGATCGTTTACCTTAATACCCCGGTCTGTATATTCTATGCCAGCCTTATCCAATTCCAGGCTCTGGACATTGGCTTGCCGCCCCGCGGCGATTAATAAATGGGATCCTGTAAATTCATGGATTTTACCCTTAATTTTATAGGTTACTTTGATGTCCCCTTTATGATTGTCTATTTTTTCGATTTCAGCTTTTTCAACCAAGTCTATCTCGGTATTTTTAAGGCTTTTTCGAACGATGGTCGTTAAGTCAGGATCATCTTTTGACAAAATAGGGCTGTGTGAAATCAATGTGACTGGCGTCCCTAACATAGCATGGGCTTGGGCCATTTCACAGCCAATCGGCCCCCCGCCAATAACAATCAGACGTGTCGGTTGCGCATCAAGATTAAAGATGGTTTCATTGGTTAAATAGGGAACTTTATCAATGCCTGGAATAGGGGGCGTAACAGGATGGGATCCTGTTGCAATGGCAATAAATTTGGCTTTTATTTTTGTATCCCCTGCTTTAATTTCCCGTGGTCCAATAAAATGGGCAGGGGATTTAATTACCTTTACGCCAAGTTTTTCAAAGCGTTCCACGGAATCATGAGGTTCAATTTTCTTAATGACACGATGTATATAGGCACGAACTTTTTTATAATCGACAGCTGCCAAATCAGCCTTTAACCCATATTTTTCCAGATTCTTAACAGTGTTTGCTTTTTGGGCAACAGTTATAAGGGATTTAGAGGGAATACATCCATAATTAAGGCAGTCACCCCCCATCTTGTGATGTTCAATTAAAACGACTTTTGCGCCCATTTGAATGGCCCCTGCCGCTGCGCTTAAACCGGCGGATCCGCCACCGATAATACAAATATCCGTATGGATCGTTTTATTTTTTGACATGTTTCTTTTTCATTTTTTTATTAAAGCCGGCGTAAAACCACGGGGCTTGCCCCGTGGATGTAGTCAAGCCCCTATCTTCTTTGTATAATAGGATGCATGAAATTAAGAAAGCAGGGACACTGCGTCTATAAATGTGAATATCATTTGGTAATAGTGACAAAATATCGTCGAAAGATATTCAACGAGGGAACCTTTAGGTATTTTTGTGAAGTGATGAAGGGAGTCATCTATGATGGGATGCCCGAAGTAAAGATGTTGGAAGTAAATCATGATGAGGATCATATCCATATATTATTATCGATACCGCCAAAGATAAGAATAAGCGATGTCGTTCGGCGGATCAAATCAACAACGGGCAGATTATTAAAGAAGAAATATGAATATATGCGAAAAGCGTATTGGGGTATTGATGGGATATGGTCAGATGGGTATTTTGTTTCAACGGTTGGGTTAAATGAAGAAGTTATTAGAAAATATATTGAAAGGCAAGGGGAAGAAGATAGGGGGCAAGCGCAGCTTGTACTCGAGTGACGCTCGACAGGATACCACGGGGCTTGCCCCGTGGTGGTTCACATAGAATTGGCAAGGTGGATAAAATCGTTAACCCTAATAAAGGAAGAAAGATTTTTGGTTGAAAAATAATGCCAAGATCTGGGGTTTCCCCTGCTGCCAATAGTGCCCCAAGTCCATTTCCTAAAGAACTATAGACAATAACACCAGGGGTGATCCCCAAAGCCGTTGCTGTAATATAAGTAGATAATTTAATTTTGAAAAAAGCAGGGGCAATATTTATCAACCAGAAAGGGAAAATGGGAATTAACCTTAAGGTTAATAGGTAATTAAATGCATCTTCAGAAAAACCTTTGGAAAACTTATTTAAGGAACGGCCGGCTTTTTTCTTGAAAAAATCAAGAAAAGCCCACTTCGTCGCAAGAAATATACACGTTGCCCCGGTTGTTGCCCCTATGACGATGGCTAAGGATGCGATAAATGTACCAAATAAAAACCCGCCAGTAATTGTTAAAATCGCTGCTCCAGGAACCGAAAAGGCTGTTGCAATGGTATAAATAAGCACAAAGAAACAGAACGAATAAAGGGGGTATATTTGGATGTATTCTTTTAAAAAAGATTGATGTTTTTGTAAGGTTTCGAAATTTAAATAACGATGAAGATCAAAAAAAAGGATTAAACCTAATCCCGATAAGATAAAAATTAATGGAATGTATTTTTGAAATTTTACAAGTGTTTTCATGCAAAAATAAAAGCGAGGGATTTCCCCCCGCACAGTTTTTAATTAAGGGAATCTTTTAGTTCTTTTCCTGGACGAAAACGCGCAACGCGTGATGCAGGAATGCTAATAGTTTCGCCAGTGCGTGGGTTGCGCCCATTGCGTGCATTACGTTCTGCAACGTTAAATGTCCCAAAGCCAACAAAACGGGCATCTTGTCCGCGACCTAAAGTATCTGAAATACCTTGGAAAACAGCGTTAACAGCTCTCTCACTGTCAGCTTTTGACATGCTTGCTTGCTTTGCTACGTGATCGATTAATTCTTGTTTATTCATATTATCCTCCTATTACTTATTATTTAATACATATATTTATGACACTTAAATTTAAGAAGATCTAGCCCTTTCTTTGAAAATAATCTACTTTTTTGTGTTTTTTGTATTTGAAATTGACTGTTTGGGCCAATTGTGGCACTATTTTTATACTTAAAAACCCTAAGGTCTATGCTGTGTAACCCCAGGTTTTTAGGTTGTTTTAGCCTTTATGGAGTTTTTTTATGGGCAGATTAAAATTTTTATTTATAGTGCTATCATTTTTTCTTACACAATGTACAAAAGAACTTGGGTCTGATGTTTATTCAGATTCAGAGGCAGGATCTGTCAAGCAAACATATAAAGGGATTGTTATTAATGCCCGCCAAGTAACTGTCAAAGCAGCAGATAAATTGGCAGAAAATGATTTGGGGACTATCGGTGGGGGTGTTGCCGGTGGTTTATTAGGGTCCACAGTCGGCAAAGGCAGAGGGTCAACTATTGGGTTGGTTCTGGGGGCCGTTGCGGGTGCTTTAAGTGGGGCGGCAGTCCAAGATAAGTTATCAACCCAAAAGGGAATGGAATACGTCATTGAGTTAAATAGCGGGCGGTTGTTGACAATTGTTCAAGGCATCAAACCCCAATTACAGTCAGGTCAAAGTGTTATCGTTATGGTTGGAAACAAAGGCCGATCACGTGTTGTTCCAACCAATACTTATTAAAATTATTTCAGGAGTAAATGTAAGATGAAAAATAAATATATCACAGCTGGATTTATGGCCATTGCCTTGTTAATGGGGGGGTGCGCAAAAGAAATAAGTTCTGATACATATTCAGAAGCCGAAGCTGGGGCTGTGAAACAAACGTACAGAGGCACAATTATTAATGCCCGAAAGGTGAAAATTCAGTCAACGGATAAATTACAAGATAACAGTCTTGGTTTAATTGGTGGTGGCCTTGCAGGGGGTGTGCTTGGGTCCACAATCGGTAAGGGGCATGGATCCACCATTGGTATGGTCGCTGGTGCCGGCGCGGGGGCCTTAGGGGGGGCGATGGCTCAAAAAGCGCTATCCAAACAAGGGGGGATAGAGTATGTTGTTGAATTAACAAGTGGTCGTGTTATGACAATTGTTCAAGGATTGACGCCACAACTACAACCAGGGCAACCTGTTTTGGTCATGGTTGGAAGTAAAGGCCGTTCCAGAATTGTGGCTGACCAATCGGCTGGTTATTCAAATAAGGCTGTGTCAGCGGTCCGTCGTAAAATTTCTGAAGGAAACTATGACAAAGATGATCGCAGTAGTCATAATCAAGAAGCCCACAAAGACCGCTTTAATCAAGTCGATAGCCGGGGCAAAGATACTTATGCCCGTGATTATGATGAACGAAGTCGTTCACCGTATCCGCGCGAATATCCAGCCTATTTAAATTAAAAGGTTGTCAAATAATATATTGGGGCCACTTCTGTAATTTAAGGGGCCTTAATTTTGAAAGTAATTATTGAATGAAATTTTTAGACCAAGCAAAAATATTTGTAAAAAGTGGCGCTGGCGGTGACGGCTGTGTTAGTTTCCGGCGTGAAAAGTATATTGCGCGCGGCGGCCCAAATGGTGGAGATGGTGGTAATGGGGGCCATATCATTATCAGGGCTATCGATAATCTGAATACTTTAATTGATTATCGATATCAACAGCATTTTAAATCAGAACGTGGACATCACGGAATGGGTAAGGACCGGTCAGGCCGAAAAGGTGAAGATCTGATTCTTGAAGTTCCCGCAGGTACCCAGGTATTGGCAGATGACAAAAAGACAGTTCTGTTTGACTTAACAAAAAAAGATGACGAAATTATTCTGTGTCATGGTGGCCGTGGCGGAAAAGGGAACACCCATTTTAAAACTTCTGTTAACCGTGCGCCAAGAATTGCAGGTTCTGGGACATTAGGGGAAGAAATGTGGATTTGGCTTCAGATGAAGTTAATCGCTGATGTTGGTCTGCTTGGGATGCCGAATGCTGGGAAATCAACCTTTCTACGGTCAGTATCCAGGGCTCGTCCAAAAGTGGCGGATTATCCCTTTACAACTCTTCATCCGCAATTGGGGGTTATTTATGTGGCAGAGCATGAATACGTAGTGGCCGATATCCCTGGTTTGATCGAAGGGGCGCACATGGGGACAGGTCTGGGAACACGGTTCTTAGGACATGTGGAACGTTGTAGTGTGCTGTTACATATCATTGATGCAACAGAAGAAGACGTTGTTGAAAGGTATAAAACCATTCGTGGCGAACTGAAAAAATATAGTGATGACCTTAGTAATCGTCCTGAAATAATTGCTTTAAACAAAATTGATGCCTTGACAGAAGATAAAATTCTTGAAAAAACATCTTTATTAGAAAAGGCAACAGGGCAAAAGATTTATCCAATATCAGCTGTGGCAAATACCGGTGTTCGGGTGGTTTTGGAAGAACTATTGAAATATGTATTAAAAGAAAAAGGTGAAAATAAATGACAAATATAGGTGGCGTTTCTGCAGAACAATTAAAATCATATGTGGAACGTATTGAAAATTTAGAAGAAGAAAAAGCCAAAGTTTCAGAAGATGTGCGTGAAGTGTACAGCGAAGCAAAAGGGAATGGCTTTGACACAAAAACTTTGCGAGAGATTGTAAAATTGCGCAAGATGGATCATGACGACCGTCAAGAACAAGAATATATGCTGGATCTTTATAAAAAAGCCTTGGGATTGGTCCCTTCAGGCGAATAATATTTCGATAAACTTCCTTGTCAAACACAGGCACCTGCCTGTGTTTGACACGCCCATTTTGTTGCAATCCCGAATCAAATCCGGGAAGACGAAAAGAGGGGCTGTCTTTGTATAGAAGTCGTCGCCCCGTGCTTGACACCAGGGTCCTAGAGGTCTACAGCAATCAAGGTATCTGGAGTAAACACCGCTGTGGATTCCGGATCAAGTCCGGAATGACAATGAAGAGGGTCTTTCTTTGCATAGAAATCGTCTCCCCGCACTTGACACTCCAACCTCTCGTCTCCCCGCACTTGATGCGGGGTCCAGAAAAGTATTCACCCGATACAACCCGCCTGCCTTTTAGATTATGACTGGATTCCGCATCAAGTTCGGGGCGACTGTTTTATGCAAAGACAGACCTTCTTAATCGGAGTCCAGGACAGGCTAAATTCAGGGCGACGAAGTAAAAGAAGATGAAACCCAGTTCATTCTCGCTGTATAAAGTTATGCGTAGCCAAGTGTCTTTTTAAGAACAAGCGTGGCAGGGTCATCAATTAATCCTTCAACAGATAGACCTGTCATTAATGTTTCCATGTCAGGGGCGGCGTCTAATGCGGCCTGGTAAAGATTATTTTTTTTATTATCATTTATGATAATAAATAAGGTGGGGGTTTTAACACCATTCATGCGATGCACCATCCAGAAGGCCGCAGATCCTATGTCACTTGCTGGTTTTCCAAAATCCAATTTTCCAATATTTGGAGAGGCAATAACAACGCCATCCCCTGGGTGCGTATGGGAACTGACCCTTTTATAAACGCCTTCTGTTGGGGCGCCATCTGTTATGGCAATCTTATCAATTCCTGTCGGTTCTCCTACGGCTAAGTCGATGCCGTCAGTTTTTTCATCATCATGCGTATGTAAAAGATAATTTAATCTTATGATACGCGGGGCGACGGCCTCTGGTTTTGGGGTATCTTGCAGAACAACATAGAAATGATCGGCCAAAGTTCCGGGTAAATCTGTTATGAATTTGGGTAAGGGAACGCCGGCTGTTAGAGCTCTTGCCGCCAAACCAATCCAAGGGTGAATGAAATCAGTATAGGGATGTAATATAGGTACGGCGGGAATTGGGTATATAACCTTACCTCTGTAAAGATGCGACGTTAACCTGCCATCAGGTAAGCCCAAAAAACGTGTGTAATGACCATCGGGGGTTGTAAAAGATCCAACTATTTTTTTTGACACACTGTCAGGGTGGGTATCTTCTGCAACAACAGCAGAAGCGGCTGCGGCTGCAGCGTAAGTTTTACCACCGGTAAAGCCAATAGTTATCAACAGGAGCCCAATAATTTTTTTCATCTCATTCTCTATTCTTATATTTTAATATAACATATCAGGGGGTTTACTGTGAATTATTTTAAATATTACTGTGAATTATTTTAAATATTACTGTGTATTTGTTCTTTTACTTCGTGAACATTTCTGGTGGCATCGATCAAAACGCAACGGTCGGGGAAAAGTTTTGTCAGGGATATATATCCTTCATAGATTTTTTGATGAAAATCAATTGCCAGTTGTTCAAATCGATCATCCGGAATATCGGCTTGCTGATTTCTTTGTTGTTGACGGCTTCTGCTTTTTTGCGGAGGGATATCAAAAACAAAGGTTAAGTCAGGGTAAAAATTTCCCAAAGCCCATTCATGTAATTGGGTTATTTTTTCAACACCTAAGTCCCGTGCAACCCCTTGATACACAAGGCTGGAGTCAGAAAAACGGTCACACAAAACCCATGTACCTTTATGCAAGGCAGGTTTTATAATTTTTTCAACATGATCGTGGCGGGCGGCATAAAGAAGTAAGGCTTCGGCTGTACCATCCCATTTTGACAAGTCCCCGTTTTTAAGAAGATCACGCACATCTTCTGCACCAGGGGTTCCCCCAGGCTCACGGGTTGTTATGACATCAATACCCTTTGATTGCAGGTGATCTTTTAACAGTTGGATTTGGGTTGTTTTTCCAGCTCCTTCACCGCCTTCAAAGGTAATAAACTTCCCTTTTTGTGCCGTCATCAGCCATGACCCCAAATAATATAATTTAGGGCTGACAAAAGACGTCCAAAAATGCCAACTTCCTCTATATCTGCGCCTGCAAGTAAAGGCAGCGTGATGGTTGGTGTGTGGGGGGCTGTTATTTCAAGACGGCCGACCAATTGCCCTTCTTTAATGGGGGCTGGAAGGGGGCTTGAATAAATGGCTTCTACTTTTATATCATGACGGGATGCTTTGGGTAAGGTTACTTTGATGCTGCCACTTGCCATAAGGGGGACAGATGCTTTCTTCCCAAGCCAAACATTGGCGGCCATAATTGGTTTTGACGGATCTATTAAATTATAATTATCAAATTCTCTGAATCCCCAGTTCAAAAGACGTTCAGCGGCCTCTGCCCGTTTTTTCTCGCTTGGCAAGCCATTGACGACAACAATAAGGGTGCGCCCATCTTTTGTGGCAGATCCCACAAGTCCATAACCACCTTCATCCGTATGGCCTGTTTTTGTCCCAGTTGCCCCAAGGCCTGGTATTTTTAAAAGAGGGTTGCGGTTGTATTGTTTAATCCCATTATAGGTAAAAACTTGTTCTTTGAATATTTTATATAGATCTGGAAAATTATGTATTATGCTGGCTGTTATTATGGCAAGGTCCCTGACTGTTGAATAGTGCCCTGGTTCTGTCAAGCCATGCGCATTTTTAAAGGAGGAGTTTTTAGCCCCAATACTTTCAGCCAATTTTGTCATTTCTTTGGCATAGTCTTCTTCGGTGCCCCCCAAATTTTCAGCCAAAACAACAGATGCATCATTTCCAGATTGGATAATAATGCCCCTTAAAAGATCTGCGACTTTGACATATTTATTGGGTTCAAGAAAGGTGCGTGTCCCCCCTGTTTTCCAGGCTTTTACACTGGTTTTGAACTTATCATCTAAGGACAGTCGTCCATCTTTAATCCGTTGCAAAGCAGGGTAAGTTGTCATGATTTTTGTCATGGAGGATGGATATGTTATTTGATCTGGATTTTTTTCATATAAAACAGTTCCAGTATCTGCGTCCATAAGAATGGCTTCTTTTGCGTTTTTTGCATAGGCATTGGCGACCCCAATACTTGCCTGTGTTAAAGGTGTTTGAAAAATTAATAGTAAAAATAATGTAAATACTTTTTTCATGATATCCCTTTATTCTGTAATTATTCGTGCGTCTGTTAATCCGGTATTTTTGATTTCTGACAAAGAATGGCGCGCATGCCCATTGGTTTCAAAGGGGCCAAGCTTTACGATATGAAGTATTCTGCCATTCGATACCGTATTAACAATGTGGGCCTTTCCTATAGAAGATAATTTTCCTGTTAATTTATCTGCATTTTCCTTGTTTCCAAAGGCACCAACTTGGATGTATATCCCTTTTTGGGTTGGTGCGATAGAAGCTGGGGCAGAGGGGCTTTTATCAGAAACAGAGGGCTGGGAAAAGACAGAATCTTCGACGGTTGGTTCGTTGTCAAACAGGGTGTCGTTACTTTGTTCTTGATAAGCCGCCCCTGGCAAATTCCCACCTATAGGCTTTTGTTCATCGTGTTCATTTAACACACCCGAAGCCTTTAGGTTTTTATAAGCTTCAACCTGGCCGGATTCATGGGCTTTGATATTATTTTCGCCTTTAAAGTTTTTGTCTTGGGCCAGGGCCGCAACTGTCATTGTTTCTTCGGGCAGCAATTCCACCCGGACTTTCGTCGTTCCTTGCTCGGCAAAACCAAGAAGTTGTGCCGCCTTGCGCGATACATCAAGAAGTCTGTTGTTAACAAAAGGTCCCCGGTCATTAACACGTAGAATTAAGGAACGCCCATTTTGCATATTTGTCACCCTGATAATAGAGGGCAGGGGAAGCGTTTTATGCGCAGCAGAAAGGGAATCCATATCAAATATTTCCCCATTTGCCGTACGTTTATTATGGAAATCAGGGCCATACCACGAGGCAAATCCAACCTCGTCATAATTATGAACAGCCTTTGGGAAATACCATACACCGTTTACTTTGTAAGGTTTTCCAACTTTATAAATACCATCGCCTTTTGATTCCATCCAGTCTGGTTGATCATAGGGGGCATCATTAGGGGTAACATCTTTTGTTGCAGGGCTTGATACATCACTGAATCTTGAACAGTTTGCCAATCCCAAAACAAATGTAAATGATAAAAGTGTCTTCAGTTTTTTACTGTAATCCATCAGAAAGTAACCCTATTGATAAGACAAACCAAGTTGATCTGTTCCATTTTAATAATACTTTGGCATTGTCCAAAAGCAAGAAAGCCCTTTTGCTGTTTTCTGGAACAACAATTAAGCCTGCCCAGCTTGTATTCGGAAGTTCGCGGCCATCTATCATTGTAATACCTGCTTTTTTCCAGTAATTCAAAGGTTTTTTTGTTTTCAGTTTTGCAAGTCTTTCCAAAGATTTGTTGTATTTTATTTGATATCCCCAAGGTTGATCAGGGTTCCAGCCAGATTTATGCAGATAATTAGCGATGGATCCAAAAACATCATGAATATTATGCCATATATCAATATGTCCATTGCCGTTTTCATCCACGGCAAAGGATGTAAAACTGGATGGCATAAATTGACATTGACCCATGGCCCCCGCCCAGGATCCTTTCATGTTTGCCACCTTAATGTGATTGTCTTGCATGATTTTTAAGGCATGGATCAGTTCAGACATAAAGAATTCACCCCGACGACCGTCATAAGAAAGGGTTGCCAAAGCTTGGATGGTTGAAAACCCCCCTGTGAGTTTGCCAAAATTTGATTCACTGCCCCATAACGCCACAATAACTTCATAGGGAACATGATATTTTTTTGAAATTTTTTCTAAAAGATCTTTATGAATACTTAAAAGTTTTCGACCTTCCTTAATACGGGGCGGAACACGATTTTCAAAGTACTGAAGGAATGTTTTCTTAAGTTCAGGCTGATGATGATCAAGTTTAATGATCTTTTTATTGGGTCTTATCCCCTTAAAAGCAGAATCAAAAGTTTTTTCTGTGATGCCTTCTTTCATGGCCCGGGTTTTGAAATTTGCCTTCCATTTATTGAAAGATCGTTTGTTTTCTGCGGGCGCAGATTGGCTTAGGAAAAGGGTGAAAAATAAGAAAAATAAGAGGCTGTTTAATAATTTCATAATGTTTTTATAAATTTTGCTTGAAAATTAATTCAATGATGGCATATTCCTTTTTATAACTCAATGATTTATATCACTGATTTTTTAATTGGATGGGTGGCCGAGTGGTTGAAGGTACCGGTCTTGAAAACCGGCAAGGGTTTACGCTCTTCGTGGGTTCGAATCCCACCCCATCTGCCATTTCTGCGGGCGGTAGCGTTTGATAAAGTTCTAAAATACTGGGCAATACAATGACTAAAAATACATCAGAATTTTCAAGGATCTTAGACGTTAATGCTGTCGGAAATGCCATTAAAGAACATAAATTGGCCGCAAAGCCTGACGAAAGAAAAGCGTTGGCAAGCCGTTTGGATGTTTTGGAAATAGAATTATTCGAAGTTATTTATACCGTAAAGCAAATCCCCAACAAATCTTTTAAAGTTGAAGGAAAGATTAAAGCCAAAATAACGCAGACATGTGTCAGCACAATGGAACCTGTGAAAGAAAAAGTAATTAGCCAATTCGGCCTGTTTTTGCGCCCTGAAAACCCCAACTCTGTCAATGAAGATGATCTGGACTTAAGTGTATTAAGCACAGAACTTGAAGAAGAAATTGACATTCCTGCCACCGGAAAAATTGACATGGGGGAAGTGTTCACCCAGTATTTGGCATTGGATATAAACCCTTATCCACGTAAAGAAGGGGTTGAATCTACGCATAAAGAATTTGAAGAAAATTCTGAAAAAAACCCGTTTGACGTGCTTAAAAAATTAAAATAAGTTAATACTTTGAAAGTATTGCATTTCGTCCTTTATCATGACATATTTAACCATGTGATAAATAAACCAGGGGGATTCACACCATGAAATTAAAACGCATAATCTTTTCTTTGCTGACAGTTTTGCTTGTAAGCGGATGTGTCCAAGAAGCAAAAGTTGATATGCCTGGGTTTAATTATATGGAAAAAAAGATCTTTTTAAACGTTGCCAGTATCCAAGTTATTAATGAATATAAGCCCCAAGAAAAAGATTTCAATAAGTATATGCTGCCGGCTTCCATTATCTCTGAATTGGATCATTGGTTAAGGAATCGTTTCATCGCAGCCGGGAAAAAAGGCACGGCGGTTATCAAAATTTTAAATGCAAATGTTGTTGAACATGGCTTGAAAGATGTAAAAGATACCCATGAAACATTGACGGTGGGTGGACCTGACAGGTTTGGGGCTGAAGCCCAAGTTGTCATCGACGTTCGCGACCTACCTGAATTTTCAGAAGGACAAGCAAAGGTTAGCCTAAGCAGAATTGTAAGCATAGAAAGCGACGTTAAAATGTCTTTTAGATTACAGATCTGGGGGGCCTTTGTTCAAAACTTTATGAATGCGTTGGATGATCAGTTTATGATGAATATTGAAACATATCTTCCCGGTCTTACGATTCCAGCCTTTGTCGTTAATCAAATGGCAAAAAAGGAATTGGAACAGATGACAGTATGAAGACGCATAAAATATAATAAGGGGACAATATGAGTACATTTCCAACCGGAAATATAGTTCCTGATGAAAATGACATTAGTTCTTATATCAGGAAAATACAACAATATCCTTTATTAGATTATGAAGAAGAATTCACCCTTGCCAAACAATGGGTAAAAACCCAAGACCCTGAGGCTGCCCGTCGATTAATCACCAGTCACTTGCGCTTAGTTACAAAAATCGCCGCAGGGTACCGCGGCTATGGATTACCAATGGGAGAGCTGATATCAGAAGGCAATATAGGTATTATGCAAGCCATTAAACGATATAATCCAGATCTTGGTCATCGTTTTTCAACCTATGCCATGTGGTGGATAAAAGCAGCGATGCAGGAATATATTCTGAAATCATGGTCCATGGTAAAAGTTGGGACCACGGCTGCCCAAAAAAAGTTATTTTTTAACCTTCGACGTATGAAACATAATCTTAAGCTGATGAACGGCGAAAAGGAAATGAGCGAAGAAGATGTTAAGAAAATTGCAAAGGAATTAGGAGTTAAGGAAGAAGAAGTTTGGATGATGAACCAGCGAATGTCCGGTGGGGATAGGTCTTTGAATGCCACGGTTAAGGCAGGGGAAGATTCATTGGAATGGCAGGACTGGTTGGAAACAGAGACAGAAAGCCAGGAAGATCACGTTATAAATAAAGATAAAAGTGATAAAGAAAGAAAAATGCTTGAAGATGCTTTGCGCGTTTTATCCCCCCGGGAATATGAAATCATCAAATATCGACGCCTAAATGAACCGTCTTTGACTTTGGAAGAACTGGCCCAAAGATTTAGAATATCTAAAGAACGTGTTAGGCAAATTGAAAACAAAGCCTTTGCAAAAATACAAATGGCCATGATCAAGCAAGCCAAGAAAATTGGCTATAAAGAGGAAGCGTAATGGCCGAATTATTTGAAAAAATTGGTCAAATGCTGATCGTGGGCTTCCAAGGAAAATCTTCAAAGGAAGCAAGCGTTAAAGACTTTGCCAAACAGGTTGAACAAGGACTTGCCGGCGGAACAATTTTATTTAATTACAATGTCGAAAGCCCTGAACAAGTAAAGGCCTTGGCCCAATTTTTTAAAAAATCTGCCAAACTGCCTTTCTTTATTTCCATTGATCAAGAAGGCGGCCGTGTTCAACGTCTGAATGCTGGAAATGGCTTTACGACTTATCCCTCTGCGCAATCAATTGCTGGAATGACGGAATCTGACGCTGCAGATTGGTATCATAAATTGGCATCTGAACTTCATACCCATGACATTAACTTTGACTTTGCCCCCTGTGTGGATGTAAACCCCCCTGGTTATAAATGTCCTGTTATTGGGGATTTGCAAAGAAGTTATTCTTCAGACCCTGGCAAAGTTGTTAAATATGCCGGAACGATGATTGATGCCTTGAAAAACAATAAGGTGGTTAATTGTATCAAACACTTTCCAGGCCATGGCAGTGCCCAAGGGGATTCACACGAAGGATACGTGGACGTTACAGAAAATTGGGATGAAAAAGAATTAATCCCTTTTTATGAATTGGCCAAACAAGGCAAAATTGATTCCGTTATGACCGCCCATATTTACAATAAAAATCTGGACCCAGAACATCCGGCAACCCTATCCAAGAAAACTTTAGACAAGTTACGTCATGCCGGTTTTGATGGGGTTATCATTACAGATGATCTGCATATGGGGGCCATTCAACAGCATTACAAATATGATGAAGCCTTGATTAATTCTGTTTTGGCGGGGTGTGATATGGTGATTGTTTCAAATAATAAGGCGGCGGCTATGGGGGTTGACGGTTTTGAACCCGATCCAAATATTGGTGAAAAATCAGTAAATATTCTTGTAAAGGCTGTTAAAAAAGGGATTGTTCCAGAGACACGTATAGATGAAGCATACGATCGCATTATGAATTTAAAAAAGTCTATGGCATGACAGACCGTCGTCTTCCAGCCAAAATAACTGAAAAAAATAAACAAAACAAATTTGTTTTGTGGGTTATTTTAATTGCCTTGGTTTCCACCTTAATCGTTTTTCTGTTGCCTTCTTTAAAAGATACTCCAAAAGTTATTCCCCCCTCTGTTAATGCGGAGGTTTTAACAGAAGAAAATGGATCTGCCTATGGGGATGATACCATTTATGATTTGGAAAACATGGATGATCTTAAAGAAGATGTGATTGCAGCCCAGGCCTTTGACGATTCGGAATTGGTGCAAGTTTTCAAACAACAAGAAACAACGTCAAAACCTTTTGTTCAAGTACAGCAACCAAAGTGGCTAAAGAATGCTGTTTCCTGGCCTTATAGGCTTAATAAGCCGATGGTGGCCATTGTGATTAATGATGTGAACAAGGCAAAACAGGGGGAATGGCAGGCCCTTAAAAATTATGATATTCCTTTGACTTATACAATTTCAACGGATGATAAAAATTATCAAAAATTGGCGAAATTAGCCAATAAAAAAGGCCGTGAAGTTGTGGCGCATATTCCTATGGAACCTTTATACCCATCAAAACTTCCGAAGGTTATGAAGGGGAAAAAATGGCTGAAAGCAAATGATTCAGAAAAAACAATAAACGATTATGTCCAAAATATTTTACGAAAAACTCCTTATGTTATTGGGGTCAGTAATCAAATGGGAAGTGCGTTTACAAGTAATCAAGGGTCGATAAAAAAGCTGTTGGCTATCTTAAAGAAAAAGGGATACATCTTTCTTGATTCAATGACAACAAAGGACAGCAAGGCGTTGGATGTGGCGCGGGAATTGAAATCCCCTTACTTAAGGCGGCATTTAAGTTTTACTTTTAAGGATAAAAAAACAGATATAAAAGAAGTTGCAAATCGTGTTCTTGAAAAAAATAAATATCTGATTGTTTTTGTCAGCCCAGAAACCAAGGCTTTGCAAGAAACATTGGCTTGGATTAAGGAAAAACAAACAGAGGGGGTTGAATTTGTTCCCTTAACAGCGATTATGCGACGGTCAATTGTTCAACAGAAATTGCCTTTAAACATAGATAAAAAATCAAAAGTATTTTTAAGGTCGCCTGGCTTAGTATAATTATTTTATTATAGGGGTTGTTTTTTAACCTTAAGTTGAGTACCTTTCTTTTTTAATATCGAAAAAATTGATGCCAAATATAAACGAGAAAAAAATTCTGGGTCTTCCCAAAGGTATATGGATATTAGGTCTTGTAGGCCTTTTGATCAACCTTGCGACAATTATGGTGTTCAGTGTTATGCCTTTGTTCATGGAAACTGAACTGGGGGCCTCTAGAACAGAAGTAGGACGCATTGATGGATTCGTTGAATTCGTTGCTTATCTGATCCGTATCTTTTCCGGCGCTGTCGGGGATATCTTTCAAAATCGCAAAGCTGTCTTAGGGGTGGGGTATACGTTATCCATGCTTGTAAAGCCTATGTTCGCCATGGCGGGCAGTGTTGTTTGGATCTTTTGGATTCGTTCTTTGGATCGGATAAGTAACGGAATTCAGGCATCTCCGCGCGATGCATTGATTGGTGATTTGGCCCCTAAGGGTGTTCGGGGTGCATCTTACGGGTTGACGAAGTCTTTGAAAACAGCGGGCTCTTTCATTGGTTCTGCCTTAGTTGTCGTTATTCTTACTTATTCAGATATTTCCCTACGCACCTTGTTTTTATATGCAACAATCCCTGCAGGGTTTGCCTTGATTCTATTTGTTTTTTGCGTTAAAGAACCCAATCACAAAAATAAATTTACTGTCAGCGATGAAGAAAAACATGAAAAGAAATTTCGGTGGAGTGCCTTTAAAGAACTTAACCGATCGTATTGGAAAATTATTATTCTGACAGCCATTTTTCAACTGGCCCATTTTGGGGAATCCTATCTGGTTTTCAGGGTTCGTGACGCAGGTCTTTTGAATGAAAATATTTCCTTAGTTATGTTGGTTTTTAACGTAGGACAATTTTTGGTTGCGTATCCTTTGGGCCGTCTTTCCGATACAATGGAACGTCGTAAGGTCTTGTTAGGCGGGTTTCTTTTGATGATTTTTGCCGGGGTAACGATGGCGATAACGCATAGTATTTTTCTGGTAATGTGCGGGGTGTTTTTGTGGGGGGCGCAGTTTGGTATTACGCAATCTATATTTGTCTCGCTTATTTCAGATGTAACGCCGCAATATATCCGCGGGACAGCCTTTGGTATTTTCTATATTACAATGGGAATCGCGATCTTTATATCCAGTTGGTTTGCCGGCACAATTTGGGATATGTACGGTCATTCTACGTTGTTCTTAACCAGTGCCGCCATCAGCTTGTTCAGCTGTTTTGCCCTGTTTCTATTGATTCCTTCCCATGTCAAAAAGCAAAGCTAAAACATAGACTGGTTTAAGATCTTGTTCTGTTTCAATTGATTCCTGCCCACGTCAAAAATCGGCCAAAAAGAACGGCTACGCAACAGTCCGTTAAATTCAGTAAGATTATCACCATCGCCAACGCCAAATTAAAACCAGCAACAACATAGTTGATGACATACGGGGCCCGATAGTGATAAAGTCTTTAAGGGATCGTTGCAAAACACACTTTTGGAATGGTTTTAGCTGAAAATATTATTTCTGATGTCTCCCGTACGCCAGGTACGCTGCGCCTACAAATCTATCTTTTCCTAAAACGCGCTCCAGAAAAATATCAGCGGGTAACAATCCCGCAAATTAATAAGAATATCATCCGTGCTTAGGAAATATAAATGGCGACATGGCAAGATAATGGCATTGTTTTAGGTGTCCGCCCGTTTGGGGAAGGAAAAGGTGTTATTCACCTTTTGACCCAAAATAATGGCCATTGTACAGGGGTGGCACGTAGCCTTAAATCAAAAAATATGCGGTTGGCTGTTTCACCTGGATCCCTGGTTCAGGCCACATGGCGGGCAAGATTGGACGAACATCTTGGTACTTTCTCTTTAGAATTAATCAAAAGTTCTTTGGGGGCCATTATTGAATCCCAACAAAAAATGCTGGCCTTATCAGCCGTAACTGGCTTTATTATAAAAGTCTTGCCAGAACGGCACCCTTATGAATATCTATATCAAGAATTATTAAAATTCATTGAATCCTTATCGACTGAAGATTGGCTGCAATATTATATTAAGTTTGAATTAACGATGATAGGGGAATTGGGATTTGCCTTAAAGTTAGATCAATGCTGTGTTACAGGTTCCTTTGACGATTTAAAATATGTATCGCCAAAAACAGGGCGGGCCGTTGCATCGGGGGCCGCAGGGCCTTACAAAGATAAATTATTGCCGTTACCTGGATTTTTGACACAAGGGGTAAAAGCTGATAAAAATCAAATAATAGAAGGGTTTCAATTGACAGAATACTTTATGAAAATTCATTATTGTGAACCCAAGTATAAAGAGTTCTTTACTATGCGAGAGCGCTTAGTTAATCTGTTAAAGAGTTATCCAATTTAATGCTGTTACTGCATGCGCCATCGTTTATAATCAGTGACATCATCAGGTTGGATACCTAAGTAAATAATATAATTTAAGACAAAAATGACAGACCAGAAAACCAATATAAAACCAGTCTCTTTTAAAGAAGCGTTAAGTGAACGGTATCTTTCTTATGCTTTGTCGACAATTATGTCCAGATCCTTACCGGATGTTCGGGATGGTTTAAAACCGGTGCATCGTCGTATATTGTTTGCGATGCGTCAATTGAAATTGGATTCTAAAGGCAGCCCAAAAAAATCAGCCCGTATTATTGGGGACGTCATTGGTAAGTTTCACCCACATGGGGAATTGGCCGTCTATAATACATTGGTGCGTCTTGCCCAAGATTTTACCATTCGATATCCTTTGATCCTTGGGCAAGGGAACTTTGGAAATATTGATGGGGATAACGCGGCGGCGATGCGTTATACAGAGGCAAAATTAACAGCCGTTGCCGAAGCCATGATGATTGGCTTAGAAGAAGAATCTGTTCCCATGAAATCCACTTATGATGGGGAATTTCAAGAACCGATTGTTATGCCATCGGCCTTCCCAAACTTGTTAGCCAATGGGTCAGAGGGAATTGCAGTGGGCATGGCCACCAGTATTCCCCCCCATAATGCAGATGAATTATGCGAAGCATTGTTACAAATTATTCGAAAGCCCAGTTCAACGATTGAAGAATTGGTTGAGCATGTTCAAGGCCCAGATTTTCCGACAGGGGGCATCATGGTTGAAGAACCTGCCTCTATTCTTCAGTCCTACAAAACAGGCCGCGGCAGTTTTCGTATTCGCGCAAAGTATGAAGTAGAAGAAGTCAAAGGCGGCCAATATCAAATTATAATAACTGAAATCCCCTATCAAGTTCCCAAAAGTCGTTTGGTTGAACGCTTGGCTGATTTGGTGTTGTCCAAAAAATTACCGATTTTAGCCGATATCCAAGATGAATCCACGGAAGATGTGCGTATCGTGTTAATCCCCAAAAGTCGCAATGTAAAACCCGAAGTTTTAATGCAGGCCTTGTTTAAACAAACAGATTTGGAAACACGTACTTCATTAAATATGAATGTTGTGGATGGGCATAATGTGCCCCGTGTATTAAATTTGAAAGAGGTTCTTCAAGCCTTTCTAGATCACCGTTTGGTGGTTTTAAAAAATCGCAGCATCCACCGCTTGGATAAAATTAATCATCGTCTGCAAATTCTAGAGGGCTATTTAATTGCCTACTTAAACTTGGACGAGGTAATTCGCATTATTCGTGAAGAAGACGATGCAAAACAGATCATGATGGCCAAATGGCATCTGACCGAAATTCAGGCGGATGCCATTTTAAATATGCGTTTGCGGTCTTTGCGCAAGCTTGAAGAAATTGAAATAAAGCAAGAACATTCAGCCTTAAGTGCGGAAAAATCAGAACTGGAAGGTTTGTTGAAAGATGAAAAACTTTGCTGGCAAAAGATCAAAGGTGAAATAAAACAAATCCAAAAAATATTTGGGAAGTCAACCCAGATTGGGGCACGCCGTACCCAGTTTGAAACGGCGAACGAAGTTGAAGATATGCCGCTTGAAGCCATGATTGATAAAGAACCAATTACCATTATTCTGTCTGAAAAAGGTTGGATTCGTGCGGTAAAAGGCCATCAAGATGATCATGATTTCAAGTTTAAAGAGGGGGATAAAGTCTTCCAAATAATCAAGGCCGAAACAACAGACCAGATTTTATTCTTTGTTGATAATGGGCGGTTTTATACCATTATTGGGGACAAAATTCCCCGTGGCCGTGGCTTTGGAGAGCCATTGCGCTTATTGATTGACCTTGAAAATGATAGTAATATTCTGACTGTTCTTACAGCCAAAGGGGATAGCCAACGCCAACTTTTGGTGGCGGCTGATGACGGGCGTGGATTTATGGTTAATGAAAAAGATGTCTTTGCGCAAACCAAAAATGGAAAGCAAATTTTGAATGTTAAGGCCCCCGCCAAAGCCCAGGTGGTTGTGCCTGCCGATGGGGACTATGTTGCCATGATCGGTGAAAACCGTCGTTTATTGGTTGTGCCAATTTCAGAAATTCCTTTAATGACCCGCGGTCGTGGGGTTATTTTACAGAAATATCGTGGTGGCGGTTTGTCTGATTTAAAAGTCTTTACCTTGCAAGAAGGTCTGTCATGGCAAAACGGGAAAAAGCAATATACATTGGAAAATGTGCAAGAATGGGTTGGTAAACGCGCCAGCACGGGTCGCTTTGCCCCTCCTGGATTTCCAAGATCCAATCGTTTTTCTTAAGCCATTTTATTAAATAATATTTTTGATTTCAGTTTTAGTTTGTCATCAACTATGTTGTTGCAGGTTTTAATTTGGCGTTGGCGTTGGCGCGACAAACAGAATCCATGTGCCACTTGACACCCCTCAACTTCGTCGCACTGCACTTGATGCGGGGTCCAGACCATAGGTTACTGAGTTCGACGCGTCTGCCTTTTGTTTATGATGCCCCTATCTCACTTCGTCGCCCCGCACTTGATGCGGGGCCCAGAGCGGGATTCACTAGACACAACTTTAGTTTGTCATTAAGCTTATGACTGGATCCCGGATCAAGTGCGGAGCGACGAGGTTGGAGGTGCAGTATGGATCACCGCGTATCCTATTGATACTTGCAATGACGGAACAAGGGATTGGGTAAATAACACTTCTTTTTTGCCGTCATCCCACGGCTTGACCGTGGGATCCATAATACTGTTCATCACAGACAAATTGATTGCCATAGACTTCTGGATCCGGAATCCAGTCATAAGCTAAAAGGCAGGCGGTTTGTATCCGGCAACCCCTGGTCTGGATCCTGGTGTCAAGCACCAGGGCGACGATTCTATGCAAAGACAGACCCTCTTCATTGTCTGTGATGAATAGTGTTGTGGATCAACTATGTTGTTAAAGGTTTTAATTTGGCGTTGGCGATGGTTATAATCTTGCGAAGTGACCTACATTAAATTTTCTGGTTCTTCAATTGGGTGCATTTCCATATACCAGTTGTCTGCTGTGGGCCAAAAAAACTAAGGATACAGTTGGGTAAATCTGCAAGATATGGTTGTGCAATGGCTCGTTTTATAGCCCAATAAACACCACCATGTGCAACAATAAGAACGGGCCCTTTGTGCTCTAAGGCTTTGTTTATCCCAAGAATAGATCTTTCTACAAACTCATGAAAATGTTCGGCGCCCGGAATATCTTTGCCTTGTACCCATTCATCAAACCAGCTCCCAATTTTTTTGCCTGCGAAGTGACCTATATTAAATTCTTTGAGTTCTTCAATTGGGTGCATTTTACATTGCAAAACGTCATTAAGAATTTCCGCTGTACAAGAGGCACGTTTTAGCGGGGAATAACATATATTTTCAATCTTAATCCCTTTAAATTGTTGATGGGCAGATTGGGCTTGCATCATTCCAACTTGGTTTAACGGAATGTCTGTTATGCCCATTGCATGATGTTTTACATTCCAATCAGTCTGACCATGGCGGATGAAAAAGAAGGGTTTTTCAGTAATCTTTGTCCATTTTTTTATCATTACTTCACCATTCTATTAAATTGATAATGTTTAATATACATCAATATAAACTTTCTATATATTATAGAAAAAACAAATAATCGTATTAAATATAATGATCACCGTTCAAAATATAAGAGGGCTGTTTTATGAAAAGTAAATTATTACATTATACAGTGATTTTGACAGGCTTGTATGGGATGATTTTATTCCCTGCAGTTGGTCAAGGAAAAAATAATTGGACTTCTTATAATCTTTCGCTTGGAAAAATTCGGCAGGTTTTTATTGAAAATGATAAAGGGGATGTGGAAATAAATGCGTTGACGGAAGGATCTGCTGCTAACATTAGTTATCGTCGATCTTGTGCTGCTGAAGAATATAATATTGATATATCTAGAGATGGAGGCATCATTAATATCAAAGGGAAAAAGACTTCAGAATTATCTTCTGACTCCAGATCAGCAAGTTTTAAATTATCTATGCCAAAAGAGGTTAAAATAGTAACTAAGATAGGTATGGGGAATATTAGTGTTTCAGAAATCATAGGGAACATGTTATTTGATATTGGATCAGGAAACTTGGACTTTTCTTGGAAAAATTTGTTACCACAAACAGTGACAGTTAATTTGGGGAACGGCTGTATCAAGGTCAAAGTACCAGACGGTAACTATGTTAAATCTGAAATTAACGGCCCCCCTGTTTTTTTTAATTTAATATCTAAGATTCCACCACCATCCTCTTTAGTCGACGCTTCAAAGTTCTTAACCCTAAAAGGCGCTGTGGGAAAAGGCTGCGTAACAATAGAAAAACAAGCTGCCTTTGATGGCTATAACCCTTAAATTGATAATGTAGGATGGGGGATATTTTTCCGCCGTTTTTAAATTTTATTTGCCAGTGCACAGAACTGTTCAATTGAAAGTTCTTCAGGACGGGATAGGGGGTTAACACCTGCTTGCTGACAGATGTTTTCAGTGTTATCTCCAAACAAAGATTTTAAGGACTTACGAAGCATTTTACGACGTTGGTGAAAACAGGCCTGGGTAAGATGTTCCAATTTATTTTGATCCACAGCAAACAATGGTTTACTACGTGGAATAACACGCACAACCGAAGATGTGATTTTGGGCGCAGGCTTAAAGGCATTCGGGGGCACATCAAACAGCTTTTCAATTTCACAAAGCCATTGGGTTAGAATTGATAAACGCCCATAAGCTTTGGTACCAGGGTTTGCAACAATACGATCCACAACTTCCTTTTGAAACATTAAAATCATTGATTGGATATTTGGATGCCCCAGCCAGCCAATCAGCAATTCTGTCCCCACATTATAAGGAAGATTTGAAATTATCTTACAGGGCTTGCCGTCAGTTAGATCACCTATGTTCAGCTTTAAAGCATCTTGATTAACGACAGTAACTGTCTTTGATTCATGTTTTTGCCAGTGTTCAGCAATGGATGTATCTTTTTCAATTAAATAAAGATGCCTTGGTGTGCTTGTGATGATTGGATAGGTTAGGGCGCCCGGACCAGGGCCAACCTCTATGATAACGTCTTTAGGGGATATATCTGCCGCCCTGACTATTTTCTGAATAATATTTAGGTCAATTAAAAAGTTCTGGCCCAAACTTTTCTTTGCTGAAAATAGGTTGGGGTTATATTCTGACATCGACGGAAGCTGTGCGCCTTAAGCCATTAGTTTTTTGCGCTGCAACGGCATTCAAACGAGAACTTGCAATTTTATCGTATTTTTCTTCTTCATCAATTTTTTCTGCGACTTTTACATCTTTGCCACAAACCATAAAATATACCACAGAGTCATTATTTTTAATGCCGTCAGAAACCTTGCCCAGTGGAAGATCAGCCAGAATCGTCTGTAGATCAGTGGATAGTTCTGGCAGGCTAACATCCTTATATACATGCAATTGTGAATGTTCAATTTGTTCGGCTACTTTTTCAAATTCGCGACAGCTTTTAATTAATTCAAACATGTCATTTAGCCGGGTGATTTCTTCTTCCTTTTGATCATCAGACAAACTATCGCAAAGCTTGATATCCAACTGGCGTGCATCAATTGTTTCAGATTTATTATCCGGTGTTTTGATGTTTCTAAAAAAGATGATTTTATAAGAATTTGGCGTTCTTATAGGTTCACTAAGTTGGTTTGGTTTCATATCTTTTAAGGCTTCTTGGATTTCAGGTTGAAGCTGTTCTGCAATAATCCATCCAATGTCCCCCCCATTTGCAGCCGAAGGAGAGGTTGAAACGGCAACGGCGGCTTCACTGAAATGACGGCCTTCTTTAAGTTGCTGATTCAATTGATAGGCAATTTCGCGGGCTTGATCTTCGTCTGCAAAGCTTTCGAAATTAATGACAATTTCCGCCAAGTGGTATCTGGGGCTTCGTTTGCTTTGGGGAAGTTCTTTGTTTTCTAAGTCCGATTTGCTGACTTCAATAAGGTTTCTATAATAATTACTGATAAATTTATACCATCCAACTTTTGCCGCAAAGTGTTGACGAACTGTTTTTTCAGGAACCCCTTTTGATTTAAGTTCTTTAATAAGTTGACCAGGTTTCATATTATTTTGATGTTCTGCATGTTCCATGGCCCGGTTAACATCGGCTTCATCAACCGTAAGACCAGCCAACTTAATGGTTTGCAATTGAATGCGTTCATTGATCAGTTGGTTTAAAATCGTCTTTTTTGCCTGGGAAATATGTTCTTGCGGAATCTTTGAAAGATCCCCATTTGTCATCATTAACAGGCGATTGGTCAGTTCTGTCGATGTAATGGGTTCCCCATTAACAACGGCGACAATGGTAACATTTTGACAAATCTTACTTTCGTCGTATGTGTATTTCTTTTTATTTTTGGCGACGTCAGATACTTTTGTAAAAGTAGGGACGACATAATTGCTGGCCTTGGACGCATTGGTAAAACCAGCCAAAACAAAAGATAGTAAAAATATATATTTATAAGTCATTTTAAAAATCCCAATTGTCTCTACTTATTAGCTTGTAAATTTTTTTATGTCAAACAATTTGAATTCACGTGTAATAATGATATGAATATGTAAACATATATTAAAGCACGATAAGAAGAATGTTAATAGCAAGTAAATTAATTTTTAGACAAGTCACAACTTTATGTCTTTCCCTGACATTTGTGTTGCTGGGCTGCATGTGGCTTGTCCACTCTATGCGGATAGTGGAACTTATTTTAAAATCAAGTGAATCCTTTTTTACTTTTTTCAAGCTTATGTTGTTAACCGTTCCTGATTTATTAGTGATCGTTTTACCCATTGCCACCCTTATTTCAATAATTTTCGTCTATAACAGATTACAAAATGACAGGGAATTAGTGGTCATGTCTGCGTGTGGGTACAGTAATTGGTCATTGGCAAAGCCTTCAATATTCTTTGCAATTCTTGTTACAGGGTTTATTTATTTTATTAATATATTTGTTTTGCATGAAAGTTTTCGCCAGGTTCGGGATGTTGAACACAAATTAAAAAATTCTTTTCCTAACTTAATTGTAACCTCGGGGGTTTTTAACCCAATGGGGGATTCAATGATTTATGTCCGCCAAAAGCTGGGGCGGAATAATTTAATAGGCATTACGGCCTATGTGGATAAAAAAGATGGGTCACCTTATACAATTACCGCCAAAGAAGGTAAGTTGATTACCAAAAATGACGTACCCCATATCCTTATGAAGGATGGAAATCGTCAGATTTTTAACCCCGTCACAAAGAAATTATCCATTGTTTATTTTGATGAAACGGTTATTGCCATTACGGGGCCAGAGAAAACGACTATTCAACGGGCCAAAAAACCCTATGAATTTTCAATAATGGAACTGGCCACCCGGGGTCAAGAATCACAAGAAAAAGGCCAGAAACTAAGAATGTTTGTAGAGTTAGGCCAACGATTGATTTCCCCTTTATACCCCATTGCTTATACCTTGCTTGCCTTGATTTTTATTTTAGGCAGTGCCTATTCAAGAAATGGAAAAATCAGTACAGTTATATACACAATAGTATCCGCAATTACCTTGCAGGTCCTGTGTATGGGCCTGATTAATATTGGAACAAAAAGAATAGAAGCCTTGTACGCCGCGGGCCTTATTATGTTTGCAACGATTTTGGCAGGGATGCTTTATCTATATTTTAAAGACAAAAGCAAGTATAAATCATGAAAAATTCATATACCTTTTCAGTTTACCTAATTAAAACATTTTTCAAATGGTTTTGGGCTGTGACGCTTGCCCTTGGGACAATAGCAACCATTTTTAATATCATTGAACTTTTAAGGCGCGCCCAGAATAAGCCACATATTTTGTTTAAACATATTATAAGTTTATCCATTTATCAATTGCCCGAGATTTTAGACAAGCTTATGCCTTTTATCTTTCTTTTTTCGGCGATGTTGGTTTTGTGGCAGCTGAACAAACGATCGGAACTTGTGATTGCAAGAAGTATGGGGCTTTCCATATGGAATATCCTTATCAGTTTATCTGGGGCCGCCATTCTTTATTCCTTTCTGTTCTTTACTTTGATAAATCCTGTGTCAGCCGAGCTGACGGCCAAATATGACAAGTTAAATTCAGTTCTTTTTAACCAAGGAAGAAATCTGTTTTCTTTGTCCAGTTCAGGGGTGTGGCTAAAACAATCCAAAGAAGATAGTTATTCCATTGTGCATGTTAAAAAAATTGGACGGTCAACAAATGAACTGCAAAAAGTAACAATATATACTTACAACGATGATAATGAATTTATTAATAGGTTAGATTCAGACTTTGTGACAATTGTTCCAGGGGGGTGGAAGCTAAAAAGCGCGCTGTTGTCGGAACAAACAATCCTTACCCAACCTGTTGGTGATCTTTTTTGGGAAACAGATCTGACCATTTCAAATATCCAGGAAAATTTTGATAATCCTTTGACAATTTCTATTTGGAAGTTGCCGACCTATATAGATATGTTGGAAAGCACGGGGCTGTCAGGGTTGGATCACTTGCTTTATTTTTATGATCTGTTATCACTTCCATTAAAACTTATTATTATGATTGCTCTTGCTGGGATGTGTGCTTATAATTTTTCAAGACAAAAGTCAGGCGGATTAAAATTTGTCATGACAGGATTGTTTGCAGGGTATGGTTATTTTTTGGTGACCAATTTTTCCCATGCGTTAGGCTTGTCTAGGACAGTTCCTATTTCTGTTGGGATTTTAATCCCGCTGTTTTTGGGGATTGTTGTAAGCCTTTCTTTGTTAATTCAATTGGAAGAACATTAATTATGAAATTTATTTTATGTATCGTTTTTATCGCCCTTTTCCCCTTTGCCTGTGTGGCCGAAGACAACAAAGGGAATGGTGATAATGTTGTTCTGCATGCGGATGATATGCAGAACGATGATATTAATAATATTATTTTGGCCAAAGGGGATGTGACCGTTTCTAATGGAACGCAGATATTAGAAGCTGACGAAGTTATTTACAATAAAACCCTTAAAGTATTCAAAGCCACTGGAAATGTGCGGGTTTTTGACATAGATGGGAATAAAATATTCGCAAAATATGCAGAAGTAACAGACAAGTTTGAATTTGGTTTCCTTCAAAACGGAAGAATCACAACGTCTGACAAAGAATTTATTGCCGCAACAAAAGCCCGACGTGAAAAAGATTCTGTCTACTATACAAACGGGGTGTATTCGCCTTGCTTGGTCTGTCAAGAATGTGAAAATTATGATCCCCTGTGGCAGCTTAAAGCAGAAAGAATTCATCATGATCAAGAAAATCAAGAAATTGTTTATCGAAATGTCAGCATGGAAATAAAAGGGGTCCCAGTTTTTTATACGCCTTATTTTAAGCATCCTGATCCAACAATAAAAAGACAAAGTGGCCTATTGGCCCCTTCTTTTGGGAATAGTACAAAACTGGGGGCATTTGCAAGTTTACCCGTGTATCTTGCTTTAAATGATCACAGCGACATGACTTTAACACCTTATTATTTTAGCAAGCAAAATCCAGTCCTTTCCGGGGAATACCGCCACAGATTTAGAAAAGCTTCCCTTGATTTGGGGGGAAGTATTACAAGGATAAAACCTGTTACCGGGGCGCCGGGTCAAGAAGAATTACATCCAGGGCAGTATCATGGACATTATTATGGTGATTTTAACTGGAATATTAATGATAATTGGCGCTTGAAAACGTTTTATATTCGGGCAACAAACCCCACTTATTTAAGGCGATACAACTATGTTGGGGGGGATAAATATATTCATAAAAATGTGTTAACCAGTACTGTTAATACAGAATATTTTAATAAATCTAATTATATGGCGTTCAAAGGGTATCATTTTCAGAACCTTAGGGCGGATATTGATAACAGAACAGTTCCAGATGTCTTGCCGGTAACAGAGTTTAGTTTTGAAAAAAACACAGATTTTTACGGGAGCTATTTCTTATTAGATGCCAATACGATGAGTATCAAAAGAAATCAAGGCGCCCAAGTAAACCGTGTCACAGGGGACTTTTCCGCGATCACCCCTTATACAAATGACTTAGGAATGAATTTTGAAGGATTGGTCAACCTTCGAAGTGACCTATATGATATAAATAAGTATACGCCTGCGGGGCAAAACAAACCAATCAAACAAGTCCGGGGGCGGGTAATACCAGGAACAATGCTAACTTGGCGGTGGCCTTTTTATTCGATGTTATCGTCATCAAAGGTAATTCTTGAACCTATTATAAGTGGCATTTTGCAGCCAACAAAAAGTGGGTCCAGCAACATTCCAAATGAAGACAGTCAGGACTTTGAACTGGATACCCAGTCCTTATTTAAGTTAAATCGTTTCAATGGATATGATCTTTTAGATTCAGGACAAAGGGTGAACTATGGATTGAACTTAAAATTTTCAACGATTAATAGTGTGAATACCCACATTTTCTTTGGCCAGAGCTATAGTTTCAGTAAAACAACAGATTTCCCCGAGGATACGGGTATAAGAGAAAAAGGGTCGGATTATATTGGTAAAATAAGAATCGTTCCGGAATCGTATTTTTACTTAGATTGGTCGGTTCGACTTGACCGTAATTCCGGATCTATCAAAAGAAGTATCGTCAAATTAAATGCAGGCCCTGCCATATTTAACATAGATATTGACCATTTTTATTTGGATCATTCTTTCTTGTCCGGTCAATTTGGGGCCAGGGAACAAGTTTCCGCAAGGGCAAATTCAAAATTCACAGACAGGTGGTCAGGTTATGTGAAGGGCATAAGGCAAGTAAAGCCTGTGACCCAAAGGCTTGAAGAATCAGTTGGTGTTGTGTATACGGATGAATGTTTTAAATTATCATTAGAAGGCGCCCAAAAACATTATAAAGATCGCGATATTAAGCCTGAAAAAACAATTATGTTAACTTTTGGTTTCAAGAATTTAGGTGAATTTTCCACAGGGCGTCTAAGTGGTTCACCAAGCACGGGTTTATCAAATAACTAAGTTTTAAGTGAGATATAAATATGAAATGGTCAAAATATTTTTCCCCAACAATTAAGGAAATTCCTGCTGATGCACAAGTTGCATCGCATCAACTTATGTTGCGTGCCGGATTAATTGCACAAGAATGTGCAGGGATATATTACTGGTTACCGCAAGGGTTAAAGGTTTTGCGAAATATTATGCGAATTGTCCAAGAAGAACAGGATAAGGCTGGCTTTAATGAAATATTAATTCCAACTTTACAGCCCACTGATTTATGGCAAGAAAGTAACCGATACGATGGATACGGCAAAGAAATGCTTCGTATTAAAGACCGCCATGATCGGGAACTTATTTACGGACCCACGGCAGAAGAAGCCGTGACAGATATCTTTCGCAGATACGTCAAAAGTTATAAAGATTTACCAATGGTTCTTTATCAAATTCAATGGAAGTTCCGTGATGAAATAAGGCCGCGGTTTGGTGTTATGCGTGGGCGTGAATTTTTGATGAAGGATGGTTATTCCTTTGATATTAGCGAGGAAGCTGCCAGAGAAACCTACCGAAAAGTTATGAAAACCTATATTGCCATCTTCCAAAGAATTGGTCTGCAAGCAATGCCGGTACGCGCGGACACGGGGCCAATTGGGGGTGATTTAAGTCATGAATTTTTGATTGTTGCAGAAACAGGGGAAAGCACAATTTATTATGACAAAGCCTTTGATGATTTAAAATTGGATGGATCAGATGATGATTTGGATAAGTTAATGGCAATTTATTCAGCAACTGATGAATTGCATGATGCTGAATCTTGTTCTATCCCAATAGAACAATTAAGGTACAAAAAGGGAATAGAAATAGGACATATATTCTACTTTGGGGATAAATATTCAAAGACTATGAATGCCAAAGTCATGGATGAATCAGGAAAACTATCTGCGGTTTACAGCGGGTCTTACGGTATCGGTGTGTCCAGGATGGTGGCCGCCATTATTGAGGCATCCCATGATGAACATGGTATTGTCTGGCCAGAATCTGTTGCGCCTTTTCAATTTGGCTTGTTAAATTTAAAAATCGCCCATGAACAAACAACAAAGTTGTGCGAAGACATTTATGCCTGTTTCCAAAAGGAAAATAAAACCATCTTGTATGATGACCGCAAAGAAGGGGCTGGGGCAAAATTTTCAGACATGGATTTAATTGGATTACCTTGGCAAATCATTGTGGGGCCAAAGAATGCCGAAGAAAACAAAGTTGAATTAAAAAATAGAAAAACCGGTGAACGGGCGGTTATTTCTGTCGAAGGTTTATATGAGAGGTTTTTGCAAGGATGAATTTCACTTGGCAAATCGCATTAAGGTACCTATGGAACGGGCGCCGCGAAGCCTTCGTTAAGGTCATTACAGGGTTTTCTTTTTTAGGTATTTGCCTTGGGGTTGCGACGTTAATTATCGTGATGTCAGTTATGAATGGTTTCCACCATGAATTATTGGATAAAACCTTAAAATTCAACAGCCATATAACAATTTCAATCCCCGCGGAAAACCAAAAAACAACGTACGATGATCTGGTGACTTCAGCCCGCCATATTCCTGAAGTTACGTCTGCTGATAAATTGATTAACCGTCAAGGAATGTTAACCTTTAAAGGAAATGCCCACGGGGTTTCTGCCAGGGCGCTTCAATACAATGATTTGAAAGAAAAAGAAATCATTGCCAAAAATATAGTCAATGGCAGTTTGGCCTCTGTTCAATCAGGAAATTCCATATTAATTGGTCAACGTCTTGCAGAAAAATTCAGGTTATCTGTGGGGGATAAATTAAGCCTTATTTCACCCGAGGGAAACATCAGTCCCTTCGGCGTCATTCCCAGGATGAAAACATTTGTTGTTGGCGGTGTGTTTGAAGTTGGCATGTTTCAATATGATTTGAATGTTGTCTACCTTCCTTATGATACCGCTGTTGAATTTTACAAAGTTAATAAGGGGGCTGATGAAATTGAAATCTATTTAAAAGATCCCTTCATGACAGACTATGTTATGGATAAAATACATAGGGAAAATCCAACACAGTTAAGGTTCATTGGATGGAATAGGGCGCATTCATCCTTTTTTCAGGCCGTAAAAATTGAACGCAACGTTATGTTCTTAATTTTAAGTTTGATTGTTATTATTGCGGCCTTTAATGTTATTTCAGGGTTGATTATGATTGTAAAAGATAAAACCCAGGACATTGCCATCCTGCGTACAATGGGGGCATCAAGGCGATCAATCTTGGGATTATTCTTAATTGTGGGGTCATCAGTTGGGGTGATCGGCAGTGTTTTAGGAACAATTCTGGGGCTTGTCTTTTGTCAAAACATTGAATCAATTCGGCTGTTCCTAGAGAAAATAACAGGGCAAACCATTTTTGATGCAGAAATATATTATTTGTCCCAATTGCCGGTTATTATTGATCCCCAGGAAATAATTGGTATTGTTAGTATGGCTTTGATCGTCAGTTTTATGGCGACTTTGTATCCAGCCTGGAAGGCAGCGAACCTTGAACCTGTAAAGGCATTAAGATATGACTAAAATCTTATCACTCCAAAATATTCAAAAAGCTTACAAGACAAAAGCAGAAACTTTAAATGTTCTAAAAGGGATTGATTTGGACATTAACCAATCCGAAGTTGTGGGGGTTATTGGTGCTTCGGGATCAGGAAAATCAACGTTATTACATGTTGCAGGCCTATTGGATATGGCAGATAGCGGGAATGTCTGTATCAACGGTCAGAAAGTTGAATTTAAATCAAACGACCAAGTCACCAAACTGCGCGGTCAAAATATTGGGTTTATTTATCAATTTCATCACTTGCTGGGGGAATTCACAGCCATTGAAAATGTGGCAATGCCCGCCATGATCGCCGGAAAATCAAGAACAGAGGCCTTGGAAAAAGCAGAACCTTTGTTAAAGCAGTTTGATATATATAAACGTAAAGATCATTATCCATCGCAAATGTCGGGTGGGGAACAACAACGCTTGGCCATTGCCAGGGCGTTTATGAATGACCCAAGCATTATTATTGCAGATGAACCAACAGGTAACCTTGATGAATCGTTGGCTTATGAAGTTTTTGCCTATCTACTGAATACAGCAAAGCTAAAGAAAACAGCTTGTTTAATTGCCACGCATGATATGCAACTTGTTAAGAAAATGACAGTAGTTTATAACTTAGAAAAAGGTAAGTTATCAAAGGTAACGGTTAAATGACGTCAAAGGCTTTTGTCCATTTACGAAATCATACACCTTATTCTTTATCCGAAGGGGCCCTGCGTTTTCCTGAAATTATTAACAGTTGTCAAAAAAACAAAATGGCGGCAGTGGCAATCACAGACACAGATAATATGTTTGGGGCGTTGGAATTTTCTGTTGCCTGTTCTAAGGCAGGTATTCAGCCAATTATTGGGACCCAAATTAAATTAAACATGGGCATTACAGTAGGTCTTAAACGATGGACGCATCGCCCATCTATTGTCTTAATTGCCCAAAACGAAGTTGGCTATAAGAACCTTTTAAAACTAAGTAGTAAATCCCATCTTGAAACGAATGAACACCAAGAACCCCACATTTCTATGGCGGAATTAGAAAAACATAGGGAAGGGGTTATTTGTTTGTCCGGGGGTGTTAATGGCCCCCTTGGATGGTTGCTGTTGGATAAAAAAGATAAAGAGGCTGAAAAGTTTGCCCTAAAATTAAAAGATATTTTTGGGGGTCGATTCTATATAGAAATTCAACGGCATGGTATGCCGGAAGAATTTGAAACCGAAGATGCCTTTTTGAAAATTGCCTATGACCATACAATTCCTTTGGTTGCGACAAACGAATCCTATTTTATATCACCAGATATGCACGAAGCCCACGATGCCTTGTTATGTGTTTCAGCAGGGTCTTATGTGACGGAACAAGATCGGCGTAAAGCAACCAAACACCATTATTTTAAAAGCCCGGAAGAAATGCACGAACTGTTCCAAGATATGCCAGAAGCCCTGGAAAATACAGTTGCGATTGCCCAGCGTTGTTATTTCATGCCAACGCCACACAAACCTTTGTTGCCACCTTTTCCATCAGATAATGGAAATAATGAAGAAGACGAATTGAAAGCACAGGCAGAAGAAGGCCTTCGAAAGCGTCTGGAAACCCAGGTTTACACAAACGAAATGTCCCCAGAGGACAAAAAAACGCATAAAGACTACTTTGATCGCCTGTCTTATGAACTTGGGATTATTAACCAGATGGGTTTTCCTGGCTATTTCTTAATCGTTTCTGATTTTATCAAGTATGCAAAATCGCAAGAAATACCTGTGGGGCCAGGTCGTGGATCTGGGGCAGGGTCTTTGGTTGCTTGGTCTTTGTTAATTACCGATATTGATCCCATTCGATTTGGGCTGATTTTTGAACGCTTTTTGAACCCAGAACGTGTATCCATGCCAGACTTTGATATCGATTTTTGCCAGGACCGCCGTGAAGAAGTCATTAGCTATGTCAAAGAACGTTATGGCGAAGACAAAGTTGCCCAAATTATTACTTTTGGAAAATTACAAGCGCGGGCTGTTCTGCGTGATGTAGGGCGGGTTCTGCAAATGCCTTATGGGCAAGTGGATAAAATCAGTAAGATGGTCCCAAGCAACCCAGCAAACCCCCTTACTTTACAAGAGGCCCTGAACCAAGAACCTGATTTAATGCGTATGCGGCGATCTGATCCGACCGTTGATAAGTTGATGGATATTGGCCTGAAACTTGAAGGGCTTTACCGTCACGCATCAACACATGCGGCAGGCATCATTATTGGGGACAGGTCCTTGGATGAATTGGTTCCAACTTATCGCGACCCCCGTTCAGATATGCCAGTCACCCAATTCAGTATGAAATATGTTGAAATGGCAGGGTTGGTCAAATTTGACTTTTTGGGGCTGAAGACGCTAACAATTTTGGAAGAATCTGCTAAAATGGCCCGGTTACAGGGAAATGACATTTATATTTCTAAAATCCCTTTGGATGATAAAAAGACGTTTGACTTGTTAAACCGTATTGAAACAACAGGCGTCTTTCAGTTGGAAAGCCAGGGAATGCGGGATGTTATTCGCCGACTAAAACCAGACCGATTCGAAGAAATCATTGCCTTGGTTGCCTTATATCGTCCTGGCCCAATGGATGATATTCCCACTTATGTTGCGTGTAAACATGGGGATCAAAAAGTTACGTATATGCATCCTGAAATTGAACCCATCCTTAAAGAAACTTTTGGTGTCATGGTTTATCAAGAACAGGTTATGAAAATTGCCCAGGTTCTTGGGGGGTATACGCTTGGAGGTGCCGATTTATTACGTCGTGCCATGGGGAAGAAAATAAAATCTGAAATGGATGCCCAGCGTCATATATTCACAGAAGGGGCAAAAAAATGTTTCAATATTTCAGAAAAAGAATCAAACAAAATATTTGATTCTATTGCCAAGTTTGCTGGGTATGGTTTTAACAAATCACACTCTGCACCTTATGGGTTGATTGCGTATCAAACGGCCTATATGAAAGCCAATTATCCGCATGAATTTATGGCCGCCACCATGACATATGATTTGCACAATACAGATAAATTGGCTTTTTATAAGCAAGAATTGGTCAATATGGAAATTGATCTTTTGCCACCTGATGTTAACCACTCTATGGATATATTTAGTGTGGACTCCCAAGATAAAAGGAAAGTCGTTCGTTATGCTTTGGGTGCCATCAAAAATGTGGGCGAAGCCGCCATGCAAGATGTCGTCACGGAACGCAAAGAAAATGGTCCGTATAAAGATATTTTTGATTTTGTTGCCAGAAATGGATCGAAAGTTTTAAACAAGCGCCAAATGGAAAATTTAATTAAGGCAGGGGCTTTTGATTCCATGCACGATTGTCGAAAACAAATTTTTGACTCCCTGGAAATGATATTGGGGTATGCGTCAGCTGTACACGCAGACAAAGCAAGCAATCAAGCAAGCCTGTTTGGGGCCGGCAAAGACAGTGTTAATAAACCCAATCTGGTTGGCACGGTTGAATGGAAGTCCGTGGATCGTCTTTACAATGAATTTTCTGCTGTTGGCTTTTATTTATCGGCCCACCCGTTGGATGATTATCAAAAACAATTAAGTGACATGAAAATATTATCCGCAGCTGCATTGCAAAATACAACGGATACAGGTGCCCGCATGGCGGGGATTGCCACCAGTATTAAAAAGAAAGTTTCCAAAAAAGGAAAGCGCTTTGCGTTTATATCCCTGACAGATGCAACCGGAGATTTTGAAGTTATGGTTTTTGAAGAAACATTACGAGAATACCAAGATATGCTGGAATCAAGCCAACCAATGGTTGTTAATGTGGCCATTCGTTATGATGATGAAGGGAACCCAAGGTTAACTGCCAATCGTTTTCAAGACCTTTCAAAAGAAAGTCAAAAGAACAGAAAAGATCTGATTTTAAATGTCAACAAAGGAACACCTGTTGAAGGTATTCTTCGGACCTTGGAATCATACAAAGGCGGCAGAAACAGTATTTCGTTGATTCTTTCTGGCGTGGAAAATAAGTCTGTTAATATTGCCTTGCCAGCCAAATTTAAAATAGATGATTCTTTAATTGATTCACTGGAATCCATGCCAGGTGTGGCTGTTCATCAGTAATTATAAAGCTTTGCCATCGAAATTATAAACATCCAATTTTTGCCAATCGCAATCCTTAAGTGTACGCAAGTTTACTGTATGTTTTTCTAAAGTTGGGGTTGGTCCATAAATATAAACACCACAATGTTTGCAGAAGTGATGGTTTCCCTTCATTGTGTTGAATGTATAACAAGGACCCGCGGGAGCGAATGGACAGAAAGTTACGGTTTCAGGGGTTATTTTTTATTAAATTGGGTTTCAAACCGTAATTCTCTGTAAAAAATTCCACTCCTCTATCATTCTTCATCAATAAAATAAGTTCCATTGGGTAAAACGTGTTTAAAAGGAAGAAGAGATATATGGGACAATGTTTCTTTAGAAACGACTTGCCCTTGGGATTCCAGGTTTTTAATGATCTTATCTATTTTAATCGTATTCCACATCAGTATGGCATTGGAGACTAAACTCAGGCAACTAGCCTTGTTCATAATTTCTTCATAATTTCCCGTTGTAAACTCTCCCTGTTCAGCAAAAAATATCCAACGAGGCAGTTTATGACGATATTCTCCTTTATTAAGTTGAGTTTGAACGGTTTGCCTTAACTCAGAATCAGTTATGTAACGTAAAATATATTCTGTTTTAATGATACGGCCTAAATTAATAAAGGCTCTCGTCAACCTGTCAGAAGGCCCACTACTTGTGAGGCGTTGAACAACAATATGAGCAGGAGTTGTGTGTTGTTTTAAGGAAATGGCTACTCGAACCATGGATTCCCATTGTTCTGCAATAATGTTCAGATCAACTGTTTTTGTTAATAAATCATCTATGTTGCCATAGCTAACTCCTTTTTCAATTCGATAGAGCTGTTGGTCTTTAAGATCACGGATTCTAGGCATGAAGTAAAACCCCAGCAAAAAACACAAGGCAAATATGATTTCTGTATACCCATGGGTATCCGTTGTATGGGCTTGAATTTTAAGAATCGTATTATTTTCTAACAAGCCATCAAGAACATATAAAGCTTCCCTTGGCCCACAAGAAATAGCTTTGGTATTAAAGACAGAAAGCTGATTGGATACATGTGTATAAAGGCCAATCGCCTTTTCATAATACCCATAGTATCTAGGGTAATGAGAAGCTAGCAAGCTATTTGCCCTTATTTTGAATCGTTGTGC
>OJGZ01000039.1_pt1 | contig 69880 bp, 56 predicted proteins | sample 1595051 | NCBI WGS metagenome assembly OJGZ01 (sample SAMN05416800, study PRJEB24817) | seawater metagenome | isolation source: Sea water | place: Canada:Atlantic | collected 2013-07 | reverse complement strand
TTCTGCTGCTTTTATAATAATCTTTTCCTTCATAATTCGATGCAAAGATATAGAAAGGAAACTCTAAGAACAAAAAAAGTTTCCAAAGTTTTACGATTATTTAACATTTCAATTTCACAAAAAAGAGAAGATGTCAACTTTTTTAAGTTTTAAGGCAGCAGTTTATTCGGCAACTTGTATTTTAGCGGCAAATTTTTCAGCATCATGGAATTACTCAAAAAATACAACACTACGCTCGCCGGGGAATTAAAGAAAACGGTACAAATAAAAGAACCTGAGCAGTTGTATGAGCCTATTCAGTACATTGTTAATATTGGTGGAAAGCGTTTGCGCCCAATCTTAACCTTGTTGACATGCGATTTTTTTGGTACAGATTTTAAAAAAGCCATGCCTGCAGCCTTAGCTATAGAGCTGTTTCATAATTTTTCATTGATTCATGATGATATTATGGATAATGCGCCACTGCGACGTGGAAAAGAAACCGTGCATGAAAGATGGGACATCAATACGGGAATACTGTCAGGTGATGCGATGCTAATTTTAGCATATCAGCTATTTGAAGAATATGAACCTGAACTTTTTAGGGAATTGGCAAAGCTTTTCAGTAAAACAGCTATTGAAGTGTGCGAAGGGCAACAGTACGATGTTGATTTTGAAGACCGAGACGATGTAACTATCGATGAGTACATTAAAATGATAGATTATAAAACGGCTGTTCTATTGGGGGCTGCTATGAAAATGGGGGCAATTGTTGCTGGAGCTTCAGAAAGTTGTAAAGAAAACATGTATAAATTTGGCAGAAACCTGGGAATTGCTTTTCAATTGCAAGATGATTACTTAGACGTCTTTGGAAACCCGGAATCGTTTGGAAAACAAGTGGGTGGTGATATAATTGAAAACAAAAAAACATTTTTGTACTTAACGGCTTTAAAAAGTAGTGAAACATTACAAGCAGAGGAGTTAGAACATTTATATACCATCAACCCAAAAAGTCCCTTTGGTAAAATTGAAGCGGTAACACGAATATTTAAGGACTCGGGTGCTGCGGAAAAAACACAAGCTGAAATTTCAAAATACACCAAGAAAGCCAATGAATTTTTGGGCCAGATTAAAATTTCAGAAGAAAAGAAAATTGAACTTCGGGAATTTGGGGAGTGGCTTATGAAGCGGACGTTTTAAAATCCTAAAAATAAAAGCGGACAAACGGTGACCAAGCCGTAGTGTAAATGTCTTCATCATCTTTAAAAAGCACATTGTATCTCACTCCAATTGTTACGCTTCCGTTTCTGTAGCCAACACCGGTAAAGAGAGCTGTATTCCAGAATTTGTCTTCAAAATTCCCACCTTCCAATTCAATAGTTTGGTTAACTCTTAGCTGTTCTAGTTCAGCTGAAAGCTGTATTTCTGGAATGGGGTTGAAAAGGGTGATTAAACTGGCACCATAAAGCGTAGTGTTAAAATTATTACCAGATTGATAACTAAACTGCAAGGCTGGCCCCATACTAAAATAACGGTTAAAATCATAAATCGCACTGGGAGAGATTGTTCCGCTAAAGTAGCCATTGCCAAAGCTTACGCCTAATCCGCCACCAAAGCGAACATGGTCCCAAAAATTGTTTTTAGGTTGCGCCTGAACACCAATCTGCCCGAAACTTAGATTTGAAAAGAATAAAATAGAACTAGTTAAAATGGTCAAGCAGGCCTTTTTCATTAGGAAATATTTAAGATTTCAAACGGTATAAATATACGTATTACAATCGCCTATTTATTGTAATTGTTGTATTTTTGTACCGTTTTATAAAATGAAACCCCTTGTATTCCAATTATGGATAGATATTCTTTTCTAAATGCGGTACATCCTTCGTACATCGCAGAACTTTACGATAAATACTTGCAATACCCAGATAGTGTAGAACCCAGTTGGCGTGCCTTTTTTCAAGGTTTCGACTTTGGAATAGAAAACGGATCACTGGAAGCACTCGGTATTGAACAAAATGGTGAAATACCTGAAGGGTATTTTAAAGAATTTCAGGTAATCAAGTTAATTGATGCATACCGATCACGAGGACATCTTTTTACTAGAACAAACCCAGTTCGGGAAAGAAGGAAATATGAGCCTAAGCTTGATATTGAAAACTTCGGGTTATCGCAAGATGATCTTCAAACTTCTTTTAAAGCGGGTGAAATACTTGGTATTGGAGAAACGACATTAGAGGAGATTATAAGTCACCTTAATAAGATCTATTGCGATTCTATAGGGATTGAATATATGTATATTCGGAAGCCGGAAGAAATACAATGGATTCAAGATAAGTTAAATGTTAATGAAAATCAGCCAAAATTTTCAGAAGACAAAAAGAAGCATATTCTTAAAAAACTAAACGAAGCCGTCGCTTTTGAAAGTTTTTTACATACAAAATATGTTGGTCAAAAACGTTTTTCACTGGAAGGCGGGGAAAGTTTAATTCCTGGTTTAGATGCATTAATTGAGGGTGCAGCGGAAAAAGGAGTTGAAGAATTTGTAATGGGGATGGCGCACCGCGGGCGTTTGAGTACCTTAACCAATATTTTTGGTAAAAGTGCAAAAGATATTTTCAGTGAGTTTGATGGGAAAGATTACGAACAAGTTGTTTTTGACGGTGACGTTAAATACCACTTAGGTTGGACTTCTAAAAGAAAAACCGATAGCGGTAAAGAAATTAACCTTAATATAGCACCAAACCCTTCACATCTTGAAACGGTCGGAGCTGTGGTTCAAGGTATTGCGCGTGCAAAACAAGATGATCATCACTTAGAAAACCCAGAAAAGGTATTACCAATTGTAGTGCACGGGGATGCTGCTATTGCAGGACAAGGTATTGTGTACGAAATTGTACAAATGGCACAATTGGAAGGTTATAAAACCCAAGGGACTATTCACATCGTTGTAAATAATCAAGTTGGTTTTACCACAAATTACCTTGATGGTCGTTCATCAACGTATTGTACCGATGTCGCAAAAGTGACGCTTTCACCTGTACTTCACGTAAATGCTGACGATGTAGAAGCTGTAGTACATGCGATGCTTTTTGCATTAGAGTTTAGGATGAAGTTTAAACACGATGTGTTTATTGATTTATTGGGGTATAGAAAATATGGACATAACGAAGGTGATGAGCCTAAGTTTACACAGCCAAAATTGTATAAAGCAATATCAAAACACCAAAACCCTCGTGATATCTATTCAGAAAAGTTGATTAAAGAAGGGGTAATAGATAAAGAGTACACTAAAAAATTAGAAGAAGAATATAAAAATAAGTTAGAGGAGAACCTTGAGGATTCCCGTAAAGAAGAGAAAACGGAAATCAGTGCCATTATGCAAGAGGAATGGGAAGGTTATACGTATGCAGAAGAAGACAAGATGATGGAAGAAGTGGATACTACTTTCGATCTTGATAAAATGACAGAAATTGCCGAAGTTATTACGAAACTTCCTGAGGATAAAAAATTCCTTCGTAAAGTATCCAAGCTAATCAAAGCACGAAATAAAATGTACTTTGAAGATAATAAGCTGGATTGGGCAATGGGTGAGTTGTTGGCTTATGGGACATTACTGGCAGAAGGACACGATGTTCGTATGACTGGACAAGATGTAGAAAGAGGAACGTTCTCTCACAGGCATGCAGTGATTAAAGCTGAAGAAAATGAAGAAGAAGTAGTGCTGCTCAATCAGTTAAATGATGAACAAGCTCATTTTTATATATACAACTCTCTGTTATCTGAATATGGAGTAGTTGGTTTCGATTATGGTTACGCCATGGCAAGCCCAATTACATTATGTATTTGGGAGGCACAATTTGGTGACTTCAGTAACGGGGCACAAATAATGATAGATCAGTACATTTCATCAGCAGAAGATAAATGGAAGCTGCAAAATGGGTTGGTGATGTTATTGCCTCACGGGTACGAAGGGCAAGGCGCGGAGCACTCTTCGGCAAGAATGGAGCGTTATTTACAAATGTGTGCCAAAGACAATATGTTTGTGGCAGACTGTACTACACCAGCAAACTTTTACCATTTGCTTAGAAGACAAATGAAAGTAGATTATCGTAAACCATTAATTGTATTTACACCTAAAAGTTTGTTGCGTCATTCAAAAGTGGTTTCAACCAAAGAAGAATTGGCCAATGGAACTTTCCAAATGGTAATTGACGATCCAGAAGCAAAGGCTTCAAAAGTAAAAACGCTGGTATTTGTAACTGGTAAATTTTATTACGACCTTTTAGAAGTTAAAGAAGAAGAAAAACGTGACGATGTTGCTTTGGTACGAGTAGAACAGTTATTCCCGTTACCAACCGAGCAGATGAAGAAATTAATGAAAAAATATAAAAACGCAAAAGATGTTGTTTGGGCGCAAGAAGAGCCTAAAAATATGGGAGCTTACTCGCATATATTAATGCATTTTGAAGAAGCACGCAACTTTAGGGTGTGTAGCCGAAAAATGTATGCGGCTCCTGCTTCAGGAAGTAGTGTTCGGTCTAAGCAACGTCATCAAAAAGTAATTGAAAGCGTTTTTGATACTAACAAAAAATAATACTATTATATAATATCCGTAACAGGTAAATTAAATTACTATGGCATTAGAAATGAAAGTTCCCTCACCGGGAGAATCCATTACCGAAGTAGAAATAGCACAATGGCTGGTTGAAGATGGTGATTATGTAGAAAAAGACCAAGCCATTGCAGAAATTGACAGTGATAAAGCAACTTTAGAATTACCTGCTGAAGCAAGCGGTGTTATTACCCGTAAAGCTGAAGAAGGCGATGCCGTAGCGGTGGGAGAAGTTGTTTGCTTAATCGATACCGAAGCTGAAAAGCCAGGCGGTTCAGATGATGATTCTGATAAGAAAAAAGAATCAGAAGATAAAGACAGCGATAAGCCTGAAGCAAAAACTGAAAAACCTTCCAAGCCTTCTACACAATCACAAGAACAAGATAAAAAAACATACGCTACTGGAACTCCATCTCCTTCTGCCAAAAAGATTATGGACGAAAAAGGAGTGGATGCCAAAGATGTTAAAGGATCAGGTCGCGATGGGCGAATTACAAAAAACGATGCCGTTAAAGCAAAACCTTCTATGGGAAGCCCTGGAAAAGGAAATAGGGGAACTGAGCGTAAAAAGCTTTCTATGCTTCGCCGTAAAGTTGCAGAGCGTTTAGTTTCAGCGAAAAATGAAACAGCTATGCTTACAACCTTTAACGAGGTTGATATGAGCCCGATTTTTGAATTGCGTAAAAAGTATAAAGAAGACTTTAAAGAAAAGCATGGTGTAAGTTTAGGCTTTATGTCTTTCTTCACATTAGCAGTTGTTAGAGCTTTAGATATGTATCCTGACGTCAACTCTATGATTGATGGGGATTATCAAATAAAGTATGATAACAAAGATATTTCCATAGCGGTTTCCGGTCCTAAAGGATTAATGGTTCCGGTTATAAGAAACGCAGAAAACTTAAGCTTTAGAGGTGTTGAAGACGAAGTTAAACGTTTGGCACTAAGAGCCCGTGATGGAAAAATAACGGTTGATGAAATGACCGGAGGAACCTTTACTATTTCAAACGGTGGTGTTTTTGGAAGTATGCTTTCAACACCGATAATCAATCCACCACAATCTGCTATTTTAGGGATGCATAATATTGTAGAACGTCCAATTGCAAAAGATGGGGCCATAGCCATCGCACCAATTATGTACGTTGCATTATCCTATGATCATAGAATAATTGATGGAAAAGAATCAGTTGGATTTTTAGTAGCTATAAAAGAAGCGCTGGAAAGTCCTGAAGAGTTGTTAATGGACAATGATGTTAAAAAAGCGTTAGAACTTTAACTAACAAAATCGCCATAACTATATATTAAAAACACCCGGTTTTCGCCGGGTGTTTTTTATTTAATTAGTTAGTTGAAATATTAACATAAAAATTAAGAAACAAAATAATTAACAATATTTAGTAATACAATAGAAACAACAATAACAACTAGAAAGATGAAAATCCTCTTTTTGTTTTTTTCATTTTTGCCGTTATCATCTTTAAACACCATGTTAACATTCAGTAGGTAAATGTCAGAAAATAAATACAAATATAAAATACGTAGATACACGTAATTATCCTCACAATGATGCTTTTATAGCATTTTATCGTGGTTTTCTTTGGCCCAAATAAGCAAGCTGTTTGTTTTGGGTTCTAAGTTTAACTTAGAAATTATATTGCTTCTATGTTTTTCGACTGTTCGGTGGGATATAAAAAGGAGTGATGCTATTTCCTTATTGGTTTTATCGGTTGCAATAAGTTTTAAAATCTTTTTTTCAGAAGGTGTTAATGCGTTAAGTGAATTATCCGAAAAAAGAACACCGTCTAACAACTCTTTTATTTTTGGGCTAAAATACTTATCCCCATTTGTAACAGTGTTAATACAGTTTTCAATTTCCTCTAAGGCAAATTCTTTTAAAACATACCCAAAAATGTTCAATTCTTGTGCTTTTAAGTAAAGCTCTTTTTCTTTGTGTAATGTAATGAGCACAATTTTGGTAGTAATAAAATTCTCTTTACATTTTTTTGCGATTTCAATACCAGACATATGTGGCATTTGTATATCCAAAATCGCAATACTTGGTTTCTCTTTTGCGATTAAGTTGTATGCATCATTGCCATTGTGGGCACTACCTATAATATTATATTCCTTTTCAAGCAAAAAATCATTTAATCCTTTAAGTAAAAGAGGGTGGTCGTCTGCTGTTATAATGGTCTGTTTGCTCATGATACTGGGAATTGGAATATAATTATAGTGCCATTGTTTTTTATTGATTTTACCTTCATTTGTCCATTTAAAAACCTGGTTCGTTCTAATAATGTTTTTAAACCTAAGGATTTTACATTTTGGTATTTCTCTGTAAAATCAAAGCCTACACCGTTGTCTTTAATGGAAATCACAATGTTTCCTGTTAGTTTTTTAATGGTTACTTTACTGGCTTCTGCTTTTGCGTGTTTTAAAATATTATTAAGGGTTTCCTGCACAATCCTGTAGATATTAACTTCTTGTTCTTTTGTAAACAAGTTATCGATATTATCTATTTCTGAAGATATAAAAAGCGTTGTATTTTCATCTATTTGCGTCAATGTATATTCTATGGCTTTGGTGATGCCCATTTCTTGAAGTTGAAAAGGGTGTAAATCCCTTGAAATGGTTCGCACTTCATCAATAGCATCGTCAACCATTTTCTTCGTGTCACTATCTCCCCCTGAAACTATCTTGTTTTTAATAAGCAATAAACGCTGCCCAAGCCCATCATGAAGGTCTTTAGATATTCTTTTACGCTCTATTTCTTGAGAAACCAATAATTTTTGACTGAATTTTTCTTGCAATTCTTTGTTACTTTTAAGATAACGCTGGTTTCTATATAGCAATATAAGCCCAAAGGTAAGAACCAATGCTAAGCTAGAAAAGAAGACTATTTTCTTAAAATTTTCATTGTCTTTTTCCAATAGTTGGATGCTAGTGTTCTTTTCAACTAACTTCTTTTCTTTTTTTTCTGTTTCGTACAAGGTTTGATAATAAGCTAAAAACTGGGCAGTACCTTTGTTGTATATAGAATCCCGTAAATTTAAATAGGCATTTTTATTTTCGAGGCTTTTTTTAAACTGTCCTGTTTCCGCATAAATATTGGAAAGCAATAGGTGCGAACTCATTATGTCATCTTCATGGCCAACAGCTTTAGAACTTTGTAATGTTTCTTGCGCATACTCTAATGCTTGTCTGTATAGGTCTACGGCAAGATAGTATCTTGCTTTTGCACCACTGTAACTAATTCTTACAACACGATCTCCTTTTGCCTTATCAGCCCACTGGTCTAAGTTTTTAATGTATTCCCTCGCCTTAATTAATTCGTTGTTGTCTATATGGTATTCAGCAAGACTTGCATTAATGTTAATATGGTTTGTATAGTCTTGTTGGTTTTTGTCAGTTTCTTTAAGTAATGAATCTGCCTTTAAAAGATATTTAATTTCCAGTTCTTTGTTTCCTATTTTATGATAATCGATTGATTGGTTGTAATATTCGGTAATTATATACTTTTTGTTTTCAAGCTGTTTAAGGGTTTCAATGAGTTTTTTACGTTCTATTTCGGCTTTATCATAAAACCCATTCATACTGAACATGGTAATGATTCCTTGTCTAGCATGGAGCATGTATTCATACTCTTTCCGCTTTTCATAAAAACGATACGCTTTTTCATAAAATTCACCGGCGGCTACAAATTTTCCAATGTTAGAATACGCCTGTCCACTGAACAAATAAGCGTCTGCTATATGAATAGAGTCGTTCGTGGAGAAATTTTCTATTGCAGTAGCATAATCGTCTATTGCTTCTTTTACATTCAATTTAAGATTGGCTCTTCCTCTTTTTAAATAAAGCCCACCCAGTAAAAAACTGTCTTTTAGCTTATACTTATGCGCCAAAACCCCATCGATTATTCGTATGGCTCTTCGGGGTTCATTTTTGTAATCTGAAAGTATCGTTTGGAGGTTCATGGCTTTTTTTGCCGCTAACTCTACGCTGTCTATTTCTTTTGCTAACTCAATATATTCGTTGCTGTAATTAACAAATGTATCATTGTCGACCCCATAACTTTTTGAAAGAACGGAATCAATAGCTTCTAATTTTTCAGGAATGCTGGTGGCTGCACGTGCTTTGTTTTTATAAAAGGATATATCCTGCCCACTACCCATAATGGGGTACAGCAATAACAGGGCAAATAATACCAAATATTTTTTTTGCATTGTTATCAATAAGTTAATAGGGAGTATTTAAAATTACTAAAAATTAATTAGTGATAAGATATAAAGGGGAAACTTATTTTATGTACACGCAGTTTCTTCCATAATCAATAACAGCGCGGAACTGTTTTAAAAAATCGGCTCCAATAATTCCATTTACTGAAGTTTCTTCAGCTTGTTCTAGTGCTTGGTTTACGTGAGAGAGATCAAAAACTACAAAATCCATACTCTTAGAACTCCAGTTTTCTATAGATATTTTGTTTTTGCGAGTGATCTTTGTTTCCATATTTATGGCTCCTGCACCAGCAGCTTTAATTTCACTGTCCTCACTCTCCATAGAAAAATAAGTGATTTCATCAAAACCAACACAACTGGTTGAAGCGCCTGTGTCTAAAATAAATATTCCTGGAATGCCATTTATACGGGCAGATAATTTATAATGTCCTGTTGCTAGTTTTTTTAAAGGTATTCTGTGAAAATTCTTCTCTTCAAGGAACGTTCGTAATTGCATGTATTGTTTTTTGTAAAGATAGCCAACAAATTTAAGTAGCTTTGCAAATATGCTAACAGATACACACACCCATTTATATAGTGACGCTTTTAATGACGATAGGGATCAAATGATGAAACGGGCAATCGATGCAGGGATTAAGCGTTTTTTTATACCGGCAATTGATTCTGATTATGTAGAAGGAATGTATGAATTGGAAAAAAACTATCCAGACCACGTTTTTTTAATGATGGGTCTGCACCCTACATCGGTAAAAGAAAATTATGAAGCCGAATTGGCTCACGTAGAAGAACAATTTAAGAAACGGAATTTTTATGCAGTAGGTGAAATAGGTGTTGACCTGTATTGGGACACCTCGACTTTGGCTATTCAGCAAGATGCTTTTAAAAGGCAAATCCAGTTGGCAAAAAAGTATAAACTTCCTATCGTGATTCATTGTAGAGATGCTTTTGATGAGGTATTCGAAGTATTGGAAAGTGAAAAAGATGATGATCTCTTCGGAATTTTCCATTGCTTCACTGGCACAAAAGAACAAGCAGAACGGGCTTTGTCCTATAATATGAAACTGGGCATTGGTGGTGTTGTAACGTTTAAAAACGGTAATATTGACCAGTTTCTGAACGAAATTGATTTAAAACACATTGTTTTAGAAACCGATTCCCCGTATTTGTCGCCAGCACCATATCGCGGTAAACGTAATGAGAGCAGTTACTTAGCCTTAATATGTAAAAAAGTAGCTGACATTTATGGTGTTTCAGAAGAAGAAGTTGCTGCGGTCACTACTCAAAATTCAAAAGAAATATTCAGCATTTAACACAAAAGCAGAATGCATAAAAAACCAAACATACTCCTTATATATACCGGTGGTACTATTGGTATGATCAAGGATTTTGAAACAGGAGCCTTGCGTAACTTCAATTTTGATGATTTATTAAAACACATTCCAGAATTGAAGTTGTTAGATTGCGAAATAAGCACTCGTACTTTTGAAGAGCCAATCGATAGCTCTAATATGAGTGCAAAGTACTGGACCATGATAGCTGGTATAATAGAAGAAAATTATACCGATTTTGATGGATTTGTAGTTTTGCATGGAAGCGATACTATGTCGTACACCGCTTCTGCACTAAGCTTTATGCTTGAAAACTTAGCCAAACCTGTAATTTTTACAGGATCACAACTGCCTATTGGGGATTTACGCACAGATGCCAAGGAGAACTTGATTACCTCCATACAAATAGCAGCGCTGCGTGAAAAGGGAAGGTCAAAAATTTCAGAAGTTTGTCTGTATTTTGAATATAAACTATACCGTGCCAACCGGACCACAAAAATTAATGCAGAACATTTTGAGGCATTTGCTTCCTTAAACTATCCGCCATTGGTAGAAAGTGGCGTAAACCTTTTTGTTAATAATGAAGCTTTGTACAAGCCCAATCGTAGAAAAAAACTAAAAGTGCATAAAAGAATGGAATCTAACATTGTGCTTTTAAAAATGTTTCCCGGTATTGATATTGCGACAGTAGAGCATATTTTTGCTTATCCCGAAATGAAAGGGTTAGTTCTGGAAACCTACGGAAGCGGAAACACAACAAATGAAGAATGGTTTTTAAAGGCGTTAAAAAAAATTATAGACAATGGAATTCCGGTAATTAACGTAACTCAATGCTCAGGAGGCAGTGTGATTATGGGGTTATATGAAACCAGTACTTCACTTAAAAAACTAGGGGTTATTTCGGGTAAAGATATCACGACAGAGGCAGCATTGGCTAAATTAATGTATTTATTGGGGCAAAAAATTTCGTCCAATAGTTTTAAAACTATATTTGAAACATCTTTGCGAGGGGAAATGATGTAAAAATTTCCTTAATAAATGTTTTATAGAACAACATTTTTTTTGTTATTTGGCATTCCTTTTAAAAAGGGTAAATTAGAGAGGTGGCCGAGTGGTCGAAGGCGCACGCCTGGAAAGTGTGTATACGCCAAAAGCGTATCGAGGGTTCGAATCCCTTCCTCTCTGCAAAAAAAATTAACAAGTATCGTTAAAACCTAATAAAACGGTTGTTTTTCTAGAAGTTCTTATTATTTTCGTCATTTAAGGTGAAAACCCTTCTTTCTTTTGAAAGAAAAACTTGATTAAAAGAGTTTATTCCAAGGCTGTAAAGTTAATGGTAACATTAAAATAGGCCTCTTTAAAAAGAAATTAAACAAGATTAAAACCAATAAGTCTTGAAATACAGTTGTTTATTGGTAATACACAAATTTATTATTGTAGATTAACTAATTATTTTTATATCTTTAAACCTTTAACTAAAAACAAACTTTAAGTCGATAGCAATGAAAAAATTATTTTCTATTATGGCAATTGCCGCAATGGTTTTTGCGGGAACAAGCAACGTAAACGCAGCAACTGCTCAAACAATGCCGAGCAGCGCACAATCATTAGTAACCGCAGCTACTGTGACCTTTGTACAAGAGGAAGAAGCTGTTGCGGACGAAGAAGAGCCACAAGGTTGGCATCAAGAGCTTAAACAACGATTTATAGAAGGTGGTCCTGCATTTATGGGGATTGTACTTTTATGTCTTATTCTTGGTTTAGCAATTGCTATAGAGCGTATTATATATTTAAATCTTTCAACTACTAATACTCAAAAATTAGCAGCAAATGTTGAAGACGCCCTTAATAGTGGTGGTATTGAAGCAGCAAAAGAGGTTTGTAGAAATACAAAAGGACCTGTAGCTTCTATCTATTACCAAGGTCTTGATCGTGCAGATGAAAGCATTGAAGCTGCTGAAAAAGCGGTAGTAGCTTATGGTGGTGTTCAAATGGGACAGTTGGAGAAAAATGTTTCTTGGGTGTCTTTATTTATCGCTCTAGCTCCTATGCTTGGTTTCATGGGTACTGTAATTGGTATGATTAAAGCATTCGATAAAATTCAAGCAGCGGGTGATATGAACCCTTCTCTTGTTGCGGGTGGTATTAAAGTAGCACTTTTAACAACAGTATTTGGTTTGATCGTTGCGATTATACTTCAGATTTTCTATAACTATATCATTGCTAAAATTGATAGTATAGTAAATAGTATGGAAGATGCTTCTATCACATTAATTGATATGTTGGTAGACTACAAAAACAAAAAGTAATTACTAAAACACCAAATAATGGCTTTACATAAAATTTTAAAAATTGTAGCAGTAATCCTTAGCTTGGCAGGTATTGTTTTCTTAGGTATGATTATATCTAAAGGGGACGAGGTTGTAAAAGCAACAGGTGAAGGTGTGGATGGATACTTGTATTTAGCATACATAACATTTGCCATTGTACTTTTATTCGTTGTAGTATTTGTACTAAAAGGAATATTTGCTGGTAATATAAAACGAACGCTCTTATCAATTGGTGCATTCCTCGTAATTATAGCGATAGGATATGCCCTTTCAAGTGGAGTTGAAACACCAATGCAAGAAGGAACGCTTTCTGAAAGCGGTTCTCGTTGGGTTGGCACAGGTCTACATGTCTTTTACATCTTAGCGATATTAGCTATTGGTGCAATGGTATTTAGCGGAATTAAAAAAATGACAACAAGATAATATGGCAAGAAGAGCAACACCCGAGGTTAACGCAGGGTCTATGGCAGACATCGCATTCCTGCTCCTTATATTTTTCTTGGTAACAACTACCATTGAAAAAGATAAGGGTATTGCGAGACAATTGCCTCCTGATGAAGAGATAGAAGATCCACCAATTATTAAACAAAAGAATTTGTTTGTCGTTAGTGTAAACAAAGACGATCAATTATTGGTAGAGGATGAACTGATGAAAGTTGGTGACTTACGTGAAGCTGCAATTAAGTTTTTGGATAATGGTGGTGGAGTAGGACAAGAAGCTTGTAATTACTGTAAAGGGGCAGGAGATCCAACATCCTCTGATAATCCTGAAAAAGCAGTTATATCAGTGCAGAACGACCGTTTAACATCCTATAGTATGTATATAACCGTTCAAAACGAATTGGTCGCGGCTTATAATTTCTTACGGAACAGGGAATCCCAACGATTATTTGGGTGGAAATTTACAGAGGTAAAACAGGCAATAGATGAAGGTAGCTTTAATGGAAACGAAGAAGATGCTCAAGAGAAATTAGAGCAAATCCAAAAACTGTTCCCTCTTAAATTATCTGAAGCTGAACCTAAGAAGAGCGGACAATAAATAAAAAGGTATTATGTCAAAATTTAGAAAGAAAAAAGGTGGCGAAATCCCAGCAGTAAATACAGCGTCTTTACCCGATATTGTATTTATGCTATTATTCTTCTTTATGGTTGTAACCGTATTAAGAGATAATAATCTGTTGGTGCAAAATACGCTTCCCAAAGCAGATCAGTTAGAAAAATTGAAAAAAGACCGCTCTGTATATATTTATGCAGGGAAGCCAAGCTCCCGATATAAAGATAAATATGGTACTGAAGGTAAAATACAGATTGGGGATAAGTTTACGGACATATCAAATGTGAAATTTGCTTTAACTGAAGCACGGGAAAATTTACGCCCTGAACTACAAGATAAGGTAATGGTTGCCCTTAAAGTTGATGAGGAAACCAACACTGGTCTTGTTACTGATATTAAACAACAATTAAGGGACCTGAACATGTTAAAAATTATTTACATAACAGCTCCTGGAAATCCTGTTGATCAATAAACAGAGAACACAATAAATAGTATAAAAGCCTTGTTCTGCAATAGACCAAGGCTTTTTTATTTTAGTATTTTAAAAATACATTTATCTTTATCGTATGTTGAACAAGTTTAAAGTAGTGTTTCTTTTAATAGGATTATCATATGCTTTTCCCGGTTTTTCACAGGAAGAAGAAAACGATACCATAGTTGATACAAAATATAGAGAAGACCAGTTTTACATTGGACTTAATTATAATATTGTGTCTGATGTACCAACTGGTATAAATTCTCGTGGACTTTCTGGCGGATTTCAATTGGGTTACTTTAGGGACATGCCAATTAATAAAAGACGTAATGTAGCCATAGCCATTGGTGCTGGTTTAGCGTTTGATCAATTTGGGCAGAATCTTTTTATTGGTGAAGAACCTAATGAAAATACTATATTTAAGGTTTTAGATGAAGATATTGACTTTGATCAAAACCGCTTTAGCATGGCAACTATAGAAGTGCCTTTAGAGTTTAGGTGGCGTACTTCAACTGCTGAAACTTATAAGTTTTGGCGAATCTACGGCGGCGTCCGTGTAGGTTACACATATTGGTACAAAGCAACATTTAAGCAACCTAACAATAAAGTGGTGCAAACCGATATACCAGAATTTGGTAATTTACGTCTTTCAGCAAATCTAAGCTTTGGCTATAATACGTTTAATTTTTTTGCATCATATAGTATTAATCCGTTTTTTAAAGATGCAACTACTAGTGATGGCCAAACTGTTAATTTTAAGACTATCAAACTAGGCTTGATCTTCTACATTTTATAGCCAAAAGTTAACCATAATTATTTGCGGAATCAGACCAATAAAAAACCCTAAAGTGAGTTCTAAAAAATTATGAGATTCACTATGCAATCGGGAAGAAGCAATCCAACCATTAAAAAAAAAGAAAATACCTATCCAGAGCAGTACATTAATCTTAAAATGAATGCTAAGTACAATTAAGAACATGGTAACCCCAGCTATTCCCATCTGATGTAAACTAACCTTTACTTTTAATATAGCCATTAGCAGTGCAGTAATTGTAGAAAATAAAATACCCACAAAAAAATAATACAATTCAGGGTCGTCGTATGGATCAAACACCATTTTTATAATTAATAGCAACAGTATACACTGAATCATTAATGGTACTTTCCGCTCTTTGGTGGTTTCTAAGTGAATGGAATTAATGACCCCAAGGTTTTTTAATAGAAAAAATGTAATTATAGGAATAAGAGTTGTGACGATGGCTACAGCAAATATCTTTGCGCGTAGCAACTCAATATCCACATAGCGAGGTGTAAATACAAAATATAAAATAACACCCAGTAATGGCATTATTAGTGGGTGTAATACATAAGAGCCAAAACGTAGAAAACGGTTCATTAAATTTCTTTTCGAAGGCGTGCTACCGGAATATCAAGCTGTTCCCTATACTTGGCAATGGTACGTCGAGCAATAGGGTACCCTTTATCTTTAAGTACTTTCGCCAACTTATCATCGGTTAAGGGCTTCATTTTATCTTCTTCTTGAACAGTAATTTCAAGTATTTTCTTTATTTCACGAGTTGAGACATCTTCTCCTTGATCATTTTTCATCGACTCGCTAAAGAATTCTTTTATAAGAAATGTTCCGTAAGGTGTATCTACATATTTGCTATTCGCTACACGGGAAACGGTCGAAACATCCATGTCTATTTCATCAGCAATATCTTTTAAGATCATGGGCTTAATCTTGCGCTCATCACCGGTTAAAAAATAATCCTTTTGATAGTTCATAATACTGCTCATAGTAACAAAAAGGGTTTGCTGTCTCTGTTTTATGGCCTCGATAAACCATTTGGCGGCATCCAGTTTTTGCTTTATGAACATCACAGCATCTTTCTGCTTCTTCGATTTTTCTTTAGATTCTTTATAGCCTTTAAGCATATTAGTATAGTCACGCGATACGTGAAGTTCTGGTGCATTACGCCCATTTAAGGTAAGTTCTAATTCACCATCCCTAATTTTTATGGTAAAGTCTGGTATTACGTGCTCTACTGCACGGGTGTTGCCAGAATAGCTTCCACCTGGTTTAGGGTTCAACACTTCAATTTCATGAATGGCATCCCTAAGCTCATCTTCGGAAATATCAAACTTCTGAAGTAACTTCTTGTAATGTTTTTTTGTAAACTGATCAAATGCTTCATCTAAAATTGAAGTTGCCAACGCCACAGAAGCTGTTTCTTCTTTCCGCTTTAATTGAATCAATAAGCACTCTTGAAGGCTTCTTGCTGCAACACCAGCAGGGTCTAAACCTTGTACAACTTTTAGTGTTTTTTCTACTTTTTCTTCAGTAGTGTAAACGTTTTGTGTAAAGGCAAGATCATCTACTATATCTAATACTTCCCGGCGTATGTAACCACTTTCATCAACACTACCTACTAAAAATTTTGCAATTTCCCTTTCTTCGTCATCAAAGCGGTAGGTGTTTAACTGCTGCATTAAATGTTGGGTAAATGATTTCCCCGAAGCATATGGTATTTGTTTATCCTCATCATCAGCACTATAGTTATTTGAAGAAAGTTTATAGCTGGGCACTTCATCATCGCTTAAATAATCATCCACGTTAATTTCAGTTTCAATTACTTCGGTTCCATCGTCATCGTAATCATCTTCATAAGAATCTGAAAACTCATCCTCATATTCATTAAGCTCATCTTTTCCACCTTCCAAGGCAGGGTTTTCTTCCATTTCCTGCGAAATACGTTGCTCAAAAGCCTGTGTAGGCAATTGTATCAACTTCATCAACTGGATTTGTTGTGGTGATAGCTTTTGTGAAAGTTTAAAATTAAGTTGTTGCTTTAACATACGATATAACTTACTTATAAAGTTAAAAAAAACCAGCTACAAAAATAATATTGTAGCTGGTTTTAATATAAGCTTATGATTTATTATCATTAAAACGATGCATTACCAGGGGTGCGAGGATAAGGAATTACATCGCGAATGTTGCCCATGCCGGTTACAAATTGTACCATACGCTCAAAACCAAGGCCAAAGCCACTATGTACACAGGTACCAAACTTACGAAGCTCTAAATACCACCAAAGTTCTTTTTCTTCAATACCCATGGTTTCCATTTTTTCTTTTAGAACATCATAACGCTCTTCACGTTGCGAACCTCCAACAATCTCTCCAATACCAGGAAAGAGTACATCCATGGCACGAACTGTTTTACCGTCGTCGTTTAAACGCATGTAAAAAGCTTTAATTTTTGCAGGGTAGTCAAATAATATCACAGGACATTTAAAGTGTTTTTCCACTAAAAAGCGTTCGTGTTCACTTTGTAGATCTGCTCCCCATTCGTCGATTATGTATTTAAATTTTTTCTTTTTGTTCGGTTTTGAGTTTTTAAGAATGTCAATTGCTTCGGTATAGGTAACACGTTTAAAGTTGTTTTCCAGAACAAATTTCATTTTTTCCCTAAGTGCCATTTCACTTCGTTCTGCTTGAGGTTTGCTTTTTTCTACCTGCAGCAAACGGTTTTCTAAAAACTCAAGGTCGTCTGCGCAGTTTTCCAGCGCATATTTAATGATGTATTTTATAAAATCTTCGGCCAAATCCATGTTTCCGTCTAGATCACAGAAAGCCATTTCGGGCTCAATCATCCAAAATTCTGCCAAATGACGCGATGTGTTTGAGTTTTCGGCTCTAAACGTTGGCCCAAAAGTGTATATTTTACCCAATCCCATGGCGTAGGTTTCACCTTCTAATTGTCCACTTACGGTAAGGTTTGTTTCTTTTCCGAAGAAATCTTTTGAATAGTCTACATTTCCCTCATCATCTAAAGGTGGGTTTTTAGGATCAAGGTTGCTCACGCGAAACATTTCGCCAGCACCTTCAGCATCACTGCCTGTAATAATTGGGGAATGCATATAGTTGAATCCATTCTTCTGAAAATATTCATGAACGGCAAATGCCAATTTTGACCGGGTACGCATAACGGCACTAAATGTATTGGTGCGAACACGCAAATGAGCTTGTTCTCTTAACTTTTCAAGGGTATGTCGCTTAGGTGAAAGGATAGTAAGCTTTACTTCTTCTGGATCTGCTTCGCCCAATACTGTGACGTTTGAAACCTGAACTTCTACACTTTGTCCTTTTCCTTGACTTTCTACTAAAACACCTTTAACTTCTATCGCTGCGCCAACAGTAATCTTTTTTAATGTTTCTTCTTCAAAATTCTCAAAATCAACAACGCATTGTAGGTTTTTAATGGTAGAACCATCATTTAAAGCAATAAAACGGTTACTTCTAAAAGCTCGAACCCATCCTTTAATGGTAATTTCGTTTAAGGAAGGTTCCGTTTGTAAAACGTCTATGATCTCAGTATGCTGCATAATAGGTGTATTTTCGAGTGGTAAAGATACTTTTTCTATAAATTTCAAAAAAATATATTCTGAAACACTACATTTCTTTATTCTTTTTTAGATTGACTTGCTTCCTCCTCTTCATCGTCATCATCTGGTAAAATTTTTAATGAAGGTTTTTTAAAGGTCTTTTTGTTTGCTATCTCTTTTTCGAGAGATAGTAAGAGTGCCGGAAGCAATAATAGGTTTGCTAACATCGCAAATACTAATGTGATAGAGACCAATGCCCCTAACGCAACAGTGCCTCCAAAACTTGAAATGGTAAATACAGAGAACCCAAAAAACAGTACAATGGAAGTGTAAAACATGCTTACTCCTGTTTCCCGTAAAGCGGCATAAACAGATTTTTTAATCTTCCAATTGTTTGCAATAAGCTCTTGCCTATATTTTGCCAAAAAGTGAATGGTGTCATCTACCGAAATACCAAAAGCAATACTAAACACCAAAATTGTACTGGGTTTAATTGGCACGCCTAAAAATCCCATAAGCCCAGCTGTTATTATCAAGGGAAGTAGATTGGGCAGCAAGGAAACCAATATCATTTTAAAACTTCTAAACATCCACGCCATAAATAATGCTATTAATAAAATGGCAAGCGAAAGTGAAATTATTAAATTGGTTACAAGGTATTTTGTTCCTTTTTGGAATACCAACGCTTTTCCTGTAAGGGTAACAATGTAGCGCTCTGGCGGAAATATTTTATCTATTTTAGCCTTTAGATCTTCTTCAATTCGGTCGTACCGTTCTGTTTCAGTGTCTTTAATAAATGTTGTAATGCGTGCAAATTGGCCTGTACTGTCCACATAGCTCTTTAATAAATCGGTACTTCCAGCACTACTTTTTGCCTGTGATAGAATAAAAGTCCGTTCTTGGCTGTTGGGTAATTGATAATATTCTGGATTGTTATTATAATAGGCCTGCTTTGAATATTTAACCAATTCTACAACCGAAAGAGGTTTAGAAAATTCAGGTATTTCTTCAATGTACTCCTGTAGCTCGTCCATTCGTTTTAAGGTAGCAAGTTTCATCACTCCTTTTTTACGTTTGGTATCTACTAATATTTCCAAAGGCATGATGCCTTCATATTCTTTTTCAAAAAAACGGATGTCTTTAAAAAAATCTGCGTTTTTTGGCATGTCTTCAATAAGACTCCCCGATATTTTAATATTAAACATCCCAATAATACTAAGGCAGAGCATAACAATTGACACAATAAATATGGCAATTCGGTGTCCTTTTACCATACGTTCCATCCAGTCTACAAAACTCCCAATCCATCGTTTGTTAAGATGTTTTAAGTGTTTGTATTTCGGTATTGCCATATAACTGTACACAATGGGAATTATGAACAAACTAAGTAGGAAAATAGCGATGATGTTAATAGAAGCGACAATACCAAATTCACTAAGTAGTTTACTGTTGGTTAAAATAAACGTAGCAAAACCAGATGCAGTTGTAACATTTGTCATTAACGTTGCATTGCCCACTTTACTAATTACACGTTGTAAAGATTTGGCTTGATTACCGTGTTGTTTTATTTCCTGCTGGTACTTATTAATAAGGAAAATACAGTTGGGAATACCAATTACTATTATTAGTGGCGGAATTAAAGCCGTTAGTACTGTAATTTCATAATGAAGCAATCCTAAAATTCCAAAAGACCACATAACACCTATAATAACCGTAGCCATGGAAATTAACGTTGCTCGTACTGAACGGAAGAAAAAGAAAAAAATTAATGAGGTAACCAACAACGCTGCGGCGATGAACATACCAATTTCATCGATGATATTTTGCGAGTTTAAGGTACGTATATAAGGCATACCTGATGTGTGGACATCGATACCGGTTTCCTTTTCAAAAGTTTCAATGTTGGGAATAAGATCTTCAACAATAAAATCTTTCCGTTCGGCAGTATTAACAATATCTTTTTTTAGGTAAATAGCTGTGCGAACTGACTTTTTATCGGGGCTATAGACCAAACCATTATAAAAAGGAAGGTTGTTGAAGAGTTCTTGTTTGTATTTCTGAAGTTTTTTTGAAGTAGTGATGGAATCTTCAATAAAAGGTACCAATTGAAAACCAACAGTATCCTTTTTCCGTTCCAGTTTTTGCAGGTCACCAACCGATAAGGTAAACTCTACTTCGTCATACTTGCCTAAAGTTTTTGAAAGTTGCGTCCAAGCGTTGAAGTTAGAAGGGGTAAAAAGGGTTGAGTCTTTAATTCCCAAAACAATTAAATTACCTTCTTCACCAAATTTTGATAGAAAATTATTGTATTCTAAGTTAATTTCGTGATCATCGGGCAATAAATTGGCTTCGGTATACGTAAAGCGCATGTTTTTCCATTGCAGAGCAAAAAATACGGTTGCACAGGCAATGGCAATAAGAATAAGCGTACGATTACGCAAAATAAACCGAGCTACGGTGGTCCAAAAACCAATACTGAAAAGTTTGTCCAAACCTTTTTCCTTTTAGAAGGCGCAAAGGTATAAATTATAAGGCAGTAGCCGTCGTTTTAGTTGCTCTTTTTACGTATTAAAACTTGGCGTAGAATGTAAATTTAAAGGAAATATTATCTTCTAATTCTGGCAAATGATAAAATCCATACCGATAGGCGAAACTTAACCCGAATCCGAAAATAAGTTTATTAAGTTCGATCCCTGATTCTGAATAAATTTGGTCTAAGGTCTTAAAGTTAATACCGGAGTGATTTTCTGGATTTTCCATATTACCAATTGCGTGACGGGTAATAACCACTAGCTCGGGTTTAAATTTATCTGAAAAATAAAAGCGGCGCAGACTATGTTTAATTTGAAGTGTTGCGAGTTTGTCAGAGAAGAACTCTCCAAAGTACATGGTTTCAAAACTCTTCCGGCCTGCAACAGAAAAACGCTGTAAGATTGTATTTTTTGTAGGACTATTAGGAAAAGCATGAAATAAGTGTGTTAACGGGACATCTCCAATAGCATAATCGCCTTCCAGTAAAAAGCTGGTAGAGGAGAGGTCGGTTCGCTCTATATAATAATCGAGTTTTAGGCCAAATTTGGTATAATTGAAGTCACTGCCAGCAATTCCTTTTAAACCTTGGGTAACTTGTGCGCTTATTTTTGGGCTACCATCAAAATACTCAACAAAACCATCATTAGTAGTTATAAAATCTTCTTTAGGACTTATCCTCACTGAAGCAGTAACCTCACTAAGCTCGTAGTCATTATAAAACTTACCATCATTAATAAATGTGTAGTTTTCTATTTGCTCTACGGTGCTTCGGGAAATGCGTAGTTCCGATAATATCTTAGGGTCAAACTCACTTTGTATATTGGCCTGCCAAGTACGATGTTTAAAAAATTGTGTAACGTTTACTAAACGGGGTTCAAAAACAGAGTATACGCGGGCATCGGTTAGATATTGGAACGTTCCAATCTCTCGAATATCATCTATATAATATAGGTTGACCCAGGTTTTAGTCTTTTTGTCCACACGTGCACTTGCCCCCAGACTGAATTTAAAATCGTGGTCTTTAAAGCCATGAGCAATATACCCGCCAATTTTATAGTCTTCAAAAAGTTTATCGTTGGTAATTCCGCCAATACCCAAGCGAATGCCTTCGTAATTGTTGTATTTTATTAAATAACGTAAATCAATATCAAAAAAACCAATGGGGTAAAAACCGGTGTTAAATGGATTTTTCTTTTCTTCTTTTTTAGTTGCAGTTGTATCTTTTTCGGTCTCAATGGCAGGTTCTTGCGCAACAACAACATAACCAAGTAGCAGCGAAATAATAATAAGAAAGGTGCGCATACAGGGAATCCGAAGTTTAATTCTTTAAAAGTATAAAGAAAGCGGCATAGAAGCCGCTTGTTTTTGTTTTGTTTAACGAAACCATTCGTTAAACCGTCATAATTTCTTTCTCTTTTTTCTCAAAAATCTGATCAATTTTAGCAATATGATTATCAGTCATTTCCTGGATATCATTTTCTAGATTTTTTTGTAAGTCTTCTGAAATATCCAATTTTTTAAGGTCGTTATTTGCATTTTTACGGTCGTTACGAACCACAACTTTTGCTTCTTCAGCTTCAGCTTTTGCTTGTTTTGCCAAATCTTTACGGCGTTCTTCGGTTAATGGCGGAACATTGATAATAACACTTTCTCCATTATTTTGAGGGTTGAACCCAAGATTGGCGACCTGTATCCCTTTTTCAATTTCAGGAATTAATGACTTTTCCCAAGGCTGGATGGAAATGGTCATCCCGTCTGGGGTATTTACATTGGCAACTTGGTTAAGTGGGGTAGGACTACCGTAGTAATCTACCATTACACCACTTACCATAGAAGGAGAGGCTTTGCCGGCACGTATGTTTGCCAATTGTTTCTCAAGGTGATTAACAGCTTTGTCCATTGCTTCGCGGGTGCCGTCTATCAAAAATTCAATTTCGTCTTCCATTTTTAATTTTTTTAAGTGTTTTTCAAAAATCAAGCCAGAGAATAACTGGCAAATTGTTTGATTTTATAAATTTACTTTAGTCCCAATTTTTTCACCAGAAACTACTTTCAGTAAATTGCCTTTTGTATTCATGTCAAAGACAATAATAGGTAATTTATTTTCTTGGCTAAGGGTAAAAGCTGTGGTATCCATAACTTTTAGGCCTTTTTTCAAAACATCTTCAAAGGTAATATAATCATATTTTTCTGCAGCTTTGTCCTTTTCAGGATCGCTGGTGTAAATACCATCTACTCGCGTTCCCTTTAAAATTACATCTGCGTGTATTTCAATAGCCCTTAATACAGCTGCGCTGTCTGTTGTAAAATAAGGATTTCCAGTACCACCACCAAAAATAACTACACGGCCTTTTTCTAGATGCCTAATGGCTTTCCTGCGTATAAAAGGCTCTGCTACTTCGTTAATTTTAATGGCACTTTGCAATCGGGTAGGAACCTCTTCATCTTCTAATGCGCTTTGCAACGCTAAGCCATTTATAACCGTAGCTAACATACCCATATGGTCACCTTGTACGCGATCCATCCCGCGGCTGGCACCGGCAACACCTCTAAAAATGTTTCCACCGCCAATAACAATGGCAACTTCTACTCCTTTGTTTGTTATTTCTTTTATCTCTTCAGCATATTCTTTCAATCTATCTGGGTCTATTCCGTATTGACGTTTTCCCATCAAGGCCTCGCCCGATAATTTTAAAAGGATTCTTTTGTATTGCATAGTGGTGTTTTACTCGATAATCGAGATTTGAAAGATCCGAGATTTGTCTCGAAACCAAAAAATTTTCTTATAAATATCTCGTAGGCTTGCCCCCGAGGTAATTTATGGAGCAAAAATAATGAAAAATATTGTATGCTGTTGTAAAAATTGAAAAGGCTTGATGTGTTGCAATCAATCAAATAAAATAAAATTTATGATGACATTTTATAATTTTTTCGATGAACAAGTACATATATAATTAACGACTAAAATTTCCTTATTATGAAAAATCAACTACTCGTTTTCTTTTGCCTTATTGGCATAGGTACCTTAGCACAAGTAAACTTAATGCAGCCCAGTAATTTTACCCCAGCGGAATTTGAAAAGACCGAATGTATAACAGACGCCGATAGGCAAGCCGTGCGCAAAACGATTGCGGAAAACAAACAGCAAATCTTGGCAAAAAACTCCCAAGCTTTTCAAAACAGGGGCGGTTCGCCTTTATTTGTGTTACCAATTAGGGCTAAAGCTGAGTTTGATGAATATGGTTACTATATAATTAACAATCAAGTAGATCACGATTTAACCCCTAATGGAAGCTTGTTAGATTATGAATGTAACGAACGAACTTACGATTGGACAACTGGCAACCATGAGGGTACCGACTATGTACTATGGCCCTATCCTTGGAAGCGTATGCAAGAAGAAATCATGGAAGTGATAGCGGCTGCACCAGGAACCATTATCGACAAACGGGATGGCAATTTTGATTTAAACTGTGATAATAATGGGAATCCAAATTGGAACGGGATTATCATTGAGCATAGTGATGGCTCACAAGCTTGGTATTGGCATTTTAAAGATGGAGCCATTACAACAAAAGAAGTTGGAGATACTGTTGAAGCAGGAGAGTATCTGGGAGCTGCAGGAAGTTCGGGAAGTAGTACTATTCCGCATTTGCATTTTGAAGTGTATGATGCCAATGATAATTTAATTGATCCTTATGAAGGACCTTGTAATGATATGAACCCTTCTAGCTGGTGGGCAGAACAACCCAATTATTATGTGCCTGAAATTAATCACATTTCAACTCACAACTCGCCAAATTTTGATGCAGAGTGTGGGGTAGTGGAAAAGACCTATGAAGAGTTGAATTTTGAACCCGGAGAAGAGGTAGTTTTTCGAATATTCTTTAGAGATATAAGCACAGATGACAACACTCATATAACGGTGACCAAACCAGATGGTTCTGTCTTATACGATTATGACTTTACTTCACCTTGGCCTAATTATACGGGAGCCTATGCAGAATGGATTTTCCCTACAGATAATACATGGCAAGATGGTGTTTATACTATAACGGCGGAATTTTACGGAAGTATGTATGAAACTATTTTTGGTATAAATACTAGTTTAGGAATTGAAAATGCTGCTGCTGAAATTTTTAGTATCTATCCAAACCCTGCTTCAGAAAGCGTTTTTATTGAAAGCGATGCTATTGTGGATAAAGTTGAAATATATGATATGTTGGGCAGAAACGTTTTGCAGCAAATTTCAGGAGAAAGAAAAATAGAAATCAACACCGAAGCATTAAAAAGCGGGTTGTATTTAGCTTTTATTACTTCGGAAGGAAAAACTGTTTCTAGAAAGATTGTGAAGAAGTAATGTTTGGTTAATATAAAAAAAAGAGGTTTCAACTGTTCGCTGAAACCTCTTTTTAATTGTTTTGTGTCTTTGCTTAGTCTAAAGAAACACGTTCAAAAGCTATAACCTCTACATCACCCAATGTTTTTACATATTGTGCAACGCTTTGTTTGCTGTCCTTAATAAACGCTTGGTTTACTAAAGTGTTATCCTTAAAGAAACGCTTAATTTTTCCTTTAGCAATGTTGTCTAACATTTCTTCTGGCTTGCCTTCTTGACGTAATTGATCTTTAGCAATCTCGATTTCTTTATCAATCGTAGATTGATCAACACCTTCTTCGTTTAAAGCAACTGGGTTCATTGCTGCAGCTTGCATAGAAACATCTTTAGCAACTTCTTCCGCGCCATCAGCATTTTTAGAAAGACCTGTTAAAACAGCAATCTTGTTACCAGCGTGAATGTAAGAGCCTACAAATGGAGCTTCTAATGTTTTATATGCACCAATCTCGATTTTCTCACCAATTACACCAGTTTGCTCTGTCAATTTTTCTTGAACGGTTATTCCGTTGTAATCTGCAGCTAAAAATTCATCTTTAGATGAAGTGTTTAAAGCTAACTCAGCAAAATCGTTTGCTAATTTTACGAAATCATCGTTTTTAGCAACAAAGTCAGTCTCACAGTTAAGAGACACAATTACACCTCTACTATTATCGCTGTTTACTTTAGCAATTACAGCACCTTCGCTTGAGTCACGGTCAGCTCTTTTTGCAGCAATTTTCTGTCCTTTTTTACGAAGGATTTCAATTGCTTTGTCAAAATCACCATCTGCCTCTACTAATGCCTTTTTACAGTCCATCATACCAGCACCGGTTGCTTTTCTTAATTTATTTACTTCTGCGGCGGTTATTTTAGCCATCTTTATAACGTTTTTAATGTATTAGTAAAAAAGCCGTTTAATTGATTTTCAGCAAAGAAAATAACCAAACGGCAAATTTGTATTAACAATGGGTTATTTTATTCTTCTTCTTTTGTTGCTTTCTCTAAAGTTTCTTCTTTAGACTCCAATTTCACAGGCTTTTTAGCCTCTTTCATTGCTTTTTTGTCTTCTTTGTCTTTAGAAGGAACCTCTTTTTTATCAGCTTTCTTTTCTTTAGCCTCTTTTTCTTTCTTTGCTTCTTTTTTGGCTTTCTTAGCTGCTTTTTCTTCTTCGCTCTTTTCTTTTCCAGCTTTGCGCTCTGCAAGACCTTCAATTACCGCTTCAGAAACTTTACCAACAATCTTTTCAATAGATTTAGATGCATCATCATTCGATGGAATAGCATAATCAATCTCACGTGGATCACTGTTGGTATCCACCATTGCAAAAATTGGAATGTTTAATTTTTGAGCTTCTTTTACAGCAATGTGCTCACGAGTAGTGTCTACAATGAACAACGCTCCTGGAAGACGGCTCATATCGCTAATAGAACCTAAGTTTTTCTCAAGCTTAGCACGAAGACGGTCTACTTGTAAACGTTCTTTTTTAGAAAGCGTGTTGAAAGTTCCATCTTGCTTCATACGATCAATAGATGCCATTTTTTTAACGGCTCTTCTAATGGTTACGAAGTTGGTAAGCATACCACCAGGCCAACGCTCGGTAATGTATGGCATTTTAGCTTCGCTCGCTTTTTCTGAAACGATGTCTTTAGCTTGCTTTTTAGTAGCTACGAAAAGAATTTTTCTTCCGCTGGCTGCAATTTTCTTTAAAGCTTCGTTAGCTTCATCAAGTTTTGCAGCTGTTTTGTAAAGGTTGATAATGTGAATCCCGTTACGCTCCATATAGATATATGGTGCCATGTTCGGGTTCCATTTACGGGTTAGGTGACCAAAGTGTACACCTGCGTCAAGTAACGACTTAACTTCTTTGTTGTCTGCCATTTTGTTTTAGTTTACGTTCCTGTTTAGATAGCAACCTTTCCTGTACTAGGACTTGGTTTAGATGCTAAACTAACTTCCGCGACATACGGAATAACAGCTTGTTAAATAATAAATATAATATGAACTGATGTGCCATTGAAACCAATGGCACGGTTGTATTAACGTTTTGAGAATTGGAATTTCTTACGCGCTTTCTTCTGTCCGAATTTCTTACGCTCAACCATTCTTGGATCTCTGGTTAATAAACCTTCTGGTTTTAAAATACTTCTGTTTTCTTCATTAAGCTCACACATAGCTCTAGATAAGGCCAAACGGATAGCTTCAGCTTGTCCAGTGATTCCTCCTCCAAATACGTTTACTGAAATGTCAAAATTCTTGTCGTTTTCAGTTAACATAAGAGCTTGTTTAACTTTATATTGTAATGTACCTGTGGTAAAGTACTTTTCCATATCACGTTTGTTGATGGTGATATTTCCTTTTCCATCAGAAAGGTACACACGCGCAACAGCGGTTTTTCTTCTTCCTATTTTGTGAATAACTTCCATTACTTGATATCGTTAAGGTTAATGGTTTTTGGTTTTTGTGCCTCTTGGTCGTGCTCAGCACCTGCATATACTTTAAGGTTTCTGAAAAGTTCTGCACCTAACTTATTTTTAGGCAACATCCCTTTTACAGCTTTTTCCACTACTCTCGCAGGATCCTTACCGTATAGTTCTTCTGCAGTTAAGCTACGTTGCCCACCTGGATATCCTGTGTGACGAATGTATTGTTTTTCGGTCCACTTATTTCCAGTCAATACAATTTTGCTTGCATTGGTAATAACAACGTTGTCTCCACAATCTACGTGAGGAGTAAAATTAGGCTTGTGCTTGCCACGTAGCATTTTTGCTACTTTACTGGCCATGCGGCCAAGCGTTTGTCCATCAGCATCAACATGCAACCACTCTTTGTTTACAGTAGCGCTGTTTGCTGAAATTGTTTTATAACTTAGTGTATCCACTTTTAATAATTTTTCTGTTAGCATTCACCTACTAACAGGTTAAACATTCCTTCTTTTGGATAAATCGGGGTGCAAATGTACTATTATTTATTTGAAAAACAACACCCAAGGTTTTAATTTTTTAGGTTCTAAAAATCTATGACTTAGTGTTTCAGAAAAATTAATCAACTGTGACCACTAAATCACCTTTCATTAACATAGTGCCTGGCTTTAATGTGATGGATTTTACTTTCCCAGCTTTGTTGGCTGTAACGGTAGTTTCCATTTTCATCGCTTCAATAACAAATAAGGGTTCGTTTTCCTCGATTTCTTGTCCTTTTTTAACGAGCATTTTATACAACATTCCTTGAAGTGGTGCACCGTATTGGTTAGCATCTTCTGGGTCTGCTGGAATATGAACTTCCTTTTCTACTTTTATGGATTTGTCTTTAATTTCCACAAAGCGGTTTTCACCGTTAACCGAAAAGAACACAATCCGTATTCCTTCATCATTCGGTATTCCTACTGAAAGCAGTTTTACGATGATTGTTTTTCCTTCTTCCAGTTCAATAATAGCTTCTTCGCGCAGTTTCATTCCGTAGAAGAAATTTTTCGTAGGAAGAATGGCTAAATTTCCATAGAGTTTATACTTTTCGTGTGCTTGTTCAAAAACACGTGGGTATAAGCTGTAGGATAGAAAGTCTTCAAATTCAATAGGACGACTGAATCCTTTCTGAAATTTTTTACGGAACGCAGCATATTCTGTATCAAAATCAATAGGCTCCAAATGTGCGTTAGGCCTATCGGTGTAAGGGTCAGCATTTCTTAAAATAATTTTTTGAAGCTCTTTTGGAAAACCTCCTAACGGTTGCCCCAAATCACCTTTAAAGAAATTGATAACCGACTCTGGGAACGAGATTTCATTTCCGCGTTGCATCACATCTTCAGGCGTTAAATCGTTCGTGACCATAAAGATGGCCATATCGCCCACCACTTTACTACTTGGGGTTACTTTTACCAAATTTCCGAAGAGATCATTTACCTGCTCATACATTTTGGTCACTTCGTGGAACCGATCAGCAAGTCCTAGCGCTTCCGCTTGCGGACGTAAATTGGAATACTGCCCACCCGGTATTTCGTGTTGATACACTTCGGCCGTTCCTGCTTTTAGACCAGACTCAAACGGATAATATACCTCGCGGGTGTCTTCCCAATAATTAGAAAATTCATTAAGCTTTTTAATATCATAATCGTGAGCGCGTTTGTGGCGTTTCATCATTTCGACTACTGAGTTAAAATTAGGCTGCGATGTTAAACCAGATAAACCACCCAATGCAACATCAACTACATCTACACCCGCTTCAATGGCTTTTAAATAAGTAGCCGATTGGATTGAAGAAGTATCGTGTGTGTGCAAATGCAACGGGATGTTCACCGTATCTTTTAAAGCTGAAACCAATTCGGTTGCGGCATACGGTTTCAATAAACCGGCCATGTCTTTAATGGCAATCATATGCGCACCGGCATTTTCTAAGTCTTTTGCTAGTTGTGTATAGTATTTTAGGGTGTATTTGCTTTCATCAGGATCTAGAATATCTCCGGTATAACTTATGGCTGCTTCTGCAATTCCGTCAGTTTTGTTTCGAACATAGTTAATGCTCGGTTCCATCGCTTTCACCCAATTTAAGGAATCGAATATTCTGAAAAGATCCACACCGTTTTCCCACGATTTTTCTACAAACTTTTCAATTAAGTTATCTGGATAGGCTTTGTAGCCTACGCCGTTACTGCCTCGAAGTAACATTTGGAATAGAATATTAGGCATGCGCTCCCTTAATTCCCGTAAACGCGTCCACGGACTTTCGTTTAAAAAGCGCATACAGACATCGAAGGTAGCGCCGCCCCACATTTCAATACTAAAGGTGTTTGGGTGATTTTTAGCATAACTTTCCGCTACTTTTAGCATATCGTACGTTCGCATACGTGTTGCCAACAATGATTGGTGCGCATCACGAATAGTCGTATCGGTATAATGTATTTTCTTTTCGTCTTTTAGCCACGCACAGAATTTTTCCGGCCCCATTTCGGTAAGCATATCTTTTGTGCCTTTTGGGAATTTCTCTGCAGGACTATAAATAGGGATAGTAGGATTTCTGAATTTTTTATTCTCGTCAATAAACTTTACATCGGGATTTCCGTTTACAATGACCTCCCCTAAATAATTGGTGATTTTTGTGGTTCTGTCTTGTGGTAATTTTACATCGAATAAGGAAGGTGTATTGCCAATAAAGTTAACCGTCGCCGCTCCTTCTTTAAAGGTGTCGTGTTGAATGACATTTTGAAGAAAGTGAATATTGGTTTTTACACCACGAATTCTAAACTCTTTTAATGCTCTAACCATTTTCCGGACTGCGCCATCCAACGTTCTACCATGTGCTGAAACTTTTACCAACATCGAATCGAAAAAAGGACTAATACTGTACGACTGGTAAATACTTCCAGCATCTAAGCGAATTCCCATCCCCGAAGCACTTCGGTAGGTGGTAATCGTGCCATAATCTGGTGTAAAATTATTGGTAGGATCTTCAGTCGTTAATCTACATTGCAGTGCAAAACCGTAGGTTTTAAGCGAGTCTTGATCGTAAATTTTAATTTGCTTATCCGAAAGTTTATAACCACCGGCAATAAAAATTTGAGATTTAATCAAGTCAATTCCCGTTACCATTTCGGTAACTGTATGTTCTACCTGAATACGTGGGTTTACCTCGATAAAGAACACATTGTCATTTTTATCTACTAAAAATTCTACTGTCCCTACATTATTATAGCTTACTTCTTCGGCAATAGAAACGGCATATTTGTAAAGCGATTGTTTTACTTTTTCTGAAACATTATAAGAAGGAGCCACTTCAACCACTTTTTGATGACGGCGCTGTACAGAGCAATCACGCTCGTACAAATGACGGATATTTCCGTGGTTGTCGGCGACGATTTGAACTTCTAAATGCTTAGGTTCTTCTACATATTTTTCTAAAAACATGGTGTCGTCGCCAAAGGCATTCCCAGCTTCACTTTGAGCAGACTCAAAATTATTTTTTAAGTCGTTATCATTTCTTATAATACGCATGCCACGACCACCGCCACCTGAAGCAGCTTTCAACATAACTGGATATCCAATAGTTGAAGCTTCAGAAAGGGCAATCTTTAAAGAAGTAAGGTCTTTTGCGTTACTTTTAATGGTTGGTACCTTGCACTTTTCAGCAATTTTTTTGGCTGTAATTTTATCACCCAAGGCATCCATTACTTTTGGATCTGGACCAATAAATATGACCCCAGCTTCGGCACATTTACGAGCGAATTCAGAATTTTCAGATAAAAAACCATAACCAGGATGGATGGCATCGACGCCTTTCGCTTTTGCCAAAGCAATAATTTCATCGCCATTTAAATAAGGTTTTAACGGCTCGTCGTCCTTTCCAATTTGGTAGGCTTCATCGGCTTTGTAACGATGTTGCGAGTAGCGGTCTTCATAGGTGTAAACGGCAACAGTTGTTAAATTTATCTCGGTACACGCTCTAAAAACACGTATGGCAATTTCTCCGCGGTTGGCAACTAATACTTTTTTAATATCCATGATGTTGTATGACTTTTTTCTGAAAAACTAAAATGCTGCTAAAGATAAAAAATACTATGCACGCATAATAATTTTTAACTGATTTTTCTGAAATATTTACGAAATATAATATGGGTTTTCGTTTTTGTAATTCCGGACAATAAAATCGAGGGCGCTTTGCAAAATTTCGCCCATGTTTTTCGACTTTTTAAAGTTGACATCGCCTGTTAGTTTAAAAAGATCTTTTTTTAATTGATTTATCTTTTCAGGGGGTGAGATCGTGTCGCTGTTCATACAGTCCATGATTTCTTTTAATCGACTTTGTTCACTTACAGCTCGTTTTGCCAATAAAGAACGTTCTTCTCGTTTGTACTGCTCTATGGATTCTTCTTGCAATAAACCCATTGTCATTTTCACCAATTCGTTATTTTCTTTTAAAAACTGAGGTTTATAAACCTTGGCATTGCCTTCATAACTTTGTTGGTCAAAATCGATAGCACGGATTCTATATTGAATTCTATCAAAATCATGGGTGAGGACCATTACATAATTGTATGAACGCATATCGCCCAACAACCTCACAAAACAGCGCTCGTTAAATTTTACAAACTCTTTGGCAATCTCTTTTTTTTGTTGCTCGGAACATTTCGCCAATTCGTTTTCAATAAAGTCATCACCGGGAATTCCTGAAATGTGTTCTTCAATCAACGTATTACCGTGTACTAAAAAGTTGATATGGTTAGGTGAAAGCAGATGTTCCAGTTCTAGCCCATAAATACGTGAAGCATCGGCTTTTTTAATATAGAGAAATAAATAGTTGTCGTTTAAAATGTTTCTAACCTTAACACGAAATGGTTTTGAATTTCCGAAGGTGCAAAAATCGATACTATCTATACTAAGGTAAGGCAATAAACTATCGCTACCATCTGAATGTAAAATAGAATACATTCGTTTTAAGCTGGCATCTATTTCTTCACGTTCAAATTCAGAATAATACACACTAATCCAAAGTGTATCGTTCCCGTGTTTGTCGTATATGGAAACCGAACCTTGAAACCGGAGCAAATCGTCATAATAAATCGTGATCTTACTGTTTCGGCCGTGTTTGGTTAAGTAATTGGACAAGGCATCGGTAATTTCGTAGGCGGGTTTCTTTTTTGAAATCAGTTTTCGCATAGCAACATTTTAAACCTTAAAGATACCATATTTGAGAGGATGATTTTAATATTTCTGAATTGTTAAAAAAACCTTAAAGCAACAAAATAGTGTCACATTCTACTGAAGAATAAGTCTATTAAAGAAACTAACCGACCATGCTTAAGAATTTTTTATTCTTCATACTAAGTATATGTGCCACTATTTCACTTCAATCTCAAACTGAAATAGATCCTGAAACGACTGAAACTAACTCTAAAAAAAGAAGCTACACCACTCAATCAATTGGCAGTGAAGCAGCCCCAACAATTGACGGAACAATAGACGAAAAAGTTTGGGACAAAGTAGAATGGACAACAGACTATGTAGAAAACCAGCCAGATAACGGCACACCGCCAACCGAACAGACGAAAATGAAAATAGTCTATGACGCCAAAAACCTATATGTTGCTTTTAGATGTTATGATGCTGAACCGGAGGGAATAGTAAAAAGGCTTTCCCGTAGGGATGGTTTTGAAGGCGATTGGGTAGAATTAAACATTGATAGTTATAATGACAATAGAACGGGCTTTTCGTTCACTATCACAGCTGCGGGTGTAAAAGGGGATGAGTTTATTTCAAATAACGGAAACAATTGGGATGGCAGCTGGAACCCAATTTGGTATGTAAAAACTCAGATTGATAGCGAAGGATGGACTGCTGAAATGCGAATTCCTTTAAGTCAGTTACGATTTGGAAATGCAGAGGAACAAATTTGGGGAATACAATCTACTAGAAGATATTTCAGAAAAGAAGAGCGTTCCCTATGGCAACCTGTAGATGTAAATGCACCGGGTTGGGTGAGTGAGTTTGGTGAATTACGCGGAATTAAAGGTATAAAACCGCAAAAACAGTTAGAAATACAACCCTATGCCCTAACTAAATTAAACACCTACGAAGAAGAAGTTGGAAACCCTTTTAGAGATGGAAGTGATACCCGTTTTACAGCAGGATTGGATGCTAAAATCGGTATAACTAACGACCTTACGTTAGATGCCACCATAAATCCAGACTTTGGTCAAGTGGATGCCGACCCGGGAGCCATAGCTTTGGATGGGTTTGAGATATTTTTCCAAGAACGGCGCCCTTTCTTTGTAGAGAACAAAAATATTTTCGATTATAATATTAGTGGAAATTCTGACAATCTATTCTTTTCCCGAAGAATAGGTAGAAGTCCACAGGGTTCTGCGTTTGGCCCTACAACTGCTTATGTGGATCAACCTCAAAACTCAACCATTTTAGGTGCTGCAAAATTTAGTGGAAAAACAAAAGATGGATGGTCAATAGGGGTGTTGGAGAGTGTTACCGCCAAAGAATATGCCGATGTTGTAAACGAAGATGGGTCTGAAGAAGAAGTCTTAGTAGAACCATTGACCAATTATATGGTAGGAAGATTACAAAAAGATTTTAATGATCGAAACACCTATATAGGAGGAATATTTACAGCGACCAACCGCAATTTAGAGGATAATTTAGATTTTTTACATAAGAATGCATATTCTGGCGGACTGGATTTTAAACATAATTGGAATGATAGAAATTATTATGTGGAAGGAAAGGCGTTTTTAAGTCAGGTGAATGGAAGTGAAGAGGCAATAGAAAGAACCCAACGCTCGATAGTTCATTTATTTCAAAGGGTAGATGCCAGTCACGTTTCAGTCGATAGCACAAGAACATCCTTAACAGGAACTGGTGGGCAATTTGAATATGGAAAAAGCGGTGGTGGAAACTGGCGCTATAATTTAGGTGGTTCTTGGCGGTCGCCAGAATTAGAATTAAACGATATAGGGTTTTTACGACAAGCAGATAATATTAATCAGTATGCTGGCGCAACTCGTGTTTTTAATAAACCTACTAGCTGGTATAGAAGAGCAAATATTAGAGCGTATCAGTCCTTAAATTATGATTTTGAAGGAAACTACAACAGTTTTTATTACCAATTGGTAGGTTTTGTTAATTTTAAAAACAATTGGTTTGCTGAAGGTGGTTCTGAAAATAATGCTGCACGATTTGATAATTCTGAATTGCGCGGAGGACCAAGATTTAGAAGAAATGGCGATCATTTAGGTTTTTTATATGTTGGCACCGATAGCCGGAAAAAATTCAATACTACGGTAGGTTATGTTTACGGACAAGCTACGGAGAAGAATTATTCCTTCACACGGTATGAACTTCGGCTTAATTATCAGCCATTAAATGCCTTAAGCCTTTCTATGACTACTAAATATGAATCAAGACCCGATAAAACGCAATATGTAGATCAAGTAGAATTTGCTGGAGGCAAACGCTACGTTACAGGCGAAATTGATCAAGAAACTATAAGTACAACGCTTCGGGTAAATTATACGATTAACCCTAATTTGACGATTCAGTATTATGGCCAACCTTTTATTGCTCGGGGAAAATATAGAAATTTCAATTATGTAAATAATCCTATTGCTAAGAGCTTAAGTGATCGCGTGACTTTGTATGATGCCAATCAAATATCTTTTGAAGAAGATAGCTACTTGGTAGATGAAAACCGAGACGGCATAACTGACTATTCTTTTGGAAACCCAGATTTTGCATTTGTACAATTTCGCTCTAATTTAGTATTGCGTTGGGAATATATTCCAGGTTCTGAAGTTTTCTTTGTATGGTCGCAAGACATCAATGGTTTGGGTGATTCTATGAACGATTTTAATAAAATTGTAGACAATCAATTATTTAGAAAACGACCCCAAAATACCTTTTTGATTAAGGCAACCTATCGGTTTGTACTGTAAAAATGCTTTTTAAAGATAGAAAAAGTAGCTTGTCGAAAAGTAAGTCTTAATAAAAACCATATTGTAGGTTATTTCGTTACATATTATAAGTTTTGCAAAAAAACCTTAATTATGTTTCGAAAAATACTCCTCACAATTTCTTGCTTTTTAATCCTAGCAATTTCTGCTAATGCGCAAGTTGGAATTTCTAACACTAGTCCCGAAGCTGCGCTAGATGTTACTTCTACAGATAGCGGAATATTAATACCAAGAGTTGCACTTACCTCTACTGGTGATGTGACAACTGTTACAAATCCCGATGGAGGAGGAGACCCTGTGGTAAGTACATTGGTTTATAATGATGGCACAAGAGGATTATCCCCAGCTGGATTTTATTATTGGGATGGAACTGAATGGAGACAACTAATAGATACAACTCCAAGTGTATATGTAGGTACGTTTATTATAAATAGTTCAAATATGGATGCAGCAGGGAATATTGATGTTTCAACTATACCTTTTCAACCGAGACAAGTTACATTTACAGGCTATGCCAATGTAGAAGCCAATAACCTTGATAATGATAATGAGGTTGGTAATAATGTTGATAGGGTTGAAAATGTTTTTGGTAGTATGAGGGGGTTTGTTAGAGATGATAATGGAACCACAGTTCAGCAAGTAATATATATTGGGGGATCAGGTAATTCGATTAACGATATTTCTAGATATGCTTCTGATAGTCATTGCATTGGAGTGCGATATGCAGACCAAAATGGAAGTACAAGTGCATCACAATATGGAATTACATCAGCAACGTTAACCTCTTTTAATGCAGATGGTTTTACTTTAAATGTAGATTCGTATCTGGATGATGGTGATGACGAAGGGCTAGTTATAATCTATGAAGCCTACCGTTATTAATGTGCTTCCAACCAATTATCACCCAATCCAATTTCAACATCTAAGGGAACTTTCATGGTATAGGCGTTTTCCATTTCAGTTTTAATGAGTTTTTGGAGCTCATCCAATTCGGGTTTGTAGACATCGAACACCAATTCATCATGAACCTGAAGCAACATTTTACTTTTGTATTTGGCTTCTGTAATTTTTTTGTGGATATTAATCATCGCTAACTTAATAATGTCCGCAGCGCTACCTTGTATAGGTGCGTTCACTGCATTTCGTTCTGCTGCGCCACGTACTATGGCGTTGCTTCCGTTGATGCCGTTTAAATATCTACGCCTTCCCAAAACCGTTTGTACATAACCATTATCACGGGCAAAATCGACCAACTCGCTCATATAATTTCGAAGTTTTGGATAAGTTTTGTAGTAAGTGTCGATTAATTCCTTCGATTCTTTTCGAGATAAATCGGTTTGATTACTTAATCCGAAGGCAGAAACGCCGTAAATAATCCCAAAATTCACAGTTTTAGCATTGCTACGTTGTTCGCGAGTAACTTTATCAATTGGGACGTTAAAAACTTTGGCAGCGGTAGAAGCGTGAATATCCTCGCCGTTTTTAAACGCTTCTATCATCGTGTCTTCTTCGCTTAAAGCGGCGATGATGCGCAGTTCAATTTGAGAGTAATCTGCAGCCAACAAGGTGTAATCTTTATCCCGAGGAACAAAAGCCTTTCTTACTTGGCGTCCACGCTCTGTTCTAATTGGGATGTTTTGAAGGTTCGGGTTGTTACTACTCAATCGCCCAGTTGCGGCAACGGTTTGCATATAATCGGTGTGGACGCGACCGGTGCTTTCTTCAACTTGTTCTGGTAATGCGTCTACATACGTGCTCTTTAATTTTGCCAAACCACGATATTCTAATACATCTCTAATTATTTTATGGTCTTTAGCCAAATAGGAAAGCACATCTTCTGCAGTAGAAAACTGTCCGGTTTTGGTTTTTTTCGGTTTATCGACCAATTTCAATTTTCCGAAGAGAATATCACCCAATTGCTTTGGTGAAGCAATATTGAATTCTTCTCCCGCTTCTTCATAAATCTCTTTTTCTAGGCGATCAATATCGTTGTTGAGTGCTTCGGAAAGGCTCGCTAAATAATCTTTATCTAATTTAATTCCTTCCAATTCCATATCGGCCAACACCCGAAGTAGTGGAATTTCAATGTCATCAAACAGTTCTTGGGTGTTTGCATCGCCCAATTCTTTTTCAAAATGTTCTTTTAACTGAAGTGTAATATCAGCATCTTCCACTGCATATTCCGTTTGGTCTTCTACGGGAACATCGCGCATCGATTTTTGATTTTTCCCTTTTTTGCCAATCAATTCAGTAATCGAAACGGGTGTGTAGTTGAGGTAGGTTTCTGCCAAGACATCCATATTGTGGCGCATATCGGGATTGATGAGGTAATGTGCCAACATCGTATCGAACAGTTTTCCTTTTACTTCTACATTATATTTTGCCAGTACTTTAATATCATATTTTAAATTCTGACCTATTTTCTCAATGTCTTCGGCTTCAAAGAATGGGCGTAATTCTTCGATGATTTTTTGTGCTTCGTCTTTATCTTCCGGAAAAGGAATATAAAAACCTTTTCCAGTTTCCCATGAAAAAGCAATCCCGACCAATTCAGCAGTTAAAGGGTTTAAACCTGTAGTTTCCGTGTCGAAGCACACACTTTTTTGTTTCATTAAATTCTGAAGAAACAACTTAGTGCCCATTCCTGGTTGAATGGTTTGGTAAAAATGTTCGGTGTCTTTTATGGTTTTTCGAGAGTTGTATTTTTCAACATCTGCCGATGCTTCTCCATCACCTCCAAATAATGAAAATTGTCCAGTTCCAGCAGGTTGTGCTGTTTTTTTAGCTGTTTCAGTATTGGATACTTTAGTTGATTCTTCTTGGGTTTCTTCCGAAGAAAAAAGCTTTATAAATTGATCACGAAGTCTCCTGAACTCAAGTTCTTCAAAAATTTCTTGCACCTTTTCAGAATCAGGCATGGAAAGTTCATAGTCTTTTTCATTAAATGTTACGTCACAATCAGTAAAAATAGTGGCCAGTTTTCTAGAAAGCCGTCCTAACTCAGCATTGGCAATTACTTTTTCTTTCATCTTTCCTTTTAGCTGGTCGGTGTTCTCCAGCAAGCCTTCCATAGAATCATATTTTGCGATAAATTTTTTAGCAGTTTTATCTCCTACACCTGGTAATCCAGGAATGTTGTCACTCGCATCGCCCATCATTCCCAGGTAATCAATCACCTGCTCTGGGCGCTCTACGCCAAATCGCTTTTGTATTTCAGGAATTCCCCAGATTTCAATGGCGTTCCCCATTCTAGCTGGACGGTACATAAAAATATTTTCTGAAACCAATTGCCCAAAATCTTTATCGGGTGTTACCATAAATACTTGGTAGTTCTCTTTTTCAGCTTGTTTTGCCAACGTACCAATGATATCATCTGCTTCCATGCCAGAAATTTCAACACACGGAATGTGCATCGCTTTGATAATGTCTTTAATAATGGGGATGGATTGTCTTATAACATCTGGTGTTTCGTCACGATTAGCCTTGTATTCGGGATACATTTCTTTTCGTTCCTTGCTTCCGTCCTTATCAAAACAAACGGCGAGATGGTCTGGTTTTTCACGACGGATAACATCGAACAGTGAATTAGTAAAACCCATAATGGCAGAGGTATCTTGCCCTTTTGAGTTGATACGTGGGTTTTTTATAAAGGCATAGTAGCCTCGAAATATTAAAGCGTAAGCATCTAGAAGGAACAGGCGTTTTTTGTCAGACATGGATTGAAGAATTGTGTTTCCTTCAAAAGTAAAAAGAAGACTTCACAAATAGGTAGTTTCCATAAAAAAATAAAAGCCGTCCTTCCTCAAAAACGGCTTTTATATGAATTTATAGTGCAAAATAACCAAATGGTTATGTACACTTATCAATAGGTACGTAAGCTTTATCTGGCTGGTTTTTATTTATCAAAAATTTAACAAATAAAAGAACCGCTCCTCCTCAAAAGCGGTTCAATTTTTATTGGTGAAAAGAGGTTTCTTCTCAAAATCAAAATTATAAGTGTTTATGTATTATAAGGTTACCTCATCATTAAGGTTTCTTAAAAAAAGATGTAAAATCTAAAATGGATGTTAAAGTTTTATTTAACACCTACAATAAAATAGTTTTATTTCTTTTTAACGGATAAAATGCCTATTTTATAAGACGAATAACATATATTCGCGCCCAAAATTTCTATAACCTTACAAATTCCCAAAGTTATGAAACACATTAAATTACTCTTTCTAAGCATATTGTTTACCAGTTTCTCTTATGCACAAGTAGGAATAGGTACAACAAACCCCGACCCTTCTTCTATGTTAGATATTCAATCTGACTCGCAAGGACTACTAGCTCCTAGAATGGATACGGCTGATCGAAATGCGATTGCTAGTCCAGCAGAAGGTCTATTGGTGTTTGATACCGATGAAGATGCTTTTTACTATTATGATACCACTGGAAGTACTTGGGTAAAATTACTTACAAATAGTGTTGAACGAGATAATTACGTTCTTGTTAAAAGTAAAGCAGATTTGCCAACTCCCTCTGGCGGTACAATAACGTTAGATGAAAATACTTACTACGAAATAAATGGTACAATTAATTTAGGAGTCGACTCAATTGACTTGAATAACGCTTATGTTTCTGGGTTAGATGCAAATGAAGATATTTTGGTTTCTTCTAATACAGTGTTCACTGGAAGTACTGGGGGTGCTATTAGAAATGTTACTATTACAGGCGGAACAGCTTTTAATATTACGGGAGGAAATCTTTTACTTATTCAAAATACAATTATTGCCAATATGGGTAGTGTGGGTACAATTTCGAATGTAGGTACTTATTTTTCAAATATTGTTCAATTTGTTGGTAATTCAAATGGAATAACATATTCTAATATTGATAATTTGTTATTGAATAATCAAGCTTGGCGGGATAGTAATGGGGGTATTTATGAAACTTATACTGGAACATTTAATTTAATCCAAAAAATTAGTGGATTTTCTCAAGTAGTTGGGGCTACAGCAGCTGTAGATATTACAGGAATAACAAGTATAATTGGAGATGCCGTAATGAGAAGTGTTGTATTTTCAGGAGGAGGTAATTATATTAATGGAAACTCTCCATATACGGGATATAACTTTACAAATGATTGGGCTGTAGAATGCCCAGGAATTCCAAGTGAGAGCGATGGTGTAGCTACTGGAACAATTTATATTCAAAGAAACTCAACTTCTAGTAATCCAACATTTAATATAAGTGGCGCCTCAGCTATAGCTGGTACTACAGATTCTAGTAACTTATTTAGAATGTCGGACACCGCTAATTCCCTAAGTGATAATATTCTTCAATATAACGGAAGTAAAACTAGAACCTTTAATGTAAACGGTAGTCTCTCTTATCAATCTACAGAAGGTTCAGGAAATAGCTCTATACATGCTTTTTATTTAAGAAGATATGATAGTTCTGGAAACTCAATAAGTATTCCATTAGGAACAGAAGTATATGAAGAAGTTGATAATACAGATGTGCGTGCAATACCAATTTCTGGAACTATAATATTGAATCCTGGCGATTATATAAGGGTGTTTGGGCAATTAATTTCTGGAAATAGAAACATTGTAAGGGCATACTCACTTAGTTTAACTTTGAATTAATGAGACTAAATAAATTTTTATAGTAACAAACAGTTTTTTTTAAATTTTAATTGAAGAAAATTATATTTAAAAGAAATCAAAGCTATATTCTAATTTATTTAACCAACTTAAAACCTTCGGCAACACCTGCCGAAGGTTTTTTTCTGCTTTTAAGCTATCGTGAAACACTATAATGCTTCCGGGTTGTATGTTTTGTAATACGTTTTGAAGGCATTTTTCTTCAGATACAGAAGCATCGTAATCATAACTCAACACGCTCCACATAATAATTTTATATCCTCTTTGCTGAAGAATTTTAGACTGCTTTGAAGTTATTTTTCCATAAGGTGGTCGAAATAACTTAGTGGTTTGATCTAAATAGGTTTCACACTTTTCAACATTTTTAATGTATTCTGAAGTTTTGGTTTCCCAGCCATTTAAATGATTAAAGGTATGGTTACCTACCGAATGGCCTTCAGTAAGGATTCGGTTAAAAATATCAGGATGTTTTTTTATGTTGTCGCCAATGCAAAAGAAAGTCGCTTTGGCATTGTATTGTTTTAATGTGTCTAACACCCATAGGGTAACTTCGGGGATGGGGCCGTCGTCAAAAGTTAAATAAACTTTCTTGTCATTATTTGGCAATGCCCAAATTCGCTTCGGATAAATCCGTTGCACAAATTTGGGCACTGTAACCAGACGCAGTTTCACTATTTTATTCTTCTATCGCTTCATTTAGAATATCATCGGGAACTGAATCTGCCATTATCTGGATAGATTCTTTTTCCTGAAGGTCTTTCTCAACATCAACACCTTCATTCTCATTGTAAAAATGACGGAACAGTTTTAAATAATCATTGAATTTAGATGCTTCTTCTTTTGCAAAAGCTTCATCATCATAAACGATTATAATATCTACAAGGCCACGATAGCGCTCCATATCGCTGATAATTTCATCGGCAATAGCGTATTGTCTTTTAACTTTCATTCCGCTGTAATAGAGTAAATTTTCTTGATATTTTTCTGAAACTTTCTCATATAATTCACGGGCCTTTTCAGGTTTATCTACTTCGTAATACCCTAAAACAAAAGGTTCTAGTAGCGAGTAATATTCAAAATACTTAACTGGCATTTTTTCCATTGCCAAGTCTAAAACATCTTCAGCTTTTTCTTTTTTGCCTTCATTAATTAAACTTTCGGCTAAACGCGCTAAGTTGCTTCGGTACGTGATACCGTTTCTTCTAGTTTCGGTGTCGTGATATATGTCTGGACTTCCGCTATTACCCCAATCCCAGTTCATAACGATATCATACATTTTATCGGTATCAACACGGCCCATATCAAATGGGTTTCTTGGGTTTACGGGTGTTCTAATGGGAACTAATTTATAAACAACACCATCTAACTGCAGGTAATCTTTCATCCATAAATAATCATCGTCACCAAAAGCACCGCCGCTAAAGTAAATAGGACGTTCCCAATCGTTATTTGCGATAATATCCAACATCATCATTCGGTTTTTGTAAATAACATTTCCTTTTAGCTGAATAAAAATTTCATCTACAATTTTATCAGCATCTTCCTGCGGAACAATACCGTTACGCAATACCGCTTCTTTATCGACTGGAACACGAATGGTTTTTGAAGGGAATGTATTTGCCATTTGATTACTTTCCAGTTCGACACGTGTTGCGGGACTATCATTGGCAACCCAATTCATCCAAGTTTTAATGTCGACGGTGTCTTGCTTTGTTTCTTGATAATAAAGAAAATCTCGGGTTCCATATCGATATTTGTCGTGGGTTAATTGCGACGGAATAGGATCGCTGGTAAACGCCTTTTTCTTCATATCATCAATATACCAATCGGTTTGAAAGAGACTTGTATTGATAATACGGACATCTCGACGGTAACCCTCTATATTTTGAGCATACCAAAGGGCAAACGTATCATTGTCCCCAATGGTGAATAGAATAGCATTTTCATCAACCGAGTCTAAATACATTTTTGCCATCGAATTAGCTGTATATCGACCTGAACGATCATGGTCATCCCAATTTTGATAGGCTAATAATACAGGTGAAGCTAATAACGTGGCACCAAGAACCACCGGAATGGCAATTTTGGGTGACAGGTACTCTTTCACCATTTCAAAAAGAGCATAGACTCCAAAACCAATCCACATGGCAAATATGTAGAAAGAACCTACAAGCGCATAGTCACGCTCCCGTGGTTCAAAAGGACGTTCGTTGAGGTATATTTTAAGGGCAAGGCCTGTAAACAGGAAAAAGATGAGCAGTACCCAGAACTTCTTTTTATCATTTTTAAAGAGAAATACTACCCCTAAAATTCCTAATATTAAGGGTAAGAAAAAGTAGGTGTTTCGGGCTTTGTTATTTTTCACATCACTAGGCAGATTGTCTTGTGAGCCTAAACGGAGTTCGTCTATAAAGTCTATTCCGCTAAGCCAGTTTCCGTGAAGGTCTGTGTATTGTCCTTGCACATCGTCTTGTCTTCCAGCGAAATTCCACATAAAATAACGCCAATACATATAACCGAACTGAAACTCAAACATAAACTTGAGATTTTGTCCAAATGAAGGTTTCTCAATATTGAGCGCCATTCCAAATTCACGTAAAAACTTATCATAGTCTTTACTTTCAACCAAGCCTTCATTATACGCTTGCTTAAATTTAGCTACCTCTTGTACGAGTCGTTTTTCACTTCGGTATTCGGGTTTTATGGTAAAATCCAATCCTCCTGTAAACTCTAAATAATTAGCATTGTTTTCAACGCTCCACATTCTAGGCAAAAATGCTTTTTGTGCATCATCTGTGTTTTGCAATGCATTTTTATAATCGTTTACGATTACATACTTCCCAGCTTTTTCATCTTCTTCATACTTCGGTTTTTCATCTTTGTATGGGTTGTCAGGGTCCAAACCAGCGTATGCTTCAGTAAAAAGAGGACCGTAAAATAAATGGGTTTGCGGGTATTGCTCACGGTTATAGTATGCTAATAATTCCCGAGCGTTATCAGGGTTGTTTTCATTAATGACCGTCCCGGCATTGGCTCGAATAGGGAGCATAAGCCAACTTGAAAAACCGATAAATATAAAAAGGATGCAAAGTAATAAAGTGTTGAACTGAGTGTGGTTTTTCTTACGAGTATAGCGTAAACCGTAATAAAAAAGTGCAATAAAAACAATACCAGCAATCAAGGTTCCTGTATGGAAAGGCAGCCCTATGCTGTTAACAAAGAATAATTCCGAAGCACTGAAAAACTTCATCGTCATTGGTAGCAATAACTTAAATATAAACAGTAAAATCGCAACCATCACAATATTCGCTATGATGAAATTTTTAATGGTAACTTTTTTATAATTCTTGAAGAAATACAAAAAGCCCATAGCAGGGATGGTAAGCAGGCCTAAAAAGTGAATTCCGAAAGAAAGGCCAATAATAAAAGCGATTAAAATGACCCATCGATCGCCGCGAGGAGTATTCATTTCACGCTCCCAGCGTAAGGCACAATAAAATAGGACAGCAGTTATAAATGCTGCCGAAGCATAAACTTCGGCTTCTACGGCACTAAACCAAAAACTATCCGTGAAAGCAAAGCTTAAAGATCCTATGAATGCACTTCCCAGTATAGCAACGGAATTACTTTTATTAATTTCTTGGTGTTTAGAAACTACATTGGTAAGCAACATAGTGAGCGACCAAAACATAAATAAAATGGTAAAAGCACTGGCAAAAACCGACATAAGGTTAATGGTAAGTGCAATATTTGAAGCTTCCATGGCAAAAATGGAGAAAAATGCCCCCAATAATTGATAAAGCGGTGCTCCAGGTGGATGGCCTACTTCAAGATTACTTGCTGTGGTGATATATTCACCTGCATCCCAAAAACTTGCGGTAGGCTCTACAGTAAGCCAATAGGTGATAAGGGATATAAGAAATACGGACCAACCTAAAATCTGGTTCCATTTTTTAAAGTTAAAAGAAGCCATAAGCTCGTACGGTTTTTGTTGTGGCGAATTTACTAATAATATACGTAGTGTAAACCACCAAAACTAAGTAACGTACCGAAACAATGTGTTATTTTATGATTTTTTTAAAAAGTTTACACTGAAGAAACATTTTTTGGTATTTTTATTTGCGGAAGAAAAAGTTTGTATTAAATTTGCAACCGCATTACGGTATTGGCCCATGGTGTAACTGGCAACACGTCTGTTTTTGGTACAGAAGAGTCTAGGTTCGAGCCCTAGTGGGCCAACAAGAATCCCGAACTATCATTAGTTCGGGATTTTTTTATGTCTTAACTATTACCTTCAATTTCAATTACTTTCGCAAGAGTTTTAACCAACCGCTGATGATTTTTTACAAAGGGATTGCTGGTGTCCCATACATAACCAGCCAGTACTGCGCAGATTTGTTTTTTAATTTCAGGGTTTATGGTGTCGGCAAAAAATATTTTCTGAAGGTTGCCAGAATACCACTCATCTACATAAGTTTTAAAGACAGAAACCCCTTGCTTTAAATGGTTTTCATAGTCTTTTTTCCAATCGACCGCTTCACCTTGTAGTTTTTTGGCAGTTAATTTAGCGGCTAATAAACCAGATTCGGTTGCAAAGGTTACCCCTGAAGAAAAAACAGGGTCTAAAAAACCGGCACTGTTACCGGTGATGGTATATCCTTTCCCGTATAAAGATTCGATAGGACTTGAAAAATCACTGAATTGTTTGGGCTCAAATAAAAAGTCGATATTTTCAAACCGTTTATAGTAATGTTTTGAAAGTTTTAAAAGTTTCCGGAGTTTTTCAGAAGGAGTACCCCAAAAAGAATCGATAAATTCTGAAGGGCCTACAAAACCAATACTCGTGTTTCCATTAGAAAACGGAATGACCCAAAGCCAAGCTTCATCAGTAACCACATCAAAGGTAATTAATGTGCCTTCTTTGCCTTCGGGTCTATTAATGTCTTTAACATGCGTAAAAATTGATGAGTTCCCTTGAGATGTTGTAGGTTTTACAAGGTTTAATAACCTTGGAATAACCCGCCCGGGACCGCTAGCGTCAATAATATGTTTTGCTGAAATAAAATCTGTTTTCTTTTCTGAAGTCTTTATTGTCGTTTTTGAAATTCCGCCTGAATCAAATTCAATCCCTGTCACTTCAGTTTCAAAAGAAATGGAAATGCCTCTCTTTTGAAGTTCATTTGTCAGTGTCTCGTCAAACTTGGCTCTCGGAACTTGCCAGGTCCAATCCCAACCTGTTGTATGTTTTTCTTTAAAATCGAAATGACAGCTTTTATCTTCTTTTAAAAATCTCGCACCTTTTTTTATTTGAAAATTTTGTGCTTTAAGACAATCTAACAACCCCACTTCATTAAAATGTTCCATACATCGTGGCAATAAACTTTCACCAATAGCAAACCGAGGAAACTTACTTTTTTCTACTACTTTTACATTAAAACCTTGTTGGTGTAAATAGGCTGCTGCAACAGAACCCGAAGGTCCAGCGCCAATTATTAAAATGTCAACTTCTTGTTCAGTCATTCAATAAGGGTAAAAGAATAGTTTTTTATTATAATTTTACATCCCAAAATAACTACATTACGTTGGTTATTGCAGGATAATTTGCTAAAATTTCCAATTTATTTCAAATGGCGATAGATAAAGAAGGTTTGAATCTTCAAGATTTTTACGATGTTGTTTTTTCTGAAAAAGAAATATCCATTGACGATTCGGTTTTAAAGACCGTTCAGGATAGTTTTGACTTTTTAACGGAATTCTCTGAAAATAAAATTATTTACGGTGTCAATACGGGTTTCGGTCCAATGGCGCAATATAAAATTGAGGATTCCAAACGCATTCAACTTCAGTATAATTTAATACGTAGTCACGCTTCAGGAACTGGAAATCCCATTCCAACGAAATATGTAAAAACAGCTATGTTGGCTCGCTTAAACACGTTAGCTATTGGTAAATCTGGGGTGCATCCATCGGTTATTGAGTTAATGACGACGCTTATTAATAGAGATATCATTCCGGTTGTGTATGAACACGGTGGCGTAGGGGCAAGTGGCGATTTGGTTCAGTTGGCGCATATTTCATTGGTATTGATTGGCGAAGGTGAGGTGATTTATAAAGGCGAGCAAAAACCAACTTCCAAAGTTTTTAAAACTGAAAACTTAAAACCGATTACCGTCGCTCTACGCGAAGGATTGGCATTAATGAACGGCACATCCATTATGTCTGGTGTAGGGATTCTGAATACTATTTATACAAAGCGTTTACTTAATTGGGTAGTGTCGTGCTCTTCTGCTATCAACGAAATTGTAAAAGCGTACGATGATCATTTGTCTTTAGAGTTAAATGAAGCTAAAAAGCATAGCGGACAGCAGCAAATTGCTAAACAAATGAGAAGTCATCTAAAAGGTAGCAAACTAACTCGAAAACGCGAACATCACTTATACAATGGGGAAGTGACAGATACTGTGATTGAAGAAAAAGTACAGGAATATTATTCGTTACGTTGTGTACCGCAGATTTTAGGTCCGGTGTTAGATACGCTGCAAAATGTGGAGAAAATTGTTTTGGAAGAAGTAAACTCGGCTAACGACAACCCAATTGTCGATGTTGAAAAACAACAAGTATATCACGGCGGAAATTTTCACGGCGATTACATTTCTTTAGAAATGGATAAGCTAAAATTAGTGGTCACTAAAATGAGTATGCTTGCCGAACGACAGTTAAACTACTTACTAAACTCAAAACTCAATGGAATTCTTCCGCCATTTGTAAACCTTGGCGAATTAGGACTGAACTATGGAATGCAAGGCGTGCAATTTACAGCTGTTTCCACGACAGCCGAAAATCAAACACTTTCTAACCCAATGTATGTACATAGCATTCCAAACAACAATGACAATCAGGATATTGTAAGTATGGGAACTAATGCAGCGTTACTCACCAAAAAAGTAATTGAAAACACTTTTGAAGTTGTCGCCATTGAATTGATAACAGTGGTTCAGGCGATAGAATATTTGAAAATTCAAGGGGAAGTTTCTTCAAAAACGAAGAAGATGTATGATGAAATCAGGGCGATTGTTCCGGCGTTTAAGGAAGATGAAGTGATGTACCCATATGTGAAAGAAGTAAAAGAACATCTAATTAATTCTGAAATATGAAGTTCGCACTAATTACAGGAGGTTCACGAGGAATTGGAAAAGCAATTTGCTTACAATTAGCTACTGATAGCGCGTATCACATTCTTATAAATTACAATCAAAATAAAACAGCCGCTCTTGAAACCTTGCAGGCCATTGAACAAGTAGGAGGGAAAGGTTCGTTACTTCCTTTTGATGTTTCAAACAGAAAAGCCGTGGTTGATGCGTTAGAAGATTTTCAGAAAAATAATCCCGAAGCAATAATTGAAGTACTCGTCAACAACGCCGGAATTACAAAAGACGGACTCTTTATGTGGATGAAACCAGGTGATTGGAGCTCTGTAATCAACACCAATCTGAACGGCTTTTTTAACGTGACCAATCATCTTATTCAAAAAATGTTGATGAATCGTTATGGACGCGTTATTAATATTGTTTCGTTGGCTGGAGTAAAAGGCAATGCCGGACAAGTAAATTATGCTGCAGCGAAAGGAGCAGTGGTCGCGGCAACCAAATCACTCGCACAAGAGGTTGGAAAACGGAATGTTACCGTAAACGCAGTGGCACCCGGATTTATTAAAAGTGAGATGACCGAAGATTTAGACGAAAAAGAGCTTAAAAAATTGGTTCCGTTAAATCGTTTTGGTAACCCTGAAGAAGTAGCGCATTTGGTGTCTTTTTTAGCTTCAAAAAAAGCATCGTACATCACAGGAGAAGTCATTAATATTAATGGCGGAATCTATTCCTAAGCCAAAAAATCCTGTAATTTTGCCGAGTATCTAATTACTAATTTAAAAACGCACATGGCGGCAGAGTGGGACGGAAAATCACGAGGCACGGTCTTCGGGTTTAAAGTGTTTGTTTTTTTTATCAAAAACTTTGGTATTCGCGCTGCGTATGCCTTGATGCACTTGCCTATTCCGTATTTCTGTATTTTTTCTAGAAAAAACGTTCGCGGACTTTTTTATTATTTCAGAAAACGGAAACAATATTCTTGGCTTCAAAGTTCGCTCAATATTTACAAAGGCTATTACCAATTTGGACAAACCTTGGTCGATAGGATTGCCATTCAATCTGGACTTCGTGATAAATACACCTACGAGTTTGACGGGATTGAGAATTTAAAAGAAACATTGGCGCTTAATAAAGGTGGAATCTTAATTAGTGCTCATGTTGGTAACTTTGAAATGGCGCAGTACTTTTTTAATGATTTAGATGAAGAAGCCAATATCAGCATTGTTATCACCGACCAAGACCACGAGAATATTAAAGAGTATGTAGGTTCGGTGATAAACCGAAAGCAAGATAATTTCATCATTGTAAAAGATGATATGTCCCATATTTTTGAAATAAATGCTGCATTAGCTCAAAATAGAATGGTTTGTATTTCTGGTGATCGGTATATGGATGTTGCCAAAACGATAGAAACCCCTTTTCTAGGGAAAGAAGCAAAATTTCCGGTAGGTCCTTTTCATTTAGCGACTCGATTAGATGTACCGGTATTATTTGTATATGTTATGCGCGAGCCAAAACGTCATTATCATTTATATGCTAGAAAAGTGGCGGTAACACGACGCGATGCTAGTGGTTTATTAACTAAATTCACCCAAAGTTTAGAAGAGATTTTAAATCAATACCCGCTGCAATGGTTTAATTTTTACGACTTTTGGGATGATATTGACTAAATGCAATTGAGTTTTGAAAGAATTACGATTCCCAATTACCGATCCGTTTGTATTGGAAGAACTGCTTCCGCAGCGTCAACCTATGATTATGGTCAATGCTTTGGTGTATTACGATAAAAAATCCTTGGTTTCAGAACTGACAATTTCCGAAGAAAATATATTTGTTGCTGATGGCTTTTTATCCGAAACAGGATTACTAGAACACATTGCTCAATCCGTAGCCTTACATACTGGATATACTGGGTATTTAGAGCAAAAACCGACCAAAGAAGGGTATATTGGCGCTATAAAAAAAGCTGAACTATTAACAACACCGGCTGTCAATGAAACCATTGAAACTGAAATAGAAATTATACACGAAGCGATAGGAATTACCTTGGTAAAAACAACGACCAAACTGGAGCAAGAAGTGATTGCAACCACCGAGATGAAAACGATGTTAAAGCCTTAATGGAAAACCCTATTTACATACAAGAACCTTCCTTGATTACACCTTTAGGATTTTCAGTTTCTGAAAATGTGTCTGCTATTGAAAAAGAACAATCTGGAATACACGAACAGCATCGGACCGATATTTTGGATACACCTTTTTATGCAGCAATGATTGCTTCAGAAAAAATTGATGCTACATTTGAAAAATTAGGCGATCCTTCAAAATATTTAAAACTGGAGAAAATGATGTTGCTTTCGGTTGCTGAAACCTTAGAAAAATCAAAGCTTCATATTTCAGAAAAAACCGCCTTGATTATTGCCACCACAAAAGGAAGTATCGACGCGCTCGACCCAGACAATTCTTTTTCAGAAGAACGAGCCTATTTACCGGTTTTAGGGAATAAAATTCAATCTTTTTTTGGTTTTAAGCAAGAACCGATTGTGGTTTCTAACGCGTGTGTTTCGGGGATTTTAGCTATTGCAATTGCCAAGCGTCTTATTCAGAATAACGTATATGAAAACGCTGTAGTTGTGGCCGGCGATTTAGTTTCAAAATTTACGGTTACTGGTTTTAATACCTTTCAAGCATTGAGTAATGGTCCTTGTAAACCGTATTCAAAATACCGAAATGGCATTAGTATTGGCGAAGCGGCAGCATCGGTTGTGATTTCTTCAGAAAAAAATAAAACTACAGCTATTGAAGTCGTTGGAGATGGCTCGTGTAACGATGCCAACCATATTTCGGGGCCATCGCGAACAGGGGAAGGCTTGCTGAAAAGCGTTCAATCTGCTATGCAAGAAGCTGTCATTTCATCAAAAGATATCGATTTAATTTCCGCCCACGGTACCGCAACAATCTATAATGACGAAATGGAAGCGATTGCGTTTAATCGAGCGAATTTACAAAAGGTTCCTTTGCATAGTTTAAAAGGGTATTATGGTCATACATTGGGCGCTTCCGCGTTGGTAGAAGCCATTATCGGCTTTGAAGCAATGAATCAAAACAAATTATTTACATCTTTAGGATATGACGAATCAGGAATTTCAGAACCTTTGAACATCATTCAAAAAGTGGAAAAGAAAACGATCAACACCTTTTTAAAAACAGCTTCTGGCTTTGGTGGTAGCAACGCCGCCGTACTCTTTAAAAAAGTCGCTTTTGAACATTAAACTAAACATACAAGCCTGGTGCAGCGTGCAAAATGGAACCGTTATTTGCAATGGCAAGAAAATTGTATCTACTGATAATGAACAAGGATTTTCAGAGTTTGCGAAGCAGGTTTACAAAAATCAGCAATGGGAATATCCTAAGTTTTTTAAAATGGATCGACTCAGTAAACTTACTTTTTTAACGGCTGAAATTTTATTGAAGGAACTAACAATTTCTTCGGAAGAAAAAGAACAGCTGGCAGTTGTGTTGTCTAATAAAAGTGCCAGTTTGGATACCGACAGAAAATATCAAGATTCGATTAACAGTATTGAAAATTTTTATCCCAGTCCGGCGGTATTTGTGTATACTTTACCTAATATTGGAATGGGCGAGGTGTGTATTCGGCACAAGATACAAGGCGAAAATGCCTTTTTTGTTTTTGATGATTTTAATCCGCTTTTTTTGAAGCAATACGCTGAAAGTTTAGCTCAGAATAATAAGGCGCCTCAAGTTTTGTGTGGTTGGACCGAAATAGATGAAAAAGGATATAATTCTTTTTTATATTTGGCATCCCCAAACGGAACCCTTCCTCATACGGAAGAAACAATTAAAAAATTATATACCCAAAGTTGATGGACGCATTAAAACAGGAACTGAAAGAGAATATCATCGAGCAATTAAACCTCGAAGAATTCACCGTTGAAGATATTGATAATGACGATGCATTGTTTGGCGATGGCTTAGGACTAGATTCTATCGATGCGTTAGAGCTAATTGTGATGCTTGATAAAGATTACGGTATAAAACTAACCGATCCAGAAAAAAGCAAAGAAATTTTTCAGTCCATCAATGTATTGGCAGCCTATATTACAGAGCATCGTACTAAATAATACCTGAATGAAAAAAGGAGTCGCTATAACCGGAATGGGCATTGTTTCTGCCATTGGCAATTCGGTTGAAGAAAACTTGGAGGCGCTTCTTACTTCAAAAAGTGGATTAGGGATTTCAAAACACATTCAAACTCATCATAAAAACACTATTAAAGTAGGGGAAGTGGGGTTTACCAATGCTGAAATAGCAAAGAAATTAAACCTTCCAAAAGATAATAACTATACTCGCACCGCTTTGTTAGGATGTTTGGCTGCAAAAGAAGCAATCTTAAATGCGGGAATTAAATCTATTTCAGAATACAAAACGGGACTCATTTCTGCTACTACCGTTGGCGGCATGGATATGACCGAAAACTACTGGAAACAATTTGCTTCAAACCCAGAAGTTCAAAAATATATTTGGAGTCATCATGCGGGAGATAGCACGGAGAAAATTGCAACCTCTTTAGGAGTTACCGACTATGTTACTACAATTAGCACTGCTTGCTCGTCAGCGGCAAATGCCATTATGTTAGGCACACGGCTCATAAAAGCTGGAAAACTGGATCGAGTTGTAGTTGGTGGTACGGATGCGTTGTCAAAATTTACCATCAATGGTTTTAAGTCATTGATGATTTTAAGTGAATCTAATTGTACGCCTTTTGATGCTAACCGAAGCGGTTTAAACTTAGGAGAAGCCGCTGCTTATTTGGTATTAGAATCTGATGAGGGGGTTGCATTACAAAATAAATCTGTTTTAGCTTATGTAAGTGGGTATGGCAATGCGAATGATGCTTTTCATCAAACCGCATCTTCAAAAACTGGTGATGGGGCGTACTTGGCAATGAAGAAAGCATTGAAAATTGCAGGTTTACAACCTTCAGATGTTGATTACGTAAATGCCCACGGAACCGCAACGCAAAATAATGATTTGTCTGAAAGTGTAGCACTGCAAAGAATTTTTAATGAAAAATCACCAAGTTTTAGTTCTACTAAAGCATTTACCGGTCATACTTTAGCTGCTGCTGGAGCGGTGGAAGCTGTGTTTTCTGTATTGGCGTTGCAAGAAAATAGCATATTCGCCAATTTAGGCTTTAAAATGACTATGCCCGAAACAGGTTTGGTTCCGGTTACGCAACTTCAGAAAAAGGAGTTAAAACACGTATTATCCAATTCATTCGGGTTTGGAGGAAATTGTTCATCACTAATTTTTTCCGAAGCATGAAAACGTGTTACATACATAGCGTAGTGAGTATTTCGGCACAAAACAGTTTTTTTGAAAACGATACTGTTTCTGAAATACAAGAATATTCAGATTATAAAATTTCAGCAGTTCATCCACCGTATCGCGACTTTATTCCACTTTCTCAATTACGAAGAATGTCACCAGCTGTAAAAATGGGTTTTGCTGCTTCAAAAAAAGCATTAGAAAAAGCTAATATTGAACAGCCCGATGCCATTATCACAGGTTCTGGTTTGGGTTGTATAGCCGACACCGAAACCTTTTTGAATAGGTTGATAGAAAATGAGGAGCAGTTTTTAACACCAACGGCTTTTATACAATCCACCCACAATACGGTTGCGGGGCAGATTGCTCTTGGCTTAAAATGTAAAGCCTACAATACGACCTATGCACACGGTTCGGTTTCGTTTGAGTCGGCTTTGGTAGATGCGCAATTACAAGTTGAAGCAGGAGAAGCTAATAACATTTTAGTCGGTGGGGTGGACGAATTGGGAACTGAGTTTGTGGACTATGTTCATATAGTTGAACACAAACAAAAGCAACCCATTCAAGTGCCTTTAAGTGAAGGCGCCACTTTTTGTGTGTTGTCTTCAGAAAAAAAAGAAGGAACTGTAGCGGTTTTAAAAGCGGTTGAAATACAATCAAAAATTACTGACGAAAATATAGTTACTGAAATGCAAGCTTTTCTGAAAAGAAACAAAGTTGATTCTTCAGAAATTGATGCCGTAATTTTAGGAAATAACGGTGATGCTTTTGATGTGTATTACCAACATATTGAGAAGTTATTCCCCAAAACTGACCTTCTTCAGTACAAAAAATACGTTGGGGAATATTTTACGGCTTCAGCATTTGCTTTTTGGATGGGAGCACAATTAATAGAAGGAAAAACACTTCCAAAACAATTTTTTGCTCGTAAACCTGAAAGCAAATCATATAAAACCGTTTTATTGTACAATCAATTTAAAGGAAGCCAACACAGTTTTGTACTTTTAACCCAATGCTAAAATTTGGTCAGATAACGATACTTAGCGCCATTGTTTTACTCACTATTGGCGTAATTGATTTCTTCTTCGAGATTTCATCAATTTTATATGTAACAATATTTCTACTTTGGTTTTTAATCGTTGCATTAGGTTCATTTACCATGCGATGGCGAATTTTTACTACTGCTGTTACAAAAGGTAACCAAAATAAAAAACAAGTAGCGATCACTTTTGACGATGGTCCAAATGCAGAATTTACACCTCAAATTTTACAACTTCTGAAATCGTACAATGCAAAAGCTACCTTTTTTTGTATTGGAAAACACATAGAAAACCATCCTGAACTAGCACAACAAATAGTTGCCGAAGGGCATACGATTGGGAATCATTCGTATTCACACGCTACAAGTTTTGGTTTTTTTAGAAAAAAGAGAATCGTTGAAGAACTTTCAAAAACCGATGCTTTAATAAAAAAAATAACTGGTGTCAAAAACACTTTATTCAGACCGCCTTACGGAGTGACCAATCCATCGATTGCAAAGGCTTTAAATAAAACAAGTCACACGGTAATTGGTTGGAATGTTCGCTCATACGATACGGTTATAAAAAAGCCAACCCAAGTACTTGACCGAATACAAAAACGTATTTCGCCGGGTTCCATTATTTTATTGCACGATACACATTCCCGATGCCCCGAAATTGTGGAAGGTTTGTTGCAATTTTTGAAAAAAGAAGGATATCAAACGGTAGCTATTGATACGCTGCAAGAGAAAAATTAATATGAGAAGTTTTATAATCATACTATCCAGTTTGTTTGTGCAACAAGCTTTTACGCAAACGCCTTTGACTTCTACTGAGATTAACCAATTTAAACAACACGTCAAACAAACCGCCCAACAAACCGAAACCATTGTAAGCGATTTTGTACAGGAAAAACAAATGGAGTTTTTAAATGATGGTGCTATTTCAGAAGGGACATTAACGTTTAAATCCCCAAACGCTATTCGTTGGGAATACACCAAGCCATATGCATACGAAGTGATTTTTAAAGGAAATCAATTAACAGTGCTTGATGCAGGTTCGACAAAAAATATTGATTTAAGTTCAAATAAATTATTTAAAAGCTTCAACTCGTTGCTTATCAATAGTATTAAAGGTGATATGTTTAATGACGAAGAGTTTTCCATTTCATATTACAAATCAGACAAAGGATTTACAGTACATTTTATTCCAAAGGAAAAGAGAATGAGCCGTTTTATAGCTTCATTTCAGCTTAGTTTTTCTGAAAAAGACTATCAAGTAACGCAATTAAAACTGATAGAACCTTCAGATGATTTTACGTTGATTACCTTTAAGAACAAACAGATTAATGTGCCGGTTTCCGATTCGGTTTTTAAAATGTAAAAAGATGTTATTGCCCAATTTATATCAGGTTTTAAAGAAAGAAGTGGTTGCTGAAACTACTATTTTGGTAACGGTAGAAGTGGATAAAAATCATCAAGTTTTTAAAGGTCATTTTCCTGAAAATCCAGTTATGCCAGGTGTTTGTATGCTTCAAATAATTAAGGAGCTTTCAGAAGAGCATCTAGAAACACCTCTTTTCCTTCAAAAAGCATCGAATGTAAAATTTACAGCTTTGATGAATCCTCAAATTCAATCAAAACTCATTGTAAATTTGTTTTTTACTCGAGAAAATGGATCAATAAAAATAAAAAGCACGAGTACGTTTCCAGATGGGACGGTAGTGTTAAAATGTAATGCTATTTTTGTGGAAACAAACCGTGTGCATGAAAACGGCTGAACAACATACAACTCAACACATTCATCCTGAAATAACCCAAAAACTCAAGCAGTATAACTGCTGTGTGTTGATACCAACGTACAATAATTATAAAACGCTAAAACGTGTTTTGGACGGTGTTTTGGAATATACTGACGATGTGGTTTTGGTCAATGACGGTTCTACCGATGAAACACTTCAAATTCTCTCAGCTTACCCGCAAATTGAACAAATTCATATCAACAAAAATCAAGGAAAAGGATATGCGCTAAAAAAAGGCTTTAAACATGCTGTTTCTTTGGGTTTTGATTATGCCATTACATTAGATAGTGATGGGCAACATTTTCCATCGGATATTTCAGTTTTTATTGATGCATTGGATACTTCGGAAATTAAAAATTTGTTGTTAATTGGCGACCGAAATATGAATGAAGCCGATGTGCTCGCCCAAAGCCGAAAAGGCAATAAAGTGTCTAGTTTTTGGGTAAAAGCAGTAACCGATTTGGAATTGCACGATACACAAGCTGGTTTTAGACTGTATCCAATAAAAGCGTTGAAGGATATTAACTTTTTCAGAAATACTAAAAAATTTGAATTTGAGGTTGAGGTGCTCGTTAAAGCACATTGGGCTGGAATTTCAGTGAAAAATGTTCCTATTCAAGTATTGTATGATCTAGAAGAACGCGTTTCGCATTTCAGACCGTTTATGGATATTGCCCGAATTACCATTTTGATTATTTGGTTCTTGATTGTTAAGTATTTTTATATCCGTCCGCGTGATTTCTTCAGAAAACTAAAAAAAAAAGGAATCCGCCGCTTCCTGAATGAAGAGTTTTTAAGAAACAACGATTCCCCTGAAAAAAAAGCACTTTCAGTAGCGTTGGGACTTTTTATAGGGTTGTCGCCGCTTTGGGGTTTTCACACAGTAATTGTCATATTTCTCGCCATAGTTTTAAAGTTGAACAAAGTGATTGCCTTCGCTTTTTCAAACATAAGTCTGCCGCCATTTATTCCGTTTGTGTTTTTAGCTAGTTTAACCACAGGATATTGGGTTTTGGGACAAGATAATGAAGTTACATTAGCAAGTGTAACCAATAATTTTGAAGTGATTACTTCGTTAAAGGCTTATTTTATTGGTAGTATCACGCTTTCGGTTGGAGCTGCAGTTATTTTGGGAAGTTTGTCATATTTAGGTTTTTACCTTTTTGATACTAAGAAAATACAGCCAGATGGATAGATTCTTCTTCAAGCTATACACATCGATTCAGAAACAGAAAGCAGTCTTTTTTATTGTTTTGGCTGTAGTGTGTACTGGATTGGCTTCTATAGCATTTCAAGTTTCTTTTGAAGAAGATATTTCTAAATTAATCCCTTCAAATTCAGAAAATGAAAAATTTCAGAAGGTTTTAAAGAACATCCGTTTTACCGATAAAGTAATCGTAAACATCAAAAAAGAAAACGGGACGACTAAAGATTTGGTTGATTATGCTTCGGAACTAAAGGACAGTCTAGATTCGCTTAAAGGAGACTACATTAAAAACATTCAAGGTACTGCGGAAGAAGAAGCACTTTTCGAGACCATGGATTTTGTTTATGATAATCTTCCGTTGTTTTTTACAGAAACAGATTATGCAATTCTGAAAAGAAATTTATCTGAAGATAGCATTGCCAAAACCATGGAGGAGAACTACAAAACCTTGATTTCCCCTTCTGGAATGATTGCTAAAAAACAAATTTTAAAAGATCCGCTTCATTTTACTAACCTAGCATTGCAAAACCTTAAAAATATAGGAGTTGAAGAGGGGTTTAAATTGAAAAATGGTTTTATAATGACTGATGATGAACAACATATTCTGTTATTCATCACCCCAAAATTTCCTTCTTCAGATTCTGAAAAAAACACCATTTTTACTGAGAAACTGTACCAACTGCAAGAGCAATTAAATACAACATTTGATAGGAAAGTAACTAGTGATTATTATGGGGCGGCCTTTATTGCTGCTGCAAACGCAAAACAAATAAAGAGTGATATTCAACTTACCATCGGGATTGCATTGACCATTTTATTGCTAATCTTTATCGGCTTTTACCGCAGTGTTTGGATTCCTTTAATCATTTTATTCCCTACCATTTTTGGCGCGATAGTATCGATTGCTTTTTTGGTATTGATTAGACCACAACTTTCGGCTATTTCGTTGGGGATTGGCTCGATTTTGTTGGGGATTACCTTAGATTATTCTTTACATATCCTTACACACATAAAAAATGGCGAAACTGGCAAACAATTATACAAAAGCATTACTAAGCCCATATTGATGAGCAGTTTGACGACAGCTTTGGCCTTTTTGTGTTTGCTTTTTATCAATTCACAAGCGTTGCAAGATTTAGGAATTTTCGCCGCTGTAAGTGTGTTGGGGGCTTCGGTTATGGCGTTGTTGTTTATTCCGCAAGTGTATAAAAAGAAGTCTGTTTCAAATACAAAAAAGAAAACATTTTTCAATCGTCTTACAGCCTATTCCATACATAAAAACAATGTGGTGGTCGTTTGTCTGGCTGTTTTGTTAGTGATAAGTTGTTTTAGTTATAACTCGGTTGAATTCAATAAAGATTTAGAACAATTAAACTACAAACCAGAGCAGCTCGTTAAAGCCGAAAAAGAACTTGAAAGCATAACAAATTCTGTTTCAAAGTCGGTGTATGTCGCTACGTATGGAGCTACGTTAGAAAGAGCATTACAGCAAAACGATTCAGTTTATAGTTTACTGAAAGGCTTAGAAAAAAGCTCAGAAATTGAAGCGTTTAACTCAGTAGGCGGTTTGGTTGCTTCGGAAGAAAAACAAAGCGAGAAGCTTGAAAAATGGAATCAGTTTTGGCAAGCAGAACGACTAGAAAATGTAACCGGTTCTATTAACAGCACTTCGGAAGCATTAGGATTTAAACCCAATACATTTGCATCATTTTACAACCATTTAAATTCAAACTTTAAACCTTTGGAGTTATCTGATTATCCTGAATTTGGAAGCAACATGATTTCAGATTATGTTTCAGAAAAAAATGGTTTTGTGACGGTGACTTCGGTAGTAAAAACAGATAAAAACCAAATAGAAGCGCTTCAAACAAAGATGGAGCAACTTCAAAACACAGTACTGATTGACCGAAAACAATTAAACGAAACCTTGCTAAACACCTTACAAAATGATTTTAACACACTGCTGTGGTATTGTTTCGGCGTGGTCGTGTTAGCTTTATTGTTGTTTTACCAAAACTGGAAATTAGTTGTTGTAACAACCGTCCCTATTTGTCTAACGTGGCTTTTGACCATTGGGGTTATGGGAGTGTTCCAATTACAATTTAATGTGTTTAACAGTATAATTTCAGCTTTTATCTTTGGGTTGGGAGTAGATTACAGCATTTTTATTACCAATGCTTTATTAAACGAAGACCAAAAAAACACCTTGGCAACACACAAAACGGCTATATTGCTTTCAGTAATTACGACTATTTTGGGGGTTGGGGTCTTGGTTTTTGCCAAACATCCTGCCTTGCATTCAGTTGCGTTGGTTTCGGTAATCGGTATTTTTTCAGCTGTGTTAATTGCGTTTATCGTTCAGCCTTTGTTGTTTAATCTTCTTATTTTTAAAAAGAAATAATACGTAATGGGAACCATTAAAACTACACCAATAAAACGTGTGCCGTCCATCACAAAAGAGGAATTTGTAAAAAACCATTACAAACCGCAGCGTCCTGTTTTAATTGAAGGTTTTGCAAAAGAATGGCCCGCTTATGAAAAATGGAATTTAGAGTACATTCAACAATTGGCGGGTGACCAAATTGTGCCGCTGTATAACAACAAACCCACCAAAGGGCATAAAAAATCAGTCGTGCCAGCTAAAAAAATGAAGTTGTACGATTATATCGAGCTCTTAAAAGCGGGTCCAACCGATCTGCGGATGTTCTTTTATAATGTGCTTCAGAAAATGCCGGAGTTAACCAAAGATTTTAATTATCCTGATATAGGGTTGCCATTTTTTAAAAAACTTCCCGTTATGTTTTTCGGCGGAAAAGGTTCAAAAGTATTAGCGCATTACGATATGGATCTGGCCGATTTGTTACACGTGCATTTCCACGGAACCAAAAAGGCTGTATTGTTTGAACCTAAACAAGCAAAGAATCTTTACAGAGTGCCCTTTACCGTTCATAATATTGAAGCGATTGACATGGACAATCCAGATTTTACAACCTATCCTGCTTTGCAACAAGCAGAAGGTATTTCAGTAGAAATGAAACACGGCGATGCGTTATACATGCCCAGTGGCTACTGGCATTATATTACCTATGAAGATGCTGGTTTTTCTATTACACTTCGGGCGTTTCCACGAAAACCCAAAAAATTGGGGAAACTGCTTTCAAACCTATTGTTTATGCGGAATTTCGAAAACATCATGCGATATGTGGCAGGAAGTAAGTGGGTAGATTATAAAGAAAGCAGTATGATAAAACGAGTTAATAAAAAGTTTGAAAAGCAAAATGATAATGCATAATCAAACTGCTATAAACTATTTTATTTGGCTATCATTTTTTTTGGTGCTGGCTTCTTGTGGCGTAAAAAAAGCGTTGGAAGATCGACCGGATATCAGTCAGTATAATGCAAACATCCCTGAACGGGAAATTATAAACGATTCTACTTACGTTGCCGGAAACAATTTCCTTACGAAAAACAAACACGGCCAATGGGAATTGTATGTAGAAGGTGACCCGCTAGAAATAGGTTTATTAACTGGAAGTTTGGCGAGAGAATTGCTTCAAAAGCAAGAGCGGGTGTTCTTAAATAAAGTTGAAGAAATGGTTCCTTCAAAAGGGAAACAAAAATTCCTTCGGAAATTTCTATCGTGGTACAACCGCAAGCTCTACAAACACGTTACCGAAGAATACAAAACTGAAATTTATGGCGTTTCCCGCTATGCTTCTGATGATTTTAAAAACATCGCACCACCGTATTTAAGAGCGTTGTATTTGCATGGCGCGCACGACATTGGGCACGCATTAAAAGACTTGGCGTTGGTAGGCTGTAGCTCTTTTGCTGTTTGGGGTGATAAATCGGAAGACGGCAACCTACTCATCGCTCGTAATTTCGATTTTTACGCAGGCGATGCTTTTGCCGAAGATAAAATAATCGCTTTTGTAAAGCCCGATGAAGGCTATCCATTTATGTCGGTTACTTGGGGCGGGATGATGGGTGTCGTTTCCGGGATGAACAATCAAGGATTGACCGTAACAATCAATGCAGGTAAATCGGACATTCCGTTAGTGGCGAAAACGCCAATTTCTTTGGTGACGCGAGAAATTTTGCAATATGCCTCTACGATTGATGAAGCCATTGAAATTGCAAAAAAGAGAGAAGTGTTTGTTTCCGAAGCTATTTTTGTAGGCAGCGCCAACGATGGAAAAGCAACTATTATAGAAGTGTCGCCAAATGATTTAGGTGTCTATGAAGTGGAGAATACGAGTGAATTAATTTGTTCCAATCATTTCCAGAGTGAAACCTTTGCCAACGACCGTAAAAATTTGAAGTGGATTAAAGAAAGCCATTCGCAATACCGATTTGATAGGATGGAGGAATTACTAGATGAAGAACCTAAAATAAACCCTGCTGAAGCCGTTGCTATTCTTCGGAATAAAAAGGGATTAGATAATATACCTTTGGGTTTTGGTAATGAAAAAGCATTAAATCAACTATTGGCGCATCATGGGATTGTGTTTCAACCAGAAGATTTAACTGTTTGGGTCTCTTCAAATCCGTATCAATTAGGGGAGTTTGTAGCGTATGATTTGAAGGCTGTTTTTAATGAAAACAGGAAATTTTCAGGTCAGCCTATTTCCGAAGAAAACTTAACCATAGCTGAAGATCCTTTTGTGGATTCCCAAGCATTCAAAGATTATGAAGCCTATCGAATGTTGGAACGAAAGGTAGAAACAGCTTTAGAAGAAGAATCTGAAATAGGCGCTGCTCAATTAATAAAATTACAGTCTTTAAACCCTGAATATTGGAAAGCACACTTTTTAGTAGGGAAGTATTATTACGAGCATAAACAGTACGGAAAAGCCTTAAAAGCTCTTACTTTGGCAGAAAGCAAAGAGATAACCACAGTTCCGGATGAAAAAGAAGTGGAGAAGTATCTTAAAAAAACAAAACGAAAATTACGCTAATGATCCCTGAAATAGAAAGAGCATCAAATGAAGAAATTAAACGCTTTCAGGAAGAAAAGCTTAAAAAAGTAGTGAGTTATGTTAATGGTAATTCCCCATTTTATAAAAGGCTATTTGAAGCACATAACATCCTGCCAGAGCATATAAAAACCTTAGCGGATTTGCAGCGAATTCCGGTGACCACCAAGGATGATTTACAAAAGCATAATGAAGATTTTTTATGTGTTCCGAAGCGGCAAATAATAGATTACGTTACTACGTCCGGAACCCTGGGTGAGCCGGTAGTAATTGGTTTAACCAACGCCGATTTGGATCGATTGGCTTATAACGAAGCAATTTCGTTTGCGTGTTCAGGGGTAACGAAAGACGATACCATTCAATTAATGACCACAATGGATCGTCGCTTTATGGCAGGAATGGCCTACTTTTTGGGCGCTCGAAAACTGGGCGCTGGAATTATTCGTGTAGGTTCTGGTGTGCCCGAATTGCAATGGGATTCTATTTTAAAATTTCAACCCACGTATTTGATTACGGTACCTTCCTTTTTGCTGAAGCTAATAACCTATGCTGAAACACACAATATTGATATAAACAAAACAAGTGTAAAAGCAGCTATTTGTATTGGCGAACCCATCAGAAACCAAGATTTTGCCTTGAATGTTCTTTCCGAAAAAATAAAGTCTAAATGGGATATCGAGCTTTTTTCCACTTATGCATCTACCGAAATGAGCACTGCTTTTAATGAGTGCGAGGCCCATTTTGGCGGGCACCATCATCCAGAATTAATTATTACTGAAATTTTAAACAACGAAAATAAACCTGTTGAAGAAGGCGAGGTAGGCGAATTGACTATTACTACGTTAGGCGTGGAAGGAATGCCGTTATTGCGCTTTAAAACCGGCGATATGCTTAAAGTACATCCTGAACCGTGTTCCTGTGGAAGGAATACAAAGCGTTTAGGGCCTATTGTTGGTAGAAAAAAACAGATGATAAAATATAAAGGGACTACCCTTTATCCGCCAGCTATGCTAAATGTGTTACAACAATTTGAAGCTGTAGAAACTTTTGTAATTGAAATTTCAACCAACGATTTGGGTACGGATGAAATTTTACTAAAAATAGCTGCACAAGATCCTTCAGAAAAATTAATTACGGATATTAGAGATTACTTTAGAGCAAAGTTAAGGGTTACACCGCAATTAGTTTTTGAAAAACCAGAAGTGATTGAAAAATTGAGAAAGTCAAAAACGGATAGAAAACCGCAGGTTATAATTGATAGAAGATAGGTTTTACTGTCTTTTAATTTTCCATAGGGATCGTTTCTTGGAGCAACTTCCAAGTGTATCCACTTTCAGAACTTTTATCCAAGTCAAAAACTGAGTAGTAACGTATTACCTTGGTAGAATCTTTGAGGTGTATAGATATAGGCCGCAAGGTATCCGGTCGATTACTTTTATGGATGGCAAAACCATTTACCACAGGTTTCCACCCTTTGTTTTGTAGTTTATAGAGATAATATTTATTGAAACTAGTGTCTTTTAGCTTTACTGTTGCTAACAACAAGTCCCTGTCAATTCCTTTCATTTTTAAGGTGTCTAAAACAGCGCCATAACTTTTAGGAATTTCAATAGCTGGATACTGGTTTTCTTCAAAAGCAATGGTTGTGACACCTTTTTGTAAGTCCACTTTTTTTACAAAACCATAAAAAGGGGTTTTGTTGCCATTAAAATCTGCTGTAACAGCACCTTCGGGAATTTCGGGCTTTGTGGTTTCAGTTTTAACTGGTTTTGGGTCGCCAATAATATTTTTTTCTTTCTTTTTTGGAGTCCCACAACTTAATAAAAAGACAAAAATAAAATATAGGGTGTGTTTCATTAAATTTTAAATGTTACAACAGGCATATTAGCATGGTTTACTAAATCTTCACTAATACTCCCATTAAAAAAGTGCGATAAACCTTTTCGGCCGTGTGTACTCATTCCTATTAATTGGTAGTTGTTCTCCTTGGTGAAATTTAAAATCCCTTTTTCAACAGAGGTCTCATTGTAGACATTCAGTGTGTAGTTCTCAGCACCCATCCCTTTAATGAAATTATTCATAATCTCATGGGCATCGGCCGAAGTTTTAAAGCCACTGGGGGTGTTTACATATAACAAGTGTATTTTGGCACCTAACGTATCTGCAAATTTTTGAGCTTTGCTAAATGGGGTACGGCACTCTTCAGAAAAATCGGTTGCAAAAACAAAGTCATTAACTTTAAATTTTTCGTGTTCATTTTTAATAACCAAAACAGGAATTTCTGAAGTCCGCACCACTTTTTCGGTGTTACTACCTATAAACATTTCTTTAAATCCACTGGCGCCGTGCGAGCCCATAACGATGAGGTCTATATTTTTTTCTTTTACCGCATTGAGAATATCATCATAGATTTCGCCATGGCCTATGGTTTGAGTTATATCTACGTCTTCCAAATAGGGGCGTTTCATAAGGTCCGAAAACCGCTTTTCGGTTAGTTTTATAAAATAAATGGATTCTGGTAATGCGCTAGTATTAGCTGCGGTAGCAAGATGACTTGGCAGCTCTACAGTATGAAATAAATAAATTTCACTGTCGTGTTTTTCTGCCATTTGTACGGCAACTTTTAGTGCATTTTCTGCTTGAGGTGAGAAGTCGGTGGGTACTAAAATTCGTTTCATAGGCGTGGTTTTTGGAAGGTGTTTTTTCGTACCATTAAAATACAAAAATAAATTGGTCGGCGCTCATTTTTATAATATTAAAATTTGTATTATATTTGCACCGAATTAGATAAGCAACTAGCTGAGGGGACAAAAAAGTCCCCTCTTTTTATAGCTTAAATTTATGCGTGAAAAGGTATTGCAATTATTGGAAAAAGCTCTTGAAGACAACAAATCGTTGTTTTTAATAGACTTTACTGTGACTGAGGCCAATCAGATAAGAATTACTATCGATGGTGATAACGGAGTTACTGTTGAAGATTGTATTGCTGTAAGTCGCGCTATCGAGCATAATTTAGATCGCGAAGAGACCGATTTTTCTTTAGAAGTAATGTCCGCGGGGGTTTCACAACCCTTACAGGCTGCCCGCCAATATAAAAAGAATATTGGTAGAAAATTACAGGTTAAAACCGAATCTGGAGAAGCTATTGAAGGAGAGTTAACCGAGGCTACCGATACTGAGGTTACTTTAAAGTGGAAAACACGAGAACCTAAGCCTGTAGGTAAGGGAAAGCACACTGTTAGAAAAGAAGCGGTGTTGCCTTATAACGATATTGTTGAAGCAAAAGTGATGATAACATTTAATTAGAATGACATGGAAAATTTAGCGTTAATCGATTCTTTTTCAGAATTTAAAGACGATAAGCTTATTGATAGGGTAACGCTTATGGCGATACTGGAAGACGTTTTTAGAAACGCTTTGAAGAAAAAATACGGAAGTGATGATAATTTTGATATAATTATAAACCCAGATAAAGGGGATTTAGAGATTTGGCGTAACCGAATTGTGGTTGCAGATGGCGAAGTTGAAGATGACAATGAAGAAATATCACTTTCCGAAGCACAAAAAATTGAACCCGATTTTGAAATTGGGGAAGATGTTTCAGAAGAAGTAAAATTAATAGATTTAGGACGCCGCTCTATTTTAGCGCTACGTCAAAACTTAATTTCAAAAATACACGAACACGACAATACAAACATTTACAAGCAGTTTAAAGAGTTAGAAGGCGATATTTACACGGCTGAAGTACATCACATTCGTCACCGTGCTGTAATTTTACTTGATGATGAAGGAAACGAAATTATCATGCCGAAGGATAGACAAATCCCTTCAGATTTTTTCAGAAAAGGAGACAATGTTCGAGGAATTATCGAAAGTGTTGAGCTTAAAGGGAACAAGCCGGTTATTATCATGTCGCGTGCAAGCCCTATATTCCTTGAAAAACTATTTGAACAAGAAATCCCTGAAGTATTTGATGGGTTAATAAATGTTCAAAAAGTTGTAAGAATACCAGGTGAAAAAGCAAAAGTTGCTGTAGATTCGTACGATGACCGTATTGATCCTGTAGGAGCTTGTGTAGGGATGAAAGGATCCCGTATTCATGGTATAGTTCGTGAGCTAGGTAACGAAAATATTGATGTAATTAATTACACCAATAACCTTAATTTGTTTATCACAAGAGCATTGAGTCCTGCAAAAGTGACTTCAATAAAGATAGACGAAGAAAACAAACGCGCAGAAGTTTTACTGCGCCCAGAAGAGGTTTCAAAAGCAATTGGTCGTGGCGGTCACAACATTAGATTGGCCGGACAACTTACTGGTTATGAAATTGATGTATTGCGTGAAGGCGCAGAAGAAGATGTAGAATTACGTGAATTTTCCGATGAAATCGAAGATTGGATTATTAAAGAATTTCAAAAAATTGGTCTGGATACAGCCAAGAGTGTTCTTGAATATGACATGGCCGATTTGATTAAAAGAACCGATCTTGAAGAGGAAACTGTTAAGCACGTTATTAACATTTTAAAAGAAGAATTTGAAGAGTAGTTGTAACTTTACCTACTTTTACACATATTTATAAGACAAAAAGGAGAAAGCATTTATATGGCTGAAGTAAAATCGAAAAGGCTAAACAAAGTATTACGCGAATTCAACATCTCGCTGGATCGTGCCGTAGAATTTTTAAGTTCTAAAGGCTACGAGGTGGACGCACGTCCAACCACGAAAATTTCAGATGAAGAATACGGAGTGCTTTTTGACGAATTCGAAACCGACAAGAGTAAGAAGATGGAGTCTAAGGAAGTTGGTGAAGAAAAGCGCAAAGAGAAAGAAGAGCTTCGTTTGGAACGTGAACGCGAACTGGAAGAAAAGCAAAAGAAAGAAGCCAAAAAAGTTGTTAAAGCTGAAGCCAAGCTCAATGGCCCTAAACAAGTAGGGAAAATTGATTTAGATGCCGATAAGAAGAAAGCTGAAGAAAAAACAGAACCTGCTCCTAAGAAAACTGAAGAGAAAGTAGAAGAAAAGGCAGCGGAAAAAGTTAAAGAGGCAAAGCCGGAACCTAAGAAAGAAACTTCAAAAAAGGAAGCACCTAAAAAGGAAGAGCCAAAAGCTAAAGAGGAAAAACCTGAAGCTAAAAAACCTAAAGAAGAGCCGAAAGCTGAGACAGTAGAGAAAGAAGAAGAGAAAGATTCTGGCTCTGTTCAAACTAATTATAAAAAATTAGACGGTCCTAACTTTACAGGTGAAAAAATAGATCTTTCCAAGTTCAAAAAGCCTGAAAAGAAAAAGAAAGAAAAGAAAGACGACGACAAGAAAGGTAAAAAAAGCCGCAGACGTCGTATCAGTAAAAAAGCTCCTAATAAAGGAAACTATAAAGATAACAGAGGGCGTGGTAAAGGAAGATCAAACGCACCTAAAGAAGAGCCTACTGAGGAGGAAATCCAAAAACAAGTACGGGAAACTCTTGAAAAGCTTCAAGGAAAATCTTCAAAAGGAAAAGGAGCTAAATACCGTAGGGATAAAAGAGATAGTCACCGTCAAAAAACGGAAGACGATTTAGCGCAGCAAGAAGCAGACAGCAAGTTACTTAAAGTTACAGAATTTGTAACCGTAAGTGAAGTGGCAACGATGATGAATGTTCCTGTTACTAAAATTATATCGGCTTGTATGTCACTTGGAATGATGGTAACAATGAATCAGCGTTTAGATGCAGAAACCCTTACCATTGTTGCAGAAGAATTTGATTACGAAGTAGAATTTGTCACTGCAGATATTGAAGAGAGTATTCAAGAAGATGTAGATGCGCCGGAAGATTTAGAGGCAAGAGCTCCTATTGTTACAGTAATGGGGCACGTTGACCACGGTAAAACTTCTTTATTGGATTACGTTCGTAAAGAAAACGTTATTGCCGGAGAATCTGGGGGTATTACACAGCACATTGGTGCTTATGGAGTACAGCTGGAAGACGGGCAGAAAATAGCTTTCCTTGATACACCAGGTCACGAAGCGTTTACCGCGATGCGTGCGAGAGGTGCTCAAGTAACTGACCTTGCCATTATTGTAATTGCGGCCGATGATGATATTATGCCACAAACCAAAGAGGCGATAAGTCACGCGCAAGCTGCAGGTGTACCTATTGTATTTGCGATTAATAAAATTGATAGGCCAACTGCAAATCCAGATAAAATTAAAGAAGGATTAGCGAGTATGAACTTGCTAGTTGAAGACTGGGGTGGTAAAATTCAATCACACGATATTTCTGCAAAAACAGGAGAAGGAGTTCCAGAATTATTAGAGAAAGTATTGTTAGAAGCTGAAATATTAGAGCTTAAAGCAAACCCAAATAAAATTGCCAACGGTACCGTAGTTGAAGCATACTTAGATAAAGGACGCGGATACGTTTCTACCATTTTGGTTCAAGGGGGTACATTAAAAGTTGGTGATTATGTATTAGCTGGTCAGCATAGCGGTAAAATTAAAGCAATGCAAGATGAGCGAGGTAACAATGTTAAAGAAGCAGGCCCTTCTACACCAGTATCTATTTTAGGATTGGATGGAGCGCCACAAGCGGGTGATAAATTCAATGTGTTTGAAGATGAACGTGAAGCGAAAGATATTGCAAACAAGCGTACTCAGCTACAACGTGAGCAGTCTGTAAGAACACAGCGTCACATTACACTTGATGAAATTGGAAGACGAATTGCATTAGGAGACTTTAAAGAGCTTAATATCATCCTTAAAGGTGATGTGGACGGTTCGGTTGAAGCCTTGACAGATTCTTTCCAGAAACTTTCTACTGAAGAAATACAAGTAAACATTATACATAAAGGAGTTGGAGCCATTACCGAAAGTGATGTGTTGCTAGCTTCAGCTTCCGATGCTATTATAATAGGGTTTAATGTGCGACCAATGGGTAATGCACGCCAGATAGCCGATAAAGAAGAAATCGATATCAGAATGTATTCTATTATTTATGC